>Ga0315905_10005420_pt1 | contig 13005 bp, 8 predicted proteins | sample LakEriMetagenome_5_FD_203522 | JGI IMG/M metagenome (GOLD analysis project Ga0315905, IMG submission 203522) | Freshwater fungal communities from buoy surface, Lake Erie, Ohio, United States - Buoy 4 MA121 | ecosystem: Environmental > Aquatic > Freshwater > Lake | place: USA: Lake Erie, Ohio... | reverse complement strand
GAAATCGAGGTACTTGTTCGACACGTGCAGGGCGAGCACGCCGTCGGGGTGGAGCTTCCGGCCGTAGAGGGCGAAGGCCTCGCGGGTCAGAAGATGTGTGGGCACCGAGTCGCCGGTGAAGGCGTCGATGACGAGCAGGTCCATGCTCCCGTCGGGCTCGCGGTCGAGCGCCCGGCGTGCATCATCGACGACGACGCGGGTGGCGCCGCGGCAGTCGGCGAGAAAGGAGAACCAGCGGGTGTCGCCGGCGATTCGCACGACCTGCGGATCGATCTCGAAGAACACGAACTCGTCGCCGGGCCGGGCATAGGCGGCGAGCGTGCCGACGCCGAGGCCGGCCACCGCCACCCGGCTCCGCCGGCCCCGGGCGTCGAGGCCGGCGAACACGCTGCCCAGGGGCCCCGCTTCGTTGTAGTAGGCCAGCGGTATCCGCCGCCGGTCGGGATCGTCAGCCAGCAGCTGCACTCCATGGCGGATGCCGCCGTGCATGAGGACGTGTGACGGTCCGTTGGCCGAGGCGCACACCCGGAGCACGCCGAAGAACGTCCGCTCGCGGTGCAGCACCTGCCGGGCGGTTTCACCGACGAAAAACATGCCGCAGGCGAGGGCGAACAGCGCCGCCGCCCGCTCGCGACCCGAAAGCGTCGCGGCGGTCACGGCGACCGCCGCGGCCACCACGGCGAGCCAGCCCGTGCGGGACAACGGCAGCCACGGCGCCGCGGCCAGGAGGCCGCCCAGGATGGCGGCGACCGTCGCGACGGCCGCCAGCCGGGCGGCCCACCGCCAGCGGAGGCCGGCCGGCGCGAGGCCGGCCGCAGCGGCGATCGCCAGCGGGAACTCGTGGTGCGCGTCGAACACCGCCGGCGCCGCCAGGGCGTTCCACAGGCCGCCGCAGGCACCCCCGACGGCCAGCGCGAGGTAGAAGGACGAGAGTCGCTCCGGCGGTGGCCGCTCGTCGACGAGCATGCCGTGGATGCAGACGCAGACGACGCCGAAGGCCGCTACGTGCAGCATGAGCACCAGCGCCGCCGGCTCGTCGACGTCGGCGGCGATCAGCCAGCAGGCGAGGGCCGTGGTCGCGAGCAGTGCGGGTCCCTCGAACCGCCGCAGCCGCCGCCCGGCCGGCATGAAGACGAGCACGAAACTCGCCAGGTAGACCGCCAGCGGTACGACCCACAGCAGCGGGACGGGCGCCACCTCGACGGTGGCGTGGGTGGTCACGGCGGCCAGCCACGAGGCTGGCACGGCTGCCAGTGCGGCCCAGCGCAGCCACGGCCACCAGCCACCGCCGGTATCGGCCGCGGCTGCCGGAGGACGGTGGGCTTGCCTCCCCGCCAGCAGCATGGTGAGGCCGCCAACGACGAGCATCAAGGCGGCCACGGCGAGGAACAGTCGCACTGCCAGGTCGATCTGGCGGTCGATGCCGGCCAGTGGCTCGATGACTGTCGGGTAGGCGGCCAGCATCGCGAAGCTGCCGGCGTTGCCGGCGGCGTAGAGACCGTAGGCTGCCTGGCCGCCCACGCGGCTGTCCACCCGGGCGTCGGGCCACAGGCTCCGCCAATGGCCGAAGAGCGGGGAGAGGGTGGCGATGGCGAAGAACGCCGGGCCGACGCCGGCCGTGAGGGCCGCCACGATGATCAGCGGCACCGGGAGGGCGGCGTCGGGCCGGGCCGTGGCGAGTGCGGCGGCCAGGCCGACGGGCGTCGCCATCGCCGCCACGGCGAACACCACCCCCTGGGCGATGAGCTGACGCCGCGGCGGCCATCGGCGGATCAGCCGGTCAGCGTAAAGCGCCGCCGCCACGAGGGCGGTCTGGAAGAACGCGAGGCATGAGACCCAGACGGCCGGCGCGCCGCCGAACCGGGGCAGGAGCATCTTGCCGGCGAGCAGTTCGAGGAGAAACAGCCCCGCCGATGCGGCGGCCGCGGCGGCGATGGCGATGGCCCCGCAGGCGGCTGGCACGGTCGCGGCTGCTCGGGGGATCATCGGACCCGCGTGTGCCGCCGCGATCTCCGCAGCACCACTCCCGCCGCTCCCACGGTCACCAGTACGGCGGTCGTGGGCTCGGGAACGATCGTCATGGCCGTGGGAATCTCGGCGGCCGTCAGCGGGCCGTTCCAGACGTGGAGCAGGCTCACGTTGCCGGACGTGCTGAAATCGCTGCCCCCGGTGTTGTCACGAAAAAATTGCAGCGTCCGATTCGCGTCCGTGCGGGCGTCGCTGCCATCGAGGAACGACAGCACCGGTATGGACGAGCCGTTGACATATCCGGTCACCGTCCCCGTGGTGGTTCTCGTCAGCACAAAATCGACGGTCGTGTTGGCGGTGATCGAGCCGCCCGAGGGATTATTGCCGTTGTCATAGAACCGAAACGCCCCATCGAAGACGTACTGGCCGATGTCGGCGTCCTTGAATTGGATCAGCCGCCGGTAGCCCGACACCTGCCCCGAGGAAAACCGCATGCCGATCGAGTAACTGCCGAAGGTCGATCCAAAGTCATTCGCCGGCAGGCCGGAGAGGGTGAGGCCCGTGCCGGGCGCAGTGGCTCCGCTCCAGGACCAGCCCGGGTTCGAACCGGAGGTGACGAAGCCGTAGGTGCCGCTCGTGGAGATGGGAGACAGGGAACCGAGGGAACCGGAACCCGAGATCGAGTTGGCGTACGAACCCGCGGCCAGATCGTAGCTCCCGATCAGGTTCGCCGCCCAAACCGACGGGCACGTGGCAACCAGTGCCAGCACGGCTGTGAGGCACCGCCACGTCAGCCGCGGTGCAAAGGGGAACCGTTTCATGAATGCAGCATCCAGGTGCAGCGAAACCGGAAAAGAATATTCCGGTCGGATGTGAGCGTTCCGTGAAGGCCGTGTGAAAAAATCGTGAGCACGGGGCATTCAGTCGGCGGGCATCGCGTCCGCGGCCGGGGCCCCGGGAAATGCCCGTTCGACGTCGAGGCCCGCGGTGGTGGCGGCGGCGCGGAGCTGGTCGCCGACCCGCGGCGGCAGGGTCATGCGCAGCGGCTCCGGCGCCCAGGCCCAGATCCGGGCCCGCTCCATCACGGGCATTCCCTCCTGGCCCATGAGACCCGCGAACGAGTTGGCCACCACCTCGGGGAACGGCGGGAGTTTCGCCTCCTCGAGCACGAACTTCGCGTGCGGATTCGCGGCGGAGTACCGCTTCTCGTAGGCCGCCTCGGCGATCGACAGGTAGCGGTTGAAGGCGGCGAGGTTGCCCTTGGCGAGCCCCTCGCGGAGCCCGCGGCGGATCATGGCGTCGAGGAACTGCCGCAGGTTCGAGACGTCGATCGCCAGCACCTCGGCGATCCGCAGGGCGACGAAGGTCTCGATCGTGTCGGCATACATGGGTTCGGCGCCGCGGCCGAGCCGCTCGGCGAGCAGGCGGAGCTTCAGAAAATGGCTTTCGGCATCGGCCCTGTCGCCGTACAGGTATTCGAGGATCACGGCCAGATTGAGGAAGGTTTCGTAGCCGTCGAGCAGGTCGGCCTCCTCGGCCGGGCCGAACTCGCCCGCCGAGACGCCCGCCTCCGAGTTGATGAGCTCAAGCGCCTCCTCGAGGGCCCGCTCGTAGGCGGCCGCGAACCGGGGGTCGGGCAGGAGGTCGGCCCGGTGCGTGGCGGCGTCGTAGTCGACGCGGCCGGTCCGCATGAGCTCGGCGAGCATGTGCAGTCGGCTGCGGAGGATGAGCAGCTCGTTGGTCTGCTCCCGGCGCTTGAGCCCGCGGCCGATCGCGATCCCCTGCTCCGTCCAGTAGATGCCGTGGGCCTCGGGGTGTCGCCAGTCGAGCGGTCCATACCGCTCCATCACGGCCCGCATCGCAGCCGGATCCATCCGATAGCGGTCTTCGAGCACCCGCCGCTGGAGGTGCGGCACCAGGTGGTCGAGGATCGCCGCGGCCACCTCGCGGTCGGCGCGGATCGCGGCGAGCAGTCGGGGATTGGAATCGGCGGGCAGCTGCCCGGCCCCGAGGATTTTCGCGTCTCGGGAGTTGGCCTGCATCAGGGACCGGCCCAGCATCCGCAGGAAGGCCTCGTCGGGCTTGGCGCCGTGCTCCGCGAGCAGGGCCAGGCCGCGGTTGACGGCGGGCACCTTCGCGCGGAGCTCGTCGAGCGTCGCCGGGGCCGCCGCGACGCGGCCGAAGAGTTCGAGGGTGGAGGCCGTGGTCCGGCCGCCGGTCATGTCCCCGAGAAACTCCTGCATCTCCCGGGCCAGGCTCGCCTTGTAATACCAGTGCTCCTTGTCGCCCTTGCCGGCGATCTTGTTGTGAAAGATCCAGCCGAGCTCCATCTGCAGCTGCGGCGACCGTGGGTTGAGCGGGATGCCCTGGTCACGAAGGAGCCCCACGCCCCGCTGCACCCAGCCCCAGCGTTCGGCGGGCACCTGGGTGGCGGCGGCGATGTTGTAGGCGAGGTTCCAGGCCTGGAAGGCCCACACTTTCTGGAATCGCGGCTGCAGGGCCGTGATCCACTGGCTCAGGGTTTGGGCCTCGAAATACTCGCCTTCCGACTGCAGGTGGTCGGCCCGGGCCCACAGCATGTCGACGGCGAGGCCGCGGAAGGTGCCCAGCGCCGCCGTCACCACCGCCACGTGCGGTGGCATGCCCTCGGTCCGCGCCGCGGGGATCACGAGATCGAGCTCCCGCCGCTGACGGGTGATGCCGGCGGCCAGCCAGCCCGCGGCGCCAAGGGCGAGCACGAGCAGCCCGGCGGCGATCGAAGTCACGGTGCGATTTCCGGCCACGGAAGACCCCTGCGCAGTCCTAGAAGCCCGACACGTTGACCAGATCCCGCCGGCACAACAGCGCCCAGCCGCAGGCCAGCAGCACCAGCGGATAGGCGAGCCCCAACTCGGCGACGCTCGCGGCCGCCTGGGCCGCGGTCAGGAGCCGGCCGGTCGCCACCTCGGTGACGCCGTCGTGGGCGCCGAACGAGGGCACCAGGGCGAGGAAACCCTCCGCCGCGAACGAGGTGAGCGTCTTGCAGGCGTCCCAGAGCTCGAGCCGGTCGAGCCGCTCGAAGAGCACGGTGGCTCGCAGCCGCACCATGTCGACGAGTCCGGCGCCAGCCCGGTCGGCGCCGGTGTAGATGTCGATCGCATCGGCGAGAAACCCGCGGGCCACCGCCGCCACGTAGACCATGACCGCCGTGAGCACCGCGGTCGGGAACCCCAGCCAGCTCGCCGCGGCGACGGCCGCCGCCGCCAGCATGGCGAGTTTCGCCCACATCACGGCCAGGCAGCGGAGGAAGTTGCCGCGAAACGACCCGGTGCGATGGAGGATCTCCAGGCCTTTGCCGGGCGCGAACGAGATCGTCGCCGGCCGCGCCTGGCCGGGCGGCACGAGGTTGCGGTTGGCGATCGAGAGCCGCAGCCGGCCGGCGGAGTCGATCGCACTCGTGGGGATTTCGATCGTGTGGAACGAACCGCCGGCGAGCGTGAGCTCCTCGTGCGTGCCATTCTTGGAGGGAAAGGGGCGGTCGTTGAGCCACAGGGCGAAGCGGACCGGGGCCCGGTCGATGGCTACGGCGTCGGCGAACGGCTTGAGCCGCAGCTGCACCACGGGCGCCGCGCCCCGTGCCTCCGCGAGGCCGGTGAACAGGTAGCCGGCAACCGTGTCGGGCGGCACCGTGTGCCATTCGAGCACCCGCTGGGCGAGGATCCGCTTCCGGGCGCCGGCTGGGTCGGCGGCGAAGGCCCGCGGATCGTCCTTCTCCAGCTGGGCGATCGCGGCGGCCACGTCGGCCGCGAAGTCGTCCCCGCGGGGATGCTCCGGCCGGGTGACCGAGCGGGCCGTGAACACCTCCTCGTCGACGGCCCGGCGGTCGGCGGCGTCGGCAGCCGGCAGCCGGCGGACCGCCTCCGCCACGGTGAACACGCCGCCGCCGACGAGCGCCACGAGCAGTCCGTCGAGGAGCACGATGCCCAGCCATTTTCCCAGCAGGTATTGCCAGCGGCCGAGCGGCTTGACGAGCGCCATGTGGATCCGCTGCGTGTCGATGTCGCCGCACACGCTGCCGCAGCCGAGGAAGATCGTGACCAGCGCCAGCAAGAAGCCCCCCGCCGAAAGGGCCCAGGTGAGAAAGAACTGCAGGCGGTACTCGAGCCGCTCGCCGGGATCGAGGAGCAGCGGCAGGACGGGCAGGCCTACGACCACGAGGATCACGAGGAGCACCGGCAGCCGCGTGCCCACCGCCTCGTCGATCACCGCCCGGGCGACACCCACGACGCCGTCACCCGCGAAGAGCAGCCGGTGCAGGCCGGCGACGCCGACCTGGAATCCGGCGGCCAGTCCGGCCGACACGGCCGCGATCACGGCCAGTTCGTCGCGGCCGGCGAGGTGGAGCAGCGCGGTCAGAACCACCGCGGCCGCGGCAAGCGCCCACAGCCCGGGGCGGCGCAGCCGCAGGACTGCCCGGTGGCGACGTGGAACAGGCAGGCCGTTCGCAGTGTCCATGGCTGGGCCTAGCGACGAGTCAGGCTGTCGAGCAGTCCGGCGTCGACCGCGGCCGGCCCGTCGGTTGCCGTGGCGGGCGGGGCCTCGCCGGCGGCGAGAAACCCGGCCACCGGGCCGCCGGCCGCGGCGCCGGCCGTCCGCGCCCCTTCGGCCTTCGCCCGCTCCACGATCTCGAGAAACAGGCTCTCGAGCGACCGCCGCGGATGCTCGATCCGCTTCACCGCGAGTGCATGCCGGGCGAGCACGGCGCGGACCTCAGCGACGACGTCGTCGGGCATGTCGGCGGTCTCGAGGATCGTGGCGTGCTCCTGGGTGAGCAGTTCGGCACAGGTTCCCTCGGAGCGGATCCTGCCGCCATACATGATCGCCACGCGGTCGCAGAGATCCTCCACGTCGCCGAGCAGATGGGAGCAGAGGAGCACGGTCTTGCCGCGCCGGGCGAGAGTCGCGATCAGGTCCTTGATCTGCCGCGAGCCGACCGGGTCCATGCCGCTGGTCGGCTCGTCGAGGATCAAGAGCTGCGGGTCGTTGATCAGGCTCTGGGCCAGCCCGATCCGCCGCTGCATGCCCTTGGAGTATTCACCCACGGGCCGGTGCTGGACCGCCTCCAGGCCCACCATGTCGAGGAGCATGTCGATCCGCTCCCGGCGGGCACGGGCGTCGAGGCGGAACAGGCGGCCGAAGTAGTCGAGCGTCTCCCGGCCCGTGAGGAAGCGGTACAGGTACGACTCCTCCGGCAGGTAGCCGATGTGCCGCTTCGTCGCCACGTCGGTGGGCCGCTTGCCCAGGATCGCGATCCGGCCGGCCGTGGGCTGGAGGAGCCCGAGGAGCATCTTGATCGTGGTGCTCTTGCCCGAGCCGTTGGGTCCGAGCAGGCCGTAGACCTGGCCGCGGCGGACCTCCAGCGTGACGCCGTCCACGGCCCGGACCCGCGGCCGCATCCAGAAGTCCTTGAACGTCTTCGTGACGCCGACGCAGGCGATGTCGACCGCCTCGTTCCCTGCGACCGTGGCCACCATGTGCTCCTCCCTGCCCGCTGCTCCCGACCGCCCTCAGCGGTTCTGCTCGAACCGCTTCTGCTCCCGCTTCCGTGTGCTCAACTGCTCCTTCTGCCGCTCCTTCATCAGGTTCGGGTCGCGGTTGATCTGCAGCTCGAGCTGGCCCGGCACCATGTAGAAGGTCTCGATGTCGTCGCCGGTGAGGATCTGCTCGCGGGCGTCCTCCCAGATCTTGGTGAGCACCAGCCGCGGGTTCTTTTCATACTGCGGCAGGAGCTGCTCGAAGGCCCCGGCCTCCCCTGCCACCTTCTCCACGATCTGCGAGCGGTAGGTGGTGGCGGCGTTGATGACCCGGGCCACCGTGCCGCCGACGGGGATGCCGTCCACGGCGAGGTCGGCGAGCGACTTTTCGATCATCGCCTCGGCGGCGGCTGCAGCCGCCGCGTCGCCCCGCTCGGCGGCCTGCTCGTGGGCCGTGATCAGGCCGAGCAGGGCTGTGCTCGCCTCGCCCGCCGTCTCGCCGAGGATCCGTGAGCGGTCCTGCTGCGCCGCCACGATCCGCCCGGCCCGGTCGCTTTCGGCGCTGGTCACGGCGTCGAAACTGGCAGCCACCCGCATCGGGGCCGAGACCTTGTCGAGGGCCAGCTGGTCGACGACGAGCCCCGACCGCATGGCGTCGAGCCGCCGCTGCATCGTGCCCATGGCCAGTTCGCGGTCGACCACGCCGCGGAGGAGCTCCTCGGCGGCGATCCCGGCGGCGGCCTGCACGATCCCCTGCTGGGCCACGAGCCGCACGAGTTCCGTGGCCAGCGGCCGGCTGCCGACGTTGGTCAGGTAGGCGACCGGGTCGGCCACCCGCCAGGTGATCGTCCACTTGGCGTGGGCGATGTTCGAGTCGCCGGTGATCAGCGAGCCGTCCCGCAGCGGGTGCAGCGGCATGGCCTTCCGGGCCTGCATCTGCGCCCGGGTCATGCCGCTCTCGTCGGCCGTCGTCTCGAACCAAAACTCCTTGTCGAGCGTGAGCGTCGTCGGCCGGGTGTCGACCTTCACGATCTCCTCGATGGGAAACGGTGCCGCCAGGTAGGTGCCCCGCTCGAGCACCCGGCGGCCGGGATCACCCACGTAGTCGCCGAACCGCAGCCGCAGGGCGACCTCGTTGGAGCCGACGCTGAAGGTGCCGCTGAAGGCGTAGGCCACGAGCAGGGCGGCCATCGCCAGCTTGAGGATCGCGAAGCTCACCTTGAGCGCCTCGGCCAGCGACTGCTGGGCCGGGTCGACGGGGGACGCGAAGGGCCGAGAGGCCGGGGAGGTGGATTCGGTCATGGGTGCGTCAGGGGGCGGGTGCGGGCCGGCCGCCGGCCGGCTGCCCCGGGGCCTTGTTGAACCAGTCGAGGATCCCCAGGCTCTCCGCGGAGAGCACGAAGGTGGTGTTGTGGTCGAGCATCTTCTTGAGCGCGTCGACCTTTCGCAGGAAGATCGCGAACTCCTCGTTCTTGGCGAAGCTCTGGTACTGCGTCGAAGCCTCGCGGTCCCCCTGGGCGCGGATCGCCTGGGCCCGCCGCTCGGCGAAGGCCAGGATCCGCTCGCGGGCGCTCTCGGCCTCGCTGCGGATGGCCGAGGCCTGGGCCTGCCCCTCCTGGAGCGCGTTCTCCGCCAGCCGCTCCCGCGAGGCGATCATCGTCTCGAAGACCTTCGAGGTGGTCGATTCGGGGAGGATGATCTTGTGGATGCCCACGCTCTCCACGCGGATGCCGTAGTCGGCCTGCTCGAGCGCGGCGTCGAGCATCCGGGCGGCGTCGGCCTCGATCTGGCCGAGCTTGAGCTTGGAGCGGTCGAGGTTCACGAGCTCGTCGAAGCGATGGTTGCTGATCAGGCCGCGGACCTCGCGGAGCGACGACGAAAGCTGCTTGGCCGCCTCGGCGGGCTCCTTGAGCTTGACGTAGAACTTGAGCGGATCGACGATCCGCCAGGTGAGGTAGGTCCGCACGATCACGCTCTTCCCGTCGGCCGTCTGCAGCTCCTCGATCTTGTCCTCCAGGAGCTGGAGTCGGCGCGGGTAGAGCGTGACCTTGTTGATCGGCCACGGCCAGCGCCACTTGAGCCCCGGGTCGTCCTGCACGCTGGGAGCATCGGCCTTGTCGAAGGTGGTCCGCACCGCGACCTGGTCGTAGCGGACCTGGTAGAGGAACATGTGCGACAGCAGCACGCTGACGATCGCGAGGCCGACGAGGAGGACGAACGAGTTTTTCATGGGAATCGGCCGCCACGGGGGCGGAACACGAGGGGAACCATCACTCGGTGAGGAGCGTGTCGATGGCGGATGCGGGGTCGCTGAAGTCCATGCGGAACACCGGCGTGTCGCCGGCGTCGCCGGTGATCACGTACTTGCGGCGGCTGGAGAGGCCCGCGGCGAGCACCTCGAGGAACCGGCGGGTGCGGTAGTAGTCGGGCGCGGCCTGGAAGGCGAGCAGCTCGCCGGCGAACCGTTCGCCGTCGGCCCGCTCGCCCACCGCCCGCCGCCAGCGGTAGGCGCGGGCGGCGTGGAGCATCTCGGCCGCCTCGCCCCGGGCCTCGGACAACAGTTGGTCGATCCGCACCTCGGCCGCGGCCACCGTCGTGGCGTCGGCGTTGCCGGCCGTCCGCAGGGCGTCGAGGCCGCGGATCTCGGCGTCGATCTTCTGGCTGAGGGCGACGGATCCGGCCACGCGGGCGAGCTTCTCCACCGCCTCTTTGCGGGCCCGCTGGATCCGTGTCTCACGCTCCTGCATGGCGCCGATCTGGGCGTGGAAGGCCCGCGACACGCTGCCGATCGGCGGGTGGAGCGACGTGACCGCGACGCCGACGACGGCGATGCCGAGGCCGGCCCGGTCGGCCTCCGCCTGGATCGCGGTCCGCAGCGCGGGGCCGCCGGCGGTGCGACCGGTCGCCAGGAGCGTGTCGATGTCGTGGCCGGCGAAGAACCGCGACACCTCCCGCTGGGCGATGGCGAGCAGCGTCCGCCCAGGATCGGCCGAGCCCAGGAGAAATGTCCGCAGGTCGGCCACGGTGTATTGCACGCTGACGTCGGCAGAGACGAGCGACACGCCCGCGCCGTCGGCGGCGGGCGCCGCCACGAAGTCCTCCTGACCGAGCTGGGAGTCGCGGTCGCTGTCGTTGGTCCACAGGTTGGCGGGGGCCTGCTGGGAGCGGCCGGTGAGGTCGCTCGTGACCACCAGTTGCTGCACCTGCCCGACCGGGTGCATCTCGACCGTTTCCAGGGGCCAGGGCCGCTTCAGATGCAGACCCGGGGGCAGCGGGTCGCCGGCCATCTCGCCCCCCCGGAGCCGCACGCCCCGCTCGTCGGGGCCCACGATCGTCAGGCAGCTCAAGGCCAGCAGAAAGCCGCCGCCGAAGAGCGTCAGCGGCGTGATCGCACTGCCGAGCAGACGGTACAGCCAGCTGCCTGAGACCTCGACGCCGAACTGATAACTGATCAGGTCAGCCAGCACGCTGCCGAGCGACTCGGGCGCCGTGAGCAGGCCGAGGACGCGGCTGTCGAAGGCCGGTCGCGGAATCTCGCCCGGCACCCGCGGTCGGTAGGATTCGAGTAGCGCCGTGAGCAGGATTTCGAGGCCGATGGCCACCATCACGCCCGGGATCACGCCGGCCAGCGCCCGCAGGGGCCAGTCGACGCCGGCCACGGCGAGCGCCACCGCGCCGGCGAGCACGAGGGTGGTGACGAGGAAGCAGCTCATCAGGTAGCTCGCGCCGCCGCGGAGCAGCTGCCAGTCGCACTGCCGGGCGTAGCCGGCGAGCCAGCGGCCGCCGACGAAGGCGACGAAGGCGATGCCGGCGAGGGCGAAGAGCAGGCCGACGGGGCTGGCCCGCTCCGCGACCGCCCCGGCCGCGCCGGACCGCACCTGCACCGAGGCGAGCACGCCTCCGGCCACGAGCAGGTAGGCCGCGACCAGGAGGCTCACCGCCGGCAGGGCGTAGCGGTAGAGCGCGTCGAGCCGGCGGCGGGCGGCGTCGAGGTCATCCCCGAGGTTGCCGAAGATGGCGGCCGAGGCGGCGGGATCGGCGGCCAGCTTGTCGGCGGCGAGCCGCTGGCCCCGTTCGGTCTCGTGCTGGTGATAGACGAGGGCCAGCACGATCCAGATCGGCAGCCCGCCGAGCATGTGCCAGCCGGCGGCATACACCGCCTGGCTGTCGGTCCATAGGGCCACCAGGCCCGTGGCGAGCACGAGCACGACCTGGATCGACAGGCCGGAGATGGCCGCGGCCGTGGCCCGCTGGTAGGCGCGGGGGTCGGTCGCGGTGGATGGCGGGGCGACGGCGGGGCGGGAGGTCGCGGACATGCGGGAGACCGCCGGACGGGGCGGAGACGTTCCAACCTGCGTCAGTGTACGCAGCGCCGGAGGCCGCCGCGGCCGCACACATGATTCTCACAATTCCCGGGGTAGGATGCGGAAAATGCCGACGTTTCCCATCGCTGCCAACGCCTTCCGCGAAGCGATCCGCCAGCCGGTGCACGCCGTGCTGATCGTGGCCGGCCTCTTGGCCCTGCTGCTCAACGTCAACGTCGCCGCCTACACCCTCGAAGACGACAACAAGCTCCTCGTCGACATGGGGCTGAGCACGCTCCTCCTCGTGGGCATGCTGCTGGCCGCCTTCACCGCCACCGCCACCCTCTCGCGCGAGATCGAGACGAAGACCGTGCTCGTGGTCGTGAGCAAGCCGGTATCGCGCTGGGAACTGGTGGTGGGCAAGTTTCTCGGCGTGGCCGCCGCGATCGGCCTCGCCTACTGGCTGCTCACCGTCACATTTCTGATCACCGTGCGGCACCGGGTGCAGACGAGCGTCCGCGTCGAGGACACCTACGACGGCCCGGTGCTCGCCTTCGGGGTGGTGGCCGTGGTGCTGGCCCTGGCAATCTCCGCCGCGGCCAACTATCTCTACCGGCGGCCGTTTCCCGCCACGTTCTCCGTCGTCGCGGCTGGCGCGGCGACGGCCGCCTGGCTCCTCATCTCGTGCGTAAGCCGCTCCTGGCGGCTGCAGCACCCGGCCACCGATCAGGATCCGCAGCTGGCGATCGGCCTCGCGATGGTGTTCCTGGCCGTGCTCGTGCTGACAGCGGTGGCGGTGGCGGCCTCCACGCGGCTGGGACGGCTGGCCACGCTCCTCGTCGCGAGCGGCACCTTCCTGCTCGGACTCGTGGGCGAGTATCTCCTGTCGCTGGCCGACGCCCGGCTCGCCGCTCCCTTGGCCGCGGTCGTGCCCAATCTGCAGCTCTTCTGGCCCGCCGACGCGCTGACGCAGGGCCACGCCATTCCGCTCTGGCACCTCGGCTGGCTGGCGGCCTATGCGGCGGCGCTGATCACCGTGGCGCTGTCGCTGGCGGTGCTGCTCTTCCAGTCACGCGACGTCGGCTGACGCGGCCCGGGCGGCCTCGGCCTGCTCGATGTCCTCGCCGCAGCGGATCAGCCGGGCCGAGTTGAAGACCACGGCCAGGCCGCTGACGACGTGCAAGACCGCGGCCAGGACGGGCGACACGTATCCCGCGCCC
>Ga0315905_10005419_pt1 | contig 13006 bp, 8 predicted proteins | sample LakEriMetagenome_5_FD_203522 | JGI IMG/M metagenome (GOLD analysis project Ga0315905, IMG submission 203522) | Freshwater fungal communities from buoy surface, Lake Erie, Ohio, United States - Buoy 4 MA121 | ecosystem: Environmental > Aquatic > Freshwater > Lake | place: USA: Lake Erie, Ohio... | reverse complement strand
CCCTCCAGCGATCCTGCCGCCTATCAAGAAGCAGTGGGTTGGGCCGGTTTGGTGAATGGCTGGTACAACATTGTCACGTTCCTCTCTGCGTTCTTTTTGGTGGGCCTTGCCCAAAAATTTGGAGCCAAAAAAGTGCATTTCTTTTGCCTCCTGCTAGCCGGTATTGGCTTGTTGATTTTCCCGATGCTTGAAAATAAGTATGCCTTATTTATCCCCATGGCCGGATTTGGGATCGCCTGGGCCAGCATGATGGGGATTCCGTACCTGCTAGTCGTCAACGAAATTCCCAAAGAACGCTACGGCGTGTACATGGGCATTATCAACATGATGATCGTCATCCCCATGATCTTCCAGACACTGACCTTTGGTTATATTTCCAAAAATTTCTTGAACAACGATGCCGGGCAAGCCATCCTCTTCGGAGGAGTATTGCTCTTGATTGCTGCAGTAGCGACCCTTCGTATCAAAGAGACTAAGTCTACGGATGCCTCCACAGCTCAGTCTGCTCCTGGCCATTAACAAATTTCATCACCCCCACCTTGCTTACCCCCATGTCGGTAGAAGTTTCACTCACTGAAAAAATTACAACCCTTTTCCAGGCCCATTCCCTAGCTACCCACGGTTCAGACCAGGAGTTTGTGTCTCGGTTTCATGCCAGCCTCCCCAAAATCCAAGCCTTATTTCAAGAGCTCTATGGAGCGCATGAAGGAGCCGAAGATCAGCTGATCGAACTCTTACGGAGCCTGATTCTGGGTTACCAAGCCCGCGAGGAGCAGCTTAAAGTTCGCGATCAAAAGAAAGCTGCCGAAGGACATTGGTTTCTGAGTCAATCGCTTGCTGGGATGAGTTTGTATGTGGATCGATTTGCAGGAACCCTCAAAACCATGCCTACCAAACTCTCACACCTGCAGGATTTGGGAGTCAACTTCCTCCATTTGATGCCACTGTTTGAAAGTCCACAAGGCGAAAGTGATGGGGGCTATGCCGTTTCCAATTTTAGAAAGGTGGACCCTCGTTTTGGGAGTTTGGAAGACCTAATCGCTTTGCGCAAAACCATGCACGAGCAGGGGATGTACCTGATGCTGGACATTGTGCTCAACCATACCTCTCACCAGCATGAATGGGCAATGAAGGCCAAAGCTGGGGATCAAGAATTCCAGAATTACTACTACACCTACGAAAACCGCTGGATTCCCAACGAGTTTGAGCAGGCGATGCCAGAGATATTTCCAGAAAGTGCCCCGGGCAACTTCACCTGGAATGAGGAGATGAAGCGCTGGGTAATGACTGTTTTTCACAATTACCAGTGGGACTTGAATTTCAGTAATCCCAAGGTGCTTCAGGCGATGGTGGAGACCATGCTATTTTATGCGAATCTTGGGGTGGACCTCCTTCGCATCGATGCGCCTGCGTTTATTTGGAAGCAAACGGGTACTTCCTGTCAAAATCTTCCTCAGGCACATACCCTACTCCGACTCATCAAGCAGTGCGTGCAGGTAGCTACGCCAGGCATGGCCTTGCTTGGGGAGGCAATCGTAGCGCCCAAAGACATTATGAATTACTTTGGAACGGGAGATTATGTGGCTCAAGAATGTGATTTTGCCTACAACGCCACCCAGATGGCTTTGCAATGGGATATGCTCGCTTCTGGAGATACGAGCGTGATGCTTCAAGCCCAAGCAGACATTCTCCGCAAGCCCTACGGTACCTCTTGGATTACCTACAGCCGTTGCCACGATGACATCGGTCTCGGCTACGAAGATGCAAGCATTGCTCAAGCAGGAAAAGATCCTTACTTGCACCGCAGATTTTTGAAGGAATACTATTCCTTTTCTGGGGAACAGTGGATGAGCCCATCTCGTGGTGCACTATTCTCCTCCAATCCAAAAACAGGCGATGCGCGAATCAGTGGCACACTTGCCTCCCTCTGTGGTTTGGAAAAGGCGCTGTATGAAGGCAATGGTCCAGCAATTGAGCAAAGCATTCAAAAAATCCTGCTCATGCAGGCTCATTCGATATTTTTGGGTGGACTACCCATGCTGTTTTACGGAGATGAAGTTGGCTACACCAACGATTACCGGTACCAGCAGGACCCAGGGAAAAGCTATGACAACCGTTGGATGCACCGTCCTTTGTTGGACTGGGAAAAGGTCAATCGTCGAAAAACAGAAGGAACCTTGGAGTACCAGTTGTTTGAAGGAACCAAGAAGCTCTTAGCCATCCGAAAATCTCAGGAACTGTTTGCCGATCTAAGCAATATCTCCTGGATGACTCCCCACAACAGGCATGTAGCGGGATTGATCCGCAGAAAAGGGGAAGACAGGTGCTATTGCTTGTTTAACCTCAGCGATCGCCCAGCGGGACTTACCTGGTATGCCTTCCGGGAACAAGGGGAGCAGGCCACTCAGCTCTTTGATCACTGGACCCAGACCAGCTATACGCTAGGGCCAGACCACGAGCATTTGGTGCTGGAGCCCTACGGATATTGCATTTTGCAACCTAGGTAAAAACTTAGTTATAGGCGAGGAACGAAACCAATAGATTTCCTACGGGTTTCCTTAAAATAGCGCGCGCTGCAAAAAGGAAGATTGGTATTGGAGTAAAGCGGATGTAACCTTTGCTACAGGAGGGGCCTAAACTGCTTTAAGAAGCGGACATCGTTTTCTGTAAAGAGGCGCAAATCCTTGATTTGATTTTTGAGCATGGCAATTCGCTCAATCCCCATTCCAAAGGCAAAGCCTGTATATTTTTTGGAGTCAATGCCGCAATTTTCTAGGACATTGGGGTCCACCATGCCTGCACCACCGATTTCTACCCAGCCACTGTACTTGCATACGTTACAACCTTTACCTCCACAGATCAAGCAGGAGATATCAATCTCTGCACTCGGCTCGGTAAAGGGGAAGAAGGAGGGTCGAAAGCGAACTTTCGTTTCCTTGCCAAACATCTCCTTGGCAAAGTGGTAAAGCGTATTCTTTAGATCTGCAAAGCCGACATTTTCATCCACATAAAGGCCTTCGACCTGATGGAAAATGCAATGTGCACGGGCAGAAATCGCCTCGTTTCGGTACACCCTTCCAGGGGAGAGGGTACGAATGGGAGGTTTTTGATTTTCCATCACCCGAACCTGCACAGAGGAGGTATGGGTTCGGAGCGCGATGTCTGGATTTTTCTCGATAAAAAAAGTATCCTGCATCTCACGAGCAGGGTGATTTTCTGGGAAGTTCAGCGCTGAAAAGTTGTGCCAATCGTCCTCAATCTCAGGACCCTCGGAAAGATTAAATCCAATGCGCTCAAAGATTTCGATGATGCGTTGTCTTGTAGCAGTAAGCGGATGGATTGCTCCCAATGGAGAATTGGAGGGGGGCAAGGTCAGGTCGATATCGGCCTTCTTTTGTTTCTGGTTGGATGCTGCAACCTTCTCAATCAGGGCTTGAAATTTTTCTTCTGCAAGTTGCTTTACCTCATTGACGAGCTGACCATACGCGCGTTTTTCCTCATTTGGAATGCTGCCCATGGCTCCCATCAATTCTCCGACCACACTTTTCTTGGAAATAAATTCCATTCGATAGGCCTCCAGTTGGTCTGGGGTACTTGCGTCTGCTGCAGCAATGGCAGCTTTGATGGCTTCGATTTTCTCCTGATACATGAGTTGCCGGTTAATCTAGTGGCAAAGGTACCAATTTCTAAATTTTTAGGGTAATCGCCTAAGAGTTTCCTTCAGCGATTACCCCAAATTGTGTTTACCAAGTTCGTCCACCCTGTGGTCTTCCCATCATCCAAGGTTCCTGTGGCTGCGCCGCTGGCTGCTTAAAGTTGCCCAGAATGTAGGTGAAGGTGATCATGCCATAACGGGTGAGTACGTTGGTAAAGACGTCCGTCACGGCCACATCTGAAATGGTACGGCTGATGCTGTTATTTTGATTCAACACGTCAAATACTACGGCCTTGAGCTCTGCCTTGTTGTTTTTTGCAAATCTGATGCCGCCCTCAAGGTTCCACAGCCAGAAATTCTGGTTGAAGCCTTCGGACAATCCGGTATAAAGTGAGTGCGCAACGGTATTGCCCATGAAAAACTTGCCATTGGTCGAGGAGAAATACAGTCGAAGATTTGACTCCTGCTGGTAGTAGTTGTTATTCAGATTTTGCTGCAAGGAAGAATTGACAATGTTGTAAGATCCTGTACTGCTGATCGTGAAATCCACATTCTGACTAATGTTGGAGTTGAAGGTCAACCCTTGACTTAGCGTCAGGTTGTCGTTTAAGTTGGTAGCCCCGTTGATGATTCCTGGCGTACGGTTAAAGCTGACGCGGGAGTTCATGTTGAACTGGGTTTTCAATTTTTTGAGGGGTGCACCATAGGTCAAAAAGAAGCTGGAGCGGATGTTGCCATCCAAGTTGACCGGACGAGTCAATTGGCCTCCAGATCTGAGGAGAATCTCGTTATTGATTAGGGTGTCTTTGGTAGTCAAGAAGGTGCTCGATCCGATGAAATTGGATGTAGCCGAATGGGTTACAAAAAGGAAGAGCGTTCTAGACTTTTCGAGGTTGATCTTGCTGATGTTCGCAAATATGTTGTGGTTGTAACTTTGACCCAAGTCTGGATTACCTACGCGGAGGTTTAGCGGATTTTGGTTGTTGACTACATTTTGCAATTCATTGACACTAGGTTCGTTGGTGCTAGTTCTGTAGCGTACTCTCCAGCTAAAACCTTTCTTTTGATCTCTGTAATTTAGGTTTGCAGAAGGAAGAAGGTTGTTGAAGCTTCTGTTGAAAGTTCCCGCAAGAGGGAAAAATGCTTGGTTATCTAATTGTGCATTTTGGTAGTCCAAATTCAAGTTGACGCTCCAGGCTTTGTTGTTGTATGCGTAGCCAGAGCGAAGGCGCTGGGTGATAAATTTGTTGTCAAACTCATTGCTGAGGGCTGTGTCGAGTAGCGCTCTGCGTTCAGAGTCTAGGATATAGGTTTTTTGATCTGCAGCTGTTTTATTGTTGCCAATTTGGTAGCCAAAGGTTCCGATGGCGTTTTGCGAGAGCTGTTCAGTGAAGGTAAGGTTGACTCGGTAGTTGAATCCTTCGTTCAGCGATTTGGTTTCCTGCAAGGTAGTATCCTGCGCTTTTCTTCTAAAGTCCTTGCTCGCTGCTTCCAATTCTGAAAATTGGTCACGGTTATTCCAAGCAGTGAAAATTTCCGTAGAAAGTGTTCTGCCCTTCTTGTCGAATTTGTACCGGTAAGTCAGGTTGTTGGAGAGGTTTAGTGCAGCTGTTTCAGCATCGGTAATGGACCGAAGTGCTGAGAGTGAGTCTCCTCGGCTGGTGCGCGTAAGTGCATCTCGATCACTAAAGGTGGTGTTGTTTTGAAGCGAAAAACTAGGAGTGAGGACGATGGAATTTTTCGCATTCAGGTCTGCCTCGATCCGCGCATTGGCTCGGTGGTTGTTGTTTTTTACCGTGTTGATCAGGTTTTCCTCGTAAAATTGACGAAGGCTTTCGTTGACTACCGTTTCTCTATTCGTGATTTGTCTGAGGGAGTTGGTGGTATTGTTGAAGAAATAGCTACCGGTGACATTGACTTTTTTGCCCCACTTATCCGAATAGTTGAGTCCCATCGCATTGGTGGTGACGATTCCACCGCTGTTGCCAACGAGGAAGTTGTTATTTCCGCCACCGCCCCATTGGCCTCCACCTCCTCCGGGACCCCCGCGCATGCCTCCCATTCCGCCCATTCCTCCGCCTGCTGAGGAATTGGCAGATAGTCCTGCTAGGTCTTGACTGGAGAAATTCTGCTGGTTGATGTTGTTAAACAAACCCAATATCGATATCCGTTGATCCTCTTTAAAAAGATTGACACTACCACCAGCAGCATAGCGGTCGTCGTTGCCGTAGCCTGCATAAGTTCTTCCGAAGGAACCATTTTTGCGATCGGAGCGAAGGATGATGTTGATTGTTTTGGTGTAGTTGCCATCGTCAAAGCCCGTAAGACGGCTTTGATCGGAGCGCTGATCCAATACTTCTACGCGGTCGATTGCGTCTGCAGGAAGGTTTCTAAGTGCGATGCTCGGATCGCTACCGAAGAATTCGCGCCCATCGACCAAGATTTTTTGAACCTGCTCCCCTTGGGCTTGGATCTGACCTCCTTGCATGGTGATGCCAGGCATTTTCTTGATTAGATCCTCAGCTTGCGCATTGGTTTGAGTTTTGAAGGCATTCGCGTTGAAGGAAGTGGTATCTCCTTTTTGCTCTCCGACAACACTCACCCCTTGGACGAGTACCTCTCCGAGGACTTTGGTGTCTTCCAGTAAGATCAGTTCGCCTAGCTCTACTGGCTCACGAAAGCTGTGAATTTTGGTGATGGTTTTGTAGCCTAGAAAGGTGATCTCAAGTTTAACCTCTGGTATAAATGGTCTGGCAAGTTCAAATCGACCGTCCGCACCAGTTACGGTACCGCGAAGTAAGGAGTCAGTAACGGTTTTGATCAAGACATTCGCTCCGATCATGGGAGTTTTCGCTGCTCCATCCATTACCTGTCCGGTAAACTTTCGTTCGGGTCGGGCTTGGTCGGTTGGGCGCTGCCCGAAAGAAGGAAGCGCAACTAGAAATGAAAAAATTAAAAGAAAAAGGAAGTGGTAAGTTTTCATAAATTGGTTGTAGTACACCTTCTTTGACTCCAATAGGGAGCAAAAGGTTTAATGGAGTTGTGGAGTAAAATTAGAGTGGGAATTCTAAGGGATAAGTGGTTTATTTTCAGTCTAAAAGTCCGAAAATCAAGAGCTATGATTCATGATTTCAGCATACGAAATTCCGTAATGGCTTTCGTGATAGGTTACTTTTCCGTTTTGGATAAGAAGGACTTGAGGGGATTCATGTGGGATGCCAAAGCGCTCCGCAACCAGATTGGATAGGTTTCGGTAAGCGAGAAGGTCCAAGTAATAGGGTGTGATTTTGTCAGAGTCTTCAGGTTTCCAGTTGCGCAAAAGCCGATCCAGAGACATGCTGCTGATGGAGCAGCTAGTACTGTGTTTGAAAAGTAGCACAGGCTTCGCTGCACTTTCCAAGATCACTTGATCAATTTGCGCTTCTGAGTTGAGTTTGTTCCAGTTCATGTACTCTTTTCGCTACTTTTGTAGTTAATTCCACAAAGGTAACCTAGATCTTCCGAACTCTCAAGTACAATGACCGCGCCAACTTTCCGTATTTCCCTTAAAAGCAGTTTGATTTTTTGGATCGGGGCAGGGATCCTAGCCATTTCCTGTAAGTCTTTGGATCCAGCTGCGAGCTTACCGCTGCCGACAGTTCCCAGTACCAAATCTTCCTTGAATATACCCCTAGAGATTCCCTTTTCGACCCTTACTGCTGTAGCCAATCGTGAAACCCCAACGCTGATTTTTCGTCAGCGGGGAATGGATTTAGGAAATGGGTTGGTTGGTGATTTTGAATTTTCAAGAAACGGTAAAATCCAGCTTCGCGCTTTGGATCAACAGCGTTTGGAAGTAGTGTTTCCGCTAAAAATCCAAGGAGAAATTGGCTTGAAGCCAGGTGGCCTTCGAAATCTCCTGCAGACCAAGGTGCCGATCAACCAGGCCTTGGCTCCCGTTTTTGTGATCAACCCTCAAGTTCAGTCCAACTGGTATTTGGGGATTTCTGAGTTTGAACTTTTGGACTTGGGAGGTAAAATGGCGCTTTCGGTACTTGGGATTGAGCTGGATTTAAGCCCGCTCGTCCGCCAAGAAATTCGCCGATTTGCAAAGCAAGAGCTTACTTCCAAGCCGAATTTGCTTGCGCTCAAACCGATGATGGAGTCGATTTGGAACCAAGTGGGCAAACCGATTGTGGTGGATGTGGAAGGCAAAAAAACTGGACTTTCCATCCGACCTGACTCCGTGAAGCTTCGGGAGTACCTGCAGCCCAACAAAGGCTTGCACCTGGATCTGGGTTTTCAAGGTCAGGTACAAATTCACCCTGCTACAGCCGTTCCTAGCCGAGCCTTTCCACTTCCTACTATCTCATCCAATACCGATGCATCCAATCGAATCGATCTGGAGTTGCCCTTCGCTTTTTCCTATGCCGAACTGGATGCCCTCATTCAACAATCTTTTGGAGGGCAGGCGATTCGAATGAATAAAACCTATGTCTTTCAAGCTAAGCAATTTCGTACCCAAGCCTATGGGGATCGTTTGGGAATTACCGTTGCCTTTACCGCCGTCAGCAATAAAGGAGGGGAGTTGACTGGAGAATTATTCCTGGCAGGCCAACCGGTCTATGATCCCCTGTCGCAAGTGCTGCGCGTGGACAATTTGGATTTTGTGATGAAAAGTGGCAGCGCCAAAGCGATGTTGGGAACGATGATCAAAAAGGGAAAAATCAACAAGCAACTCAGCCAACGGATGAAAATGCCGCTGGGAGAGACTATTGGGGAAAGCTTGAAAGGATTGCAAGGGAGTCTCTCCCTGCAGACCTCCGTGGCCAATTTGGCGATTCAAGGTTTGCAGATCGTGCCACTCGGCTTTTACCCGACAGCAACTGGACTGGCTATCCCCCTCAAAGCTACCGCCACCACTGCCATTCAATGGAAGTGATCTTGAATACAAGAAGAAAATAAAAAAGGGAGTTAAACTCCCTTTTTTATTTTTTTCCGGCCTTGATTTTTTCGACTATTTCGGGGTCCAAGAGGGTAGAGATGTCTCCCATGCCGTCTAGGACACCTTCTGCAATTTTCCGCAGAATGCGGCGCATGATTTTTCCGGAACGGGTTTTTGGCAAACCCGATACGATTTGAATTTTGTCTGGCTTGGCAATCGGTCCAATGATTTTGGAAACGGTCTCTTTAATTTCTTGAATGAGGTTATCCTCACTTCGGTTGCTCATATCACAGATCACAAAGGCATAGATGCCTTGCCCTTTGACCTCGTGGGGGTAGCCCACTACGGCAGATTCGATCACTTTTGGATGCTCGTTGATCGCATTTTCTACCTCAGCAGTACCCAGTCTATGGCCAGACACATTGATGACATCGTCTACTCGACCCAGGATTCGGTAATAGCCATCGTGGTCGCGTTTGACTCCATCGCCAGTGAAGTACTTGTTTTTGTAAGTAGAAAAATAGGTTTGCTTGCAGCGCTCGTGGTCTCTATAGGTAGTTCTGATCATGGACGGCCATGGGAAATCGATGCAAAGATTGCCTTCCACAGAGTTGCCGCGAAGCTCCTTCCCTTCCGCATCGACAATGCTGAGTTGGATGCCGGGCAATGGCAGGGTAGCGTAAGCCGGCTTGGTAGGGGTGATACCCGCAAGTGGGGAGATCATTATGCCGCCTGTTTCTGTTTGCCACCAGGTATCTACAATCGGGCATTTTCCTTTGCCGATGTGGTTGTGGTACCAGTGCCAAGCTTCCTCGTTGATGGGTTCGCCCACGGAGCCGAGCACTTTGAGGGAGCTCAGGTCGTACCCTGCAATGGGCTCGGTGCCAAAGGCCTGAAGGGCTCGAATGGCTGTTGGGGCGGTGTAAAACACATTGACCTTGTACTTTTCAATGATCTCCCAGAATCTCCCAGGATGGGGATAGGTGGGTACCCCTTCAAACATCAGCGTGGTGGCGCCAGCGAGTAGGGGGCCATACACGATGTAGGAATGTCCTGTGATCCAGCCAATGTCAGCAGTACACCAGTACACATCACCTGGGGTGTATTGAAACACATTTTCAAAGGAGTACTTGGTGTACACCATGTAGCCTCCGGTGGTATGGACCACACCCTTGGGCTTGCCAGTCGAGCCTGAAGTGTAGAGGATAAAGAGCATGTCCTCGCTATCCATTTCAGCAGCTTGGTTGACGGCTGATTGTCCCGCTAAGGCCTCATGCCACCAGTAATCCCTCCCTGCGAGCATCTGGGTTTCTTGGCCAGTACGTTGGTAGACAAGGACTGTTTCTACTGGCGCTTTTTCGAGGGCTTCGTCTACGATTTCTTTGATGCTAATTTGTTTGTTTCCCCGGAAGTTGCCATCTGCAGTGAGGACGGCTTTGGCTTTGCAGTCCAGGATGCGGTCTGCGAGGGAGGTGCTGGAGAAACCAGCAAACACTACGGAGTGAATGGCACCGATTCTAGCACAGGCTAGCATGGCGATGGCTGCTTCAGGTACCATCGGCATGTAGATGATCACGCGATCCCCTTTGCCAATGCCCTTGGACAGAAGCGTGTTGGCAAAGCGGCAAACCTCTTCAAAAAGTTGACGGTAGGTGAGCGTACGTCCTGCTTCCCCAGGTTCGTTGGGTTCCCAGATGATGGCGGGTCGATCGCCTAGAGTGTAGAGGTTTTTCTCAAAAATATTCTCGGTAAGGTTGAGTTTGCCATCGATGAACCACTGTACATCGGGAGTTTCAAAGTTCCATTCCAAAACCTTGGACCAGCGTTTTTTCCAATGAAAGGAGTCGGCAATTCTAGCCCAGAATTCTTCAGGCTGTGCCACACTTTTTTGGTATTCGTGAAAATAGCCGCTGAGGGTATGCAATCGATCACTCATGAGTGGGATAGTCTAGGTTGTAAATCAATGGTTGGACGCCTTTCCTGCTCCTTTTGGAATTCGAATATCCTGGATTAGTTGTTGGACATGGCTTGGAGGAGCTGGAGTCAACCAAGATACGCCAAAGCAAACTAAGAAGTTAAGCGCCATTCCTAGTGAGCCAATTCCCTCTGGAGAGATTCCCCACCACCAGTGTTCGGCGGTGTTGAGTTCGGGATACACAAACTTGAAGTAGCTAATGTAGCTGATGGTGAATACAAGCCCTGTCAGCATGCCTGCAATGGCTCCTTCTTTGTTGACCCGAGTAGAAAATATTCCGAGCAGGATGACCGGGAAGAAGGAGGAAGCGGCAAGTCCAAATGCAAAAGCAACAACTTCAGCTACAAAGCCAGGAGGGTTGATTCCAAAATAGCCCGCCAAAATCACTGCGCCAGCTGCAGAGAGCCTAGCAATTCGTAGTTCTTTTTTATCCGAAATTTCGGGGCGGAAGGTCTTGAATAAATCGCGCGATATGGAGGTGGAAATAACAAGCAGGAGGCCTGCAGCTGTGGACAACGCCGCTGCCATGGCTCCAGCAGCCACCAAGCCAACCACCCAATCGGGGAGCTGTGCGATTTCTGGGCCCGCCAAAACCATGATGTCCTTGTCAATGCGTAGCTCGTTGGTAGCAGGGTCTGGGAGGTATTGGACCAGCCCGTCCCCATTTTTATCTTCTATTTGGATTAGCTTGGTTTGCTGCCAGTTCTGAACCCACTCTGGGAGCTGGTCAATAGGCTTTTCGGAGGTGGACTGGATGATGTTGTACATTCCAAATGCAGCTACTGCAGGTGCTGTGGTGTACAGAATTGCGATAAATGCCAAGGCGTAGCCAGCAGAAAGTCGGGCATCTTTTACCTTCGGAACGGTAAAAAAGCGAACAATCACATGGGGAAGACCTGCTGTTCCTACCATCAAGGCCAAGGTGATCATGAATAAATCGGGGATGCTTTTGTTGCCAGAGGTGTATTCCGCAAAGCCTAGGTCACCCAGCACTCCATCTAACTTGTCCAAAAGTGGGACTCCCGCTTCTACATCCCCTCCAAGTCCAAGCTGAGGAATAGGATTGCCGGTAAGTTGCATGGAAATAAAGATGGCTGGAACCATGTAGGCAAAAATCAACACACAGTATTGGGCGACTTGGGTATAAGTAATACCCTTCATTCCCCCCAATACCGCATAGAAAAATACGATTGCCATGCCAATCACTACTCCCCATTCGATGGGAAGCTCTAGGTAGCGGGAGAAGACAATTCCTACGCCACGCATTTGCCCTGCCACATAGGTAAAGGAGATGAATAGGGCACAAATAACGGCTACGACTCGGGCCTTGTTGGAGTAATAGCGATCGCCTACAAAGTCAGGAACTGTGAATTTTCCAAATTTCCGGAGGTAAGGGGCGAGCAAAAGCGCAAGCAAAACATAGCCTCCAGTCCAGCCCATTAGGTAAACCGAGCCATCGTAGCCGGAAAAGGAAATGATGCCTGCCATTGACATGAACGAAGCTGCAGACATCCAGTCTGCAGCAGTGGCTAAACCGTTGGCGAGGGGAGAAACTCCTCCACCGGCAACATAAAATTCTTCGGTAGATCCCGCACGACTCCAAATGGCAATGCCAAGGTAAAGCGCAAAGCTAAGTCCAACGAGTAAGTAGGTCCAGGCGAGTAAATCCATATCAGTCTTCGTTGACGTTAAATTCCTTGTCCAGCTTATTCATCCGAATCACGTAAACAAATATCAGCACTAGGAAAGCGTAAATGGCTCCTTGCTGAGCAAACCAAAATCCTAATTTGAAGCCTCCAATTCGAATGGTGTTGAGCTCTTCTACCCATAGAATTCCACAGCCAAAGGAGACGATAAACCAAATAAAAAGTAGGATTGCGAGCGTTTGGAGGTTTTTTTTCCAATACTGCTCCATTTTTGAGGGAGAGGATGACATGTAGGTGACGGTTAGTCTGGGTTTAATTTGGCATTCATCGAAAAAAAGCAAAGCAATTTTTGATGGAAGAAATATAACCTAAAAAATAGAAGGAAATGACCTTTTTTCCAAAGGTGGAATCATGGTAAGATTTGGGGATTCATACCGTTTTTAAAAACTCCCCCATCGGGAATCGTCCAAGTCCTTGAAAATAAGTTTAGTAAAATTGAAAGGGTATTCAGGTGGCTTGAGCCGACAGTAGATCAAAAAGTAAAAATCAAATCAAGTATTCTGATGCGAATGCTAGGGCTGCTGCCAAAAAGGTAATGGCCAACTTGTTGAGCTGAAATTTGTGATGCGGGCTACTTTCAAAAAAGATGGTGGTAGAAATATGCAAGAAGCCCCCCGTAACTAGCCCATACAAAATACCGATTCCTTCGGTAGAGAGGAGTCCCTGGTTGATAAAAAAGGCGCTAGAAAGCATACCCAATGGAGATGCAAGCGCAAAAATAGTGAGCAAAATAAGGGTCCATTTTT
>Ga0315905_10005416_pt1 | contig 13008 bp, 8 predicted proteins | sample LakEriMetagenome_5_FD_203522 | JGI IMG/M metagenome (GOLD analysis project Ga0315905, IMG submission 203522) | Freshwater fungal communities from buoy surface, Lake Erie, Ohio, United States - Buoy 4 MA121 | ecosystem: Environmental > Aquatic > Freshwater > Lake | place: USA: Lake Erie, Ohio... | reverse complement strand
CCTGCCGTCCTCACCGTCGGGCAGGGCATAGATCGCCTTCATCGGAGAGCGCGCGGCAGATGTCGCCGAGCCTGGGCGGCTGCCGTGGATGATTGCATTGAAGCCGAGCGACGCGCGCTGCCTGCGCACTCCCTCGAGCCGGGCTGCTATGGGAATGTGCGACGACGTCATCTGCATCAGCAGATCCAGGGAGGCAGCGCGTAGAGAACCGTGCGTCTGCGGCGGGCTGCGCAGCTCGTGTGGCGCTGCAAGCCCGTGCGACCTTCGCTGGGCACCGGCGGAGACCAAGAGGGTGCCGCACGCACAACGGCCTCTGCGGTGGCGCACCACCCCGACACTCCTGGGGAGCGTCAATGGTGCTGTCTCGCAATTTTTGCACCTTTTCATAACGGTCTAACGGCAACGGTTCCGGGATCCCTCCCCATGTCGCAGATGTTTGCCGAGGCAGCGGCGCGGGTCGAAGCAAAGGTGTACAAGTATGTGGCAGAGAACCGCGTGCGGCTCGAGTCCTTCTTCGTCATCTATGACAAGCTGCGGCACCGGCACATTACGCGAACCCAGTTCTTCCGCGGGCTCAACGTGGCGATGAACAACACCCTGCTGCTCACGGTGGAGGAGGAGCAGGCGCTGGTGGACAAGTACGGCCGCACCGACGGCATGATCAGCTATCGCGCCTTCAGCGACAGCTGCACGCGAATCCAGCGCGATCTCGAGAAGTCGCCGTGGGCCGAGGTGCGCAACGAGCACAAGTCAACAAACAAGCGCCGCAACCAGCTCAGCCCCGGCGAGGAGAAATACTTTTACGCGACGCTGTTGCCCAAGCTGCAGCACATTGCACGCGAGCAGGGCCTCGTGGTCAAGAACGCATACCACGACTTCGACCACAACAAGAACGGCTGCGTGACCAAGATGCAATTTCTGCGCGGCCTGCCCGACAAGTTCCAGATCGCGTGCTCGCGCTCCGACCTCGAGATGCTTGTCGACCGATATTCGCTGCCTGACGCCTACGGCACGGGCATCGACGTGTCATATCACACCATGCACGTCGACATATCGGGAGAGGACCCCGCGCTGACGCTTCCCGACGGGCGGCCAGACGACATCGTTCAGGCTGCGCCCGCTGCTCGCATTCCAATGCTCAGCCAACTGGAGAGGCGGGTACGACAGGTGTGCCGGGACAAACAGTTCAACATGGTGCCCTTCTTCCAAGACTTCGACAAGCTGCGGACGGGGTTCATCTCAGCCAAAGTGTTCACGCGCGTCCTGTGCACGCTGGGGCTGGAGTATCTCTCCAGCGATTTAGACGTGATGGCGACCTTGTACCAGAGCGATCAACACAAGGACAACTGGGTCGACTACAAGCTCTTCTGCCGCGAGATGCAGACGCCAAGCACCTCAGCACGCAGCGTCCTACAAGACCTCTTTGACCGTATGCGACGCGAATTCAGCACGCGCGGGGCGGTGGGACTCGTGGGTCTCCTCCACGCATGCACGACAGCCGACCAGCGCCGGCAGGGGAAACTGCCGCTCTCGTCGTTTGAAAAGGCATTGCGGGCGTGCGGCATCTCGATCACAGATGCCGAGAGCGACGCTATCTTCGGGCACTTTGCCATCAACGGCAACGTGGACTATATGTCGTTTGTGCGTGAGGTGCGCGGGTCTCTGCACCGGCTGCGGCGGCAGCTCGTTATGCAGGTCTTCCGCCCCTGCTTCACCGACGTGTCCACCGTCGACACGAGGAAGCTGATGAACAACTTCCAATTTCAGTACCACCCGCGCTGCCTCGAGGGCTCTCTGACCCCCGATGAGGCGGTGGCGGAAGTTGAAGAGGGCCTCAGCTTGCAGCGGCCCGGGGCCCCCACAGTCGATGACTTGCTGGACTACTGGGCTTTCATCGGTTACAAACTCTCTGAGCAGCAGTTTGAGTACTGCGTCACGAATACGTTTCCGCAAGGCTTATAGTAGGGGGAAAGGAGGAGGATTCCTTCGCGGGTGCGGCACGGCAGCACTTTGAGTTCTGCGTCGCCAGCACGTTTCGACGAGGCTCGTGTCCTAGGGATTTGGGGGATGAGAAAAGGGGGGTCTACCGCGGGAAAGGAGAGCCGTATGATTGGTGAAATGAGAGAGGGGGGGAGCGAAAGAGAGGTGCTCGGAGGAAAAGTCCTCTCGGAAAGCACAGGGGTGTGAGAGGAGGGAGGGAGGGAGGAAAGGAAGGGAGAACGGAAAGGATGGAGAGAGACAGCGAGCAAGAGAGATACAGCGAGAGAGAGGGCGGGAGAGAGAGTCGCACTGAATGCTGTCGTCAAGCACAGGATCAAGGGCCTCATGAGAAAGAGAGAGAGAGAGAAGAGTTTGTTGACAATCAACAAGTGCCTGAAGTGCACGGTTTTACAGTGAAGCACGTGAACGGTGGTCGGGAGAGAGAGGAAAACAGAAAGACAGACAGAGGCAGAGGGACACCCACAACCCCTCGCTTCAACCTCCGTGCTCCTCCGCCTCCCCCGAGTGGGTCTCGTTGCCTATGCAGAGTGCGTTGACGCAGCGTCAGCGCTGGGCGACTGCCAGTTGTGCTTACCGACCGACATTCAAAGTAAAGAACACATTGGATAGAGAACACTTCTATGGAGAACAGAGCCAGCTGTGCTTACCAACCGACATTCAATCCGTGTTTGGTGGCGACTCAACCTCCTCCTGCATTACTTTTTCTTGTACGAAGCCCTCAGGCGGGCAGCGGCCGGCGATGTCACACGGCGCGTGGTGTAGGTGAGGCGTGCCAGCCAAATCCAGAGGCGGGAGGGCCAGTGTTTCTTGACGGAAGAGTACTTGGTGCCGGCGTCGATGATTGGACTCATCGCCTGCTTAGGCATGAAGAGCCACGGCGTATCGTTGGCTTGCATAGCGAGCACAGTCACGTCATGCATCGCACGCCGCTCCCGCATCACCTCGGGCTCGTACTCCCTGAGCCCAGCGGCAATGGCCCTACGTCGTAGCTCTCCCGCATCCTCCTCCGCTGCGCCGGACCGCGCCCCCGCGACTGCTTGCTCGAGCGCGCTGCGCAGGCTCTGCACCAGGAGGGTGGCGTCCTCGAACCCTCTCGCCGTACCTACGCCCAGTGCTGACGGGAAACAAATTGAAGCGTCCCCTACCAAAACTATGCCCTTCTCAGCGTCAACGATGGATTTCCGTTTTGTCGACCAGAATGCACGGGGTTCCATGTCGACGCAGGCTTGGAGCACCTCGTCTGTGAGTACGGAGTTTAGGTAAGGGGTGTACACGTCAGCGAGCGTCGCGTTGGATGAGGAAGACATGGTGAGGATCAGAGCCTTGAGCTCGTGAGCTGTCGTGATGCCGCGAGGGTTCTTCCCGTCTGTGAGGGGAAAGCGGAGAATGGACGCGTACGTGCCATCCTTGCGCGGGAAAAGGGAGAAGAAAATTTTGCGCTTGTACACGTCGGTGAAGTCGGCCTGCGTGCGGTGCCGCGTGTTGAAGGAGTGCAGGCGCAGCGGTTCGTTGTGCGGTTCGGGGAGGGGAGGGAGGTTCAGGATCTTGAAGGCATCGTAATGTGCGTATTTCCTCGCTGCCATCGATGGAAGACCAAGCATGTCGGCGCTGGGTGAATGTATACCGTCGGCAAGCACGAGCATATCGTACGCCACGGTGCGGCCGTTGTCCAGCACCACGAGCTTATTCACTGTGTCAATCGCTGTGGCAGACGTATCGAATAGAAGTTCGTTGCGGTCGCTCCAAGCGCCTCTCTCGCCATGCGTGTTCTGCAAAACGTTGTACAGCCCCTTTCTGATACCCGCGCGGTCCGTCATCACAGAGGACGGCCCAAACGGAAAAACAGCGTCAGGGCTGATGTTTTCCATGATATTGGCACTGATAGCGTTGAGATTGAGCTGCGCCCGCGCGCCGAGGCCAATCATATTTGAAAACGGGCCGTCTTTCTCCAGATCTCTTGGACCCTTCTCAACCACGGTCACCTTTCGCGTGTGTTCGAGCCCAAGCAGGCCGGCGCAGGTCGCCAGACCGACTGGACCGCCGCCCAAAATCACGACGTCTATCTTTGACGGTCCCCAGACACGTGTCGTACCACCGTCCCTCTCGTTCTCAAGCACAGCACCGCCGGCCTGCGCCTCGCACGTCAATCTGCGCACTTGAAGCCTTCCGCGAGGGCTCGCCACAGCACGGGACCGAAGGGCTGCTGGCAGCAGGGTGCTGGCAGATGAGTAGGGGTGGAAAGTGGACGCCAGGCTCAAGGAAGCGGCTAGGGAAGCGAAGAACAGGAGACGGCGGCACGGTGCACAAAATCGATCCTGCATTGCAAAAATTTGTGCTTCCTTGGATCTCGAGGATCGTGACTAGAGTGGCCCACTTGGGACAGTACAAGTATTTCTGCATCCTCTGGCCTCGTCGGCCGACGATGGCGCAGCAGTCCCCGACCTCTGCGATGCTGGCTGCGGGCCTCGCCGGGACAACGAACCCGTACCTCGCGCGATATCGTGCCGGCGTTGCTGCGCAAGACAGCAAGCGGTCGCCCGCGGACGAGACTGCGATTCAAGTGAGATTGTTGACTGAGCAGGTAGCTGAGGCGCCTGCCCGAACGCTGGGTGCATCGATCGAAACTTGCGATGACCTGCTCAAGGCGCTGCAGACAGATCTGCTCTCTGTGCCCACCGCCACGTTCAGCTCCAAATTCTCGTCACGAGCCACGGTGGGAGTGATGTTTCACGGCAACATAATCGAGTCCATGGTGGTCGGCGGGCCGGCCTTCAATTGCCAAGAACTGGACCGGGGCGACGAGCTGTTGCGAGTCGACGGACAACCCGTCACCGATCAGAACCGCCACATGCTCCTTATCGGCTCCGACCTGCCTGGCTCCCAGGTCACTTTGACAGTCCTAAAAGCGTCGGGCGCGACAAAGGACGTCGTTCTCAGCAGAATGAAGTCGGAGCAGATCGCCGACAAACGCCGCATATTTGAACTTTTCACGACGATCCTCGATCTTGTCGCGGGATACGACGAGCGCAAGGTGCTAGTGTGTGCGTGTCTCGGCACTGTGCATGCGCGATAGTTTGAAAATTGCACTGCCCAATTTTGTGAGTTCCGCAATGTCCTGGTGTGAAGTGAAAGGAAGGCAACGCCGAGTTGCACAAAAAGAGTTAGAATCAGAGAGACAAAGCTGACAGAGAAACGTTGCAGGCCTCGGTAGTGGAGGAGTGCATCAATCTGTGGACACGTATGATGTTGGCGGACGCAGAGCACGATAAGAAAATCGAAAGCAATGTGCAGCAATGCATTCAGAAGGCGCAAGACAAAGCCCAGAGACTGAAGGAAGACCTCGTCCAGCACGCGCGAGCAAGCAACACAAATTCGAGCGACGCTGCAAAACTGCAGAATACATTGGATCGGGCTCTCAAAAATTTGTCAAGCAAGGACGCGGAAATAGCAAGTCTCAAAGCGAAACTTGGTGCTTCAACGCCGCTCGCAATACAACTCAAGCACACGATGCACACTCCCCGCAGCCAGGCGCGTGCACTTCGAGATTTGAAAGATTTGTTTGCAGATCCAACGAAAAGAGGAAACGATGAATTTGAAAGTGAATTGGACGATCAGTTGTCGGCAATGCTGCATCTGCAGGATGAGCTCAACCATGCGCAGTCAGGGGAGCAGGCAGCAAAACAAATGCTCGAAGACTTCGAGCAGCAACAATCCTCTCAGCCCCTTGCCCACGCCTGCCAAGCGCTGAATTTATCCAGAGTTCGCGCGCAGCTTCTACAGGCGCAGGAGCAGCTTGCACAGGCGCAGGACGAGCTGCGCAGCAAAAACATGGAGCTATCTCGGCTCAGAACAATTGCAGAGGGATCGCCCTTCAAGGGCGTGGGCAGTGTCGAGACGGATTCCGACTCTGGACCAGTGCTGAGCAAGTTTGGCAATCTCACCAAGATTTTTCGTGACAAGGAGGATTCTCTGTCCGCATTGAAGGACGAAAACAGCATTCTCAATGAGCAGCTTCAGCATCTCAGTGCGGCATCTGATGCAATGATGCAAGCGCTCAATGTTAAGGAGACCGAAATTTCCAGACTCCACGAAGCCGTACGAGAGTCTCGCAGGGGCGCGTCAGGAGAGGTCCGCGAAGCCATCTTGAAAAAGACCGTTGGTACATTTATCCGCCGATGGACATCGCAGACTACTGCCAAGGCCATGGACAGGTGGAAGGCTGTATATTGCGAAGCAAGACGCATCCGCCTGCTAGAACTCAGGGTTGTCAGTCGCTGGAAGAGTTTACAAGTCGTTGGCAGTTACATGCTGTGGAAAGACCACACGTTAGATTTCAAGCGGCAGCGATACTTGCTCGCAAAAATAACCAAGCGTTGGAATAATCGAGTCTTGGCGCTGGGATGGGACGCGTTGGAACGCACGGTGAAAGATGGATTGAATGGTAGGCAAGAAGACGCCAATCTTGCGTTGTCGGTCAGAAACTCGCAGTTTGAGAAAGCGACATGCGAGCTCATGAAAATGAAGCTGGGAGTATCGAGCGAGGTTGCCAAGCGGCGGCAGCAGGCGCAACTGCTGTCCTTATGCAGTTCGTGGCGTAATTACTGTCAGCGTAAGAAGCGAGACTGGAGGGCGTGCAATCTCCTACTACCTTCCGTGCTCGATAGAGTCGTGTACGAAATGGTGTTCGATTGGAGGAGCAGTGATGAACTGCTGCCGATTGACGAGCTGAAAGCACACATTCTCAAAAGTCCTCTACATAGTGACTTCATTTAGGAAATATACTAGGGCACTGACTTCTGAGAATGTGTGGCAGACGACGTTGCGCAGTGATATTGGTCAGGCGCTGACGAAGAAGTGTGGTTCCAGTGAGGGGGCGCTTCCCCAAATCACTGTTGGACGTGTGGATACGTGCAAGAAAACTGTATTGATTGAATATTGTGCGGCGAAGCGCACGAAGAGCTTAGCCCCTCTACCTTTCCGACCACGCCCACTGCCAGTTACCCAGGGTTTGCAAGGATTTGATCCCCATGAATTGGCAGCGGAGATTCAGCTGCAGGTTTCGAATTCATCGAGCCGGCTGAAATTGCGTGGGAAAGTGACTGGCCGGGCGCTGCAGCATAACTTTTCTGTTTCGAAATTTGCCAGTATTGCAAGGCACTTGTTTAATTTGTTGAAAAGGATACTTTTCGAGTGGCAGCAAGTCGTCGCAGAAGAGCTGCACGAGCGGACTGCTCAAGAAGCGCGCGACAGAGCAATCGCGGCACAGGACATGTTCGAGCAAGCCAGTGAGCAGGTGAAGGCGGCGAAAGAGCGACTGATGCACAATAGCAAGAAGACTCTTCTGAAAATGCTCCATTCCCACCTCGCTGCGGCCTTTGATGCTTACGTAAGTAGGGTACAAGAGAACCAGGATCGCAGGGCGCGGGTGACACGCGTGCTACGCAAAATGCAAAACATTCGTCTTGCCCGCAGTTTTGAGACTTACCAGATCGTTGTCAGCGAAAGGGTGAAAAATCGACTGGCAATCAATCGCGTTTTGCAGCAGATGCTTTGTGCGAGACGTCTGCGTTCATTCCAAGTGTGGATCGAATACATGGAAATCCGAAGGGCAGAAATTAATGAAGAGGCGCACGAGCTCGCGAAGAGGGAGCTAGCGGGGGAACTCGACCAGGTCAAGGCATCGAGCCAAGACTTGCTACAACGGGAATTCGACCGACGAGTAGAAATTTGCAAGCGTACAGTGTCAAGGATGCTAGCTGCGAATCTTGCTCGTGCGTTCGAATCATTCGAAATTCGAGTTGCAGAAACCAGGAAGAATCGCAGAACGTGCCAGCGGGTGATTAAGAGGATGATGCTGCGGCAAATGGCAGGGGCATTTGATCTGTTTCATTCCGCAGCGATCGCGCTTCGAGAGCAGAAGAAGCATATTGCCAAGGCTATCAGCCGCTGGGAAAATGTGGGGCTTAAGGTAAGTTTTGCAGCTTGGCTCGAATACAAGAGCGGTTGTGAACTCGAAAGGAAGTGGTCTGCGTATGAGACTGTTCAACAGAAGTTAAAAGGAGACTTTGAACTCCAAAAAACTGATTTCGAGAAGCAAGTTGAACAAGAAAAAGAGCGAAGAAAGAACATTTGTAAGAGCACAGTCAGACGGATGCTAGCAGGAACGCTTGCAAATGCATGGGACTCGTATGTTAAAGCAACACAAAAGCGTATTGACAACAGGGCCATTGTACTTCGTGTCTTGCAGCGGGTACAGCATCGACAGCTTGCATCGGGTTTCGACCAATACACTTCTGCTATAACAAATCACAAAGCGCAAGTTGCATCTGTGGCTAGAGTAATCAGCAAGATGCTGCATGCAAGACTCTGTTGGACGTTTGATGCGTGGCATGAGTTCCAGCTTGAGGCCCAGGATGAACGTCGAAACTCGGTGGATCAGGCAGCCCAAAGGATGCTGAGTCAAGAATTGGCGCAAAGTGTGGATAATCACAAACAAGCAGTGCAGCGTGAGGCTCAACGTCGAGAGGAGGTGTGTCGTCGCATGCTCAAGCGCATGTTGGCGGCGCAGCAGGCAAAATCCTTTTCCTCGTTTGCAGACGCGGTATTCGAGCGAATCTCCAGGCGGAACTCAGTGAATCGCGTGTTGAAGAAAATGTATCATGCTCAGCTGGGAGCCGCCTTTGGCCGCTATTCGGACGTGGTAAGTCGGACACTTGCGGGCAGAAGATCCGTGAATAAGGTGATCAATCGAATGCAGAAGGCAGGTTTGTGCTCCGCATTCAATCAATGGTTGGACGCAATTGAGATTGGCCGTATGAAGATCCAAGAAGATGGGCTTGAGCTTGCGAAGCAGCGGATGTCGGCAGAGTTTGCCACAGAGAAGGACCAGATGCAAGCGGAGAGAGACAGATTCAGGGAAGCGGCAGAGAGGGAGGCCAGTCGCCGATTGGAAGTGTGCAAGAAGACTGTGAAGCGTTTGTTGTCAGCTCACTTGGCAAAGTCGTTTTCATGGTTCGCAGACACCGTATCAGAGAGAATCCACAGGCGCAGGCTCATAAAGAGTGTCCTCGGAAGGATGCAGCACGCGCAGCTTGCGGCTGCCTTTGATCGCTATTCGGACGTTGTTGCCCGGACGCTTGCAAGCAGAGCCGCGGTGAGCAAGGTCATCGGGCGGATGCAAAAGGCCAAGCTGTTCGCAGCATTCGGAAATTGGCTAGAATACCATGACCTCGTGCTAGAAGAAATTAAGCAGGCAGGTGGCGAGCTTGCGCAGCAACAGATCTCAAATGTCCAGCCCTGGAGTCCCTGGCAGCTGAAGATTGCGCTAGGACGTGCGCAGCACCTCCCAAAAATGGACATGATGGGTTCTGTAGACCCATATGTAATATTCTCGCATGGAAGCCGAGAACAGAAATCGTCGGTGGTAAAGAACGATTACAATCCCGAGTGGAATCAGGAGTTTGTCTTCGAAATTCAAAGCGAGTCAGACGAACAAGAAGAGCTTATCCTGACAATCATGGACAAAAATAAGTTGGCGAAGGACACCGCAGTCGGTGAAATTCGTCTTGATGTTGCCTCGCTCTCTGGAAAATCAAGCTTTCGCACAATTGGCATGACAGCACCGACGCAAGGCACTCCCGCGTCTTGGAGAAAGCCTCATCACAATTTTGGCCAAGTTGGAGCTCCGGTACTCGGCAAGGACGGACAGCAGGCCATCGTCACCTTGTCTATGTATTCGTCAAATTTGAAGTTGGGAGATGAGATTATCGAAAAATCAAGAGCCCTCGAAATACATAATCAAACGCTCACAAAGCAGGTTGAGGCTGAGAAGCGCAGAAGAGTTGTGATGGCGCGTCGAGTGGTTATGCGCATGTTGAATAGCCAGTTAGCCGAATCATTCGAAATCTTCTTTGCAAGACTTGAGGAAATCAAGAGAGCACGAGCTGTGGTGTCGAAGGCGATTGCCAAGATGCTGCACGCCAGACTTGTGTTCGCCTTTGAATCTTGGAACGTGGTAGCAATCGATGCCAAGAAAAGCCTTACAAAGGCAGCTGAAGATGAGGCTAAGATTCTTTTACAGCAGATGCTGAAAGTAGAACGAGATCGCAATAAGGAAAAATCTGAAGCGCTTCAGCGTGAGGCTGATCGGAAAATGGAAGTCTGCCGACGACTTCTCACTAGGATGCTGAAGGCACAATTGGCCAGAGCCTTTCTGTCCTTTGTAGACACCGTATCAGAGAGAATCCACAGGCGCAGGCTCATAAAGAGTGTCCTCGGAAGGATGCAGCACGCGCAGCTTGCGGCTGCCTTTGACCGCTATTCGGACGTTGTTGCCCGGACGCTTGCAAGCAGAGCCGCGGTGAGCAAGGTCATCGGGCGGATGCAAAAGGCCAAGCTGTTCACAACATTTAGCCGTTGGCTGGACTACGTACAAGGCTGTCGAATCGCATCGGCTCAAGAGGCTGTGAAGCTTGCCAGAGAGAGGATGGGAGGTGACATTGCTGCTGAAAGAGACGAAATGCGAAGAGAACGTGACTCGATGGTGCAGCACGAGAAAGCACGACGGATGGATGTATGCCGTCGCATGGTTAGACGCATGCTCAATGCTCAATTGTCCCAGTCATGGGACTTGTTTGTGGAGACACTCGTGAGGCAGAGGTATAGACGTGAGCTCGTCAAGCGCGTCATTCAACGCGTGCGCTACGCAGCGCTGGTGGCTGCCTTTGATAGGTTTGACCTTGCAGTTGATCAGTCAATCTCAGAGCGCGAGGCGGTGAGTAAGGCCATCACTCGCTGGCGCATGCCCACGCTGCAATGGGGTCTTGATCTGTGGGTCCGCTTCGTGGAGTTGCGGCACACAGAAATGAGAGAGGAGGACATCGAAAGTGCACGTCAGGCCATGGCAGATGAACTTGACAAGAGCATCGAATCTAGTAGGTCTTTGCTGCATCAAGAGCGGCAAACGCGGGAGGAGCTCCTCTACCGAGAAAGGGCTCGGCGCCTCGAAATTTGCAAGCGATCGATCAGGAGCATGCTTCTGGCTTGCTTGGCCAAAGCTTTTGACCTGTATCGGCATCGCACCATCCAGTGTAGAGATCGTCGACACTTGAGCAGCAAAATTGTCCGCCGCCTTCTGAACATACACCTCTCTGCGGCCTTGCACGGATTTGCTGGCGCCGTGCAGCGCGCCATGGAAAATCGTGTTGCAGTTGCTCGAGTTATTCGCCGCATCCAGTTTCAAGCCGTCGCCAAGGCTTTTGATAGGTTACGTTTTGCTTTGGCCAAGGAAAAGAAAGACCGCCGAGATGAAGCATGGCTGCAGAAGCAAAATAATCTTCTCACGGACGTGCTTGCCGGTACGGTGATCGGGAAAGTGTTGTCGGAATCGACGCTGAAGGAGTTGGCCCTGTCGGAAGCGGCCAAGGAGAAGAAGGCATTGATGCTCATGATTGTGGAGCAAGAGACGAAGTTGGCTGATCTTGAGCGTCATTTCCTCGCCTTGTCGGTGATCGCCACTCGCACGCCCCTCTTGTCATGTTCTGGCGTTCTTGCTTTTTTGTGCCAGGGTTTCCTTACACGAACCTTGATGGTCTCGAATGTCTGGGGTTGAGCGCAGGCACTTGTGAAGCCCGCAGACGGGCACATGGACAAGATCTCAAAGCCGGGCTACCGCATGGACCCTCACCCTGCTAACAATCTTGACTCTGAAAGCAATCGACAAGAAGTTTTAGAGCGCTGCAGAAAGCTTTTATCGAGCGCGCTTAGCTTTCCAGCCTTTGACTCGGACCTCTCGCAACCGTTGCTGAGCGCCATGCGATATGTCCCTCTGGATGACGAGTCAGCACGCTCCTCCAAACAGCCTGCAGCCAATGGCATACATGGTAGTCATCATCAGCCGACAATCGCAGACCGTGAGGAGACAGAGCTTTATCCGCGTGACCCACAAGCAGCAAAGCAGATCGTGGCGGCGCTGAATGCGCAAGAGGAGAAAGAAATCTGCTTCTGCCCGTCATGTGGGAACGATCTGGGATCAGAATCCCTCAATGATCCCGAGCACGTTTGCAACTTTTGCGGTTCTCAATCGCAGGTCGTCTTTGCGATCTTGCAGCACACCACACACACGATCATGGCGAGCTCTCCCTCCCTCTCTCGCTTTCTTTCTCTCTCTCTGCCTCTCTCGCGCGCTCGCTCTCAGAGCCTCTCTCTCTCCCTTCCACTTCCATCCCTCTCTACAGCTCTTCCGCCTGGAACCCTCCGACACTGACTGAGACAAACGTGGTGACAGGAGTCCACGAGATCACGGCCTGCAACCGCACGACTTGCGAGGAATTTGTTGCCAAGCGCTCCGAAGGCAATGCCCCCGTCCCCCGGGCCCAGTACTACTGGCAGCATGATTTTAGAATTTGTATGACGATAAAGGCGGAGACTGGGAGTGTGGATGCCAATGGGATGGATCCATTACTCCCAATTTTCCAGCACAAGCGCCCTCACACAGGACGCCTTGTAACAGTGTGTAACCCACACTTGGTGTTGCACGCCGCCGCCTTGCGACCACTCCCAAATTTCCAGCACAAGCGCCCTCACAGGACGCCTTTAGTATGTAGTAACAGTGTGTAACCCATACTTGGTGTTGCACTCCGCCGCCTTGCGACCTTGTGTGGCCGTCTGTGAGAAGATGTGACGATACAGAGTTCGTTACACTGGGTGACAGGACCGTGGTGTCACGGTCCTCCCGGTAGAAAGGGATTTTCGCCGGAAATAAATCCAGTTTTTGTTCCTGTTTCCATGTCCGTCGTTGTTCACTGCACAGTCGTCCCGTGCGAGAGGATGGCTCTGGTTTCGTCTCCGCACAGTTGGTAGCGAAGGTCAGCGCGATTGATCAACGGCCTGCGGATCCGGAACTTTGAGAGCGCTGGTCGGACTACGAACGCCTCGAACGAGTAAACGGGAGCAGACCGGGGGGTGGCGAGCAGTGGCGTTCACGTCCGCCGTACCCACCAGGTCTAT
>Ga0315905_10005414_pt1 | contig 13009 bp, 13 predicted proteins | sample LakEriMetagenome_5_FD_203522 | JGI IMG/M metagenome (GOLD analysis project Ga0315905, IMG submission 203522) | Freshwater fungal communities from buoy surface, Lake Erie, Ohio, United States - Buoy 4 MA121 | ecosystem: Environmental > Aquatic > Freshwater > Lake | place: USA: Lake Erie, Ohio... | reverse complement strand
TTTAAGAAATTATTTTGGCTTGATTTTCGATGAGTTCTTTAACGTTTTTGATGGTCGGGGCAAATTTTCTCACTTAAATTTATTTTCCATATTAACTATCAAAAAACTTTTGCAAGAGGTCTATTGAACGGACTTTATTTAACCGTGATAATTCTTTGCCTTGGATTCAAAAATGCCGATCAGAAGGCTTTTCTCTAGTTTTAGATGATTTTGGCACCGGGTATTCTAGTTTACAATATTTGAACGAATACCAAATTGATCGGGTTAAAATTGATCGCTCCTTTGTCAAAGGCTTAGAAGAAAATCTCAATAGCCGTAGTATTTGCAAAGCGATTTTGAATTTAGCCCATGCCCTAGACATGACCGTTGTGGCGGAAGGCATTGAAACCCAAGCACAATTAGCCATTTTACGGGAATTAAATTGTGAATACGGTCAAGGTTATTTATTTGCTAAACCCTTACCCTTGGAGCAAGCTTTGACATTGGATGATCAACTTCAGTTTTGAGAGTGGGTTGTCCTCTGATCGCTAAAATATCGTCTGGTCTTGATATTGATATAAGTGCCTAGTTGTAATTAAATAGAAGATTATTTTTGTGCTCGATCCCCCCCCAGCCCCCCTTGATAAGGGGGGTGCCGATAGGCGGGGGGATCTTACAATTTTTAACCCCCATCTACTTAGACAAGAACAATTTACGAACGTGGCTAACTTGGCAAAATAAACCAGATTCACAAATCTTGACTACTATTGATGCCAAAAATAGGATCTCTTTATTGGACTTTGACCCATCCTAATGCTCAAGCCTTTGTTGCTTGGTTTAAAACACTTTATGAGTTGTGAACATTTAAAAATAAAGAACGGCGATCGCCATCACCTAAAATAATCGACAAAAAAAGGGAGACAATTAATCTCCCTCCTCGGTTTATTCATCAAACTTGCTAGGGATTAAAACCCAACAGAATTAATGCAGTTGAATGACTTTAGGTTGGTCAACCATGTGAACGGTATCCACAAAACGGGCAGTGCTAGACTGGCTAGAAATGACCAAGCTTTGAGTACGAACGCCACCGTGGAAGAAGCGAACCCCTTCCATCAAAGTGCCGGGGGTAATACCGCAAGCAGCAAACAAGACCGTTTCGCCACAGGCTAATTGCTCGCAATCGTAGACAGCATCGGGATCTTTGATTCCCATGGAGGCTAAGCGTTCGAGGTTTCCTTCACGGCTCTCGCCAATTAAACCCGTTTTGACGACTTCGGGATCGTAGATAAGTTGGCCTTGGAAGTGACCTCCCAAGCAACGCATGGCAGCGGCGGAAATCACCCCTTCAGGAGCCGCACCGATTCCCATGAGAGCGTGGATGTTGGTTCCCGAAAAGGCGCAAGAAATGGCAGCGGAAACGTCACCATCACTGATCAGACGAACCCGTGCTCCGGCGTTACGAATTTCTTGAATTAATTCTTTGTGGCGGGGACGATCCATGACCACGACCACTAATTCTTCGATGGTGCGGTTGAGGCAGTCGGAGAGGATTTTGAGGTTTTCGGTGGCGGATTTGTTGATGTCCACATGACCTTTGGCCGCCGGGGGCGCAGCGAGTTTTTTCATGTAGAAGTCAGGGGCTGCAAATAAGCCGCCTTTTTCGGAAATTGCCAACACGGCCATGGAGCCATTTTGACCGTAAGCAACGAGGTTGGTCCCTTCACAGGGGTCAACGGCAATATCAATTTCGACTAATTCGTCGGGGTTGCAATAGGCTTTAGCATCTTCTTGGGTGCAAATTCCCACTTCTTCGCCGATGTAGAGCATGGGGGCGTCATCCCGTTCTCCTTCTCCGATCACAATCCGACCCCGCATGTGGATTTTGTTCATCCGTTCGCGCATTGCTTCCACCGCCACTTGGTCAGCGGTATTTTTCTCGCCTTTGCCCATCCATTTCGCCGAGGCGATCGCCGCCAATTCAACGACTTCAATAATTTCTAAACCTAGAGTGCTGTCCACGAATTAAGTCCTCCCAACTGCTGATTAGGTTTCCCTAGCCTGTTATGGATAAATGTTATTAGTCACGAGTCTATCAGAGTGGGGGATCAGCGTACAGCATACAAATTGGGCTGAGAAAATTCAGAAAAAATTAGGACGAAAACCCAGTCTTCCGTGATAATAGTGCCTTGATCTATTGGAAGTCTGCCCTGTGTCTCACTCTGGTAAACCGTCCCGTTCTTTAGCCGGGATTGCAGGAATTGTGGCGATCGCCACCTTGATCAGTAAAGTTTTTGGTTTAGTGCGAGAACAAATCATCGCCGCCGCCTTTGGGGTGGGAACAGTGGTGACGGCCTATGCCTATGCCTACGTCGTCCCCGGCTTTCTCTTCATCCTTTTAGGGGGGATCAATGGCCCTTTTCATAGTGCGTTAGTTAGTGTCCTGTCCAAGCGAAACAAAGAAGAAGCCGCGCCCTTGGTGGAAACCGTTACTACCCTAGTTAGTGCAGTTTTGTTGGGAGTGACCTTAATTTTGGTGATCGGGGCTGGATTATTTATTGATGTCCTAGCGCCAGGACTAGAACACGAAACCCGACGCATTGCGGTACAACAACTGCAAATTATGGCCCCCATGGCCCTGCTATCCGGGCTAATCGGCATTGGCTTTGGCACGTTAAATGCTGCTGATCAATATTGGTTACCCAGTATTAGCCCCTTACTCTCCAGCATTACGGTCATTTTGGGCTTAGGGGTCGCCGTTTGGCAGTTAGGAGATCAGTTAAATGTGCCTCAAAACTGGTTACTAGGATCTTTATTACTAGCCGGAGGAACCACGGCCGGGGCGGTGTTGCAATGGGTCGCTCAAATTATTCCCCAGGCCAAGGCCGGCATGGGCAAAATTCGTCTGCGGTTTGACTTTAGCTTACCGGGGGTGAGGGAAGTTTTACAGGTATTAATTCCCGCTACTCTTTCGTCGGGGATGTTGTATATCAACTTTGCCACCAATCTCTTTTTTGCCTCTTTTATTCCCAATGCAGCGGCGGCCATGCGCTATGGCAATTTTGTCGCCTTAACCCCGTTGGGGATTATTTCTAACATGATTTTGGTGCCTTTTTTGCCGGTTTTTTCCCGCTTAACAGACCCTAATGATTGGCCGGAGTTAAAGTTGCGGATTCGTCAGGGGATGTTACTGAGTGCATTGACTATGTTACCGCTGACGGCTGTTTTGATGGGCTTGGCTACCCCCATCGTGCAAGTCATTTATCAACGGGGAGCCTTTAATGCGGAAGCAGCTACCGCTGTCGCCCCCGTTTTAGCGGCCTATGGCTTGGGCATGTTTTTCTATTTGGGGCGGGATGTGTTAGTGCGGGTTTTCTATGCTTTGGGGGATGGCAATAGTCCCTTTCGAGTCAGTGTGGTGAATATTTTTTTAAATGCTTTGTTGGACTTTCTTTTTTATAAGCCCTTTGGCACGGTGGGCATTGTTCTGGCGACGGTGGGGGTAAATTTGGTTTCAATGCTGGTCTTTTTAATCATGCTCGATCGCCGTTTAGGGGGTTTACCCTTATTAAATTGGGGGATGGATGTGGTCAAATTAACGGGTATTGCGGCGATCGCCGGGGTAATTGGTTGGCGCAGTAGTGTACTTTGGGAAAATGCCTTGGGAACAGGAAATTTAGTCTTACAACTCCTGGAATTATCACTCATGTCGGTGATCGTCTTAGGCCTATTTGGCATGGGTGCTTGGCTGGCCAAAGTCCCAGAAGTCAGCTTACTTGGCGATCGACTTTTGAAAAAATTCAAGCGGGCCTAAATTTTGCCCAGCACCATGCCCTGTAAGGTTGCTAACACCAATGGCGTCCTAATGGCGATCGCCATGCTGGGTCATCACCACAATCACTAAAACAACTCATTGGTTTCAGGGCTTTGGGGCGGGAAATCGGGCACGGCTGGAGCATCAGGCACAGGGGGAAAAGCCGGAGTCCGGGGGAGAGGCACAGGATTCGGGGCAACGGAATCACTAAAAGTACGAGGTGGACTAACCGGGCTAGGGCGATTCGGTAAAGCTGGTAGACCAACACCGCCTTTGATCACATCCCGTGACGCTAACCGTTGTTCGGCGTTGTAACCGGAAAAAGTGCGATCGGCATAGAGTTCAATTTCAATACCCGTCCCGGCCTGGAGATCGACTTCGGGAATCGCTAATTCCCCCACATTGATCACGAACTGATTGCCGTTAACGGTGACTAAATTATCGGGAACAGGGCCATCAAACTTGGTGCTGTAGGTAGAAGGGGGCCGAAAGCGGGGATCTTCGCTAGTGACTCGGTATTTCAAGCGAAATTTAGTCGCCATCAAATTAGACTGATTGGCTTCATCGATTAAAAATAGTTTTAAATTGCGCCCATTGCCCGACTGGGTTAACCGTCCCAACCGTTTGGCATCTCCTTCCCACATGGCGTTATAGACGACAAATTCCGTGACATTATTGCGTTGTTGAGTCGTGCCTTCTAGCCATAAATCCGTCGGTAAATCGATTTTGATCCCCTGCTGATCTTCGCTCAAACTGAGATTGGCGTTGGTCTTCGCAAAGCGTTCAAAGGGTTGGGGCGCATTCCACAGCAGTAAAAAAGATTGTTCAACGCGGTCGAGTAACACTAAATATTCATCCGCCACCACGGAACCCGGTGCTAACAACTGAGCGGCTCCCGTCCGGGTTTCCCAACGGTTTTTAGACAGGGTAAAGCCTTGATCTTTAAGGGTATTTAAGGGGACAGCCGCCACCGGGCGATCGGCTTCCAAAGGTCGATCTAGGTTTAAAACCGTCAACTTGCCAGGTAAACCATCCTGTCCGGTCACCCCCGATCGCCCATTAATGCCATCCCGACCGTTATAACAGCGAAATTCTTGGGTAGAGCAACGATAATTATCATCCCCTGGCTTACCGGAACAGGTTTCCACCGTCCAATAGGGTTGGGAACAGTTACAGCCTTCACTGCCTAGGCCGCCGCTCCCCGGTGGCCCCCCTTTACCCCCAGCAGCACTGACAAAAATTTGATTGAGACTATTGAGATTGCGACTATAAATAGTGATCGAGCCGCCATTACCGCCATTACCACCATTACCACCATCGCCGCCAGTGCCCCCATCAGCCATGCGAATATTCTGACGTTGATTGGCATCGGCCGGAGGACAATCGGGAGCCAACGCATTACCGCCGGGTTGTCCTGGGCCTCCATCCTTGCCCGCTAAGTTGAGGGTCACAGCGGAGCCGTCGTTAAAAATTGTTAAATCATCGGTGTCCGCTCCCTCAGGGCCATCTTGCCCCAATGTTCCCGTTTGGCCATTTTTGCCGACCTCTTTCGCTTGGGAGGCTTGGGCAAGCAGTAAACAGTCAGCGGGGAGGGGGGCTGCGGTGACAGGAGGCAAGGAAAAGGGAGTCGGAACAAAAAGACTAGCTATTAAGGCAATGCGGAAATTCATTGTCACTCACCAAAGACACCAACCGGGACAGTTTTGAGCAAACAGCCCCCTTTTTGTGACTCCCTTGGATCAAGAGTTGTTTCCGGGTTATGCCGCCCCAACTCGGCTTAATTTTTAACTTCCGTCAGTTCAATGACCCGTTCGTCATAGTCTTTGACTAAAAAATTCAAGGGCTTCTGGCGTCGGATTTTGTAACGAAGACGACGAGATTGCACCCGCAGTAAAACTTGTTCTAGGCAATCATGGTCAAAACAGACATGACGTTGACGGTTTTTGTCCCCTAAACTGGCTCCACCGATGATGTGGATTTGGGTGTTTTTTTTCAACTGATACCATAGCCCGTCTTGGTGGCTATAGCGATTACTGGGGGGCACTTGGGGATTGGCCGCCAGGGAATAGGCATCCCAACTCGCTGTCCCCAGGGTTTGCTCGTAGTTGTAGTAATAATGCAAAGGCACATCGGCCACATTTAATTCCAAGAGGCCTTCGTAAAATGACCGGGCGATCGCCAAATCCGAAACCATAATGGTGTAAACCTTGGGGGCACTGGTCAAAAATAACCACATTGCCAAAGCGTAGGCTCCCAGCAGCATCACCATAATGCCTTGGGTGGAGAAAACGCTATCAATGGGAATGAGGGACGCAAACCCCGGTACGGAAACAGCAAATTGACTGATGGTCATGGCAAACTGACTCAAAGTGTCGGCGCGATGGAGAAGATTAAATTTTGTTTATTTTGACATATTCTTTTGCTGCTCCCATAGTAGCCTTCTGCTGGATTGCGCCTAAACTCGACTAAAAGCCCCAAACCGCGGGTAATTCGACAAATCGTTAATTAAGTGACTTTTCCATCACATAGTTATTTAACAGTTCGCCACGACAAAGTACCGTTTGTTCCTTCACCAAGCAGAAACCTCGACTTTCAAAAAAGGCCCTTGCGGTGATACTGACTTCCACCGATAACCGCTCCAGTCCCAAATCTACAGCCTTTGTCTCGATCGCCTGATAGAGTCTAGTCCCCACCCCACAGCGTTGATAATTTTTGTGGCAAAAGAAACAATCAATATGGCCATTCGCATCTAACTGAGCAAAGCCAATGATTTCTGTTTCTGTTTCTGCAACATAGGTATATTGGCTAAGACAATCCTGTTCCCAATCACAAAAATGTAAATTATCGGGGGCCCAAGCCTTGACTTGCGCCGGTGTATAATCCCGACTATTGACTTCACGAATCGTGTCATGGAATAGCTGGGCAATGGCATTGCAATCTTGCTTTTGAAACAGTCGAATTACCATGATCTTCAGACAAAGCAAGCGAAGGGAAGAGAATCAGTGGGGTAGAATCGATATTGATACTGTAATTTTATGCTGCTATTCTACAGGGTAATTAAAGCTGCCCTAAAGGATGGGGTTTTAGGCCCATTTTTTCCAAAACTATGTTGATTTGCCCCCAATGCTCTGCGGAAAATCCGAATCGCAATAATTTTTGCCAAAAATGCGGTACGTCTCTGGTGGAACACCCCTGTGCCCAATGTGGAGAAACAGTTAACTATAGTGACTCCCATTGTCCCCATTGCGGTGCCGTTGTTGGTCGGGTTTTAACGGTGCTAATTCGGCAACAATCTGATCCCTCCGGCACGGATAGCCCGGAAGCCGATCAAGGTTTTGGGGCAGAACAGATTGAGCTTTACGAAAACTGTATTGATATTGGCCAGCGGTATCAATTGATTGCGGATCAGGATCGATCGCCGTTGAGGGCAGTCACCAAGAACGAAAATGAAAATATGACACTGTGGCTAACGGGGCAAGCGGTGGATTGTCAGCCCCTGCAACCGTCGGTCTTAAAAATCTTACTATCCCAACAAACGGAATTTCTCCAACGTTTACCCCAATTAGCTAAGGCTGATATTGTTCAAAATCCGGCCTGGCTGAGTTTGGGTTTACCGGATTCTGTTATTCCCTATTTTCGGTTTACGGACTTAATCCCGACCATCCCCGAAGTTTACGATGCTTGGTGTGAAGGGAGCCATGATTGGATTCTGCTTGGCGATCGCCAGGACTGGCCCCGCTTGATTGATCTGTTAGCAACCGAAACTTTGCCGGACTTAGAACTCATTTTTTGGGTCAATCAAATTTTTCAACTCTGGCAACGCCTAGCGCCCCAAGGTTTAAGCCAGAGTGTGTTAAACCCCGCCAATATTTGCATTGACGAAGATCAAAATGTGGCTTTGCTACAATTGTTGGAAGATCAGGCGGAAACGGCGACGGATTTACAAGCCTTGGGTCAAATTTGGCATCAGCATTTTTCCCAAACAACGACCGCCCCCGCAGACTTAATCACCTTACTCTATCGACTTGCCCAGGGCGAATACACCGACATCGAGCCAGTGCTTGAGGAAATAGCCCACCATGTCGCCGCCCTTTCCGAGAGTAGCTTGACCCCGTCTTCTCCAGAAACAAACGCTGCTGAAGGATTTACAGTTCACGAATTAGATTATGAACAAATTCCTGAAGAGCTCTATGAATTGATCGACACTGGAGACAGCGATCCGGTTCTGAATCCCGCCCATCCCAGCACCATGCCCGATCCCCATGTTTTTTCATCGGAAGAAGTGGATGATCTGCCAACGGCGGTGCTACCGATGCAGTTGATTAGTTTGATGGATGTGGGGGATACCGATCGGGGTGGCCATCGCCAACATAACGAAGACTTTTTTGGCATTGCTACCACCGTGGAATCCCATCGCAATAACCACGGCAAAACGATTAAGGCCCAAGGGGTTTATGTGGTCTGTGATGGCATGGGCGGCCATGCGGCGGGGGAAGTGGCCAGTCAGATGGCGGCCAAATCCCTGTTGGAATATTTTCAAGCCCTTATGGTCAAAGGCTTTCCCCACAACACCGAAATTGCCGAAGGTATTGCGATCGCCAACCAAAAAATTTATGAGGTTAATCAAGAAAACGCCAGTTCGGGCAGTGGACGCATGGGGACAACCCTCGTGATGATGATTGTCCAGGATACTAAGGTGGCGATCGCCCATGTGGGGGATAGTCGTATTTATCGGGTCAGTCGCAAAGGGGGATTAGAGCAAATGACCGTCGATCATGAAGTGGGACAACAGGCCATTCAAAATGGATTAGAGCCGGAAATTGCCTACGCCCGCCCCGATGCCTACCAGTTAACCCAAGCCCTCGGCCCCCACAAAAATAGTTACATTCAGCCGGATATTCATTTTTTTGACATCGAAGAAGATTGCTTGATGTTGCTGTGTTCCGATGGTATTTCCGACAATGATTTTGTGGAAGAACATTGGGAAGAAATGTTATTGCCCTACATCAGTTCTTCTAAAGATGTGGAGCGGGGACTCCGCAAATTCATGGAGGCGGCCAACGAATACAACGGCCACGACAACCTGACCGGGGTGTTAGTCCGCCTCAAAGTTCGTCCCCAAATTCCCATGGATGTTTGGTAGGGTTTGGGTAATCGCTGCTCATTTTCTCCTTTGGGACAAGATTCTATGACCCTGCAAATTTATCGCCTACCGGCCCTCTCTGATAACTATATTTTTGTGTTGCACGATCGCCAAAATAACCTAGCCGCAGTGGTTGATCCGGCGGAAGCTGAACCCGTTTTAGCTTGTTTAGCGGAACTCAATGCGCCCTTAGTGGCCATTTTCAACACCCATCACCACGGTGATCATGTGGGGGGGAATCGGGAATTAATGCAAAAATTTCCTGAGTTAACGGTCTATGGCGGGGCAGAGGATCGGGGCCGTATTCCTGGGCAAACCGTATTTCTCAAAGACGGCGATCGCCTCAGTTTTGGAGATCGGGACGCCACAGTTTATTTTGTGCCAGGCCACACCCGCGCCCACATTGCCTACTATTTTGCCCCGGCCATTGGCGAAGAAACCGGGGATTTATTTTGTGGCGATACCATTTTTGCGGGGGGCTGTGGCCGCTTGTTTGAAGGGACACCGGCCCAAATGGTCAATTCCATCGGCAAATTACGCCAACTACCAGATCAAACGCGGGTCTGGTGTGCCCACGAATATACCCTCAGTAATCTCAAATTCGCTGTCACCGTTGACCCCGACAATGGGGATTTACAACAGCGTTTTCAAACCGTCCAAACCGCCCGTCAACAGGGAGAACCCACCATTCCCTCCTGGTTAGGGGAAGAAAAGCGCACCAATCCTTTTTTGCGTTGGGATAGTGCTAGCCTGCAAGGGGCGATGGGGGATCAAGAACCCGCACGGGTATTTGGCAAACTGCGGGGTATGAAAGATAATTTCTAGACCAGCCCGGATTACTGTAAACCGAGCCAATCTAAAACCCCTTTGCCGGTGAAATATTCAATCACCAAAATCAATAAAAAACCCACCATCGCAGCCCGCCCATTGAGTTTTTCTGCGTAGCTATTAAAGCCAAATTTGGGATCTTCTTGTTGGGGGGTTTGGCTGGGCTTGAGGTCTTCACTCATGGGGATCACAGGTAGTTTACAATTCTTTACTTGTAGCTTGGCTTTGGCGCTCCGTCAACTGGGGGTCAGTCTCTACGGCAGGTTCCACGGCGGGTTCATCACTGGCAAATAGCTGAGCAGCGGCCAGGGCCTCGGCAGCAGCAGCTTCTTCCATAATCCGTTGGGCTTCGGCATCAGCGGCGGCCATTTCGTCTAACCATTGCCAGACTAATTGCATCAGACTATCCAAGCCTCGACGGGTAACGGCGGAAATGTGTAAGCAGGGGACTGGGCTCAGTTTGGCTAATTCGGCTTCAATTTCCTCCACCATTTCATCGTCCAACGCATCAATTTTATTCAAAGCAATAATTTGGGGACGATCCATTAAGCCCCGACCGTAGGCTTCTAGCTCTTGATTGATGACCCGAAAATCGGCGATCGGATCAGGGCTTGTCACATCAACCAGATGGAGCAATAAACGGGTTCGTTCGATGTGGCGCAAAAATTCATGACCTAAGCCGACTCCTGCCGAGGCCCCTTCAATCAAGCCTGGAATATCTGCAAATACCGTGCCATCCCCGGTTGGTTTACGGACTACGCCTAAGTTGGGAATCAAGGTAGTAAAAGGATAATCAGCGATTTTGGGACGGGCGGCGGATAAGGCGGCGATCAAGGTGGATTTGCCCGCATTGGGAAGACCAATAATGCCCACTTCAGCCAGGAGTTTTAATTCCAGGCGCAACCGCCGTTGTTCCCCTTCCAATCCCGGTAAGGCATATTCCGGGGCTCGATTACGGTTACTCAAAAAATGTTGATTACCTAAGCCGCCTTTTCCCCCTGCCGCCACACACAGTTGCTGGCCATGGGTGACTAAATCCCCTAATAAGCAATCGGCATCGAGGTCGTAAACCATTGTGCCGCAGGGAACCAGGACAATCACATCTTTGCCGTTAGCGCCTGTGCAATTATTTGAGCCGCCCTTTTTGCCATCATCGGCTTTGAAAATCCGGGCATAACGAAAATCCAACAGGGTTTGTAAATTTTGATCTGCTTCAAAAATCACCGATCCCCCCCAGCCGCCATTGCCCCCGGAAGGCCCCCCCGCTGGCACATATTTTTCCCGCCGAAATGACACCATGCCATCGCCGCCCTTACCACCCAATACTTCAATCTCTGCGTAATCAATAAATTGCATTCTTTAGCTCGGCTTCCTCGGTAAGCAAAATTCAGTCTCTATTTGAGGTATTCACTCTATTTAATCAACAGATACCCCCACTCAAAATGATATAACTCTTAAGGCGATCGCCATCCGTTCCCGATCATTTACCCTAATTCCCCTCCCTATTGCAATGAAGCTTTCGGTGATTATTCCGGTCTATAACGAAATTCAGACCCTGGAGAAAATTCTTAAAAAAATTACTGGGGTGTTGCCGGAAATCCCGAAAGAAATTGTCATGGTGGATGATGGTTCCCGCGATGGAACCCGTGAATGGTTGGTGGATACGTTTGGTGATCCTGAGCAGCATCCGGTGAATGCGTATTTAACTCCCGATCAAAGGTTTCATTATCAACCGTTAGGCGTTGAAAAAATGCCCGATTCCTTGTCCATTACTTGGGAAGTCAAGGTGATTTTCCATCGGCAAAACCAGGGTAAGGGAGGGGCTTTAAAAACGGCTTTTGCGGCGGCGACGGGGGATGTGCTGATTATTCAAGATGCGGATTTGGAATATGATCCCAATGATTGGCGATCGATGTGGCGTTTGATTGAGGAAGGCTGGGCGGATGTGGTGTTTGGCTCGCGGTTTTATGGTAATCCCCATCGGGTGCTATATTTTCACCATTATTTAGGTAATAAATTGATTACCAGTCTGATTGACTTAATTTGCAATATTAATTTGAGTGATATAGAAGTTTGTTATAAGATGTTCCGGCGGGAAGTGCTGGAGGATTTGCGCCTCACCTGTAACGATTTCGGCTTTGAGGTGGAATTTACAATGAAGGTGACCCGATCGCCGCGTCGTTGGCGCATTTATGAAGTGGGGGTTGCTTATTACGGACGGACGTTTGCGGAAGGGAAAAAAATTAATTGGCGGGATGGGGTCAAGGCCTTGGGTTATATCGCTAAGTTTTGGTTAACGTCAGCGTAGATGGGGCTATGGGCGTTAAGGGACGAAATTACTTACGTATTGAAGATAACCTTGTCTTCCGTTTCTTTTCGTCCAGAACTTGATGGATGACTGAATACGTCTTAGGCAAGCAAGTAGTTCTTGAGCAGTAATGATTCTGGGTTCCGACCCCGCCTTAGCAACGGAAAACAGTCTTTGAATGAGTCCTTTTTTGGGGGCGGTTGGCTGGCTTTGTCTCCGACCCAAGTAGGACTCACACACCAGTTTTACAACCTCGACAACTTCTCCTACGATACCATTGGGTGATCGAAAAGAACTGCTTTTGTCCCTGGCTTCGGCATTGTAGATTTTGATTAACCAAGTGATTGCCGTTAGCACTTCAGCATCGATTAGATCCGAATTTTTGCGATAGTAGGCGATGATCGGCTCTTCTAAGTTTTGTAGAACATCAAGATAATCTTCTGCAATATCCATAATTTAACGACGAATTAAACCGTCGGCCGCTGCCCGGAATTCTTCAACCTCAGGACTAAAATCAATCGGTAATACACCAACAACATTTTCGTGGGGACGGGGAATGATCACCCAGGTTTCAACCACTGCGCCCTCGGTACGATTAACGGCTTCAATCCCCGCGGCCATGGCTGTTTTGACTTCTTGGACATCCCCCCGAATATTGAGGGTAAACCTCGCACTCCCCGCCCGAAGATAGCCAACAATGGTAATCCGACCGGCTTTCACCATGGCATCGGCAGCAGCTAAAATACCGGGAAACCCTTTGGTCTCAATAGAACCGACGGCGGATTGGGCGGACATTGTTTTCTCCTCGAAAGTGGGGTCACAAACGGACGTTATTAGTAGATGGAAACCGCAAAATTTGTTGGAATGCGGCGGGATGTAGTTAGAAATCCCATCGTTAACTATAGGCTAAGTCGGGGACATCAGGCTATGGGTTCTCACC
>Ga0315905_10005413_pt1 | contig 13010 bp, 19 predicted proteins | sample LakEriMetagenome_5_FD_203522 | JGI IMG/M metagenome (GOLD analysis project Ga0315905, IMG submission 203522) | Freshwater fungal communities from buoy surface, Lake Erie, Ohio, United States - Buoy 4 MA121 | ecosystem: Environmental > Aquatic > Freshwater > Lake | place: USA: Lake Erie, Ohio... | reverse complement strand
TGATTTATGGTTCAAAAGTAACAACATAATTCCTGAAAAATTGGAATTGTTCTCTGATTTTTGTAGGTCATTAAATGAGTTAATAATCGAGACTTATTTAGGAGAAACGGATTCACCGAATGAAACAAAAGTTAATATGTCTGAAGAGGATAAGATTAATCACTTTATTTGGTGCTGGAATAAAGTCATAGATAACTTTTTAAAAGAAAACATCAAGTTCAGCAAAAAAGGAGAACACTTCGATTACATGGTTTCATTTTTCGAAGAAATATTCTACAAACAAGAAAATAAAAAAGTAAGAGATTCAGTTACTGATTTTTTTGAAGACCTTTTTGATTTGAAAACACCGTTCACCAAATCTGATTTGGACATGATAAGTACTGTCTATAAAAGTCTCGATAAAAATATGAATAAATAAAAAAATTGTTTTTCTCTTTACTACTATCAAGGAAAAATTAATATTAATTATTATAATAAATTTGTAAAAATAATTACGATGGAAACTTTAGAAAAAATCAAATCACTGACAGAAGAACTGTCAATGGATGCGACCAAATTCTTCAAAGGTAATAAAAGTGCTGGGACAAGAGCTAGAAAATCTGCTCAAGAACTTAAGGCTTTGTTACAAACCTTGAGAGGTGAAATTTTGGAAGAAAGAAAAAAAACTGATAATGCTTAATATAGATAATTTATTTTTTTTCATTTTCATTTTTTCAGTTTTAGTTGTTTTAAGAACAACAGTTAGGTTAATAGGCGCCCTGTCACAAAACTCTGAAACAAGAGTTATTAAAAGTGATAGGGAGCTTGTTATCCTCGGATTAACAATATCATACATCATAACTTACTTATTTCGATAATCATATGAGTCTATATAAAGAATTTTCAAGTTTATTTCCTTATTTACAATCGGTTAGGAAGTTAAAAAACTATTTAAGTTTTGATGTAAGTTTTCCTGAATCATGGAAGTTACCCAAAAAGTATGTTGAAGAGGATAAAATCCTACAACAAGAATCACAAACACCGGGTGAAAAACTATTCTCATTTGTTTCTGAGTTTAATGAAGAAGAAGTAGAGAGAGTATCCGGAAATGTTAAAAATATTATCAATTATAATTTGGAAAGAGAAGAAAAAGAAAGATTATTCCAATCCAAAGTTGACGAGTTAAAAAATGTATTTGAAAAACAAAGTCTAACAAATTTAAAAAATCTCAAATTTGATATTAAGTCAACACAAACTTTAGAATTAGAAGACAATGAAGACGAGCTCAAAACAACTGCAGTGGCTACAAAGTGAAATTGAGAAGGATAAACGAGACATTGAAAATGAAAAACTTAAGTTTATCCAACAAATTAAAAAAATAAAAAAAGAGGATGTAGTTCCTAAAAAACTGAGTCTATGGAAAAGAATCCTGAGATTATTTATGGGATGATAGAAAGAATGGCGTTAATTTCTGACGCTATTGATAACTTATTTATTAACGGTAGAAAAGTTATTGTTATTGAGCTTAATAAGATTGATTTTGAGGAAACCAAAAAACAATTTAAGAATGTAAGTCCTGATTTAAACCAGTTCAAAATTGATATATCAGGAGTTGAATTTATCTTTATTTTGGATGAGTTGTTGAATGTCTCTGAAGATAAGTCCGAGGAAACCCTTGGGTAACCAAAATATCATATAAGTATTTCCTATGGATTGTTGAGTAATCTTTTACTAATATACAATCGTTTTTGTTTGTTTTTCTTAAGTATTGACCTAAATCGTCCAAAAACCTATCAGCATCTGAGTTATTCTTAAAAGTGAATAAATTGTAACTCTCATCTATTTGAACCACAATCTTATTATTTAATTTAGATATCATCTTGATACCGACCACCGAAAGATATTTTCTAACAAAATCTTTAGAGTTTATTTTCTTTTTAGTTTGATAGTCTAAAAATTCTTCCTCAATTTCAAATGAAATTATTTTACTGATAGTAAATTCATCATCATCTAAATCAACTTTGATTTGCCTGCCGAGCTCATCTTTGATGAATATTTTATCATTCTTTGAACTTTTTCTTTCTAATATTGCAAGTTCATAAAATGAGGGATTACCGTTTTCATATTTAACTGGGAAAATAACATTATTAGATTCATCAATAAGACTTTTGAACTTAGTATTTGTTTTTTTATAAGTTTTAAACTTATTGATTATTTTCTTTTTTACTTTATTTTTGAATAAAACAATTTGGAAATTATAGTCCATACTAAATAATAAGAATCATTAAATAATATTAAATATTGATTATGAGTACTGAAAGTTATTATGACATTTTAGGTGTTTCAGAAACCGCAACACAAGATGAAATTAAAAAGGCGTATAGAAAGAAGGCGGTAGAACATCACCCTGACAAAGGTGGGGATGAACAAGTATTTAAAAAAATATCAGAGGCGTATGATACGGTAGGTGATGAGAATAAACGCAGACAGTATGACGCTCAGAAAAATAATCCGTTTGGAGGAGGGTTCAATCCTTTTGAAGACTTTTTCTCTCAATTTGGAGGAAGACAACAACGTCAACAAAGACCTCAAGTACCTGATAAGGTTGTAAATCTTGATGTTACGGTTATTGAATCTTATTTGGGTGTTGATAAAACTATTAATTATAGTCGTAAACACGCTTGTAATACTTGTAGCGGTAGTGGGGGTGATAGGAATACCTGTAGTAAATGTAATGGACAAGGTTTCGTTACAGTTAGAATGGGTAATGGAATGTTCATTCAAATGATGCAACAGATGTGTGATTTATGTGGAGGACAAGGTTCTGTATTGACAAGGAGATGCGGTACTTGTAACGGACAAGGTACAAGGTCTGAAATGGAAAGTGTGACATTCAAATTACCGCACGGCTCAGACAACGGTCAATTCTATAGAATGAATGACTTAGGTGATTATCACAATGGTTTTTACGGAAACTTAGTTATTAAAGTCAACTTGGTTAATTCCGATAACTTTGAAAAAATGGGTAATGATTTAATTTATAACTCTTACCTCAATTTAGATGATTTAAATAAAAATTCTGTTGGTGTTCCTCATCCTGACGGTGAAATGAGAGTTAACTTTCCTTTAGAGTTTGATACATCAAAACCCCTTAGAGTAAAATCTAAAGGGTTCAAAAATGGAGGTCAAGGAGACCTTTATGTAAAATTGTTCGTTAAGTTTAAAAGAGGTTGATTATATTCTCGATAATTTTAACGGTCCCATAAACTGCGGATATTAAAAAATAAACTGTAAAAACAATCAAAGAAGTTGGAAGAGTCTCCAACTTTTTTTGTGCGCTACACTTACTACATGATTTTTTTTCAGGGGTGACATCTATTATATTGTTTGACATATTATTAATTTTAAATAAAATATAAGGGTTATTTTCAAATCTATAAATATTTTATTTGCCTTTTTAAAATTTATTGTTTATTATTAACTCATGTTAAGCTATATAGGAGGAAAATCAAAAATAGGTAAGTGGATAGTTCCATATTACCCAACTGACATGGAAACATACGTGGAAACATTCGGAGGAATGTTTTGGTGTTTCTTTAATATGGATTTGAAACAATATCCCAACCTAAAAAGGGTTGTTTATAATGACTTCAATCCGCTAAATTACAATCTGTTTATGTGTTTACAGAACCCAACAGTCTTGTTAAACGCAATAAATAATATACCTTGCCAACAACAAGGAGTTGAGGAGACACCGTCAATCTATCGAGAACAGTTTAACACATTCCAAAAAGAAATATTTGGAGATGGATTTACAATAAACTATCCAGATTATGATGTCGCCGCTAAGTATGCGTATGTTCTTACACAAGTGTTCAGTGGGTCAAAACCTGAAACAAGTTCGTTTATTGATTTGAAGGGTAAGTATAAATCAAAGTATCTTACGTTCAGAGACAAGTTATCAAAGCCTGATTGGGTGGAACACTTTAACAGGATAAGTCATTTTAGATTGGGGGATTTTGAGAATGTCATTAAGGAGTTCGATAGCCCAACAACTTATTTCTATTTGGACCCCCCGTATTGGAAGACCGAGAATTATTATTCAAATCACGACTTTGACCGTGACGACCACGAGAGACTGGCAAATGTGTTGAAAACTATTGAAGGAAAGTTTTCGTTATCTTACTATGATTTCGTACTTTTGCACGAGTGGTTTCCTGAAGACCAATATAGATGGGAAAAGAAAGAATTTGCTAAGGCCGCGGCCGCCAAAAAAGGACAGACCCAAAATATGGGAGAGGAACTACTTATTATGAATTATTTTTAATTTATTTGATATTTATTAAGTAAAAACATTCAAATGAGATTTACACAACTTCTAACAAATTTGATTTTGGAACAATCACGTTTCCAAGTTCTGTATGACAAAATGGTTAAACCCGCAAAAGGTTCTGACGAGGAGGGTAAAAAGGCAAAAGGATTGATGCCCTTTGAAGTATTAAAACATATTATTTTTGCTGACCCAACCACAGTAGGCCCAAGATTTACAGATAATGAAAGTCGCTTGGAGTTTATATTAACTGCCACAGAGGAAGAAATGGAGAAAGTTAAAGTTGGTAAGTATACTCAATGGTTGTTGAAGAATTTTGTGGCTCCTACGTTTGATGACATAGATGAGAGAGCTAATATAGAAAAAGGTACTACCGAGTATAAAAGAATGATGAAAGATTATCAAAGTTTGTTCTTGGAAGACTTACACAAAATTACCGAAGACCTTAAAAAGTACGAGAGATTTAAGAATCAGTTACCTCAAGATAAAAGAGATATCAATAAAATCTCCGCTAGTGAACTTTATGATTTGGTTAAAGATTTTAAATTAGAAAAGACCAAAGCATCCAAAGAGGAAAAAGAACAAGCTAAAACATCATACCAATATCCTGGTAGTGAAATCATGTACAGAGGTTCTGATTGGACTTTGATTAAGATTGAAGATAAAGGTGAGATTGGAAAAAATGCCGCAATATTTTTCGGAGGTTACCAAGATGGAGATAATGGTGAATCAAGATGGTGTACATCCGCACCTGGATTAAGTTACTTTAATACATACATTAAAGATGGACCTTTGTATGTTGTTTTACCAAACGATGATAAAGGACAAGTTGGTAAAAGAACAGGACTTCCAGTTGAAAGATATCAGTTTCACTTCCCATCTAATCAATTTATGGATAGACACGATAGAACTGTAAGTTTAGTTGAATTGTTAAATGGAAAAATGTCTGAACTTAAAGAGTTCTTTAAACCTGAATTTGCAAAAGGTTTGGTAAGTAAAGGTGGAAATAAAGTTGAAGTTAATTATCCTGATAGTTCGGCGGGTAAGTTTATTGCTCTATACGGATTTGAAGAATTATTTGAAAGTTTACCTGATACAATTGAACATCTTATTGTTACAAACAAATCAAAAGAAAATATTGCTTTGGATGTTCCAGAAAGTATCACAAGATTTAAGAACCTTGATGCGTTACTAATGTCAAATATTGTTAGAACATTACCTGAAAATTTGGGTGACCTGAAAAATTTGAAGTTTTTGAATTTGGCAAATAACAAAGATTTAGTATCTTTGCCAGAATCAATCAAGGACATACCTAATTTGGCCCTACTCAACCTTAAAGGAGCAAATCCAAATGTTGAGATACCACCGGCACTTAAAGAGGTATTGTCTGACGAAGGAGAAGGATTTTACTATCTTACTTAAAAAATATTTTGTATGAAGAACATTGATGTTGAAATTTACCTAAACCAACTTATCTCATTTTTTGAGAAAAACCCAAACGATTTGACCGAACTTATTGGAACTTCAATGAAAGAGACCTTTTTTGATAAAGTAAGGGAAGCCTGTACTGAAAATGTTGAAAATGGAGACGAAGTAACTCTAACAAATCAACAATTAATTAATATTGTATTGGATATCAAAGGTGTTAAAGGTACCAAAGAAGAATTGGAAGTTATTAACAAAATATTTGTTAAAAACAAGTTCGGAACTTTTTGTTTAAATTAATTTGGTGGGATAGAGTTTCCGCCATATATTTGTACCACAATTAAAAACAATAACCCATGATGACAATCCAAGAACTTCAATCAGTAGCACCATCAGTATTCACCACAGAAAAATCCCCAAAACTATCTGACCGTTATATGATGGTCCCAACCATTGATGTCGTAAATAAATTTATTGACGCAGGTTGGGAAATATCAAAAGCTAATCAAGTAGGTTCGGGTCCGTTTGGACGACACTCAGTTCGTATGAGGAACTCAGTCCTACCAAAAGTCGGTGATTCTTTGGTTGAGGCTATTATTACCAACTCACACAATGGTACATCTAAACTCGAAATCGGAGCAGGACTATTCCGACTCGTATGTTCCAACGGGCTTGTTATTTCACAACAAGAATTGATTTCACTCAATCAACGTCACATGAAAATCTCAATGGACGAGGTTGAGATGATTACTGAGACATTCATCAAGTCAACTCCTGTGATAGAACGTTCTGTTAACCGTATGACTGAGGTTAAGATGGATACAGACAAACAGGTTGACTTTGCAACCAAGGCGATGGGAATCCGATGGAAGAATACCGAGGATATCTCAACAATGACCATCGATAGTATTCTTAATCCAATCCGTCGTGATGACATGGACCCGACACTTTGGAACACATTCAATGTAGTTCAAGAGAAACTAATTCGTGGTGGTTTTGTTAAACAACAGAGTAACAAAACACGTCAGGTGAAACCAATCACATCCCTGACTATGGACACCATGATTAACCAAAAATTGTGGGAACTCGCTGAGTCCTACATCTAATTAAACATGGGGGAGGAAACTCCCCCACTTTTAACTTTATTTTATGGAAGAAGTATTTGGTAAAAAATTTGAAACTCATAAGGTCATAGAATATTATGACTTCAATCCCCTTAAGGAACCAGTCCCTGAGGGAGAAATCGATGTTTTCGGTTTGTATCCTTTTCTTTATAACCCACCTGTAACGGTATGGAATGAAAAAAGGAGGTCTGAAAGTAATGAAGATTTTGAGGTAAATAAAACCAATACTTTATGTAGGTTGGAACACAAGAGACTTAGCGTGTTTGTGGTTAAAAATGAGAACAAAATCACCCTCAAATGGTTTTTGTATGCAAGAATAAAAGCAGTTGGTAAAAAGTATTACAAAATTACAACTAATTGTTCTTATATTTCTTATAACATTAAAAAGAACTGTTTGTACGTAGGTTCAATTAATAACTTCCATAAGAAAAGAAAAACCTCAAAGTCAGTAAGGATTTTTACTTTCACAACTGACATAGTTAGAGATAAAATTAGTAGTATTAATTTACTGTTTAATCACATATTTGAGGACCATCCCGGTAAAAAAGTAAACGTAACAATTGGTCACGATGCATTCAGAGAGTTTTTATCCCACATACCAAAAATAAGATATGAGGAAAACAAAATCTCTACACAGACTTTGTATGGCACCATTCTAAATAACAAAGGTATAAAACTTTGTAACAATTGGGGAGTCTTTGGTAACATGTGGCCTCAACCAAAAACTATAGATTACAAAAAGAATGGACCAAAGTATTTGGACTCTATTATGAAACTTAACGGTTTAAGTGGGGATAAAATTAAACGGGTACTACACAGAGTTAGACATTTTAATGCGGACTTTTTTAAAACCGCCGTAAATTTATTCGGGAATGATTTTATTTTGGGTCAAAGTGATGACGTGGTTCAAATTTTATTTGAATGTACAGTTAATTCTGAACCACGTATGGATTTCTCAGTTATAACATCTAAAAAGGAACGTAATAATATTTTTGAGATATTCAAATTGGTTGCCAAAAATGAGGTGGACCTCCACACATTTTCCGACCACATAACCTTCATTAAAAACATTCGACGATTTGAGGATGTTAGATGGAACTCAACAACTTATGATGAGTTTAGGGAAGAACATTTGAATTTAACTGAACTTAATCAATATTATACCAAAGGAACCTTCCGTAGAATTTACGGAGATAGATTTGAGGATTATCTAACTCAACCGATTAAGGATGGGGATAACACATATTACCCTGTAATACTTAAAACCTCCAAAGAGTATAACACAGAGTCCTTCATTCAATCTAATTGTGTGAAAGGTTATATTCAAAGAGCTGAGGCCTTAATTATTTCCTTCAGAAAGAATGACCCTGAATCAAAGGAAAGAGCCACGGTTGAATACAAAATCCTCAAAGAAAAAGAAATTGAAATCCAAAGGGTACAAACCAGAGGAAGGTTTAATAAAGATTTAGAGGAGAGTTGGGAAATACCACTTCAAATATTAGATAAGAGAATGTTTGAATCCACCGAATACAATTTATTTGAGTTACCTAAGATTGTTTGTAAAGTTGGAAACAAAGAATTTATTTCTGGCTCAATATTCGAAAAACCACAAAGTTATAGTGGTTTAAGATATCAAATGTATGTATTAAATGCGACTGACATCTTAGTTTGGGAGGATAAAAAGGTTTTAAATATTGATTATAGTGGTAATGATTTAGTTACTATTTTAGATGATGATTTAAATTTCTAATATGATTGAAATACCTAAATTTTGTGTTGACAAATTTAAAACCGCATTTGGTTATGAACCGTCGTTTATTCAAATAAAGATGGATAACGATGAACGTATTGAAAAACTAACTTCTAAATCAAGAACAATATGGTTTTCATCCGTTTTTAGATATAACGGTGTGTTTATAAAAGAGAAATTAGTTGAATATGATGCGATGGGTATATATATTTATATTTTAAGAGATGACGAATCTCCTATAACCGATGTGACATTCATGACCACTATTGATAGACAAAGTGTTTCAGAATTCACAATACACAATTTAAATAAATCAAAATAAAAAATGGAATTAACAACAGAACAATTCGAACAGAAATTAAAAAACGGCGAAAAGATGGTCGTTGAATTTTGGGCCCCTTGGTGTGGACCATGCAAAATGATGAAACCAACATTTGAAAAGGTCTCTCAAAATCTTAAAAATGAAAATTATGGAGTATCTCTTTATACCATAAACGTTGACTCTAATCGAGAAATTGCTCAAAGATATGGTGTTAGAAGTATACCAACAACTAAAGCATTCTCAGGTGGTAAAGAGTCTTCTACCAAAGTTGGAGTTTTAGGAGAATCACAAATAAAAGAATTTGCAAATAGTATTTTACATGGATAAAATGGTTGTCTTGTTCACTATGAAAGGATGCGCCTTTTGTGAACAATTTAAAAAAATGTTGAAAGAAGAACAAATTGATTTTGTAAATAGAGACATACAAGAAAATAAAGAAGAGTATGATATGTTTATTAAATCAACAGGTAATGATTTTGTACCCTCATTTATGGTCATAGACTCACCAAATGATAACCCTGTTTCTCATCTTTATGCTCCTGGCAGAGATTACGAAGAGTTAGACAAGGCTGTAAGTATTATTAAAGAACATTTTAGTTAGTCTATATGAATCTTAATTTTAGAAAAAAAGGTGAATTACATGTTCCAATCAATTCTTGGAAATTGGATGATGGTAATACCGTAGTTATCTATCAGGGTTCGCGTGGTGCGAATCCTGATTTAGATTTCATTGTCAAATATAAAGCTCCAAATAAAAGATTAAGAGCTCCATCCCATACACATTGGATTGTTGATTTACTCATCAAATCCAAATTCGCACCTAACGAACTTTGTGATTTTGTAAATGAATGGATTGAACTCTATGATGTAATTGAACCATTTACAACTACCGAAGAAAGGAATGAGTATCAATTAATCTATAAAGACCACTTTAACGAAAAATATTTTACCATTGATAATTTGGGAGAGTTTTCGGTCGAGTTTTTATCTACATTAATTGAGTTATTTATCAGGTGTGAGAAACAAACACCAAACGCGTTCATGTTTAAAAACCTACTCCATCTAGTGAGTGATTATTGCCAAGGTAGTAAAGATTTTTATCAGGTTGTATCTTACTCTAAAAGAGTTTAGATTATAAATAATTCAGAGATTTTGTCTTTGACCAACCATGGCTTGGTTTCTAATTGACTATCAATTTCTTTAGTTAGGTCGTATTTTTTTAGTGTTGTACTTATGAATCTTTGTAAATTAAAATCAAAGACATCCAAAACCATTGACTTTACTTTTTCAGTTAAATATGGTGAGGCGGATATTATTTGAATATCTAAGTCACTGTTATCATCTTTAGCGTCACTTATTTTAAATGTTATCTTATCCGTTTTAATCGATGAAAATAATTGGTTACAAACATATTCAGAATAATAAAGGTGAGCCCGACCTGTGTCTAATCCAAACCCATATGGAAATTCTGATGTAACACAAATAAAGTTTTCATAATACAAATAGTTTGGTTCGGGAAGAGTGTTATATTCCAAATCAAACACCAATTCTTTTTTATAATCTAAACTATTAAAGTATTTGTCTGTGTGATTATAAACATAGTTTAAAACTTTATCATGAAACATCGGACGAAATGTGCTGTGAAACTCAAAGTAGTACTCATAAGTTTCTCTCCAACCTTCCTCATCATATTTTATTAGGTCTATAGTATTAAGTCTTTCATAGTTTAAATCTATCATTGTTTGTTTATTTTCCTCATAAAATCTTTCTTTTATTTCAGACAAATCAATAATTGATTTGGACTCAGTTTTACCGGCAACTACTAAAAAATTGCCGAAGTCTGAAACCTCTATTATAGTTTTATATTTTTTTTCCTTTTGAATTTCACATAGAATAAAATCTGCAAACTTATTAATTATACCTCTACGTGATTTTGGATTAATGTACCTCATACAAAATGTTTTTGAAATAGATAAACAAAAAAATTCAAATCCTAAATACTTAAAATAAAAAAAGGGGTTTTAACCCCTCATTTTTACTAAACAGAATTTGTTATTTTCTGTAATATTTTTCCACAACCTTTTTAATTGACTCCTGAATGTTTTGGTTATTACTTTGTTGTGGAGCCTGTTGTGGTTGAGCCTGAGGTTGAGTCTGATTCAACGGTTGTGGTTGTGGTTGAGCTTGACCCTGATTACCTTTGTTTTTGCAGCCGCATCCCATATCTTTTTATTTTTAAACGTTTATTTATTATAAATATCTAATTTTAGACTATATTGTAAATAATTTATTTGAAATAACAAATATTTATCGTTATGGTTAAAGGTCTAAGTTTCAAAAAAACAATTAAGAGAATTCTCATAGAACAAAGTGATGAATATTATAAGATTTCCCCCAAAGAGTTTGAAGAACTGATGAAGTTTGGTGAGTATAATGGTAATGGTGTTAGTAAATTAAAGATATTCGGAGGAAGACCAATTTGGATTACGGGTGATTTAGATTTGTCAAATACACCAACAAATTCTTTGGGTAATGTTAAATATGTTGAGGGTAGATTAGATATCAGTAAAACAAATATTAGTGATTTGTCAGGTGTTAAAGTTAAAGGATATATTTGGGACGGAGGTTCACCCATTGAAAAAAAGAGACTTGCGGCCATTTTAAAAGAAAAGATGGAAAAGGCCGATGAAAGACGACAAAGAGATGAATGGAGTATAGAGGGAGGAGACGAAATAGGTTTAAGAGCCCAAGCGTTATATAAAAATTTGATAAATGATGAAAAAATTTTCGCCCCAACAGGAGAATACATAGGAGAACTAGAAGGTTTAAAGGCCGACTTGGAGGAATTAACTATTAGGTATAATGAAACAGAAGGAGAAGACGATGAATTATATAATAAGATAAGTGATATAGAAGAGAGAATTAACGAACTCCAACAAGGAGTGGTGGATGTATATAACATAGTACCAATGAACTATAACTATTATGGTTTACCTCAGTTTGAAGTTATTGGTGTTGATGATTTAGTAGGGGAAGAATATGCGGTTGGTGATGAAAGTGAAATGGATGACGCGGCACTTCAATACGCTAAAAATTATCTTGATGAAGCCGGTGTTGAAGGTTTAAGAGACTATTTTATTGAGGACAATTTAGATACCGATGCGATTGAACAATATTTCAGAGATTTTTATGATGATGATGTTAGGAATAATCTTGAGGTTTATTTTGATGATAGTGAAAAACCAAACTCTGAAGAACAAGAAAGAAGAAAACAAGAATTAGAAGAATATATTGGTAAGGCTGAAGGAGTAATTAAAAAATTCGAACAAAAACAAGAAGACCTTAACAATGAAATTGAAGACCCCGATGAATATACTAAACGGTATGACGAGATTCAATCAAAAATAGACATCATCCAAGGGCATATTGATGACTCACAAGAAGAAATTGACAACATGGAACCTGACGGAGAACCAACTGAGGATATGATTGAAGAAAAAATTGAGGATATGGTATCAGATAAAATGAGTGACCCAAGGGGTTCTTTATCTGAATTTGGTATGGATATTAGTGAATATGTTGATATGGATTCACTGGCAGAAGCACTTGCTAAAAGTGATGGGTATGAAATTTTAGCATCTTATGATGGAAGTTATGATACTGAAATGATAGACAACAATTATTACTACATAATGAGAGTTAACTAAATCTTTTTTTTGTCACTGATATCAACTATATTTGTGATAACATGTCTAAAAAAACCAAAAATAATAATTCTTTTGTAATGAACACCGATTGGCTCTTCAATGGGACAATCGACGCCGAACAAAAAGAATATGTACTTTTAGGTTACTTCCAAAAAATGAATAAAAATTTGGAAGAGATGAGAATTTACCCTATGTTTACTGAACTTTCAATACATTTGGGTAATATTCAAACATTGTTAACTCAAAACAAAATATTATATACTGACAAAAAGTTAACTACAGATAACGATGAAATCTTCATTAAAGATTTGAAGGTTAAAGACATACCTGATTTAACCGACGAGCAATTTGCTGAGTATCAAAAAATAATCAG
>Ga0315905_10005412_pt1 | contig 13010 bp, 11 predicted proteins | sample LakEriMetagenome_5_FD_203522 | JGI IMG/M metagenome (GOLD analysis project Ga0315905, IMG submission 203522) | Freshwater fungal communities from buoy surface, Lake Erie, Ohio, United States - Buoy 4 MA121 | ecosystem: Environmental > Aquatic > Freshwater > Lake | place: USA: Lake Erie, Ohio... | reverse complement strand
TGAAACGCACACGGATGTCTTCGATCGGCTCCACCTCGTCGATGGAGATCGGGCCTTCCTCGCCGGGCACGAACTCAAACAAGTCCTTCAAGGCCGTGGGCGTGTTTTCCAGCGCGGCCTTCACATAGGTCTCGTAGTCTTCGTGTTTGCCGCTCTTGACGAAGGTGTGGAAGTTCTTGATCACCGGCCCGGTGACGGAATGCATCTCGCCTTTCTGACGTGGGCGGTAATAACCCGGGTCACCGAGGTCGATGCTGGTCTGTCCTTCAGGTAAAGCGGTGCCGTAGCCTGCCGCGTGACGTGCGAGAGCTTCCCCAGCGATCTCCTTGAAGCCGATGCCACTGATCTGGCTGGCACTGCCGATGAAGGCGGCCTGCATCACTTCCTCGCCGATACCGACGGCCTCAAAAATCTGTGCGCCGGTGTAGCTGCTGAGCACGGAGATGCCCATCTTGCTCATGATCTTGAGCACGCCTTTTTCGAGGCCTTTGCGGTAGTTTGCCACGGCCTTGGCGAAGTCCATGCCGTCGAGCTGCGGCTTCTTCGCCGTTTTATCCTGCTCCACGATCTCACGGATGGTTTCAAAGGCCAGATACGGGCAGACCGCGCTCGCGCCGAAGCCGAACAGGCAGGCCATTTGATGTGTGTCGCGTGCCTCGCCGGTGTCGATGACCAGACTGAGCCGCATGCGGATTTTGCGACGGTTCAGGTGATGATGCACCGCTCCGGTGGCCAGCAGTGCGGGGATCGCAGCACGTTCATGATCGAGCGCTCGGTCACTGAGGATGAGAATCTGCACGCGGTCCTTCGCGGCCTTCTCCGCCTCTTGGCAGAGACGATCCAGCGCGTGCTTCATGCCGTCGGTGCCCTCGGCCATCGGCCAGGTCGTGTCGAGAATGTGATGCGGGTAATCCGGCAGCGCCTTGAGCGAGGTGAGCTCGTTTTCAAACAGGAAAGGCGAGTTCAGATGCACCACCTTCGCGTGCTCAGGAGTCTCGCCGAGCCAGTTGCGCTGCGCGCCAAGCACCACATCAAGGCTCATCACCGCGCGTTCGCGGATCGGATCAATCGGCGGATTCGTGACCTGTGCGAAAAGCTGGCGGAAATACGAGGTCAGCAGGCGTGGCCGCGTGGACAGCACGCTCAGCGCTGCGTCGTCGCCCATCGAGTAAGTGGCTTCCTCGCCCTTCGCGAGCACGGGCGTGAAGGACATGTCGAGTTCTTCCTTCGTGTAACCAAACGCGGCCTGCTTTTGCGACAGCGTGAGGATGTCGAGATCGCCTGCGGGCAGCTCGGGCGCGAGCGTGGTGAGGCTGGTGCGATTGTTGAGCCAATCGCCGTAAGGCTTGCGGCTGGCGAGATCGGCCTTGATCTCGTCATTGAAGCGCACACGACCGCGCAGGACGTCGATCTCCAGCATCTCGCCGGGCGCGAGGCGGCCTTTGCGCAGCACTTTGGCGTCGTCGATGGGCACGATGCCGACTTCAGAACCGAGGGCGAAGATGCCGTCGCTCGTGAGCTTCCAGCGGCTCGGGCGCAGGCCATTTCGGTCCAGACTGGCAACCACACTGAGTCCGTTTGTAAACACCAGCGCCGCTGGGCCGTCCCACGGCTCGCTGAAGCACTCGTGATACTCGTAAAACGCCTTCAGCTCGGCAGAAGTCGTCGGATCGATGCCATAGGCGCTCGGCACCAGCATCGCCAGCGCATGCACAGGATCGCGGCCGCTTTGCACCAGCAAATCCAGCGCCGCGTCGAGGCTGGCGCTGTCGCTTTGGCCCTTGGTGATGAGTTCCTTCAAAAGCTGCTCTTCGCCTTCCCAGACGACGTTTTCAAAGTCGCTCGCCCGGCTGTTCAGCCAGTTGCGATTGCCGCGCACGGTGTTGATCTCGCCATTATGCGCCAGTGTGCGGAAGGGATGCGAGAGCGCCCAGGTGGGAAAGGTGTTAGTGCTGAAGCGCTGATGAAAAATTGCAAACGCGGTCTCGTAATCGTCGCTCTGGAGGTCGGTGTAAAACTTCTGCAACGAGGATGGCAGCAACAGCGCCTTATAGACGATGGTGCGATGCGAAAACGAGGCGATGTAGAAGTCCGCCAGCTTGTGAATGCGCGCCTTGAGCCGCATTTCACGACGGATCAGATAAAGCTGACGCTCGAACGGATTGTCATCCATACCCTCGGGCCGGGCGACGAGCAGTTGCTGGATCACCGGCATGGTCAAGCGGGCCTTGTGGCCCAGCTCGTTCGGATTCACCGGCACATCACGCCAGCCGATGACCTGGATGTCGCGGTTGCGTAGCAGACCTTCGGCCAGCAGGTGGATTTTCATCCGCTCCGTTTGGTCCACAGGCATGAAAAACACGCCCACGGCGAGGTCCATCGGGTGATCCAGCTCGAAGCGCATCTCGTCGATGAACGGCTGGAAAATCTTGTGCGGGATCTGCGTCAGCACGCCCGCGCCATCTCCAGTGACCCGGTCCGCATCCACCGCCCCACGATGCTGCACGTTGCAGACGCCGTTGATGGCTAGGTCCAAAATGGATCGTGAACGCTCCCCCTTGATGTTCGCCACAAAACCGACCCCGCAGGCGTCTTTTTCGTTCTCGATGTGGTGAAGACTGCCTTCGTTCGGGATGTCCAGGTCGTAAAAGGGGTGTTTCATGGCGGCAAACCCCAGTGGTCATCAACCGTGCGGCGTGGCGCGTGGTGATTGGCTGGGATGAGCTTGATCGCAATAGCAGGTTCAGGGCCGGATTGATTGCCAAATAAATACGCCTCGTTTTAGCCTGCCAGAGTGCTCAAAAACCGCCTGAAAAAGGCCACTCCGGCCTCCAGATCTGCCACAGCAATGAATTCGTCTTTCGTGTGCGCCTGCGCGATGCTGCCGGGGCCGATGGCGATGGCCGGTGTGCCCGCTGCGGCGAGGAAGGCGGCATCGCAGAACCACGGTGCGCCTGTCAGTTCGCCTCCGGCGGCGATCAGCTTCTGCACGAAGGGATTCGCGGGGTCGGTATCGAGGTGGAATGCCTCGCTGGCGACGGTGACGCGAGCGGTTTCATCAAGGCGCTGCACAAAATCGGTCAGTAAAGCCAGCGCACCGCCTGCCTGATGCAATCCGGGCGTCGTGCGGATGTCCACGCGGAGTTTGCAGGCGTCGGCGACGATGTTGCTGCGTGTCCCTCCTTGGATCATGCCGAGATTAATCGTGCTCATGCCCAGCCATTCGTCGGCACCACTGGCTTCGGCCAAAAGGGCGCGGAAATCGGAGTCGAGCGCTGCGACGAGTTTCGCCATCTTCACAATGGCGTTCACACCGAGTTCGGGTGTCGCCCCATGCACGGCAACGCCGCTTGTATGCACATCCGCCCACAGGCAGCCTTTGTGACGAAAAACGGTCTTCAAACTGGTCGGTTCTCCGATGATGGCGAGATCGTAGCGGCCGTGATGCTTCGCAAAATGCTGTGAGCCGAGTTGGGCGCTCTCCTCGGACATAAAACCGGCGAAATGCACTTCCACGGGCAGGTTGGGGATCTCATCGCGCATTTCATGCAGTGCCCAAAGGAACGAGGCCATTGGGCCTTTGGTGTCCGAGGCTCCACGGCCCCAGATTTTGCCGTCGCGCAGCTCTCCGCCGAAGGGATCGATGGTCATGCCACCGACGCTCACCGTATCCGTGTGCGGCGCGAAGAGGATGCGTGGCTTTGGGGCACCACTAGGGCTCGGATTCGTGGGAAAGCGGCCGATCACATTGGGTCTGCCGGGTTCGACTTCATCAAGTGTGACTGCGGCACCGCTCGCGGCTAGAAATTCGCCCACAAACCGTGCGCAGCGTTCCTCTCCGATGCCATCGGTGCCGGGATCGCCATCAGGATTCACCGATGGGATGCGCACCAGCGTCTGGGTGAGTTCGACAACATTCGCAGGAAGAGGCATGCGGCAGAAAGGCACAGGCGGGAGCGAAGCGCAAGCACGCGCCGGATTTGTCCTGCGGTGCGCGGATGTTGGCAAAGAAGGCCCTGCGGCAGGTTCATTGCGGCATGGTTGTAACCCGTGTGCAACTTACCGCGTTTCCCGACCATGAAAATCAAGCGCCATTACCTCGCCTTCGTGCTCTTGAGCACCAGCGCTGCGTGGTCGCAGGCTGCCGACCCCGTGGTGCCTGTGGTGGCACCCACGCAAGCCACGGATGGCAAAACGATTTTCCAAACGGTCTGTGCGCAGTGCCATGGGAACAGCGGGGAGGGCAAGGTGGAGCTGAAATCACCCTCCATCGCTGGAATGCCCTCGTGGTATGTGCACACGCAGTTCACGAACTTCCGTGAAGGCCGGCGCGGTCATGACGCCGCCGATCCACCGTCCTTCATGATGGCCACGATCGCCAAGGCATTGCAGCCGAAGCAGATCCAGGCGGTGGTCGAACATGTGGAGAAGCTGCCCATGGTCGTGCCGCAGGGCCAAAACCGTGAAATGGCCGAGGCCAGCGCCCAGGCGGGCCTGCAACTGTTTCAAGAGCGCTGCATGGAGTGCCACCGCTACAATGCCAGCGGGGAGATGGCCTTCGGCAGCCCACCGTTGCTCGGCCGCCAAGGCTGGTATCTGGCCGACCAGCTCAAAAAATTCAAAACCGGCCAACGCGGCACTCACAAAAGCGACGTGAACGGGGCCAAGATGGTGCAGATCACCAACTTCTTCATTGAGGACGATCAGATGCTCCGAGACGTGGTGGCCTACATCCTGACGCTCAATCCTGACCCCGCTGCCTCGAAGGAGACGCAGGAAAAGCAAATTCTCGAAGGCAGCCCGTTCAAGGACGTGACAGCAGTCAGTCAGTAGGGCGGTCGTCTTCGACGTAGGGCTTGTGCAAAGCCACACGAGTGCGTTTTAGGCCTTCAGCGCCCAGTCGAGCAATGACTGAGCATCTTTCCACACGCCTTCGCTGGTGTCATTGAGCACCACGACGATGCGGCGGCGGCCATTGCGATGGCCCGTGGCGACGAGGCAGTAGCCTGCGGCATCGGTGTAACCGGTTTTCATGCCATCACAGTAGCTGGCGTTGCGCAGGACGCGGTTCGTGTTTGCTAGGTCGATGGATTTACCCGCGGGCCGGGTGAACTTGTAGCTTTGCAGCTTCACGATCTTGCGCAGCTCTGGCTGCTTGTCGGCTGCTTTGGCAATGGCGGCGAGTTCTCGCGCTGTGCTGTAAGGATCTTTGTCCGTCGTGGAGGGAAGTCCGTGTGGGTTGACGAAGAAGGTGCTTTCGAGTCCGAGTGCCTTTGCGCGTGCGTTCATCTTTTCGGCAAACGCGGCTACGCTGCCTGCATTGTCTCGTGCGAGCGCTTGGGCGATGTCGTTGGAGCTTTTCACCATCATGGCGGTGAGAAGCTGGCGGCGGGTGAAAGTCTCGCCAACCTTGAGGCCGATGCGCACCGGGGCGCATTGCGTGTCGCTGAGCTCGATGGTCACGATCTTATCCAGATCACCCGCCTCGACGACCAGGAGGCCAGTCATGATCTTCGTGGTGCTGGCGATGGCACCTTTCACATCCGGGTTCTTCTCAAACAAAATGTCTTCGCTCTCAGCGTCGATGACGATGCAGCGTGCTGCGCTGATCTGCGGAATGGGGCCGCGGAGGTTTTTGATCTCGATTTCGTGGCGGACTTTCTTCGTTTTCTCCAACTCCTCGGCCAGTTGCTTTTTGAGATGCTCGACCAGGGCTTCGCGGGCGGCGAGCTGGGATTTTTCCTGCTCCATGCGCTGGCGCTCGGCCGTCATGGCGTTCTCGCGCTTCGCAGTGGCGGCGATTTTTGCCTCCGCCTCTTCCTCGCGCCATTGGAGTTGCTGCTCGCGCTTCGGGTCGTCACAGCCTGCCAGTGCCGCGCAAAAGAGCCCGGCGGTCAAGGCACGGCCGGCGTGTTGGAAAGGGATGGAAAGGGTCATGTTAAAGTTCCGAGAGAAGTTCTTTCAGGCGGGCGACAGGCCACTGGCCGGGCGCGTTCGAGGCGCCAATGAAGCCGTAATTCAGCAGGCTGCCACTTTTTGCCAGCACCAGCCGTGAAACGCGGCCCCACGGCCCCATGCCCATGACGGACAAGCGCAGACGGTGCGTTCCGCCTGCCAGCTTCATGAGGCGGATCAAGTCTTCCTGCGTGTTCAGGTAGGTGGCGAATTTCACCGCGTCGAGACCGGCCTGCTGGGCGAAATTTACCGCGCCTAGCAGCACGTCGTCCGAAGGGGTGGCCTGGAAATCATGAAACGAGCCGAGCACCGGCACTCCGGCAGCGCGTGCCTTGGCGATCGTGCTCTGCATCTGCATGGCGCTGCGCAATTCCAGGTCGATGAGTGTGGCGAGATCGAGCAATGGCTCGATCATGGCGGCACGGGCCACCGGATCTTCCGGGCCTTGGCCGCCTTCAGCTGGATGACGGGAGGTCAGAAGCAGCGGTGTCTCATTCCCAGCCAATCGAGCGCGCAAATCGACCACTGGAAGCTGCAACTGGTCGAGCCGCAGCTCCGCCACGTCGCACAAGGCCGAGCGCGCTGCAGCGTCAAGCGACGTGAAATGCTCCAGTGCTGCCGAATCAGCAATGACCCCGACCGCCAGTGGTCGGGAGGAAAAGAGTAAGTTTTTGGATGAAACGAGTTGAGCCATTGGCTAGGCGGACTATAATTTTAACAATTCTAAGCAAATTTTAGTTAATTACTCACTACTATGCTGGGTCGGAAGCAAGAAATCAATTTGCAGCTCACTGAGTTGTTCGACAGCGCATTGCTGGCGTTCTGCTTGTGGTTCGGGCATTTCCTGCGCTCATCGATGGTTCCAGTGTTCTTGTCCGACGTGCCTGAGATCCCGCCGCTCGAGAAATTTTATTGGGTCATCGCGGTCGTGGCACCATTCACCCCGATCGTCCTAGAGGCACGCGGCTTTTACTCGAAAATCAGTCACAAGACAACTGGGCGCTCCGTGCGCCAGCTTGCGGAGGCACTGGCCGTGATCGGCATGTGCATTGCCTTCTGCATGGTGTTCTTCAAATGGTCAGTCGAAAGCCGCGCTGTCGTCATTTTCTCGGTCGCTCTCGGAGCTTTGTCACTGTTGCTGCGAGAAGCTTGGCAGCGTGACCGGCTGCGCCATCAGTTGATTTCAGGCAAAGGTCGTGAGCGCGTGATCATCGCCGGTGCTCAGACCGATTTGGACGCCTTCCTCACGAATATGACCGCTGAACAGGGGGCGGAAATCGAGATCGTGGGCCAACTCGATCTCATGCGGCATCCAGTGTCCGACCTGGTAGCCGCGCTACATGAACATTCCATCAGTCGTGTGCTGTTTGCCGCCCAGCATGTGCATTTCAGCAAGATCGAAGAAGCCGTGCAGGCCTGTGAAACTGAAGGCGTCGAGGCATGGATCGCCGCTGATTTCTTCCAGACCGCCATCGCCCGCCCAACCTTCGATGTGCTTGGGGGGCGTCTGATGCTGGTGTTTCACAGCACGCCGCAGGCCTCGTGGGAACTGTTGTGTAAGGGAATCGTCGATCGCGTCGGTGCGCTCATGATGCTCGTGCTGTCACTGCCGCTCTGGCTCGTCGCCATCATTGGCGTCCGCCTCGGCTCACGCGGTCCCATTTTCTTCAAGCAGGAACGTGCTGGCCATTACGGCAGGCCATTCGTCATGTGGAAATTCCGCACCATGCATCAGAACGCCGAGGCGCAACGTGCCGAACTGGAGACGCACAACGAGATGGATGGCCCTGTTTTCAAAATCACCAACGACCCGCGCATCTTTGCCTTCGGCCGCTGGCTGCGCCGCACCAGCATCGACGAGCTGCCGCAGCTCATCAACGTGCTCCGCGGTGACATGAGTCTCGTCGGGCCTCGGCCTCTGCCTGTGTATGAGATTCAGCGCATCGAAAAGCACGCGCAGCGCCGCCGTCTCAGCGTCAAACCCGGTCTCACCTGCCTGTGGCAGGTCACCGGTCGCAACGGCATCAAGAACTTCGAGGAATGGGTCGCGCTCGACCTCAAATACATCGACAACTGGTCCTTCTGGCTCGATTTGAAAATTCTCGCGCAGACATTGCCTGCGGTGATTCGCGGCAGGGGCGCAAGTTGAGTGCAGAATTCGCTGTTCTCGTCGTCTGAACTGAGGCACAGACGGTGCACATGAAAGTAGAACGCCTCAAATACGTCATCTGGGCCGCCGACATGAACCGCGCCGTGAATTTCTACGCGCAGGTCTTCGGCGGCACCATCCTCAAGCAGAACGACATCATCAGCGAGGTGTCCATCTGCGACGGCATCATCGGCATCCACGGCGGCGGCGAAGGCAGCCGCACCTGGACTGGCCTCAGCTTCCAGGTGCCGGATGTGATCGAAGGTGCCCATGAAATCATCGCCGCAGGCGGTCAGCTCACGCGTGAGCCGCAGCCGGAAAACGGCGAGCCGCCGCATTTGGCCATGTGCGTGGACCCCGAGGGCAACGAGATCATGCTCACGCGCAAACGCACCCATTGATCACAGCACCGTCAGCGGGCCGTCAAACAGCGTCAGGCTGATGACTTCGGTCCTGGCAACATGCGGTCCGTGTGGAGTGCCTTTGGGCGCGAAAAAGAGCGTGCCGGGTGTGTAGGTGACCTCGCTCTCCTGCCATTCGCCGGAAAGAATCCACGCCCATTCATTGGCTGCGGGATGTGTGTGCGCGGGAAGAGTCATCCCGGCATGAAACTTCCGCAGCACCACGACTCCACCTGTGGACTCATGCCGGTGCAGGATCTTCAGCTCAACGCCTTCGTAGGGGCCGGGTTGCCACGGCTTTTCGTCAGCGAGAGCGAGGTAAGGAAACATGAGGCTTCAGGCCAGTGAGGGCACGCGGACATTCACGTCCACATCGGCGTCGTAATCCACGCCCTCGAGGCCGAAGCCGAAGAGGCGCAGGAAGCTGGACTGGTAGCCTTCGAAGTCGCCGAGTTCGGCGAAGTTCTCGGTATTCACCTCGGCCCAGCGTTTGCCGACGAGTTCCTGCACGGCGGGAGCCATCTCCCAGTCATCGACACGGATGCGTCCGGCTTCATCCGGCTGTGGATTGCCGTTGTAGAGGCGCTCGCGGAAGAGGCGGTCCATCTGCTCCATGCAGTCTTCATGCGTACCCTCGGCCTTCATGACCTTGTAAAGCAGCGAGATATACAGCGGCACCACAGGAATGGCGGAGCTGGCCTGCGTGACGAGCGCTTTGTTCACGGAAACCCAAGCTTTGCCTTTGATGGCGGCCAGCTTGGTGTCGAGCACTCGCTGCACGCGTTCCAGGTCTTCCTTGGCACGGCCGATGGTGCCGTTCTTGTAGATCGGCCAAGTCACTTCCGGTCCGATGTAGCTGTAGGCCACGGTTTGCGTGCCCTCGGCGACCACGCCGGCGGCAAGCAGCGCATCAATCCACATTTCCCAGTCTTCACCGCCCATGACGGCGATGGTTTGGGCGATCTCGTCGTCGTTGGCTGGCTCGATGGTCACTTCATTGACCACGCCGGTGCCGGTGTTGAGGTTTTTGTTCGTGTAGGAAGCACTGCCGATCGGCTTGAGCACCGATTTGAAGACCTCACCGGTCTTCGGCTGCGTGCGACGGGGGGAGGCGAGGCTGTAGATGATGCAATCGACCTGTCCGAGGTCCTTCTTGATCGCTTCAATGACTTCCGTCTTCATCGCATCGGAGAACGCGTCGCCGTTGAATGAACGCGCATACAAACCAGCGGCCTGGGCCTCGTTTTCAAAGGCAGCGGAGTTGTACCAGCCCGTGGTGCCGCAGCGGTCAGCTTCAGCGGGTTTTTCAAAGAACACACCGATGGTGGCCGCATTCGAGCCAAACGCCGCCGCGATGCGCGAAGACAAGCCGTAGCCAGTGGAAGAACCGATCACGAGCACCTTCTTTGGGCCGTTGGCGATGGGGCCGCGTCCTTTGACGACGGCGATCTGGTCAGCGATGTGTTTGGCACAACCGGTCGGATGTGCGGTGGTGCAGATGAATCCACGAATTTTGGGGGCGACGATCATAGTAGAGTGTTTTGAGCGTTAGCAGCCGCCAAGGGGCTGGCAACTGGTTTTCCCCTGCCGCTCACTTCACACCTTTGACCTCGAAACCCTCAGCTTCGAGAACCGCGCGCACCTTGGCGGCCTGATCGCCTTGGATCTCGATGCGCTTGTCCCGCACGGTGCCGCCACAACCGCAGGCAGCGCGGACGCGTTTGGCGATGGTCTCGATGACGGAGATCGGCAGGTGCGTGGCGAAGTCTTTGATGACAATCACCGTTTTACCGCCGCGATGCGCGGTTTCACGCTGAAGCACCACACGACCCATTTTCCACAGGCGCTGCGGTGAGTCGGGATCGGCGTTCGGGTTCATGGGGCCTCAAAAAGCGATCAGCCCGCGCTGACGTCCTTGTTGTAATAAACCTTCACGAACTGCATGCCCTTCTTGTCGTCGTAACCGCGTTCGATCTGGGGATCGGCGTCGCTGCTGCCGGGCTTGATGTGGATTTCGACGCCGGTGTCGAGGCGGAGGACGGCGGCGATGCGCTTTTTGGCCTTGCTGAGGTCTTTCTTGGAGATTTCGAAGCTGGTCTCCAGCGGCTGGCCTTGCTCTTCCTCGACGCGGGCGCGGTGCTCCTGGAATTGGGCGATGGCATCTGGAGATTTGAGGACTTCTTGCTCGAACTCCTGAAGCTCGAACTTTTCGCGGTCTTCGAAGTAATCGAGCGCGTCTTTGGCGGCGGTGGCGGTTTCCCAGGGCGGCGTGTCGTCATCGGCGGACTTTTGCTCTTCGAGGAAGGACACCGCCATCTTCGCGTAGGCGTTGGTGAGGAAGGCGGCGTCTGGCACGGCCTCCACGCCGAGGAATTCACGCACCCAGAAGCGGGAGTCGCTGCCACTCCGATCAAAGGTGAGCACGTAGTAGCCTTTTTCGGCCCAGTGATTGAGGATGAGGCAGCCTTTGTCGATCTTGTCGGGATTGATGCCGTGCTCGGTGCTGAGCTGGAGGTCGCCATTTCGCGGCGTGATGGTGAGGAAGGGCACCACGCTGTCGCTTTTCAAAATGCAGAGGCCATTCACGAGTTCGCCCTCGATGTGGACTTCCTTGAGCATGGCGATGCAGAGATCACCAGCTTTGATGTTGGGGTGATTGGACTTGGCGTAGAGCCGCTGGGCGATCTCGACGCCTTTGGCGAGGAGGTTGTCCTCGTCGGCAAAAATGGCCTTGGCGCAGTTGTTGACCTCATGTTGGGCGAGCGAGGTGTGATGCGTGAAACGGTGGGCGATGCAGGCTTTGAAGGGCTTGATGAACAGCGCGGTGAGGTTTTCCTGGTCGGCTTCGGCGACTTTAAAGACCTCGCGGGAGGTTTGCAGTGGCTCTTCGCGCTGCGGATTACCGACCTTGGCGAGGACGACGTTGGTGACGGTGGCGGTGTTGAGGCGGAGCTTGACGGACATGCGGGGCGCGGAGGGTAGAAAGGGAATGGGATTCGCCAAGGATTAATGGCACCTGCTTGCACTGACCCTGCGCCGAGGCGAGAGCGTGGACACATGACGAACGCTGCCAAGAACGAAGCCGCCAACTTGAAGCCCTGGCTGGTGCGCATCCCGGAGATTTTTGAAGGGATTGCGCCGGAGGTGTTGCAGCAGTTTGGGGCGGTTTCGAGCACGCGGCTGGGGCAGGACTATTATTTGATCAAGACCGCGACGCCGGAGGCGATTCAGCGCTCGGAGGCGGCGAAGTTTGCGCGGTGGAACCTGCCGATGGACCACACTTGGCCGTGCAATGCGCAGAAGATGGACGGCTTCATCGAAAAGGCGGCGCAAACGCTGCTGAAGAAGTTTGGCGAGCGCCAATCGCAGGGCATTTTCATCGGTACGTTGCAGCCGACGTCACCGGACAAGTATTACAAGGGCCTGGCGTCGAATCTGCGGGGTCGCGTGCTGCAATTGTTCCCGAAACTGGCCGCAGGCACGGTGGAGGAGCAGGATCCGTCGGCGGAGACACTGTTCTGCCTCGTGGGGAAGGAAGGTTTGTTTTGCGGGATGCAGAGTCCACGTGTCTCGAACGGCCTTTATGCCGGAGGCAGCAAGTACATCGACCAAGATGCGCCGGATACGATCAGTCGTGCGGGAGCGAAGATCGCTGAGGCGCTGCATTACCTGCTGCTTTATCGCCCTCCGCTCAAGGAAGGCAGCCATTGGCTCGAACTCGGAGCCTGTCCGGGCGGGATGACGTCGGAACTGCTCGCACGCGGCCAGCGGGTGACGGCGATTGATCGTGCGCCGCTGGACAAGCGGCTGGATGGTCGGCCGGGGTTGAAGTTTGTGCTCGAAGACGTGGCGGCGTTTCAACCGCGAGGCGGAACAACCTTTGACGCACTGCTGTGCGACATGAACGGCCCGCCGGAGGAGTCGATTGAGCAGGTGATCCGGCTTTCACGCTCGTTGAAGCAGGGCGGGTTGGTGGTTTTCACGCTCAAAGTGCCGCGTATAGAGACTGTGGAGGAACCTTGCGAGCTATTCCGGCTGATCGTGTCGATGTCGAAAGCGGCGGGGCTGCGCTTGTTTGCGCAAACGCACCTGACTTACAACCGGCACGAGTTCACGCTGTTTTTTGAGACGGTGTGATCGCCGCAAGAACCGGGTGGCCTGGGCTGCGGGTCTCGTCACATTCGGCGCATGAATGATTATGAACGTGTCGCGGAGGTGATCCGCTATCTGGACGCGCATCAACTGGAGCAGCCAGGGCTGGAGGTGCTGGCGCAGGTGGCGGGGCTGAGCGAGGGGCATTTTCATCGGTTGTTTTCGCGCTGGGCCGGGGTGACACCGAAGGATTTCCTGCAATGCCTGACGGCGGAACGAGCCCGGGAGCGGCTGCGGCGGGGGGCAAGTGTGCTGGATGCGGCGCTGGACGCGGGTTTGTCCTCGCCGGGACGGCTGCACGACTTGTGCGTGACTCTGGAGGCGGCGACGCCAGGGGAGATCAAGGCGGGCGG
>Ga0315905_10005411_pt1 | contig 13010 bp, 9 predicted proteins | sample LakEriMetagenome_5_FD_203522 | JGI IMG/M metagenome (GOLD analysis project Ga0315905, IMG submission 203522) | Freshwater fungal communities from buoy surface, Lake Erie, Ohio, United States - Buoy 4 MA121 | ecosystem: Environmental > Aquatic > Freshwater > Lake | place: USA: Lake Erie, Ohio... | reverse complement strand
ACGCCTTTGCCGCGTTGCTGCAGAGCAACATGCGGTGCATGCTCGCCAAGCGGCACGTGGCAAAGCGCGCAAGCTTGCGCATCATGTCGGCAGAAGATCGCTGGCGCGCGCGTCGCAACCGCGCCTCCTACGTCATCCAAGCATGGTTCTGTGAGGTAGTCGGCTCGCGCCTAGTGGCAGGGCGCCATGCTGGCCCTCCCGCCGCCGCTGCGTGTGTCCAGCGCGCATACCGTTCGCACCTGGCCCGGTAAAGTCGAATGCGTGTCTCATGTTGCAGCTGTGTCCCCTATGTGTTTCCTCAGTGCCTTTCTCTCTTGCTTGTTTTGTGGCCATGCGCGCGCGTCCCATCTGTGTGCTATAGTCCTTCTTGCGATAGGGGAATGTGATGCATCTGCTCATCGCGTCCGTGCTTGTTCGTGAGCTCATTCTTAGCTAACATGTGCTGCGAACGAATGCAGGAGAATAGCGGAGGCCAAGAAGGCGGACAAGGTGCACAAAATCTTGTGGGAGTGCCAGCAAGTTGAGCACTTGAGCGTAGCAATTATCCAGCGGGGCTACCGCTGCTGTTTCGCCCGCCGGCGCTTCAAGGCGGCGGAGAAGGACCATCGGGAACTGCGGCAGGCGCCTGGGGTGCAATGCCTGTGGAAATCAGCGGCTAGTACCCTGAGTGCGCCGATTATGCGCATCGCCCTCCAGCAGCAGGAGTGGGCTGTGGTCAGCTTGCAGCAGCGGCTCATGAGGTGCCTGGAGCACCATGGCTGGCTAAACCGAGCCAGTGACGTTGTACGTGAGGTGCGGGACGCAGGGGCCACCCGGATCCAGTGCGCGTGGCATTACAGGGAAGCTCGTCGCTGTGCTATTGCTGCCATCCGGCAGCATGACCTCGAGCGCAGCCGGGAACAAATTCAGAAGGCGGTCATCACTATCCAGCATGCCGTTCTCGGCAGCTGGGCGCGCCGGCGGCTGATGAAGCTGCACCGCGAGGCCCTTGGCCAGATCCTGCGCTCGGCTGCCACCGACATCCAGCGCGTCTGGTGCGGACATGCGGCGCGCAATTGGGTGCGCAACAAAATCCGCCTGCTCGAACTCCAACGCTTGAATCAGCAGCGACATCACGAGCTGGCGCTGCGGCTGCAGCTGGGCATGCGGTGCTGCTGGGCGCGCCGCGAACTCACGGACCGCTACTGGGAGAGCAAGTCACAGCAGGCGTGCATGAGCATTCAGCGAGCTGCGCGCGTTTGGTTTGCGCGCAATGAGTTTCAGGTGCACGTTTACGAGGAGGTACAGCGCCGCAAAATGTCTGCCGCCCTGGCGATCCAGGCCTTCACGTTTTCCAACGCTTTCGCCCGAAGTCGTCCGCGTTCCCGGTTTGTGCCTGGCCTTTAGGCCAAAATGTGCACAGGATTTCCGGCGCTTGTACTTAGTGTGCGTATGCATTTTCATGGGCGGTGGCGTGCTCTGCGGGTAACGTTTTTCATGGCAGGTTTTGGCGCGAGCGACGCGAGGCCTCTGCGACCATTCTCGCTGCTGTCTACAAAGCCCATCTCGTGCGCCTCGATATGCAAGAGTTGCGCTTGGAGAACAGTCAAGTGGTGTGTGCCACCATGCTGCAGCGCGTCTTCAGGGCGCATCGCTCACGAGTGGGGGTGAGAAAGCGAATCCGTGTAGTGTGGCGCGAGAACCAAGAGGCTGCGGCTCTGCGCCTGCAGACGGCGATGCGCGCCAAGTGGGCTCGCAATACCATGAACCGTGTCGGCATGATGCACATGGAGCGGGTTAGGCTGCGGCGAGAGGTGGAAATGGTGCACAGGCTGCAGGCATGCCGCGTGCTGCAGGCGCGCCTCCGCTCTTACTTGGCATGCGAGTACGTTCTGCGTCCCGAAAAGGCGAACCGCAAGGCGATGTGTGTACGCCGCCTCTGCCGTGTCTATCGTGGGCACATCGGCCGGCGATTGTTCCAGCGGCGGCGGTATGAACGCGAGGTGGAGGCGGCCAGGAAACTTCAAGACGCCTATCGACTGCACCTTGCTCGCGTGCTGCTGAGGCGCGCGTTGCAGCACACGAGGCTGGCGTCTCTGCTCTCCCTTGCCGAGCGTCAGCAGGCTTCTGCAGTCATCATCCAGGACGCCTACTTCATGCACGTGTCTCGGCTCATTTTTAAGGACCGTGCGAGTCAAGTCATCAACTGCATGGCGCGGCGTGGCTTGGCTCGCAATCATTACGCCAATACTTTGGCCGCCTCCGCCTTGCAGGCTGCTGTGCGTCGCCACCGCTGCAGGCGCCAGCTGCAGGTCGCTCTTGCCCTCGACACGCTGGTGGCAAGTGTGCGCCGCGCGTACATGCGCAACAAGTGTCGTCGCAAACTGGCTGTCGACAGTCTGGTGGCATCTGCGCGTGGCGCACTTATGCGCAACAAGTGTCGTCGCAAACTGGCGAGTCGCAACATCTCGGCGGCAGCGCTGGCGGCCCTCATTCGCCAGAGCTATGCCAGCAAGCTGGCTGCCGATACAATCTCAGCCGCATCCGCGGCCTACTTTGTGCGACGCCGATCGGCGTCGAGGAAAATTGCTGCAGAGCGGCTCTGCTGCGCCGCCAAGGCTTGGTTTGCTCGATTTCAGCTCCGAAAAGAGTACGCCAGCGTACGCATTCAGTCCGTGGTGCGCGGGCACATGGATCGCGAATGGACGCGTGCCTACGAGGTTGAGATGAGGGAACACCGTCACATGCTCGCATGTATCGTGAAGATCCAGGCCGTCCAGCGCGGACATGCCGCGCGGCAAGTTGTGGGTTCAATCAAGGACGCGGTAGAGCTGGCGGCGGCCAGCGTCAAAATACAGAGTCGCATCCGACGTGTGCAGGCGTCTACTGCATACGGCAAGTGGCTGTTGGAGCTGCACCGTATCAAGTGGGCCATTGTTTTGCAGCGTTATTGGCGAGGGTCCCTTGCGCGTCATCTGCGTAAGCAGCTCACCATCCGAAAGATACATGATGAGGCGGCCTTGCATGTGCAACGCATTGTGCGCGGCCACCACGGCCGGCTTCGCACGATCGAGCGTATCGCAGCGCTTGAACGGATTCGGCGTGCTGTCGCCCTGCAGGCATGGTTCCGTGGTATCCTGGGCAGAGCCAGGGCTAACCTGATTCGGCAGCATATTTTGCAAGCGGAGGCGGCCATCGTCATTCAGAGTGGTGCTCGGGGAATGGCGGGCCGTGCTATTGCTCGTGAGAGGAGGCATCTACGCCTAATGGAGCAAAGTGCCGTCAAGATACAAGCGTGCTCACGCGGAATGATTGGCCGAGCAAGGGCAGAAGCCCAGCGCATGGAAGTGCTCATGGAGCAAGAGATGCGGCAGCAGATGGCTATGAGCATTCAATGCGCCTACCGGCAGCACTTGGCCAAGATTGCCTACATTGAGGCCATTGAGCAATGGGAAGCACTGAACTTCTTCAAAGAATATTGCTCGGACATCCTGCAGTGTACCGTGCGGTGTTTCAACGCGCGCAACAGGCTGCGCAAGCGCAGAGCAGCGGCGCTGCTGATCACGGCGCTCGGGCGTGGGTGGCAAGCGCGGCGTAAGGCACAAAAGCGCAGACAGGTGCTCAGTCGGCAATCGCTGTACGTTGCTCCGCATCTGCTTCGTCCGGAGCACTATTTGGTGCCGCATGGCCTGGATCTCCGGCGTCCACGACAAAAGTCGAAAGTTCGCAATTTTAGAGCGGAGGCGAAGCCTGAGCTGTTCAAGAGGCAGCCGTCGCCGCTTTCTTGGAAAGAGCGCCAGATGCAGGCCGTCCAAGATTTTCAGTCTAAGCCAAAGATCAAGGCCTTCTTCTCTGATTTGCAGGCACGCGGGCATGACAAGGGCACACCAGCAAAGAGTAAAGTGCCCCTCAAGCCTCCAAGCAAGCCCCCTGCCCCAAAATCTGTGTACAGTAGTCCGGAGAAGGCAGCGCGGCCAGCGTCAGCCATGCAACAGCGCCCGCCCTCCGCACCCGTTGCAGCTACACGGCCCTCGTCTGCGGTGCCGAGCATGGCGGGCCGCTTGCAAGTGCAAACTGCAAGCAAGGACAGGTTGCCTCCTCGCTTCCAAAAACTGCGTCAGGGCAAGGCAGCAGGGACGGGTGATAGTGGAGCCGAAAGCGCTGGCTCGGTTATAAAGTCCAAAACTCGAAATCAGCGGCCACGCACACGAGGCAGCGATAGTGAAAGAAACTCGGATGACGATTTGTCCTCGCAAATGCTGGCGCCAGCAATCCCATCCATGTTAGCGCCGGTGGCGGCACATGCACCAGTACCGGCGTTCAAGCCCACACAGCCCCAGCCTGCTGTGTATAACAAGGACGACATCAGCTCTGATCCGCCCAGCGACGAGAGGAAGAAGAGGAAGAGCAAAGACAAGGAGAAAAAGCGGGACAAGGACAAAGCAGACCGTGCGGCATCCCCGCCAAAATCTGCTCCTCCGAACCCCAAGCCCTCAGCCGTGGACCCCAAGATCGAGGCAGCCTTCAATCACTGCCGGTTGGGGAAATACCGTGAGGTGGAGACTGCATTGGCGGAAGGTTTGCCTGTCGATTCGCGTTTCGGGCCCGACGACAATACCATGCTGATCCAATGCGCGATTAACGGGCAAAAGCGCGTTGCCAAGCTGCTCCTTCGTAATTTTGCCGAAATGAACGCGCAAAACAACAAAGGTGACACAGCCATGCACTGCTGCTACAAGTACAACTACAAGGAGCTTGGGGAGTACATGAAATCCAAGGGCGCTGATGATACAATCCGCAACGCCAAAGGCCAAACATGCTACGACTCCAAGAAGTAGCACTGTAAATTATGAAACATATGAGCGGCATAGCCAGCGAATGAGCGATGATTTCGAGGGCAAAAACAGCCATAATGTTTGTCAAAACAAATGTTTAATAAAATAGCCGTAACTTTTGTCAAATTAAATGTTCTGAATGTTTCCCGTTTCCCTCTCATCCCGCTGTAACTTCCTGGTCCCTTCCCCTCCTGGAGCAGAGCACCGACTATAGCCAGAGGTGATATCTTTCCGTTGCCCTCCGTCCACGAGGTGATATATCTTCCCGTTGCCTTCCGTCCACGCTAGAGCCCACTGCGCACCGCACGCTCAACAGCATTGTTGGACGTCAACTGGTGTATTCGCCCTTTTGTGCCACACCCGAGGACATACGAGGAATAGGTCATCCGCCGTGGGATATAAATAGGTTCGGCTCCGTCGCGTATTTCCCTTAGCACAAGTGCATATTCGGCGTTTCGTCTGCATGTGGGTATGGGTGTGCGCGGGTGCCCAATAGTTCCCCGCGAGGCAACATCGTGTCAGAACAGCCCGACCCACACCGAGCAACAAGAAGTCCGAGAAGCATTCTGAAATGCGCGCGCTTGCAAATATGTGCACATGGTTTGCAGCAGCTGCTTGCGGTACCGGACACAGCAGCAAAAAGAAGAATCACCTTTCAAGCACCCTGATTGCGAATCGTGTGTAGGTGCAGACGAAGATTGAAAGGATAAGCATCACGACGGCACTGAGACCAGTGATGTAGACATTTGCAGGGCACGACAGCAAATCCCTGGTCTTGATCACGTTTCTAACACAGACATTGGCGTCATTGCACAAGCGTACTGATGCTTTGTACTGGGACTCTGTCATAGTATTTACACACGAATGGCTTGGCCTAGGCCAAGGATCCAAAGCCGCTGAGCCTTCGGAAGATGGAGATGGATTAACGGGTGTGCTTGCGCTGACTGCAGTAGTGTTGCTGATTGTCTGCGTTCCGTGTGACACTCCTTGTTCAGCAGAGACGGGATCTTTACACGAAGGAGTGAAGCGCGTTTGAAAGGTTTGATCAACAGTGCACGCTGGCGTGCCCAACATGTCCAAGGTCGTGTAGAGTGCATAACAAAAAGCTAGACATGAAATGAGCAGCAAAAGCGAGAGCAAAATACTTGCATGTTCCAATTTCCGCGGCGTCTGTGGCATAGCTCCAAAATCTACAAATTTCTGATCGTATCCTTCGTCCCTATCATTTTCCTCCGCTTGACTTTGGTCTTCGTCCAGCATGCTCGAGGCCAATCGAGTTTGGTAGACACCAAGCACGAAGAGCAGCACTGCAGGCGCTACGGGGATGCAATAGGGTGCGACCGGCGTTGACAAGCTTACCAGCGCAGCCATCAAAAAGAAAAATTTGCCTGCGAATGAAAATCTCATAATCGCTTCTCGCCTGCAGAAAGATGCAACACGCAAGGCTGCGCTGTCTTGCGGCTGTATGACGACTGCTACGTCGCAATGGGCACCATCCGGCACAGCCGGGGCAGCAGGCGCTGGAGATGCTCCCTGTCCTTCTCGCTTCACCGAGGACACATGTGAAATGTGCGCGTTGGCTGGCGCGTTGCAGCTATTCCCAATCATCGCCAGTTGCGCCTTGCACAGCACGATGTCGGATTGAATTTTCATGAGCTTCTCCTGCGCCTCTTTGAAGACGTCCGCCTGCGCCTCTTTGAAGACGTCCGCATCCTTCTTTTGATTTCCGACGCGCAACAGCAGCTCAATTCTGCTTTGCAGCGCCATCTTAAGACTAATTTCGGTTTGTAGCCGATCCTGTACCGAGCTGTTAGGATTTGGCTGCACTGTTGGAATAACTGCACCTTCAGCTGGACCTTGCTCTTTTTGCCATTCAATCAAGACACGTTCGAGCTTCGAGAAGAACTTGTCATTTGGATCCACGAGCTGGGTCGCAGCAGCCTTTCTCTCAACAGCAGCCTCCAGCTCTTGGTTTTGCTGCTCTAGGTCGTATTTCAATTTCGTCAGGATGTCCTGCGGCACGCTCTTGCTGGCGGCGCCCTCAGCCTCTCGTGCGCAATTGTTGGCAAGGGAAACTATTTGATCTTGGAGGCCCTGGACCTCCTCTCGTATCGCCTTGTGGGTGCCTTTCATTTCGTTTATGGCCGTGGTCTGGTTCTTCTGTGATGTTGCTGCACACTTTGGATTCACATTCACGTTCTCCTGAGTCCACATGCCGGCCACATTATCTCCAAGCACTGCCAACTTTTGAGCCACGCCGTGCCCGACGGTGGCCCCACACCTTGGATCTGTGGGCAACTCCAAGCTTTCTGATGCGTCATTGAAAGCGACCTCTGCCGCGTTTTGCTCACTGCCATGCAAGCCGGTGCTGACCTGGTCGCTGAGCTCCTCCCTTATCGAGGCAGAATCGAAGACACCCGGTGCGCCTGGTGGCGCACCGGCTACGGCGTCGAGCGTTTCTGAAGCCCCTTCTTTTGCCTGGGCGTCCTTCTCATGGCATGCACCGCACGCGGGCTCATTATGTTCTCGGACCGATTCGGCGTGAGCAGGGGCATCCTCTGCGTCTCCTGCTGAAGTAGTCCCCTCGGCGTCATGCGCGTCGCCCACGCTGCGAGCCAGGCAGTGCTTTGCAATGGCTTGTACAGCACACGGGCTCATCCTGTAGTGGTCCCTGAGCCTCGAAAGCTCCTCCGGTATCGAGGCAGAATCGAAGACACCCGGTGCGCCTGGTGGCACTACGGCGTCGAGTGTTTCTGAAGCCCCTTCTTTTGCCTGGGCGTCCTTGCAATGGCTTGCACCGCACTCGGGGTCATCCTGTTCTCGGACCGATTCGGCGTGAGCAGGGGCATCCTCCAACTCTCCTGCCGACGCCGCGTCTTCCGCATCGCCCACCTCTTCCGCCTTGCGCCGGGCATGATCTTCAAGGAATCTGCTGTGATAGTCGACGGCTGGCGCGATTCCATCCTCTCTGGTGCCAGGCAAGTCGGCTGGCGGCGAGTCAGCGTCATGAGCTGCGTCGACGAGGTGCACCCGATGCACGATCGAACTCTCGCTCTGGTCGTCGCCAGGTCTCCGCCGGGCCCCGGTGATGGCAGAGTAGGCGGCCTGTGCCTTCCGCGCCGCAGCCGTTTGCGGACTAGACGTCCCGCGCTTCTTCTTTGGCATGTGCACCACCGGATCACCGAGATCCCTTTGTGTAACTTACCCACCGATGAGAGAAGGTTTCGTTTATGACCAATTCTCTTGAAATCGCTCCTTTTGACTGATCGTGTGCCGAGTCCGCAGGAGGGTGAGCAACTGAGCAGCTTTCCTCACGTCGCGAACGTCCCTGGCAGCGCGCAGCACGGCGCCGCCCAGTCCGGTGACTCACGGCAGCATGGGCACGACCGAGGCCTTTTTGACGGCAGGCTTTCTCACGATTTGCTTCATCGGGAGCGCCGCCGTAGTCATGTGCATGTGGATGAAGTACACAACGCACCACGATGAGGCGGTAATGCTGGATTGCGCGCGAAAGGGGGGAAGTACTGCCGCAGTTCGAGCTATCCAAAAACAGCTGCAGCTGGAGGGCCAAGAATCAGAAGATGAGAGGACACGGAGCAGGACAGATGATGACCGTGGCAGATGTCAGGACGCCCGGGTCCAGCCAAACCCTGCCCAAAGCCCAAGCATGAGCACTCAAGTGCAACGTCAACTGCACGACGATTCAAACTTCGTGGCACCAGCAGAAGATTCCTCCGACTTTGATGATGATCCAGGCCCAAGTCACTTGTGCATAAGTTCAGTCCACAAGACTGCATATTCTGGAGCCTCTGTTGGCAGTGCGACAGCTAAATCTATGGAGCCCGATGCCGACTTGATTTCCCAACCCCGGGGCGACGCCCGTCGGCAGCCTCAAAGACATTAAGGCTGAACACTCAGGATGAACAGAGTGCATACAGACTCGACTCATGAGTCTCGTGCGTGTTCACTATCTTCCTGAGTGTTGCTCTTTGCTCTTTGATTGAGACAGCGGACTGTGCGGGAGGGCCTGTAAGAGCTGATGTGGTCTCCTTCTCTGCCAAAGCGGATTGTGCATGTGACAAAGTGTGAAACGTGTACTACATATGCGTCTTCCTGTGTCCCAGTGCACTCAGCGGATCATTGACTCTGACAGATGGGCAACATATTTGTGAAGTAATCGCTTCAATCTTCTGTTTTCTCTACCAGTGCGTCAACGCGATAAAACCGGCACTTTACCCGGGTGCCAAGGCTCGGAGGGTGATGATGATGACTTTTATTTGTTCTTAAACAAAAAAAATAGGTTAAATTGTGGAAAATAAAGTCGTGCTTGATTTCTGCTGTGAACAGGAGGAATTACAAAGAGAGAGAGAGAGAGAGAGAGAGAGAGCGAGAGAGAGAGAGTCAGAGAGAGAGAGAGAAGTTTATTGACAATCAAGAAGTGTCTGAAAGTCGGTAAGCACAACGCTGCAGCATATGACGGCGAGTACTCTACCCTCAACCTCCGTTTGACCTTGTGGCCCGGCGCACCTTGGCGGCAACACACAAGAGGGTCCAGACCGTCTCTGGTCCGATGATGATCCTTTTATTGTTCTTACAGAAACAAAATTTAGCATCTTGCCATATACCTCTTTGGGCTCGGTACTCGCCTCTCCGGACAAGGGTCAAAGCACTTGTGATGACGCTCTCACCATGACCCTACTGGTGCGATGGTGATTCCTCTTCTCCTCAGGATAACACGGTGATGATGATGTCTTTTATTTGTTCTTGCAGAAACAAAAAATAGAAGCCAAGCTCCATATATACCTTTAGGAAGGTACGTACCATAAGAGTTCTGGTGCTAGATAGCTGGCCCCGGTTTCTACCTGCAGTGAAGTGCGAGATTCACGGCTATTACCCACCCTGCATCAGAGTGCTTTTCCGGATCGGACTATGTAGACCCCCGCTCCCATGCGTCCATCCTCTAATGACCCATCGGTGGCGTATATATGGTGGGTGGATGAATGAAGGCCCAATAGACCCATTTCCGTGCCTTCCCTGAAGAGTTGGGCCATTTTCGAGGTATCGAAGAGAGGTGGAGCGCGGCCGTGTTCTGTAGCGCTCCCGTTAACGCTGAGACGCGTTGCGCATCAGGAGTCTGTCCTTTAGACACCCACCCCTCGAGCGGGGTAGCGTAGGAGGCCCAGGCGTCACGGCCAGACATGCAAGCCCCTGGCTCCCTGTATACCTTGCCTTGTCCTACCGCTACCTTATATCCATACAGCTCGAGGAAGGCCTTTTCCTTGGCACCGTTTGGTAGGGGAGGGGTGAGAATAGCTAGAATGACCCAGTCCTGCCTTCGTTGAAGGCAGGGTGCATAGATCTCTTCAAAATCTTTGTCCGTGAAGTCAGCAAGTGCCATCACCAGGGGGCTGTCCGCCGGAGATCCCGACACACACTTGGGATCTGGGTGCCAGAAGAGGGCGTCCGATCTTGCCACGGCATCAAAGAAGGGAGGGGCAGTGACAGCAGTGCCTCCGAGGTACTGAGTGGTGCTATAGAGATCTCTTGTCACACTGAGTACAACCCACGCTATGCAGTGTACCTTGCCTATTGCATCAATGCTTTTTTGTAGCTGGGCTTCGAGACTTATAAAGAGAACTAACTCGGAGCCAAGGCGAGGACCCGCAATAGTTCTGAGGAGATGCCAACGTGCTCCTTCTATTTGGAAGGGGTGATGAAAATCAGTCGAGGTTGAGATACCTTCCGACGTGGAGATTTGCGAGTCGTATTATCGACTCGCAAACTCTATCGGATCTTTCAGAATAGCCACGTAGCCCCCAGTGGGTGGGGATGTAGCACCACCGTCAAAGAGCGACCTTGCACGGAGCTTTCCGGGAGCACTGTCGGGTCCAGCATCCGAAGAGGGATAGAGTATCGTTCCCAAGGAGGAGGAGGTCGCTGTTTATTGAGTCGACTGTGCATGACCTCGTCAAGGGTATCCCTGCATTTTGGACAGGTAAAAGCATCGCCCGTGTTGGGGATCAGATCTTCAAGGCATTCCTCATGATATGCGCATTCGCACTGATCGATATGATGAGTGATCCTCACCATGTACTTTGATCGCAGATCTCACAGTGGTCGTTACCGCTGCCCACCATTGTGAGCACACGACGTAGGCAAAGGACTACTTGGGCTAGCGAAAACGATGTGTCGCCGGTGAGTGTCGTGTCGTCCAGCAGCGAGGGGTCCACAGTCCGCCATAACAACCCAACTTCATTGACCTCCTGGCGACAAGCTCGGGGCCGACAACCCCGTTTCCCCGGCAGGGACCGCCCCGGAGGCAAAGATGAGGCGCCTAGCTGATGTCCACCTTCGGAGAAAGAGTCACTTGCTGGGAGTGGGCGTTTAGTACGCGCCGTTTACGTCCACCTAGAGACCCGTCGGCAGGGATGGGGGAGAGTGATCGCGCATCGATGGGGCTGGCTGTACTTTGCCTGCCTACCCCAATGACGCCTTTTCTCACACCCAGGTCTTGGGGATCCGAGGGCGATCCAAGAGTGCTACCGAGTGCCCAAGGATCTCGCTTGCTTCTCCGTAGTGGAGCTGCTGGAACGGCTGAGTCCTTTTGTCGTCTTGGTTTCGCCTTACCCCTTCCGTCCACATCCGAGCAGCAAGGTTTAGGACCTCCAAAGCCCCAGTCAGCATCCGAGTCCCAACCCTCTCCGGCGAGCTCCCGGATCGTCGAATGACCGTAGCGCGCTGAAGGGCCCGAAGTCTGATCCAGACGAGGACGGAGAGGACGACCGTGTTCGTGTGCCTCCATCTGCTGGGCCTCGTCGGCAGGAGTGGGGAGGAGTGAGCACGCATCGATGGGGCTGGCTGTACTTTGCCCGCCTTCCCCAACGGCGCCTTCCCTCACACCCAGGTCTTGGGGGTCCGAGGGCGACCCAAGAGTGCTACCGAGCGCCCCAGGATCTCGCAGTCGCTTGCTTCTCCGTAGTGGAGCTATATCAGAGGTTGAGTCTTTTCGTCGGCTTTGTTTCGCCTTATCCCTTCCGTCCAACTCCGAGCAGCAAGGTTCAGGACCTCCATAGCCCCAGTCAGCATCCGAGTCCCAACCCTCTCCGGCGAGCTCTTGGGGGTCAGCGTCGTCAAATGCCCGCAGAACGATGAAGGACCCGAAGTCTGATCTAGACGAGGACGAAGAGGACGCCCGTGTTAGTGCTGTACTCTGTCCGCTCTCCCCAGTGGCACCTTCCCTCGCCCTCAGAACTTGGGGGTGCGAGGGCGGTCCAAAAGTGTGACAGAGCGCCCTAGAGTCTAGCAGTCGCTTCTCCGTGGTGGAGCTACATTAGGGGCTGGGTTGTCTCGTCGTCTCCGTTTCGTCTTAGCCCTCCCATCCACATCCGCGCAACAAGGTTCAGGACCTCCATAACCCTAGTCCGCATCCGAGTCCCAACCCTCTCCGGCGAGCTCCCGGGGGTCGGCATCGTCACAGGACCGTAGGGCACTGAAGGGCCCGAAGTCCGATCTGGACGAGGACGAGGAGGACGACCGTGTTAGTGCACCTCCAGCTGTTACCTTTTCTCTATTCGGTGAGGGCGGCCTTCTCAGAGCAGGGGCCTGGCATCGTCGACGTCGTGTCGTGATTCCCCAAATTCCCCCAGCCAAGAGTTCATCTGGTGGCAGCCTATGTAGCTGCAGGTCACAGTCGCTGGAGCAGCCTCCGAGTGAGGGGCGTGGCTTGTGGGACGAAGAAGCGGCCCACGGTGCGGTCGCGTTCCTCCCTCCCAGGAGGAGGGAAGTGTTTCTCCCCTCCCTTGCCCCTTCTCCTTTATTGGAAACAGGGGGGAAGGGGCGCAGGGAAGAGGTCTTTAGCCGCCTCCTCGTCGTTGGCGTCATGGGTTGAGGGTATCCTCGGGCGAGCGTCACGGAGGCCGTCACACGGTGAAACGTTCCTGCCATCCCTGCCCCTATTTTTCCCCTCCCTGCGCTTAAACGCAGGCGCCCTGAGTCCCTGAACGGTACCAGTGAAAACAAATAACTAACTCCTCCTCCTGCACCACCTCGTTCACTGCGTTTGCTTTATATAAACCCCTCCTCCTCCTCCCCCGCCGCTCAGCGTCCACATCGTTTACTGCTTGCCCCTCCTCCGTCATCTATTGATTGTCAATAAACCTTTCTCTCTCTCTCTCTCTCTCTCTCTCTCTCTCTCCT
>Ga0315905_10005410_pt1 | contig 13014 bp, 13 predicted proteins | sample LakEriMetagenome_5_FD_203522 | JGI IMG/M metagenome (GOLD analysis project Ga0315905, IMG submission 203522) | Freshwater fungal communities from buoy surface, Lake Erie, Ohio, United States - Buoy 4 MA121 | ecosystem: Environmental > Aquatic > Freshwater > Lake | place: USA: Lake Erie, Ohio... | reverse complement strand
CAGGGGTAGGCAACAAGCGATATTTCAAGATAATCGCCGCAATCCCGCGGGCATTCAACCAACGCGCGACATCGTGGCCTTCGTGATCGATCGCCAAAATATGATAGCCACCCCCAGGACAAATCACCACCGCCGTGCCGGTGGCAATCGCCGGGTCGGGCAAATAAACGATGATGCTAGGGGTGGTGACATTGCGCACCTGCCCAAACGGCGTTCCCACTTGTGACACCCCTACAAACTCTTTTTCGGGCAAGGCATCTGCCGGCACGGCAATCGTCCCTGCTGGCCACAACGGCAACACAAATGGCGTCGACATCAGCGGCTTTCCTTTCACATAGCTATCGGTATGTCACCATTGTAATTGCATTTCTAGTGCTACAATACCAATAATTATCTTTTTGTGAAGGACAGCACACTCATGGCCAAAGAAGGAATTATCGCTCGTACCAAAGATTATGCCCAATGGTACCTCGACATCGTGCGCGAAGCCGATTTAGCCGATTACGCCGAAGTCGTGCGCGGTTGTATCGTCTTTAAACCCACCGGCTATGCCATATGGGAACACATTCAATCTGGCCTCGATGCCCGCATCAAAGAGACCGGCCACGTCAATGCCTACTTCCCCTTGCTCATCCCCAAAAGCTTCTTGATGAAAGAAGCCGAGCATGTCGAGGGCTTTGCCCCCGAAGTGGCCGAAGTCACCCATGCCGGTGGCGAAAAACTGACCGAACCCTATGTAATTCGCCCTACCTCCGAAACCATCATTGGCTATTTTTATGCCAAATGGGTACGTAGCTACCGCGATTTGCCCATCCTTATCAACCAATGGGCCAACGTCATGCGCTGGGAAATGCGCACCCGCCCGTTTTTGCGCACCGCCGAGTTCCTCTGGCAAGAAGGCCACACCGTCCACGCCAGTGAAGCCGAAGCCGAAGCCGAAACGCTGATGATCCTCCACGACGTATATTCCGACTTTGTCGAAAAAGAGATGGCCTTGCCCGTCATCCGCGGCCTCAAAACCGAAAAAGAAAAGTTCCCCGGAGCCCTCCGCTCATACTGCATCGAAGCCATGATGCAAGACGGTCGCGCCCTGCAAGCGGGCACCTCACACAACCTCGGCCAAAACTTTGCCAAGGCCTTTGAGATTACCTATACCGACCACAACAATACCGTCCAACACGCTTGGACCACCAGCTGGGGCGTCAGCACGCGCCTCATCGGTGCCCTCATCATGGCCCATAGCGACGACGACGGCCTCATCGTGCCCCCCCGCCTCGCCCCCATCCAAGTGGTGGTGGTGCCTATTTTCAAAAACGACGCCGAAAAAACCGTCGTCATGGAAGCAGTCAAACGCATCACTTCCGGTTGGAAAGGGCAGATTCGCTTCAAAATCGACGAGCGTGAGCACCTATCCCCCGGCTTCAAATTCAACGAATGGGAAGTCAAAGGGGTGCCCGTGCGCATCGAAGTCGGTCCCAAGGACGTCGACAAAGGCACCGTGGCCCTGGCCCGCCGCGACATCCCCGGCCGTGATGGCAAAAGCTTCGTGACCCAAGAGGGGCTCACCGAGCGCATCGTCGCCCTGCTCGCCGACATCCAAACCGCCCTCTACGAGCGGGCGCTGGCCTTCCGCGCCGAACGCAGCAAAACCGTCACCAGCTATGAAGAACTCAAAGCCCAAATCGAAACCGGCTTTGCCTATTGCTGGTGGGATGGCTCGAACGAAGACGAAAAACGCATCCAAGACGAAACCCGCGCCACCATTCGCTGTATCCCCATCGACCAACCCCAAGGTGGTGGTACCTGCATCTATACCGGACGCCCCGCCAAAACCTTTGTCGTATTTGCTCGTTCGTATTAATTGCCAGACGGATGTGGCACAGCGCGTCATCGCGCACTGTGCCACATCCGTTTCGCTATTGTAAAGGGGGACCCTATGCCAACGATTCGTTCCATCGAAGCCCACCACAAATCGGCCATCTCGTTGCTGTGGCAACCCCTCGACGGCATGCCCGCCACCGGCTACAACGCCGAACGCCAAGTCAAAACTGCCAGTGTCATCAAATTGCCAATTCTCGTGCACGTAGCTTTGGTAGTCGAAAGTGGTGCCTTGGACTGGGATCAACGCATTACCCTTAGTGACAGCGACCATACCCCAGGCGCGGGTGTGCTCAAACTCATGAACGCCGGCTTACAACCCACCCTGCGTGATTTGGCCGTTTTAATGATGGTTATTTCTGACAACACGGCAACCAATTTGTTGATTGATTTGCTAGGAATCGATGCTATCAATCAACGCATCCAATCCCTAGGGCTCACCCAGACCCGCCTCAACCGCAAAGTCTTTGCCCCCAATACGCCGGAATGTCTGCCGTGGGGACTGGGTGTCACTAGCCCGCGCGACATCGTGCATTTGCTCACCGCAATCGTCCGTGGCGACATCGGAAATAGTCAAACCAATCAATTCATTCTTGACACCCTCGCTAATCTGCAAGACCGCGCCGGCATCCCCCGTGGACTGCCCCGTGACTGGCGCTATGCCGGCAAAACCGGTAGTGACGATGATTTGCGCAACGACTGTGGCATTATTACCCGCCCCGATGGCAGCCATGTCGTGGTGGCCTGCTTTGTGCAATCGCTCGACGAAGCCCCCAGCACCGCCGATCACCCCGGCCTCGTTGCCCTCGGTCAAGTCGCCAAGGTAATGGCATAACAGTACTTACCCAATGAGGACACTTAAATGCGTTTGATGCCACCCCTTACGTCGCCCCGCCTGACCATCCGCGCATTTACCGCCAGCGATCTCGATGCCGCGGTCGCCGTGTTTGATATCGGCTATAGCGACAGCACCACGACCACGCCCGAAGCCATCATCAAACGCCAAGCGTGGCTAGACTATATCATCGCCAACGAACAACAACTGGCCACCCTCGACCAGCCCCCCTACGGCGAGCGCGCCATCGTTGATACCGCCACCCAACAAGTCATCGGCGCCATCGGATTCGTGCCGTGTGTCGATCAATTTGGGCTGGTAGGGATTGGGCACAACGACGGCTATAGCCATGCCGAAGTAGGTTTGTTTTGGACCATCATTCCCGCCCAGCGCCGCCACGGCTATGCCAGCGAAGCCGCTCGCATGATGATCGATTACGCCATTACGACTCTCGGGCTCCGGCGCATTATCGCCACCACCGAGCACGATAACAGCGCCTCCCAAGGCGTCATGCGGGCGATTGGCATGGATATCCGCACCAATCCCCACCATCAACCGCCGTGGCTCCAAGTAGTAGGCGTCTATGAACCGCAACGGCGTCCCGAATTACTCGCGAACGGCATGACGCTACGCCCCATCACTCTAGACGATTTGCCCAGTTTGATTACCCTGTGGCGCATAGCTGGCCTCAAAATCAGCCCCACCGACACGATTACCGGACTCCGCCGCCATATTGGCGTGTCGGGGAATTTGGCAATCGCATTTTGTGCCACAGATGGGACTATCATCGGGTCAGTATTGGGGAGCGACGACGGCCGGCGGGGCTGGATTAATCACCTCGCCATCCACCCCCACTACCAAGGTCAAGGCCTGGGACGGTTACTCATCACCACAATCGAAGCTCGCCTCAAAGCCCAAGGCTGCGAAAAAATCAACCTGCTCATCAACGGTCCCAACCAAAAGGTCGTCCCGTTCTACCACGCCAACGGCTTTGGCTTTGATGACATCATCTATATGACCAAGTGGATGAACGGCGATGTATAAAGCGACGCTACGCAATCTGCTCATCGTCATCAGCTGGGCAGTGTGGCTCAGTAGTTGTAGTGCCACACCGCCTGCTGCTAGTGGACAACGACTGGTATTGACCGACGACGCACTGAATTTTCGTTATACGCTTAGCGTGACAACCCGCAACGCCCGCGACGAATCAGGCACCCCCCGTGACGGCACCCTCACCATCGTCACCACCAACACTCCTACAGGTCAACGCCAAGATATCAGCACCACCGATCAACTCACCCCCAATTGGCTCATCCCATTTGCCGGCCAAGTCAGCATCGCCACCCAAACCACCGAACGCTGGCTGATTGCTGATGATTGCCGCCGTGATGCCGGAGTATTGCCGATGATTAGCATGCGTGAATTACTCGGCCCACTGCCTGGTTTTGTGAGAAGTGATAACCAACTCTTTAGCCAAGACGGTGCCCCACTCTGGCAATCATGGGCTGCGAGTGCGCTTCCTGATGCGACGGGTGCCATTCAATCGGCCACAGGGCATGGCACAGGAAAAATATTTATCCCGGGCGGTGAAGTCATCAGTGGCGATATTTCGTGGGATTATCAACGTATCCCCGCTCCATCCATGACCATTCCCAGCCAGCACTGCAACGACGTCGTCCTTGATACCCTCACGTTGCCACCGACCTGGACCAATCGGCGCATGTATGGCGGCGCATTTTTGGCCGAAAGTCCTCAAGCTCCGGCACGCAGTGCAACTGACTTGCGTGATACACTAAGTAACAACGGCTGGAAAATTACCACACTTGATACCCATACCACGCCAATTGTCATCCAAGCGTCATCTCAGCACGACACCATTCGCGTTTTTGTTGTGTCTAATCAAAATAGTGGTAGCGATATCACCATCATTGCTGTGACACCCTAAAACACCGCACCATGGCGATTCACCTCCGTCACCAACACAATTTTTTACAAGGAGTAACGTATGAAAAAGATCATCAAAATCATCTCCTGGATTCTCGGCATTCTGGTAGGCTTCATAGTGGTAATTGCAGCCTCAGTCATCATTGATCAAGGCATGGGCGTCAATCGCCTCGATGGCATCACAAACACCGTCATCCCCAATGGCAACGAACCTGCGATTCGGGCCTATGTGGCCCGCCCAAGTGGCACTGGTCCATTCCCTGTCGTCATCATGGTGCATGAATGGTGGGGTCTCAAAGCAGAAATCGCCGGCAAAGCCGATGCCCTCGCCCAAGACGGCTATATTGTCGTAGCCCCCAATCTCTTCCGTGGCAACACCACCGATTGGATTCCCACGGCCATTTGGCAAGTCTCCAACACGCCTACGACACAAATCGATGGCGACCTCGATGCCGTCTTGCAGTGGATCAATGGCCAACCCGATGCCAATAGCAACCAAATCGCCATCATGGGCTTTTGTTTTGGCGGTGGTACGGCCTTGCGCTATAGCGTCAATACGCCTGCAATGGTCGCCACAGCTGTTTTTTATGGGGCAGTGATTACCGACCCCGCCGAACTCAAAAAAATCCAAGGCCCAGTGCTGGGAGTATTTGGGGGCGCAGATACAATGATTCCCCAAACCGAAGTCGATGCCTTTGAAGCCGGTTTAATCGCCGCCGGCATCCCCAGCCAAGTCACCACCTATGCGGGCGAACCACATGCATTTGTGCAAAGCATTGCCGAAATAAACAAGGGTGGCAATCAACAAAAAGCCTGGAATCAGCTCCGCGAATTCCTCGCAAAGGCCTTCAGTGGCCAAGCCATGAGTCGCCAATATCGCCTCGCCAATAATCAGCAACCACACCCAGAAGCCACCCCAGAATTCAGCTCACCCGCTCGTTTGCTCCATCAATTTGTGTGTGACTTGACCGTCCGATAACACAGCTACGCACCTAGTCTCATGCAACAGTGGTACACTAGTATTCGTCTGAGGCATGTATTGTCTTTTTTACGTAAAAGAGGTGTATGGTGGAAATTTTTTTCTGTTTGTTTGTACTCGTATTACTCGCCGGTACCGCGGTTATTACCGGCATCAAAATCGTCCCCCAAGGCTACGAATGGACCATCGAACGCTTGGGGCGCTTCCGCATGGTAATCAAGCCCGGTATGAGCATCGTCATCCCGTTTATTGATCGAGTTGGTCGGCGTGTCAATGTCCAAGAACAAGTGCTCGACATCCCCTCCCAAATCGTCATCACCCGTGACAACGCCACCGTGCGCGTCGACGGCGTGTTGTTTTATCAGGTCTACGACACCAGCTTGGCTGCCTACCAAGTCTACAATCTGCAAGCATCCATCATCAATTTGGCGTTGACCAATCTGCGTACCGCCTTGGGCAGCATGGAGCTCGACGAAGTATTGTCCAAGCGTGACCAAATCAACAACCACTTGCTGGCCGCTGTCGATCATGCCACCCAAACCTGGGGCACCAAAGTCACCCGTGTCGACATCAAAGACGTCTTGCCACCCGAAGACATTACCCGCGCCATGGCACGCCAGTTGACCGCCGACCGCGAAAAGCGCGCCCAAATCCTTACCGCCGAAGGCACGCGTCAATCCGAAATCCTGCGCGCCGAAGGACTCAAGCAATCCAAAATCCTCGAAGCCGAAGGTAACCTCGAAGCCGCCAAACGCCAAGCTGAAGCCCGCGAACGCCTCGCTGGCGCCGAAGCCGAAGCCACCCGCTTGTTGGTTGCGACAGTGGGCAATCCCGAAGCCGCCTTGCAATACTTCGTGGCCCAACGCTATGTCGATGCCTTGCAAAAACTCGGTGAATCTCCTGCAGCTCGCATGATCGTCGTTCCCACAGAATTCAGTAATTTGGCCGGCACGATGACGGCAATTACCGAAATGATGAAGAGCACGGACAAAAAATAATGTTACACAATGGCTATATGTGGGCCATTCTCGGAATGGCACTATTGCTCATTGAACTTTTTTTGCCGGGTGTGTATGCCCTCTGGATTGGCATTGCAGCGCTGTTTACCGCAGTGATTGCCTTTGCGGTGCCGAGCCTCGATGTCTGGTTGTTGTTGGTGTTTGCGGTGGCAACGGTGCTGTCGGCGATTGGCGGAAGTCGCATCTATGCCCGATTCAGTACGGCGGCACTTACCATCAACGACATGCAAAACCAGCTCATCGGTAAGCACGGTGTCTGCGTCGCCGTCGGCGAAAACAACCAGATCCGCATTCGCGTCAATGGTATCGAATGGGCCGCCATTGCCGATGATATCATCACCATCCACGATGCCGTGGTGGTGACCGAATTCCGCAAAGCAATGCCAGTTGCCCGTCGCATCTAATTGACTCGCCTTGTGCGCAATCCGTGGTTTGGGTATCCCCCAAACCACGGATACTCTTTGAAAATCCCCTATGCTCCCAAAACATGCCACATCCATCACATCCTTAAATACCGCCATATATATCAATACCGACACCAATCACAGCCGAATGTTGGCGGTGGGGGGAATTCCCCTGCCACATCAATCAATGGGCGCATGCACACTAGGCAATTTCCCTATGGCAGGCAACATTAATGGCTGTGCCTATGACATACGGGTTTTGCGGTATATGCAAAAAAACACCTGTACCAACTGTATATTTGTTAAAAACCACAAAAAATAACGCAATCTACCTGATTACACGCATATAATTAGCTTAAATTTTACTTTTCAAATAAACATTATGTAAGTAGTAAATTTGTAGTACAAACACAAAGTACAATGGAATTAGTGATTTTTATCTATTTTCACGACTAATCATGCGTATTTCACAGAAAAAACGCAAAATCAATCATTTAAGCGAATAAATTTTTATTATCAAAAGATTATCTTAGTAATATTGACTAAACTACACTCTAATGGTAGGATTACACTAGTTTGATATATTTTGTACAAAGTAGAAGTCCATGAATCGTCAAATAATGACTATCCGTCAACTCGCAGACCGTGCCGGCGTAACTCAGCGTACCATTCGTTACTATACGGATGAAGGATTGATTGACGCACCTGTTGACAAAGTACGTATGCCACGGTATACCGAGCGCCATCTCTTGCAACTGCAAGCTGCAGCACACCTCAAAGCTGGATATTTGCCACTGCGTGTCATTCGCGCCCGTTTGGCAGGACTTGGGGATGAAGAACTCCGTGAAATCGTGTCTAGTGTCCCGCAACCAGTGGCAGTGATTGTGGCTAACACCAGCATCCAAGAAATCGAAGCCAGCCATAGGGTCGGCAACGTCATTAGTGGCAGTAATGTGGCACTCTATGATGGCACTGACAGCGAAGAATCCACCCAACCCGAGGCAGATGAACGGCGCTGGCATCGTGTGGTTATCGATGATGGCATCGAAATCCACTTCCGCGACGATCGCCACCTCGATAGTGGCGACCTCCGTCGCCTCAGCGCCATGGTGCGCCGCCGCCCGTAATTCATACGCTAGTCGCATAACCCCCTCTGCACGCGCTGTGCAGAGGGGGTTGTTGTTATATGCTCCCAGGCACATTGTAATCGGGGTCGGGGTACGTATCTTCGGTCGAATCAGCATGCGACGGCGTGGGTGAATTGGCGGGCAATGACAGCGGGTTCCCAAAGATATCCCACATCAGCGGTGTCGCGGGCTCTGTAGCCGCTAACGGTGGCTGCACCAACCCAAACAACAAGGCAAATTCATGATCGGACAACGTATTTTCGGTCACTGGTAGATTGTCATGGGCAAATGATGGTGGTTGATACGCAGAATACCCTAATGGCGGTTGATACGCAGAATACCCTAATGATGATAGATACGCAGAATACCCTAATGATGGCGGAGTGTCGTTTTCGTCATTCGTACCATCATTCGGTTCGTCATCAGCTACACGATAAAAATCGTCATCGTCATCATCATCGTCATCATCATCATCGTCATCGTGATCCAGCGCATCATCATTGAGATTTAGCACATCATCATCATTGATCGGCACCCAATTATCATCATCGAATGCCAAATTTCCCGGAGTAACCGTACCTGCATGATTGGGGTAGATTTTTTTCCAGGCCTCAATGCGCACATGGGTACGGTCTAAGCTCGCCAGGGTTGTTTCGCACAGCACCAAGATTTGCTCAAGTGCAACAACATTGGTTCCATCAACGGGCATTTGCGCACAGACTTGCATGATTTCGTTACGTACCGCAATCAATGACTGTTGCGCGAACCCCATCCGAAGCAGTAAGTATTCTACGGGTAATTGCATCGTTTTCTCTCCTCGTTGTTGCACGTATGTAGCATCAAAACCAACAAAATGCGACCAGCTAATGTGGGTATTTGGTTTACATTTATTGCGGCATAATCCTTTCTCTCATCCGATTAGATAAAATATCACAGTCACTTTCGTGTGCTGTGTTACGTTATAAACACTATACCACAACGACGTTATAAACGCAATAGGGCGTTTATGTGCTTTTTTGACTTGACAATCACATTGATTACTGTTATATTTACGTTGTGATGTAATACATGACAACGAAATCAACGAAAAATCCAATGATTTCACAAAACATCATGTGTACAGAGAATTATCAGTAAATTTTTTCAAAAGGAGTATTCATCGTATGCCAAAGATGACAGTGAACATCAATCGAAGCCATGTGGAATTGGGACGCGACGAGCAGGGGCTTGCCAACGAAATCGTCATGCGGTTGACCTTACTTGCCCCAGAATTAACCCAAACGCAAAATCCCCGGATGCCCCTCAATATCGGGTTGGTGATTGACCGCAGTGGCTCTATGGGTGGCCAAAAGTTAACCGACGCCGTGGCTGCTTGCCAGCGGATTGTCGGTCGCTTGACGGGCGATGATCGGTGCACGATTGTGACATTCGATAATGAAGCTCAGTTACTTGCAGACGGGAATTATGTCACAGATGCGCAACGGAACTTGATTAGCACTGCGCTGGGGGTAGTCCGGAGTGGTGGGAGCACCAACCTGTCGGGAGGCTGGCAACTGGCAGCCAACACGTTGCTTACCCATCATGCGCGCAACGGCTATGTGAGCCGAACGGTATTACTCACCGATGGGCAAGCCAATGTAGGCATGACGAGCGAAGCAGAACTCAGTGCCCTCGCCAGCAATTATCATAGTCAGGGCATCAGCACCAGTACCTACGGGCTGGGCGGTGGCTACAACGAAGACTTGCTCACGAGTATTGCTACACAAGGGCGTGGGAATCATCAATTCATCGAGCAATCAGTCGACATTGACAAGTATTTCAGTGATGAATTGCAAGAGTTATTCGCGATATCACTGCGCAACGTCACCCTCACCATCCCCATCCCCGCTGGATTTAGCGTCGAGGTCGTCGGTCAATTGCCCCATCGCCGGGACGACACGCAACTCATCATCGAAGTAGGGGCGATGGTGGTACTCGAGCAACGCAACGTCTATTTGCGCCTCATCCCCGCAACCGACGCAGCCCTCGGTACGCGGCATATCACTGCCACAATGAGTGGAGTTGATAGTAACGGAGAGACGTTGACCACCACGTGTGATATTGATCTGCACATTGCCACTGCCGACGTCGTTGCCCAATACCCTGTCGATACCGCACTCGAACAAGAAGCCATGTTGATCGATTTGGCGTGGGTACGGGGTGAAGCCAATCGGCTCAAACGCGAACAGCGCTATGACGAAGCAAGCACGTTTGTACGCCAGATGCGCCATCGGAGCCGGATTTATGCCAAATTCGACATCTACGAGGAACTCGCTGACGAGATGCATCGCCATAGTAGCAACGAAGACTTCAAAAACAGTTCGAAACGCGATTTCATGTCATCACGGGCTTCAATCAAAGATTTGCCCAGCTTACGGGCCGAATTAGCAGAACTGAAACAACGTGGCGAATTTGGCACCCATGTGATACAACTCGAACTTACGATTTCATACCTCGAAAAACAACTCCGCAACAACCAGCGCTAAACAATGCCAACCACAAAACCCTCCTTGTGCGAATAGACAAGGAGGGTTTTGTGGTTTAATAGGCACAGCAATCAACGCACACAGGAGTCACACAATGGCCACCATCCGTATTGTCGCCTATGATCCATTATGGCCGCGCATATTTGGGTATCTCCAGGCCCGCATCTGGCACCAAGTGGCACCACACATCACGGCCATCGTGCATGTAGGCAGTACGGCGGTACCGGGAATGACGGCCAAACCCACCATTGATATGGATATCGTAGTGGCCGACCAGTCGCATCTCGCCCCGGTGATTGCGCTTTTGGCGCCACTGGGGTATCACCACTTGGGGGATTTGGGGATTGCCGGGCGGGAGGCCTTTCGCCGACCAGCGGGCTTTGCCAACCACAATTTGTACCTCTGCCCACAAGGGAGCCTCGGGCTGCGCAATCACCTCGCGGTGCGCGATTATTTGCGGGCGACACCAGCTGCGGTAAGTGATTATAATGCGCTCAAACAACGCTTGGTCGCAGCTGTGGGACATGATATTGATGCCTATGTGGCCGGCAAAAGTGATTTTATCAGCGCCATATTAACCACCCAAGGACTCAATACAGACGATATCGCCACGATTCATCAGAGTAACCAGGCGCTGTTTAATGCTTGACATTTCTTATTCACCACGCGCCCAGATATTTTTTCCAAAACAGATCAATACAATAAAAAACGGACCCGCATGATGCGAGTCCGTCAATACACGCCCAGCCTAATCCATGCACAAGGCGGCTCCACCCATGATACCGATGACATCGCCGAGGGCGGCGGCTTTGAGCACCACTTGCTTGGACAAGGCGCGGTAAGCCATGATGGTGCGCAAGGGCGCAAATAGCTGCTCGCCAGCGCCCGTCAACCCACCACCGATTACGATGATACCCGGGTTGAGCAGGTTACTGGCAGACGAGATACCCACACCCAGCCAGCTCACGGCATGATCCCAAATCTGCATCGCCACCATGTCACCAGCAGCAGCGGCCATCGCCACGTCACGGGCACTAATGGTGGCGACGTCGCGGTCACGCAGGCTGGGGGGCACGTTGGCACGGGCATCGCGGGCGATTGACAAGCCCGACGACAATGATTCGAGGCAGCCGTTGCCACCACAGGCGCAGGCCGGACCATCGGGTTTGAGGATCATGTGACCCACTTCGCCGGCCCAGGCGTGCTCGCCGCGGTGGAGTTTGCCGTTGATGATGACGCCACCACCGATACCGGTGCTGACAGTCAAATAGAGCATGTGCTGGCAACCTTGGCCGGCGCCAAAGCGGTATTCGGCCAAACCGGCAGCGTCTGCGTCGTTGGCGATGATAGCGGGTACGCCAAAGTGGGCTTCACAACGAGCGGCGAGGGCGAAGCCTTCCCAGCCCGGGATGTGCATCGACAAGCGCACGGTGCGGCCATCGGCTTCGACGGGACCGCCAAACGACACACCCACGGCCCGAATCGGCGTGGCGACTTGGGCACGCAAGGCATCCCCTAGCGCCAGCATGGCGGCAAAGCCGGTGGCGGCGCCGCCGGCAGGGGTGGGACAGCGTTGCGAAGCAACCACCGTGCCGCTTGCGGTATCGACAATGCCGGCGGCAAGTTTGGTGCCACCAAAATCCAAGCCTAACACGTAGCTCATAGGGCGCGGATTCGGTCGGCGAGGTTTACGGCCAAGGCGTGACACAGCGCCATATGAATGTCTTCGACTTCGGGCATAAACGAGCTGGGCGCCACAAACGAGATGTCGGCAAGGCTGGCAAGCTTGCCGCCACCAAAGCCACTCAGACCGACCACTTGGCCACCTTGGGCCTGCACCCATTCACTGACGCGCAACACGTTAGGGGAATTACCACTCCCCGAGATGGTCACCAGCAAATCGCCGGGGCGATAGATCATCGGGATTTGTTCGACAAACACCCGCTCGTAGGCGGTGTCGTTGCCCCAGGCAGTCACAAGTGGCATATTGTCGGTGAGGGCGGCAGCACGGAAGCGGCGCTGACCCTCGACGACCGTCCATTTGCCCAAATCACAGACCAAATGTGAGGCAGTGGCGGCCGAGCCACCATTGCCACAGACAATCACGGTGCCATCACGCAGGTAGGTCTGCCACAAGGCCTCGAGTACCGCTTCAGCGCGGTCACTAGGGACTTGGGCCAAGGTGCGGGCAAGGTTTTCAAAGTAGTGTTGCATCATCGCAAAATGACTCCTTGAGTATGAATTAGGCGCTGGCAAAAAAGCGGTATTTGAATAATGCCCAAATCGCCCAAAACCCTTGCGAA
>Ga0315905_10005409_pt1 | contig 13014 bp, 15 predicted proteins | sample LakEriMetagenome_5_FD_203522 | JGI IMG/M metagenome (GOLD analysis project Ga0315905, IMG submission 203522) | Freshwater fungal communities from buoy surface, Lake Erie, Ohio, United States - Buoy 4 MA121 | ecosystem: Environmental > Aquatic > Freshwater > Lake | place: USA: Lake Erie, Ohio... | reverse complement strand
CTGACACGTGCGGCGATGGCGACTGAGTCCCTCCGCTGTGTCGATGACGATATAGACAATATTGATATTGCATCTTCTCTTGTTGCCGCTGATGGAAGTGGTGTGTGCGTGTATGCATGTATATGTATATATATTATATATATGTATATATATTATATATATGTATATATATATATATTATGTATATATATATATGACTATTTAGATATGACGGAGATGCCGAATAAAACAATGATTTATTTGAGTATGTGTTGTAATAGTTTCCCAATAGTGTTAAGCATAAATTCATTTTCGAACTTCGAAGAGACCTTAACACATTTTAATCATATCTAATAACAATTCAAATGATTAAAATGTGTTAAGGTCTCTTTGAATTATTTTAACAATTCAAATGATTAAAATGTGTTAAGGTCTCTTTGAATTATTTTTATATATTATATTTACATTATTATTATTATACCATCAATTATTATTTTAGAAAGTAAAAAGAAAGTAGAAAAGAAAGTAGGGAGGCTATGGGAGGCACGGGAGGCTCCCCCTCAAAGTATTTCCATAGAAAGTAAAATAAAAAAAGTTTGGGGGAGCCTTCCGCGCCTTCCATAGCCTTCCATAGCCTCCCTAATTTATACTATATCTGAGTAGCCCGTTGCAACCTTTTATACCTTATCATTTACAGACTATATCCACGAATCATCCACCTACTCACGCTACTCACCCTACTCAATCTACTCACGCTGCTCACGCTACTCATCAACCTGCTCGACTTACAATATATATATATATATATATATATATATATATATATAGAGAGAGAGAGAGAGAGAGAGAGAGAGAGAGAGATGAGTAAACACACACACACATACACACACACACACACACACACACACACAAGCAGGTGGGAAAGGAGGCAAAAGGTCGTCTGGCTTGCTACTGCGGTGGGAGGGCTTTTTGCCGTTGTCTCTCCCGAGAGAGAGCGAAGAAGAGCGAGAGTATTTGCCGGGGTATGGGGGTGGCACGGGGGGTATAGGGGGGCCACGGGGAGGGGGAGTATGGGTGGGGGAAGGGGAAGAAGATGCTGCTGATCAGAATGAGGATGAAAGCGTGCCAAACGCGCTTGATACAGGCGATGCTGACGTGTCAAATCCTCCAGCGCACGCTGACGGTGGTGAAATAGGCTGCTCGGGGCGGGGTGGGGGTGAAATAGGCTGCTCGGGGCGGGGTGGGGGGAGGGGTTCTCCTGTGGTACTTGCCCTCTTATCTGAGAATCCGAGATCAAGAGTTTTCGTGGCGCGAATTTCGCATGGCGGCAAGACACTCGCTGCCCTCCGGGCGGTTGCCATATCCTCGGCTGATCAGACCAAGGCCCAGCAACTGAGACTTCGGCGAAGTCTAGCTCGGATGCGCGAACTGCGGCACGAGAATGTGGTCCGTGTGCTCGGCGCCATATACTCAAACGGGCGGGGCGGTGGGGTGTCGGTGTGGGGGGCGGGTGACGGCGTGACGGAGGGGACAGTATGGCCTAGGCTATGCATCTTATATGAGTTGTGCGATGCAGGCTCCTTGTCTGGCCTCCTGGCTGATTTGAAGAAGGGCGGGGGGGGCGGGGGTGAGGGAGGGTCGACGTTGGGCACGCCTGGGTCGCTGCGGGTACTCTCTGGCATAGCTAACGGGTTGCAATATCTGCACGGCCACGACATTGTGCATGGCGACCTCAGGCCCTCAAAGGTGCTCTTCTCCTCAAACGGCGCCGTCAAAATTACGGACTTCAGTGCGCCGTGGCGTGAAGTATGCAGGCCCGGCTGCCAAATACAGGGTCTCTCACCCCATCGACACCTTGCAACTGGACTGTTGGCGGGTGCCTGGAGGGTGGATGCTAGACTGGAGGGCGGACGGGGGGGGTTGTGGGTAAAGGGGGGGAAGGGGGTAGTGGAGGAGGATGGAGTGAATGAGCGGTATTGTGCTCCGGAAGTCCTCCGAGGAGATGATGCTACTTTTGCTTCCGATGTCTGGTCGCTTGGTGCGATTGCCCTACACCTCTTCACTGGCAACGTGCCCTATGCCAATATGCGAGGCCCTGAGGCTCGCGATGAACTCGCGCGAAATGGCATCAACCTACTCATGAGCGAGGCTGCTCGTGCCACTGGTACCCGGGGCGTTGTCGTCACAGAGGTCTGCCCCTCCTTTCCCACACGAACAACCCGCCTCCGCGCGCCTCTGCCTGTCTGACAGCACACTCCCTCCCAACTTTTTGTCTCCCAATTTATCTTTGTCTTTCCCCCCCTCCCGAAATCTCTTCCAATCTAACTCTTGTGTATCACTCCCGCCTTTGATCATCGACCCTCTCTTGCTCGCTCGCTCTCTTTTGCGCGCCTCCCACCCCCACCCCCGCCTTCCTCACTGCCTCCGTCTTTCTCTTAGGCGGGATCAAAACCTCTGATTCTGCTCGTACAGTCGCTAGCTTTCGATCCCCGCAACAGGTTTTTTTTTGTATATTAAAAAAAATCAAATATTCAAAAAAATCGTAACAAAAGAAAAGAAATGATTTTCCCCCTGAATATTTGATTAAAAACTTGAGGCGCTTTTAATCCCCGCCATAGAGTTTTTATTTAGGGGTTCACTGTTTATGTTCTGCACACTAAGTCTTCAATGGCAGCCACAGATGTTGGGAGTGGGCTGTAGGGTGTAGGATGTTACATATATATACATATATATATGCAGAGAGAGAGAGAGGACAGACAGACAGAGAGAGAGAGAATGAGAGAGAGAGAGAGAGAGACAGACACATACACACATGAATATAGGACATTTTGGGACGCTTGCGAACCCAGTCTCCGGTATTGAAAGCAAGTGCGTCACAGCCAATGTGTCACACTGAGTCAATACTACTGGACCATACTCCTGAACCCTGAACACAAAAACCGTGAGCCCGAAACAGGGTATCTGCGGAAGAGATGGTCGAGGCCATTACCACAGCCTAAACTCTAATCCTTAAACCCTGAACCCGAAACAGGGTATCTGTGGAAGAGATGGTTGAGGCCATCATGGACTGCGATGCTGCTTAGACGGCAGAGGGGGGTGGGCAGGGGGGGTGGGGGAAAGGGGTTCCAAGGAGAGACGATGGAGCGCACTCACCCCAGAGAGAGAGCGAGGTTTATTGACAATCAAGAAGTGACTGAAGGTTGGTAAGCACAATGCCCTGTCGGGTAACACCGCCTCTGGGCGCACGAGCTCCAGCATGGACGGCGAGTACTATACCCCCACTCTCCGTTTGGTCTTGTGGCACGCCTTGCCGGCAACACACAAGAGGGCCCAGACCGTCTGCCCAAATCACCGATCTGCTCTCTTGAGGTTTCGGGATCCCAAACCGATCTCCTGACCCCCCAAGGAGAACGGCGGATATCGGAAAGGGATGATCTCGGGCCGCCCTTTAGGAACACCGAGTAGGGAACACCGAGTATTTATTCTTCTGGCCTAGGTAGACTGGGACAGGATTTTCGCTGAGCAAAAACGCTTGTGCCCCGCGAAAATCTGAGGAGGGCGTGGCCGTGCACCTTTTCCTTGGCCAGAAAGAAGAAGGGTGAAGTGTAAAAGTGGAGTTTTTGTTATGAAATATTAAAAACGAAACGTTTCGTAATTTTTCGCGCGAGCCTCGCGCAGCCGCTTTGCGGCGCCTCGCGCACCTTTCCATGACGTCCAGTGAGGGCGTGGCCGATCCAAGGAGGGATGCTTGTGCCGGCTCCGCCGTGAGCGCATTGTTGCTGCGCCTGCACGCCCGTTGGGTCTGCCCCTGACTTGCCACAAGACCGACCCGTTCACGCGCTAAAACACACGCACACACACTCTCTCTACTCACATGTATAAACTCATACATTCATAGACATGCGTATACATTCATAGACATATGTACACACGTATAGAAGAGGCGGAGGGAGACGGAGAGAGAAAAATTTAAATGTTGAGTGGATTCCTGCTCTCTGGCAACGGAATTTCATAACGGCCAAATTCGGCTTGCAAAAAGGGCTGAGGGACTCCGCACTTTCTCTGCCGACCGCAACCAGGTACGCACACGCACGCTGCCGAGAGAGAGAGAGCTTTATTAGGAACTATCCATAACTGGGGGTCTACATATTAGGGCTCTTTTGCCTACATATGAGGTCTCTTTTGCCTACATATTAGGGCTCTTTTGCCTAGGATAGTCTTTTCTGGGGGCGTGGCCAAAGGGCGGGCCGAGATCATCCCTTTCCGATATCCGCCGGTTCTCCTTGGAGGGAAAGGGACGTCGCGCGTAGGGTGGGACACGGGTGACCTGCCATCCAAGGGAAAAAAACTAGGGGGATCGAACCCCACCCGGCCCATGTGTTCCCCACGGCGGAACGCCTGTGGTGCCTCGTCGTCGTCGTGTCGAGTACCAAATTGCCCCAGCCCAGAGTCCATCTGGTGCCAGCCTCAATGTAGCTGCAAGTCACAGTGTGTGTCGCGAGAAATCAGGGGAGAGGCCTAGAAATTATATATCCCTTGCCTGGTCGTACTCTATGTTCCGAGTTTTAGCAGAATTCAAACAAAAAATCTTGGTCTCCTGGTCTCTCTAACAACGTCAAGAGCGCCCCAGCGTGCGGATGCTGTTCAGGAGGCGGCGGAGATCCTCGCCTTCTCTGGTACACCAAGAGGTGTGCTTCATTTTCTGCGTCAGCTCCTTGACTGTGATGAAGCTTGCTGATTCCTGCCGCACCACTTGCGTAAAGCTTTTTGTCAATCGGCGAGAATAGCTCACAGGTGTAACTGCATTGGCAGGCTGGCCATTACCCCGCCTCTCGCTACCGAGCTGCTCTCCCCACGTTGCCCCTAGTCCACCATTTCGAATACCATCAAAGGGATTGCTAGGACAGGATTGGACAGACGAAGGCACTGCTTGTTGTAGCACAGGCCTCAATGCGTCTGCCTTTCGTGTCGCCAAATGTTCCCCAGAATCGTTGCTCCCCTCTGCGGCATTCGTAACTCGGGCCCCGGCGTCCTGCCGCGCGCCCCCCGGCGAGCCCATGCCTCGGAGCCGGTTCGCGATTTCCAACTCGTTGCTTCCCTCTGCGGCATGCGTGGTCCAAGGGTTAGAGCATCGGAAAGATGATTACGTCTCCATGCAAGCAAGGGGCGTATGATGGATACAAGATGCCGCTAGTGCATGCACTGGGACACCATCGAAATCGTGCTTCACCTGTTTCTGTTGACTGCAGCCGTCTCTTTGGATCTTCCATCGCCTTCTGCTGTCGTGATGTGCCGTCCGTGCACCATCAGTCAGACAAAGCATATAGAGAAGGAAAAGGAAAAGCGCACGTGAGTGTGGTGCCAAACACGGAGAGCGTAGGTCAGAAAACAGATTGGACGCCACAGACCTCCTGAAAAAAGGCCGTTTGTTGTCGTGTCCCCTCCGCGAGATAAATAGTCTGCCACGCTGCAGTTGACAATTGCATGGCAGGTAAGTAAATACAGTGGCGAACACGCGAACACGCAGACACGCGCAGACTCTGTTCGCTGTCGCGTTACCGGGCGTGATTTTGACAGTGATGTCGATATTCCGCTTACTGTTGGCTATGCCAGAAAGGCCCCGCGCAATGCGCGCGCGGCCCACTGCGCGAGAACGGAATCCATTGGTCATCACCCAGGAAGGGTTGATAGGCCTCTGCGGCTTGTCCTGCAAGTGTTTGTAAAAGGCCGCCGTTGTGTTGCTTTCTTCTTGATCGTCACATTTGTAGTAAATGCGTCCACGATGAATGGGCTGCATCAGTCTCGAACTTTGGTATTCAAGCTTATCCTCTGGGTGCGGCTTCTGCTCAGAAACACTCTCCCCACTTTCCGGGGAAGTTATGTTTCGCGATTTGTTTTTCTGTTCCAGCAGCGCCTCCTGAACGGTTTCTCGCAGCGCCCGGATACTGTCTGGGTCACGATTTCCCTGGGCGGTTCGACCGCGCACAGACCCACCTGTGCTTGGCCGCAGAGACCCACCTGTGCTTGGCCGCACAGACCCACCTGTGCTTGGCCGAGAAATTTGTGCAGCGGGTTGCACTGCCTGAGATCTGGGCAAGTACAGGTCATCAGTCGCATTTCCAGGAGCCTGTTCATCTCCCTCGCCAACGCCAGCACCTGGACGTCTGGCGCCGCGGATCCTGGGATTCATCATGCGCTCAATCATGGAGTTGAGTTCGTTGTTTGAGAGCGCCGTAGTGCGGAGCGCAGGTCTGACTCCGAAGCGGCAGCGACATAGCTTCATCTGCTCCTCTTCCGCTTGCAGCGCTCGGCGCCGACGCTCGACAAACCGTTTTGCATGCTCATCCTCCAGGACCGAAAAGTCCTCCATCTCAACCCGGTTGCAGTCCAATGTTTCAAGCGTCACCAGCTGTGGGAAGCAATTCTGCCCTCGGAACTTGCTGCTGACTGCTTCGTCGTAATCCACCGTGCACGTCACGCTCCCGAAAAAGCCGCGCGCAGCATGCAGAAAGACGTTGAGGCTTCCGCCCCGCGGCGACGCGATGAGCATGACCTTTCCATCCGGGCGCAGGTACCTTCGGAGGGTCATGAGCAGCGGAATGTGCAGCTCCACATCGTATACACAGTCCGCGCAGAGGATCACGTCGAAGCTGCCCTCCTCCACGTTGCCTCCCTGAACCCAGTCCAGGAAGGTTGCTTGCACGTGTCGGCCCGACGCCGCGTCTGGCGCCGCCCCCCCAAAAGCGCCGGCTTGTTGGTTGAGGGCGACGTTTGCCTGCAGCACCTCGACGAGCTCTGGGTCGCCGTCGCTCAGGAGCACGCTCTCACAGCCAGTCCACGCTGCGCAGGCCATGCCCGGCAGCCCGAGCCCTGACCCAAGCTCGAGCACGCGCTTGCCGGCGAGATTCCACGAGCCCTTTGCCACGAGCCACGCCAGCACCTCACCCGACGGCGCAAGGCGTCGGCCGAAATCCCCGAAGCGCAGGCGCTGTGACGACGTGGGCCGCACGATGCCGATACCAGGATGTTCCGGCGGGGCTGCATCGTAGAAGAATCGCTGCGATTTGACCTGCGCGCACGCGTGCGGCGTGGCAGCCGGGCGAAGCGTCAGTAATGCACCCCCCCGCGCGCCCGCGCACTGCCACGCTTGCACGCACCTGGCCCTCGTCGTCCGTGGTCTCCTCGCAGCGGAACAAGCCCCACGGGGAGCGTCTCGCACCCGGCGGCGGCGCCCGCTGGCTGCTCATGCCGGAGCACGCCAGCACAGGGAAGATCAGAAGCAGGCTCCCTCCTGGTGCTCCATGGCCCGATACGGGGGTTCACAGTCGGCGCATGTGGAGGCGCGCGCGTCGGACAGAGGTCTGAAGGAGTGTGTAGGCCCGGGGGGTGCTTTCGTTTTCAGCTGGCTCAGTGGGCCGTGAATTCACATTCAGTAAGTTGTAAAGATTTAAGATTACTAGCTTTTTAAAGTTGGCAAATTTTGAAAACCGAAGCTGGTACCAGCTACGAATTTGTTCCAAGTTTGTCTCCAAAAGAACCGTATCGTGCTGGGCACGGTCCAGCGCGTCACGGCAAGCCTGCGGCAAGCGTCCCCTCACTCTTTGGTGCCCCGCGGCGTCCCCGGCCGGGACATGGGACGTTTATGAACCCCGTGGAAGGCAATGAGCACATCGCGAGGAGCAAGCACAGCGGCCCCGGGCAGTCTGGTAATGTGCTCGGCGGCGGAGGCGGTGAACTACCGGGCTGCCGGGCGGGCACCCGGGTGGGCGCCGGGCTGGACCCTGCGGGGTGACTTGGCGCGGGGTGTCGCCCGGGGGAGAGTCAACGACCACGGCGACGAGTCGACGTTTGTCAGCCGCTCGCTGGCCCACGATGAGAGCAGGCACGATGCGGTGTCCCCGGTCTCACCAGAGAAAACGCCAGGGTTTCCCGGTTGGGCAAGTCCCGGCGGCTCGCACCACTTTTTCGGCACGCTGCCTCCCGCGCGCTCGCAGCTGGTGACCGACACGTGCGAGGCGATGCGGCCGCTGCAGGGCTTCTTGCAGCGGCCAAAATTGCTGCAGGTGGAGGCCAGGCAGCCGAGCCTCTCTCCCTTGCGAGGCGGCGACGGCGTTGGACGGCCGTCCAGGGGCAGGGAGGAAGGGGGCCGGCGGGTCAGAGCGGGCGTGCTGGGCACGGCGGAGGTGCCGGACTTTGAGCAACGCGTCGGCGCTCGGCCGAATCCCCATGCATCTTCCGCTGCGAAGGGACTCAACTGGAGCAACTGCTGGTGCGAAGTTGAGGACACTGGCGAAATGCGCTTGTGCGCCACGAGCGGCAGCGCCTTTCGCATTTTAAACTTGAGGCGCACGCTTCTCGACGTTGTCAAAGGCTCCATCCATGCAGTCCTCGAAGAAGACACGAGCGAGAGGCCCGTGATTCCAGAGAAGTACAAGAACGACGCTTATTTTTTGCCTCGCGACGGGCAGCCACGACTCAACCTGCCTCCGGCGAGCAAGATCTCAGCTGCAAAGTCGCCGGTTTTTCTCAAGTTTGCCCACGAGACCGAAATGAGCGACTGGATTGATACGTTGCTTGACCAGGGTGTGGTTCCAGGACCAGGCGTGCAGGACAGGGCACAGCGCCGCATGCGCTTGCTGCCACCGCCCGCATTCTCAAGGCACGCGAGCGACCAGCGCAAGGACGAAAGAGCAAAAAACAACAGAGACGGTAGAGCACGAAGCAAATCTGTCGAGGCTGTGGACCCCACTGTGTTTGAAGAATCGCTCCCTCCCAACTTGAAAGGAGTCGAGCGCGAAAGCGTGATGTATGTCCGCCACGGCACCGCACCCATCTCCCGCCGCACATGGAACATCTTGCCGCTGAATTCTTCAGAGAAAGAACTGCTGGAATCGCCTTTGCAATCTCCAGAGCAGGCCAGATCGCCAAGCAGAACTCAGGGGCAGGCTTGGAGGAGGTCTGGTGTGTCAGCTGCGAGCCTCAATGTCCCCAGCCCGCAGCGAATGGGAAATGAAGTTACGGCGGCCTCGATAGGCCAGGACTTGATCCGCATGCACGCGCGCGCGGTGGAGGTGCGGAAAGGACAGAATTATGTGAGTACCCCACCATTGTCTCTGTCACCTGGCAATGGCCGTCGCTGCACGATATGCTGACAGAATGATACTGTACAAACTTGCGAAAAAATAGGTTCGAGAACAAACCCACAAAGCGGCGGGCCCGCTTGCATGGCGTACCACTGATGATGATGATCGGAGACAAGGCCGGATGGAATGGCAAGATATGGTGTGTCAACGGAACCGAGTGGGAGGTTCAGAAGAACAAACCGTTGGTGTTCGACAGTCAAGACCCTTAGTGCAGAAGGTGAAAGGAATGGAGTCACCGCTGTCGTCACCGTTGGCTTCTCTGCGAAACCCCAATCGGAGCAAGGTCGCTCCCACTATATGGTCTGGTACGTGCTCTTTCGCCAAGTAGCCGAGGAATGGTTTTTGCTGATTTTTATTGAAGAGTAAACACAGTTTCTCTGCTGTCCTCCAACTTACGTAGTTCGTTCTGCGATTTCGGATCGTTCTTGAAAATGGCTAGGCCTTCAACCGAGGGGCTGAAAAGACCAGAAAATAGCGCACCGATTCAGAAATTACGGGCTTGGTCATGCCCACAAATTCAGACAGACCCAAAAACCAGACCGGATCGAACGGAAGTATTTCGGAAAGAAAACCAACCGAAATAGAACCCTTTTCAAAGTTCCGACCATTTGCAAACATATTGAGGAGGAGAAGGCAATTTTCAGCAGAAGTGTAATACATCAGTGGAACGCCCTTGCGAAGCCCGAATTTTGTTAACCGTTATTACAGTCGTTTTCAGATAACTTGACATGCCGAGAAATTTCGAAAGCAGAAGCACGTATCCATGCGAATCACCACTCCAAAGTTCAAACGCAGGGTGCCTTGTTAGGTCTCTTTTTAAATACGAAGTCTCCAAAAGAGACCTAACAAGGCACTCTGCTTCTGCTTTCGAAAATTCTCCGCACGTCAAGTTATCTACACACGAATGTACGTACGTCAGATGAATACCTGAGTTTGATCACCCGCTCCACTGAAATCCTGGTACCAAAACAGGCATACCGGGTCCAACCGGTGCGATAGATTCTGGTCTTTTCCAGCCCCTCCTTAAACCCCGGTTTCTATATGCTGGGATCCTAGTGCATATGATTCATGAAACCCTGGGACACAATGTGAGGCGTTTTTGAAAGGATGCAAGACCCCTCGGACTCATGGTATATCTAAGGGACCTGAACCGGATTCAAAACTAAGGACTGGCAAAGATGTAGTAACCTTTGTAAAGGATTCAATAAGAATTCCACCTGGACCGAAAGTGGATTTGGCTCCATCTGGTCCAAAAATTTCGAGAAAAGGTATCGCCGTGAACAAGAGTGGTTTTGTGAATGCGCGAGCACGCGTGGGACGTCACACACCGCAACCAGCGTTGCCAACCGTGCAATACGCATAACCACTGTGGGAAGAAGACAAAAAACTTAGTTATCTGGTAATCATGACTCAGTCTCAATTGTAGACCAAGTTCGAATCAAGTTCCTAGTCTGCTTGTTTGCGTCTCCTCCCCACGTCATCTTAAATCACATCTATCTGCCTGTGTTGTCTGCACATTCGACTTGCTCTCAGGGTCTTGCTCGCAGTGTCGGTCGCCGACTCAATTTCTTGCGCTCTCTTGCACGCATTTTGTTCCTGCTTGCCCCTCGTCTTGCCACTTCCGAAACAAACCACCGTGATCTCCCAGCAGATCGCAGCACAAACAGCGATGAATGCTTGCTCTACCTTTTCCCCTTTTTCCCTTTGTTGCTGCTGGACGATTTTCCACCAGTCTTACCTTTCCCTTTCTTTCCCCCTGGTTCATCATCTTCAACATCGCCTTCTGGCGCACTCCAGTCTGGCAAAGGTAGCGCACTCGCACCCGGCACAAACTCAGGCGCGTCTGCTGCCTTGAGAGCCAAGGCCCCTGGAAAAAAGGCAGCACCCGGAACAAACTCTTTGCCAGTGCGCACAGAGAATCAATCGGAATGACATCAAAGTATGAGTTTGCTCATGGGAGGGGTTACCGGGAATAACTTCAGTGGCGGTAGCTGCGGTGGGAGTAAATTCTTGGGCTGCATTCGACAGCCGCTTTGCCTCTTGAATTTTGACTGCTTCGGCTGCCTTCTTCATGCGAGCAGACTCCTCCTGCGGAAAGAGAGGGGGGAGGATTTTGAGCAAAATGCACCAGCAAAAGCAGGAATGGAGAAACAGGAGCAGAAAAAAAGGAGAGTATATATGCCCCAGGATGCTTAATGATGGAATTTGATGTTTGGCTTTTAGGAGTTCGAGTGTAGCGTTTCCCGTTGGGCAGATACCGCTGCCTTTTTTGCCGCTGCCACCGCCTCATCCACCTTCTTCTTTTTCAGCTCTGCCTCCATCCTTGCTTGGCGCTCATCGTCATTTTGCGTTGCAGGTTCCAGAACGTCCAGAAAAGCCGACGCTGATCGTCTTGCCTCCAGCTCCTTAGCTTCTTCTTCCTTCATTTTCCTCGCCTTCTCGGCTGCAGCCGTGGCTTCGGCAAATCTAAAATGCATGTCCAGGATGTCAGTCTGTACACGCGCATCGTCAGCCGCGGTGTTGGAGGTTGTCAGTATTTGTCCTTATTTCTGTACATTTGTCTGTGGTGCTTCTGTGTGGATGGGGAAATATTTTGTGCGTCTGAAAATCAGTCCTCCATTGCCAGTACTTTGTGCACGGGTTCAGGTGTTCATAGTTCAATCATCACTGTATATTGCCTCTGGTTTTATTCCTATAATCCGGATTCAGAATGGCATCCAGGGAGTACCTGCGATTACGCTCTTCCTCTTCTTTCAAGGCTGCGGCCCTTCGCTCCTGCTCCTCCTTCGCCAGCTGCATGCCCATACCCGCAACATATCATTATCTTACACATATTCACACACTGTGTTCGCACATGTGTTTGCGCTCGTTCATGTGCTTTGATGAACCTGCCTTTGTACATAACGCCGATAGGCATCTGCAAGAAATCGAAAGGTAAGCATTGCCTCGCCAGCATTGCTATTTTCGTGTACATCTGCGAATCAGAACGTTTGTCGCCCCAAGACCCACACATGACTACAGCATGGTACCTGCAAACGGCGCACTTGCTCTACCTGTGCCTCTTCCTCAAGCCGCAACCTCTCCCGCTCCAGCCTCGCCTCCTCCTCTTTCTTCCCCCGCGCTGCCTCTGCCGCCTCCAGCTCTCGAGCTTTCCTCTCCTAAAAATATGCACGCGCATGCGCGCGGAGACACACACCCATATGCACCTGTCACATTGAGCTCCTCTCCCCTTTCACCTCCCCTGCCTGCTCGCAGTCTCGAGCTTTCCGCTTCTACACGTCTAGCGCACGAAGCACGTACGCACGCCCGCATTGCTCACTCACGCTCCACGCCCGCACGCGCGAGCGAACACGACACACACACCTGATCCTCCAAAAGCGCCTTATCTGTCCTCCTCCTTTCCTCCGCCTTCCTCTCTTCGGCCTCCTTCTGCTTCCTCGCAGCTGCAGCAGCTGCTGATAATGCCTCTGCCTCTTTAAGCTTCCTCTCTTGCTCCTCCTTTGCATCTCGAATTTTTTTCTCCTGGCGCGTGGGAGAACAGATATGCGTGCGTGTAAGAGAGAGGGAGAGAGAAGATGTGGCGCAGAGAGAAAGAGGGGGGGGGGCAGGGAGGCAAGGCGAGACTATGTGTGGGCTCGAGAAGGGTTCTTGCCTCCATCATTCTTTTCTCTTGTGCGTTTCGCCAGGCCTCAGCTTCAGCCGCAGCCGCAGATGCCTGATGTGTTCAAGTTAGATACACCAATATTTGCCTGGATGCGTACGCGCACACGGGTTTATCTCGACGTCAATACATCCCAGACCTTCATACACCAGATTCATCACAAGCAAAAGAAACACACCTGCTGCTCTCTCATGGTTCTCGCTCTCTCAGCCTCTTCTTTTGAGGCTTCGG
>Ga0315905_10005408_pt1 | contig 13017 bp, 5 predicted proteins | sample LakEriMetagenome_5_FD_203522 | JGI IMG/M metagenome (GOLD analysis project Ga0315905, IMG submission 203522) | Freshwater fungal communities from buoy surface, Lake Erie, Ohio, United States - Buoy 4 MA121 | ecosystem: Environmental > Aquatic > Freshwater > Lake | place: USA: Lake Erie, Ohio... | reverse complement strand
ACCCCCCCCCCCCCCCCCCCGCGCGCGCGCGCCATTGCGCCGCCGTGTAAATGCCTAGCACTTTTGCCACCCTTGGCGGCTTGCCGTGCCGCCCGCGCCGCCCCCCCCCCCCCACCCCCCTCTCCCCAGCCCCTCCTCTTTGGGACTCTAACGATCCCGTCTCTCGCTCGCCCCGCGCCACATGTAGTAGAGCTATGTTGAGGCCCTGACCACCACCACTTGCTCGCGCACACGAGCGATCCCTCCACAGCGCACGCGCACAACACAGCTCGCCCTGGCGCTGCGATCGCGCTCCCGATAGAACTGCGTCGAGGGCAAACGACCCCCAACCTCTCTCTCCTCTGCTTTCGTCCGCGCACCTCTCCCCCCCCCCCTGCTCCCCCGCGGGCGCCTCCGCGTCAGGGGGAGGGGATGAGGTGCTGCTTCGGCGCGCAAGCGGCGTCCGATGATGAGGACGCGGCGCCGAACCAGGGCGGCAAGGCCGCCGTCCGCCGAGACGCCGCCGGGGCCGCTGTCGGCGCCAGCGACGTCGGCCCGCCTCCTTCAGCCGCAGCCGCATTGAACGGGCCCGCCAAGGCGCAGGACGCCGCCGCGGCGGCGCCAAACGCAGCAACACCAGCAGCAGCCGCGGCCAGCGCGCCGCCGCCGCCGCGGCCCCTGCCGCCGCTGCCGCCGCCCGTCGCAACCAAGCCCGCCGCTGCCAAGCAGCACGAGCGGGGAGTGGCCGCCGCCGCCGAGCCCGCCGCCGCCGGGACGGTCGCGGCCACCGCCACGGCAGCAGCAGCCGCCGCACACGCGCACCGGGGCCTGCCGCCGCGCACACGCAGCAACAGCGGCGGCGGCGGCGCGACGGCAGACCCCCAAGCAGCAGCAGCAGCAGCAGCAGCAGCAGCAGCAGCAGCCCCACCCCCCGCTGCTGCTCGCGCGCCGCCCGTCCTGGGCCAGCCCGACAGCGGCCGCTACCGCTCCCACCCGATCTCCTCGCCGCTCCCCTCGCCCATGCTGCGCGGCGCGGGGTCCGGCGAGACGCCCGTCGGCAGCGGCGGCGGCGCCGTCGTGGCTGGCGGCGCGGCAGGCGGACGAGGGAAGCATTTCGACTCGGCGGCGGCCAGCGAGGAGCGCGCAGCGGCGGCGGCGGCGGCGGCGGCAGCAGGGGCGGCAAAGGCCCAGGCGCCGACGGAGGACGCGCTGCCGTCCCGAGCGGCCCAGCCCAGCCCCGCGGGCGCCACCTTGCCGGACGGAGGGCGCTCGACGCCCGCGGGCCTGACGGCGTCCGCGCCGCCGACGCCTGCCGGCGCCGCCGCGGCGGCAGCAGCAGCAGCAGCAGCTGGAGGTGGAGGAGGAGCAGCGGCGGCAGCGGCGGCAGCGCCCTCGGCCGCGCCAACGGCGACGGCATCCGCCTCAAAGCCAGCGGTGGCAGTGGCAGCGGGCGCGGCGGCAGGAGCGGCAGCAGCAGCAGCAGCAGCAGCAGCAGGGGGAGCAGGAGCGGCAGGCGCCCCAGCGGCGGCGGCGGCGGCGGCGGCGTCGTCGACGCCCCCCCCGCTTCCCGCCGCCGCGCCCAACGTCCGCCCGACGCCCCCGCCCCCCCTGTGCCCGCCCTCCTCGCTCGCCGCCTTTGTGAGCTCGGCCGGCGGCGCGTCCGCCTGGATCGCGCGCGTGCCCCAGCCCCACCGCGCCGACGTGGAGGCCTACGTGCGCCGCCGGGGCCCTTCGCTCCCGCTGCTGGCCACCCCCGCGGACGCGCGCCTCGCGCTGCTGCGCCCGCTGCCGAGCGCGGGGGGGCTCGGCCCCGCCGGCAGCCGCCTCGCCGCCGAGACCAAGGGCACGAGCGTCGTGCCCGGCCCGCGCGCCACGGCCATCGCCACGGCCGCCTCGCTCAACCCGCGCCTGGCCATGCCCACGGCCGCCGACGAGCTGCCCGGCGGCAGCCGCCTGCTCGTCGCCAGCGACAGCGCCGCGCTCTGCGCGCGCGACGTGCTCAACGCGGCGGCGTGCTTCGACGACGCCGAGGCGCGCGACGCGCTGCCGTACGCGCTGCGCGGGGCGCTGTTCGCGGCGCACGCGGCGGGCTACCGGGAGCTGGCGGCGGTGGCGCACGCGGCCGGGTACCCGGGCGGGGTGGTGGTGCTGGCGGGCAGCAGCGGGGTTGTTGGGGCGGCGGGCGAGGCGGCGGCAGCGGCGGCGCCCGCAGCGGCGGCGGCGGCGGCGGCGGCCGGGGTGCAGCCCGTGCCTCGGCCGCCGGCCCCGGCACCGCCGCCGCCGCAGCAGCAGCAGCCGCGGCAGCAGCAGCCCGAGGTCCAGCCCCCGCTGCTGCAGCAGCCGCAGCGGTAGTAGTTCAGTTTTTGTTTTGTGGAATGATGTCGGATCTCCTCTCTTGTTTGTCCCGCGAGAGGCGCGCTTGCCGCCGCGTGCACCCCCCGCTCCCGCCGCGTCAACAACAACAACAACAACAACACACACGCAGTGTCCTAATCGCCGCTTTTTGCACCGCCGCCGCCGCCCCCCCCGCTCGCTCCTGCCGCCGCCGCCGCTCCTCCTCCGCCCCCGCCCCCCGGCGCCCCCAGCAGCCGCGCCGCCAGGGCCGGGAGCGCCGCGTCCGCCTCGGCGCGCACCTCGAGCACGCGCACGTCGCCGCGCAGGTCGCCCGGCGCCGCGCCGCTCTGCAGGTTGAAGACCGCGTCCTCGCTCGCCGGGTTGACGACCACCTGCGGCGGGAGCCGGGGGGGGGGTCGGGGTCGGGGGCGGGCGGGCGGGGGTCCCTCCGCCGCCTCCTCCTCCGCCTCCTCGGCCGCCGCCTGCGCCCGTAGCCCCCGCACCACGCGCGAAAAGTAGGCCACGCTCGCCGACTGCTCGAAGCTGATGCCGACCCAGAGCACGGCGGCCGCGCGCGCGAGGTCGCGCGCGAGCAGGCGCCACGTCGGGCCCGCGGGGGTGATGAGGCCCGCGTCCGGGTCGTCGTACAGCAGCACGCCCGTGCGCCCCGAGCCCGGGGGGCAGGAGGAGGAGGAGGAGGAGGAGGACGACGACGCGGCGGCGGCGGGGCAGGCCAGCGGGCGGCCCGCGCGCATGTCGCGCAGCGCGGCGGCCGAGAGGTCGGCGCGCGCGCCGCACGCGCGGCACACGACGCGCCGCGCGCTGCCGTGCAGCTCCACCGTGCTGCCGAGGCCGCCGTCGCCTTCTCCTTTTCCCTCGCCCCCCGCCCCGCCCTCCCCCGGCTCCGGTCGCCACACGCGCATGCCCGCCGCGGCGTGCAGGCCGTCCACGTTGAGCGTGTAGTGCCGCGCGAGCATCCCTCCCTCGGCGAGCGCGGCCAGGGCGCGGTGCGCCGCGCTCGGCGCCGCCGCGAGCGCCTCTCGCGCCACCCCGCCCAGGAACGCGTGCGCGTCGGCCTCGCGCGACGCGAAGAAGCGCGCGTGGAACAGGCGCGAGCCGTCGCCCGCCGCCGCGCCCTTGAAGCGCCTCTTGGCGCGGTCGTACAGCCCGCCCGGCGCGGAAAAGGTGCTCATGCCGGCGGACGCCGACAGGCCCGCGCCCGAGAAGACGACGAGCAGCTGCTGCTTTTCCTTTTCGCGGCGGCGGCGGCGGGGGGCGGGGCGGCGGTCGTCGTCCTCCTTTTCTTCATCCTCCTGGCCGCCGTCGCCCGCCGGCCGCGGCTCGGCGGAGACGGCTGCCTCGAGGATGTCGAGCACGTCCTCGAGGGCGGCGGTGGCGCTGTGGGCAAGAAGGGGGGTTGTTGATGAGGGGTGTTTTGGGGGGTGGAGTTTTTTTCAGCGCGATTGCGTGTCGGCCAACGTCGACGACGACGACGGCGCCGTTGCGGCGGCGGCCCCGCATCGCGTCGGCGCGGCGACGGGCAACGACTCACGCGTCCTCCTGCTCCTGCGCGCGCTTGCGCACGCGCGCCGACGATCGCATGACCAGTGCGCAGTGCTGCAGAGGGGGCAGGCTGCGATGGCGGAAGAGAGCAAAAAACCGGCTGGTGTCGACAGTGTCTTCGCGAGCCGCGCGACCACAATCCAAGGAGGCTGGGTCACAACCAGGTGTGAGGCGGCGCAGGGACGCGGCGCATACTTGAAACAAGCACGGCCTGCTCAATGGTGAGCGCTGCCGCCGTTGCCGCCGCCGCCACGTGCCGCCGCCGTCGAGGGCACCGCGGCTTCGGGGGGCGGTCCACTCGGCGGCTGCCGCCCCGCGCGCTCGCCCCACTCCAAGATGGCCGCCGCCAGCACGCGGTTGGGCACGAGCGGCACGCCCGCGGCGCGGCCGCGCGCCAGGAGCGGCTCGCGCGTCATGGGGCTGAGAGGCGGCGTCCTCGACGCGTCCGCCGCCGCCAGCAGCGACGCCAACGCCGCGCGCTCGTAAGAGTAGCCGTCCGGCGCGACGACCGGGTCGGCCATGACCTCGTTCGTCAGCGGGCACACAAAGGCGAGGGGCGGGGCGCCGCGGACGCGCTCGGCGCGCGACAGCAGCGCCGCGACGCGCTCCGGGAGCAGCTCGCGGCCGCCGAGGCGCACGGCGGACGCCAGGGTGGTCGTGGCGGTCGTGGCCGTGGTCGTCGTCGTCGTCGTCGTCGTCGCCGCCTCTGCGCTGCGGCGCTTGGCGGCGTCGCCGATCGCGTCCCGGACCTGCTGCAGGCGCTCCCGCAGGAGGGACTTGAGGAGGCGCGCGGGCGCGGCAGCGGGCGGAGGGCGCGCCGCCGCCGCGACCGCCGCCGCCTCCCCCGCCTCGTCGCCGTTTTCGCTCGCGCGCAGCAGCCGCTCCGTCTTGTCGTTTGGCGGTCGCGGCGCTGCCCCCCCCCCTCCTGCCGCAGCCGCCGTCGGCACCCGGGCGGCCGTCCGGCCCCAGCGCGCGCGCCGTTTGCCCTCGCCCCCCGGCCCGCCGCTCAGGCGCTCGAACGGCACCGCCGCCGTCGGGTCGCCGCCTCCGACGTCCATTTGCCCCCGCCGCCGCCGTCGCTTTTGACTCGCGCCTTGGTTTTTCCCCTGCTCTTGAACCGTCCGTTTTTTTTCGTCACACAAGACACGAGAATGTTCTCGGCTCAGTACGAACCACTAGTGTCGCAAGGGCGTGCCGCGGCGCCTACGAGAAAGAGAGAGGAGAAGGGGGGTTCGGCGCAAGGGTCTGTCAGACCACAAAGGGACGGTCGCGGCCGCCGCCGCGGCGCGCCCCCCACGACTCTGCCTCACCCCCCACTCGCCCCCTCTGCGCAAAAAACGTGCCCCCTCGACCAGACAAAAAAAAACCTGTCGATCCCCCCCCTTCAGTAATTCGTCCCTTCCGGCGGCTGCGGCAGCTTGCGGTTGGCCGGCGACGCCATCTCCCGCCGCAGCTCCTGCAGCACCGTCTCCATCGAGTAGTCGCGCCGCCAGTTGCCCAGCACGGGGAAGCGCGCGGCGTCGACGCCGCCGTCGGGGCCGACGCAGCCGAGGTTGATGCGCGACTGGAAGCGCACGCGCGGCGGGCGGTCCGGGTAGTCGAGGTCGCAGTGGAGCGAGAGGGTGTAGATGCGCCCGTCGTGCGCCGTGCCGCTGGGGCCGATGATCGTGCCCGTCCAGTCGCGCATCAGCAGGTCGCCCGCGTCGGCCATGCCGTAGCTGACGGTGCCGTCGCCGACGCCCTTCTCGCCCTTCTCGAGCTCCTCGAGCAGGCGAAAGTTGCGCGGGACGACGCAGCCGCTCCCCGCCATTGTTTTTTTTTTGGGGGGGGGGGGCTTTTTTGTTGTGGTTGGTTGGTCGGTGGGTTTGGTGTGTGTGCGCGGGTGCGCTTGCTCGTGGGCTTGCCGGCTGTCGGCGCGACGCGCTGCGCGCTGCTTGGTCTCTCGCTGGCGCGCGCGCACGGGCAGGGCGGTTGGGCGAGACAGGAGCAGCAGCTCTCTTGTCGATGTGTTTCGCGCGCTCTCTCTCTCTCTCTCTCTCTCTCCTTGCGACGTCCAAGGGTGCGTGCACGCGCGGCGGACGAGCGAGGGGAGGGGCTGTTGGATCGGGCGATCGGGAGGCGAAGCACACACGGCGCCGGGGGCACGGGCGAGCGGGCTGCCGCTGCTGATGAGCAAGAAAGAACGCGCGCTGGGATGCGGCAGCAGCGTCGCGTGCGACTGCGTGGAAAGACGGGCTGCGTGCAGCGTTCGTTGTCAGTACGTGTGGTTCTGCCTAGGTTGTGTGACGGACGGGCGCAGGGAGGCCGCGGAGCGTCGTTTGTGCGCCAGCGCGCGCGCGCGTCGCCGGATCACCGCCGCCGCCGCCGCCGCCGCCCCCCGTCCTCCTCCTCCTCCTCGTCCGCCCCGACCGCCCCCTCCCCGCCGCCCGGGTTGAACGCCTCCATCACCGTGATCTCGCTCAGGTCCCCGGCCACCCCCTCGGACGCGCGCCGCCCGACCATGGCCCCCGTGACCTTGAAGCGGTGCCCGCCCGTCGACGTGGCGTTGAGCACGCGCACGGCGACCCAGCACGCCGGCGACTGCGTGACGGCCAGGCGCGCCGCCACCTGCTGCGTGGTCTTGGACGAGTGCCACGCGTTGACGACGCGCGCGTCGCAGCGGCAGTGGCGCGCGCACCAGACCGTCGCGCTGCCGACGCGGCGCCACGAGGCGACGTAGCCGATCCACACGAGCATGTCCCGCGGGGTGCCCGGCGGCGGGAGGGTGTCCTCGGCCGGGACGGCCGCGTCGGCGGCGTCGAACGCGGGAGAAGGCGGAGGGGGGGGAGGAGGGGGCGGGGCGGCCGCCGTCGTCGCCTTGCCCTTGCCCGGCGCGCGATGCAGCCGCCGCCGCCGCCGCGGCAGCGGGGGCTCGAGCAGCAGCAGGCCGCGCGCGGCGGCCTCGGCCACCTCTGCCCGCGGCACCACCACCGCCGCCGCCGCCCCCTCCTCCTCATCCTCTGCCGCCGCCGCCTCGTCGTCCCCGCCCGCGTGCGCCCGCGTGTCCAGGCGCAGCACCAGCGTCGCCCCGACCTCGTCCGACGCGTAGCCCCACTTGGCCGCCGCCGCCGCCGACGCCGACGCCGACGCCGACGCCGACGCCGACGCCGACGCCGACTCCGTCGCCGACGCCGTCCCGTTCTCCTTCTTCTTCGTCTCCTCCTCCGCCCCCCCTTTCTCCTTGACGGCGGCGGCGGCGTCGTCCACCCAATGCCATCCGCGGTTGAACACGACGGCCGCGGGCAGGTCCTCGGCCATCAGGCACGCCTGCTCGCGGCTCTCCTCGTTGCCCGGGAACATCGGCGGGCCGAGCCGCGCCGTCGCGTGGTGGATGCTGCGGCCCCCGCCGCCGCCGGCAAACGCCCCGACGCCCAGCTCCTCCTCGAGCACGGCGCGCTGCATCAGCCACACGATCAGGTCGGCCGCGTACCGGTGCCCCAGCGGCGTCGGGTGGCGCTCCTCGGACTCGGGAAAGACGTCGCCGCGCGAAAACCCGGGCTCGGCGGCAAAGAGGCGGTGCCAGAGCGCGGCGCGCAGGCTCACCGACGGGAGGCCGTAGTAGCGCGCCAGCGCGTCGTAGTCGGTCTCGGCGCTCGCGAAAAAGGGCGTGCCGAGGCGGTGCGCGTCGGTCGGCAGCAGGTGGACGATCACGACGGCCGGCGGCGGCGGCGGCGGCGGGCGGGAGCGGCGGCCCTCCCCCGCGGCGGCGCCCCGCCCCGCCCCGCTCCCCCGGCGGGCGCGCGGGCGGCCGCGCCGCATCACGGTGCGCAGCAGGCGCTCAAAGGCGCGCGCGCGCGGGTGGTCTGGGGACGGGCTGGCCGCCCACCCGTCGTTGACCGCGTACTCGACGAGCACGAGGTCGGCGCCCTCCTCGTCCTCGTCCTCCTCCCCGCGGAGCACGCGGTCGAGGCAGAGCGACGCCACCTCGGACTGCGTGGCGGGGATGCAGCCGTTCTTGAAACGCAGGAGCGGGAGGCGCCCGGCGCCGCCGCCGCCGCCGCCGCCGCCGCCGCCGCCGCCGGCCACCGCGTCGGGAAAGGCGCGCGTCAGGAACCCCTTGGTCAGCAGGGCGAAATAGTCCTCGACGCCGGCCTCGACGAGATGGCCGCACGTGATCGAGCCGCCGAGGGCCACGACGCGGATCGGGCGGCGGCGGCGGCGTGGAGCGGGGGGGGCGGCGTCCGTGGAGGCGGCGGCAGAGGGCGGCGGCGGCGCCGCCGCCGCCGCGAGCTCGCGTGCGAGGGCGGCCAGGCGCGCGCGCGCGGCGGCGCCGCCCGGGTGCGAGACGCCGTCGAGCAGCGCGGGGAGGGGGAGCGAGTGGTTCCAGACGCGCGGGCTCAGGAGGTGGAGGGCGAGGCTGCCGCTGCTTGGGGCCGGCGCCATGGCGACGACCGCCGTTGCCGCCGACGACGCCGCCAGCAGCAGCGCGAGCAGCAGGACGATCGTTGCTGCTGCTGCGGCTGGTGCTGCGGAGGGCCGCCGCCGCCGCCGCTGAAGCGCTGCATGGCAGCAGCTGTCACCGGTCATCTCTTATAGTGAAGAGGTCATGACGGTGTGGCGGTGATTGGGCGCGCGCGTCTGCGTGTGTCGACACAGGAAGCAGAGCGACGAGCAGCACGCAGCTAGCGCGCGCGCCGATCCAATCTCAGGCGTCGATCATCGTTCAGCGGTTGGAAGCTCTTAAATGTGTATGGCGGACATGAGAGTAATCACAGCAACCGCTGCAGGCGCGCCTGAAGCGCGTCGACCACCACCGCCTCGTCGTGGGTCGCGGCCGTCGCCGCCGCGTCGCCCCCGCCGGCCGACGCCGCGTCCCCCGCCGCCGCCGCCTGCGTGCCGCGCTGGATCTGCCTCAGCCGCTCGCGCAGCTGGTCCATGTTTCCCCCGGCCGCGAGGCCGCCCGCGCCGCCGCCGCCGCCGCCGCCGCCCGCGGCGGAGGCGCTCGCCGCGGCGGCGGCGGCCTTGAGCTGCAGCGAGCCGGGCGTCAGCGCGCCGCCGCCGCCAAAGCCGCTGCCGCCTCCGCCGACGAGCGCGCCGGCCGCCGCCGCCCCCGTCGCGCGGGGCGGCGCCGGCGTGGCGGCGCTGGAGGCGGCGGCCTGGTCGGCGGCGGGCGCGGCGGCGCTCGGCGTCGGGGGCACGTCCGGGATGCTGCGCGCCGCGGGGGCGGGAGGCGCAGAGGGCGGCGGCTGCGAGGGAGCGCCCGCCGCCGCCGCCGCCCCGGCCGCGCCGTCCAGCGGCGGCTGCGGCTGCGGCGGCGGCGGCGGCTGCTGCGCGCGCACCTTGGCCAGCCCTCGCACGATGAACGACCGGAACGCCGCGCTCGTGCCGCTCAGCAGCTCCTCGACGTCCTCCGGGCCTTGGCCGTGCGCCGCGAGCAGCGCGTCGAGCGCGCGCAGGGCGCCGGCCACGTCCTCCTTGGCGGCGATGCGCCGGAAGATCTGCGCGAGCGCCGCCTGGAAGCAGCCGCCGCCGCCCTCGCCGCCGCCCGCCTCTTCGCCGCCGCCGCCGCTGCCGTTTGCGCCCGCCTGCCCGCCGCCAGCCACCGCAGCGCCCGCCGGCTGCGAGGCCTGCTGCTGCTGCTGCTGCTGCTGCGGCTGGCTAAGCGCAGGGTTGGCGGCGCTGGACGCGGGCGGCGACGACGGACGCGCCGCCGCCCCCGCCCCCGCCCCCCCCGCTCCCCCCGCCGACGCCGCATGCTGCTGCTGCTGCTGCTGCTGCAGCGTCTGCAGGTTGAGGTCGATGTACGACAGGATCAACGGCCGCGCCCCCGTCGACGCCGACGCCGCCGGGATCCCCCCCGTGTGGCGGTACACGCTCCCGCCCTCGAGCTTGCACAGCTCGTGCAGGACGGTCTTGACCATGCGCAGCGGCTTGTCCTCGCGCGCGCCGCGGCGGCGGATCTCGTCGAGCCCCAGGGCCTCGAAAAACTCGTGCACGGCCAGGAGGAGGCGCGGGGGGTCGACCTGCGCGCGCTCGACCGCGGCCGGGAGGCCCTTGGTGAGCTTGATGAGGCACTTGACGACGAGGTCGGACCAGCGGGCCTCGGGCGGGGAGGACGGGGGGGGCGGCGGCGGCGGGCACGCGCCGCCGGCGTCGGCCGCGCCGCCGGGCGGCGCCGGCGCCGACGCCAGCAGCAGCTCGCGCGGCGGCTCGCGCAGCAGGCGCAGGAGCACCTCGAAGCACGCCGTGCGGTCGCAGTGGTCGAGCACCTTGAGCATGAGCACGTTGAGCGCGCGCAGCAGGGCCTCCCCCTCGGGCAGGCGCCCCAGGGCGTCGTCGACCAGCCGCAGCAGCAGCGCGCGCACGACGCACCGCAGCGTGGCCGCCGAGACGCGCTCGGCGCCCGAGGCGTGGCCAAACTGGTTCATGAGCGCGTTGAGGCAGTACTTGCACGCGCGCGCGTTGGGCTGCGCGCCCGCGCGGATGGCGGCCCCCGCGGCGGCAAAGACGGCGTCGGTGCGAGCGGCGACGGCCGCGGCGAGGGCGTCGCCCTCGGCGTCGAGCAGGGCGCCGACGGCGGCGACGGCCGCGCGCTGCTCTGCGGGCATGGCGGCGGCGGCGGCGCCGCCCGCGGCCACGCGCTGGGCGTCCATCATCTCGTAGCACAGGAGTTTCATGGCGTCGACGGCGTCCTCCACGGGGGCGTCGGTGAGGAGGCCCAGGACGCGGCGCCACTCGGCGCGCAGGAGGGCCGGGTCGTGGCCGAGGCGCGCGAGCGGCTGGAGCGGCGGGGCGCCGGAAGCGGCGGTGGCGGCGGCAGAGGGCGCGAGGGCAGAGGCGGCGGCGGCGGCGGCGGCGGCGGCCCCATAATTATGGCTGTAGCCGCCGCCGTCGCCCGCGAGCGCCGTCATGGGCCGGCTGGCCGGCAGGTAGGTGGCCAGGTTGGCGCCGCCAGACAGGCCCGGCGGCGGCGGGCTGACCGGGCGCGCCGCCGCTGCTGCTGTTGCTGTTGCCGCCGCCGCCGTCCCGATGGCGCCGCCCGCCGCCCCCGCCCCCCCGGCTCCCGCCTGCTGCTGCTGCTGCTGCTGCTGCTGCTCCGCGGGCGGCGGCAGGCCAAACTCGGCCGCGCGGTACCCGGGGGCCAAGCCCTTCCTCGCGAGCTCGCGCTCCGAGCTCCGCAGCCGCTCCTCCACCAGGCTCCGCTGCTGGTCCGTCAGCCGCGCGCCCTGCAGCTGCCGCCACACGCCGCGCGCGCCCTCGATCCGGTGCACCTGCTCGAGCGCGCCGAGCGCGGCCTGGCGCGCGTCGCCGTCGCGCTCCGAGGTCAGGCGCGCGAGTACGGCGACGACGCCGACCACGGCCGCGGGCGCCTGCTGCTGCTGCTGCTGCGCCTGCTGCTGCTGCTGCGCCTGGTGGGCGCCCGGGGTGGTCGGCATCGCGCCGCCAGCCGCCCCCCCGCAAGCGCCGCCCCCGGCCCCGCCCCCGGCCCCGCCCCCGCCGTAGAGCGCCGGGCCGCCGCGCGCGATCAGCAGGCCGATCTCCTCGGCGCACGCGACGCGCGTGCGGTTGTTCTTCGAGTCGAGCCCCTCGCGCGCGAAGGCGAGGACGCGCGCGGGCGGGTGCACGCGCGAGCACAGGCGCAGGAGCTCGCGCAGCTCGTGGCGCAGGCGCTCCTGCGGCTGGCCGCACTTGTCGACGAGCCCGGGCAGCAGGCAGCGCGCCTCGTGCTCCGACAGGCGCCCCCCCGAGCCCTGCAGCGCGCGCAGCAGCGCGCGCAGCATGGCCGTGACGGACAGGAGCGTGGAGGTGTTGCCCTCGGCGAGGCGCAGGACGGCCCAGCGCAGGAGGAGGTCGAGGGCGCCGTGGACGGCCGGGTCGAGCGGGGGGCCGTCGGCCGCAGCGGCAGCGTCGGCTTCGGCGGCGCCGCCGCCGCCGCCGTCCTCGCCAGCGGCCGCCGCCGCCGCCGCCGCCGCGGGCGACTGGGCGACGACGAGCTCGCGCACGGCGTCGGCGGCCGCGCAGTGCTTGCGAAACTCCTTGGAGAAGAAGAGGGCGCGCGCCTCGGGCGTCAGCACGGCGCCGAGCTCGGCCTCGAGCGCCTGCGCCTCGTCCGGGCGCGGGTCGTAGCGCACGCCGCGGAAGCGCGACTTGCGCGCGCGCTCGGCCTTGCGCGCGTCGACGGCGCCAAAGACGGACGCCGGCTCGGCAGCGGCGGGCGGCTCCGGGGCGGCGGCAGGAGCAGCAGCAGCAGGAGGCGGGGCCCCCCGGCTGGCGGCCGCCGTGGCCGGGCGCGTCGAGGACGCCGCCGCGCCGCCGCGGGCCGTCAGAGGAGGAGGAGGCGGGGCGGCGGCTGTCGTTGCTGCCGCCGCCGCCGCCGCCGCCGGCTCGCCGCCGCCCGCGCCTCCCGCCGCCGCCACCGCCTTGGCCACGGCCTCGATCGCGGCCGCCCGCACGGCCCGGTCCTGCGGGCCGCGCGCCGCCGCGTCGGCCGCCGCGCGCGCTCCCGCCGCCGCAACCAGGGCCGACGCGACCGCCGCGGCCGCCTCGCGCACCTGGCCCGTCTTGAACGACGCGCCCAGGCCGACGCACGTCGCGACGCTGCCGGGGGCGGGCGGCGACACGAGCGCCGCGGCGCCCGCCCCGCCCGCGGCCAGCTTTTGCGCGAGCCACCCGAGGCCCGCGGCCATCCCCTCCGAGACCACTTTCGGCGCCGCCAGCGCCTCGGCGAGCTCGTCCGCTGCCGCCTCGGGCGCGGCCCACGCGTCCAGCGCCTCGACGACCGCCGCCCGCACCTGCGGCTTGGCGTCGGCCAGGCAGCGCAGCGCCGAGGGCAGCGCGGGCCGCAGGTCGCGCGCCCCCGGACGCCCCGCCGCGCGCGCCACGCGCGCGAGGAGCTGCAGGGCCTGGGCGGCCAGGTTGCGGTTGGTGTCGGCGAAGCGCTGGCGCAGGGCGGGGGCCAGGTCCGCCAGCCCGCAAGGGGCGATGCGCCCGCCGGCCGCCGCCACGGCCGCCTCGAGCCCCTCGACCGCCGCCTTGCGCTCCTTCCAGTCGGCCGAGCCGAGGGGGGCGATCAGCTCGGCGATCTGGGCCGACACGTCGGCGCGCGGGAGGAGGCCGTCGCCGTCGTCGTCGACGATCGCGGCGGCGGCGGGGGGGGCGGCG
>Ga0315905_10005407_pt1 | contig 13018 bp, 10 predicted proteins | sample LakEriMetagenome_5_FD_203522 | JGI IMG/M metagenome (GOLD analysis project Ga0315905, IMG submission 203522) | Freshwater fungal communities from buoy surface, Lake Erie, Ohio, United States - Buoy 4 MA121 | ecosystem: Environmental > Aquatic > Freshwater > Lake | place: USA: Lake Erie, Ohio... | reverse complement strand
CCGGGTTCTGAACTCCCGAGAGTCCTGTCAAGTACACTCTTGTCAAGTGTCCCTGCACGACTGCCGAATGCGCAACGCGGGAGCCGAGGCTCGCTCCGTGAGCTCGTCGAGGAGAAAGGCACGCATCGAAGTTTCCCGCAAAAGTTCCCGCCAAACCGTTGCACTCGCATCTGGCGTCGCTAATTATAAACTTGGGGTCTGATGTATACCCGCTGCCGTGCTCGCCCACCGATATCGACTCGATAGCACCTTTTGTTGTTCAGTGAGAAAGAGTGCGCACGCAAGCAGCGTGCGCGTATACATTCATTCGTAAGGTTCGGCCACAGACATGAAAACACACCTCAGGCACAGATATTGATATTGGACATTGACATGGACACAACACTTACGGCACGCACGTACCGGTCAAATAATTCACTGCTGTGATGATTGCTCGAAAGTGATGGCCTGATCCGCCGACAGTACTGATGACCATGCCTACTAAGCAGTTGGACGTGGAAGCCAGTGATACAAGGTTTATGCCGGTAATAGTATTCTCCATAAGAGTCAAGGTTTTTGGATAGTACTGGACAATGGAGAGGAACATAGACAGGCCGTAGTCTTTGCCGTGATGTGAAATGTGTATGGCCATGAGGGACCCATCTGTTGCATTTACACTTGTGCGGGCAAAGAAGCCTTGCCCCGAGAATGGATGAGCAGCATGCAAGTCTGCTGCCAGGTAGTTCGCGCCCGCTGACACTATCTCCACCATGCTTACAGAATTATGCATTATGATTGTAGTACCAGAGTATACAGGCGTCAGTAAAAGGTCGTTTGTATATCCAGAACCCAAACTCAAGATGCGAGTGCTGCTGATGCCGAGCCGAGATGCCATGACTTCATTTGGAAAGTTCGACAGCTGTGTCTTTGATTCAACATCAAATACTGCCCGAAAACCAGTTCCCCCACCATCAAGGGCTATCAGATCACCCTCAATATAGCCAGAACCTGGCTCTGTGATATAGATTTCAAGAGGCGATGACGGCAACTGCATGCGGGACTTCAACTGGAGAATAAAGGTGTTGTTTGCTCCTGCTCCCGGATCACTTTGCTCAATCCTGGCCCGCAAGAAACTATGAACACCCAATGGCGCCTCTGCCCCGCTGCCTCGCGTCATAGCTTTGGCTGCAATGGGCCATCCTGCCGATACCTCAATTGGAGACGGTGCATCTTGACCTTCGACCGGGTTTCTGAGTATGAAAGAAAGGTTGTATGCAACATGCGGCTCCGTTGTTGCAATGGCGGTAATCATGAAGCTCCCAGCAGTTCGATTCCACAGACCGTTACTCGCAAACACGCTCGGGTGTGAATTGGTACTGAGCGGTAGCAATCCGCTCGACGTCGTGGAACCCCGCAAACCCGCAATCGTGATATTCATGGAGCGCCCGCTGTTTTGTACTAATGACCCATAGGTCGATATGCCGACAAAGATTGTGTTGATCCCTGCACTTGCTGGTGTCGCGTGACGAATCTGAGCATGGTCCCAACCGATGATCAAGAGAGCTGCAGTATTAAGCGGTCCGTGAAGCATGGGCAGCGGAACGAACCTTGACAACGGTGTCGGTCCATTGACCTCTATCTGCACATATGGTTCATCCTGCGGCGTCGTCGGATTTGTAACCTGTTGCGCACAAAACCGAAGTCACCGAGTCAAAACGACAATGTGCAATCTATTTTCAATTCAAAAACGATCATACAAAGGTATTGTGAGTTTTCAAGAAAGTTGAAACTACCTCAAAGGAGAGGGTGTAGAGAACGCCAGGTACCATGCTGGTGAGAACGTCGATGATAACTGAGCCATTAACTTTGTGCCAAGGCACGTTGAGCTGAAAAATGCCTGTCGAGTTCAAATCCGTGAGGCTGAGCGTGCCCGACGACGTCTGCGTGTCCACAAGTCCCTTGATTGTGATCTTGGAAGGAGATTCAACCGAGAGAGTTGTTGCAAATTGCACTGTGATCCTGTTCTGGGCACCGGGAAACTCGGATGCCTGGCGAATATGTCTACCAATGAGGCCGTAAACAAACAGTGGTGCAACCGCTGCGTTTGGAAACGTCATCTGTTTCTTTGTCATTAATAATGATGAGGACGTGACTTCTGCATAGATGGGAGGGGACTCTTGTCCGCTGTCGGGATTCTGTACCGCGAAGCTGATCGTGTAGTTGGTATGTCGTTGAATGCGAAACACGATGACCTGTAGAGTTCCTGAAGATTGTGTCCACGCTCCTATGTCGGCGAGCTCCAGGCTGTGATTGCGTACGCCAAACGATATTGGGAGTGTCTGGTCGGTCGTCTTGGTTGTTACAAGTCCCGAAAATACCAGAGTAGCGTTTTCAAAATCAATATTGAAGACCAGATCGATAACGAAAGTGTTCGACATCCCTGCCTGCGACGTGCTTTGCTGAATCAAATGTCTTTCAAGTTTGGCAATCAGGAGGGGCGATTTGTTTGCCACATCGCGAAGGAAGCGCTGTGGAGCTAGTGTCATGTTCTCGCTTTGTCCCACAATCGAGATCTCTGGGGAGTCCTGCCCGATTTCAGGGTTTTTTAGGAACCAAGAAAATTCCAGGGGTGTTGCAGCAGCAACATTTTCCGTCAGGCGCAGCACCAAAGTTTTCGCATCATTATTCCATAAGCCCTCCGCTGGTTTCCCGCTAAATGAGGGCGCCTCAAAGAAAAACTGGCAGCCTGTCAAAGTGGTCTCATGGCCTGTCAAAGTGGTCTCATGGCTCGGGTACATGCCACACGAGGAAGCTCCCACAAAAGGAACAAGGTCCACCGATCCTGCAGATGCGTGTGGGTGGTTAGTCTCCAGTAAATGATAAAGGATGCATGCAATTCTTTAAATTTGATTTACAAGCAGCAGCGTAAAACGCAGGAGCTGAATTGCCTACTGGGGGGAACCGCTATCCGCAAAAGCGCCATTGAGCCCCGAAATGGTCAGCAGTAGTCCTTTGAACAGTTTCGTGTATGGCACCAAGGTAACAGAGAGACGATTATTTGCTCCGTGGCTTGGTGTCGATTGCCCGATTTTTGCTATGGCAAAGCCAGCGATGACGAGAGGGGCATCTTCTCCCCCCGCCTTGACCATTGCTACACGCGAAATGCGCGAGTTGAACCCGTCAGTTTCAATCGATATGGCTGGTGATGCCTGTCCAGCGGCTGGGTTTGTAATTTCAAAGGCAAACTTGTAAATATTGAGCGCCAGAAGGGGTTTTATGACGTGTAATACCAGACTGTGATTGCCTTCCGTAGCATTCTTCCAGTGGCCAAACCCTGCTGAGCCGGTGGGTGAGTCCGAGAAGTGACGAGAGCAGTTACCAGCACAAGATGACTCATCGCCCGAGTTGAGTATCCGGATGCGTGAGGAAGCAAAGAACGCGTTTGCAAGTCCGGAAATGGTTATGGAGCAAGGCTGTGCGCCGGCTTGCGGCTGCCCAAGATCAACCCTTGGAACGAGTGTGACAGAGAGGCGATTGGTGTAGGTACCGCGATGGTCGCTCTGTCCGATGACCATCGTGGTCAAGTACGCTGTTTGAAGAGGCTTGAAATGAAGGTTTGATGGTACGGTAAGGCTTCTGATTCCTGTAGTCCAGGCACGAGCGTCAAGTGATGTCCTGCCAAGTTGCATCAACACAGCTGGCGCATCTTGTCCCATGGTGGGGTTGCGCAACTCGACAGAGAAGACGACCTCTTGATTTGCCGCGATGTCTTGAATCATTTTAAACACCATGCTTCCAGATTCTTGCGTCCAGTTGGCAGTGGACGCATACATGGAATGAATGCGAATGGGACCCGAAGGAGTCAATGACCCTGTTAGTCCGATTATTGTAAAGACCTGAAGACTAGCCAGAATCGGAAATGAAGCCATGATTGAGAGCGAAATATTGTTGAGGTCCCCTGCAGATACAAGGGTCTGCCGAATCGAATGGTTGAAAAAGTCTGCCAGCTGAAGAGCTCGTAATGTTGCGTTGGCCGGTGTCATTGTTATTTGTGCTACATTGATAGCCCCGGCCGCGAGTCCATTGCCAGACGCTGATATAAACACATCTGGAGGCAACTGAAAATCGCTTCTCTCAGCATTCATGAGCGTAAAATCAAACATGTAGTCAATCCCTAAGGTAAGCTGGTCAATGAGTTCCACTACAAGAGTGCCAGATTCTCTTGCCCACGAACCACTTGCACCCAACACGTTTTGATACGGCCCGCGGAGCTCGAGGGTGTCTGTGTCGGGGGTCTGCTTAGAAAGTAATTGCTTTGAGCGTTAGTGTCTGTATTCATCCTCGACTTCTTTTCAAGTTGCACCTTTCATTGGTCTATGTGTGTCTGTCACCTTAACCTTGCGCGCGCGCACACACACTCACACACACACATGCACCCGCGCACAAAAGACGCATGCCTGGGTGCCAACAAGGCCATGGATGACGATGTGAGTGCCGTTGGGAAGATTGACAGAAAGATGCAAGGTTACTGACAGAGTGTTGTTGGCAGAGGTTGAGCTATCAGACTGCTCAATGCTATTTGTCTCGAAGCCAGCCACGAGGAGAGGGTGAAACATGGTGTCGAGTTTACCCATCAACTCCTTCTCCGATTTGTATATAGATTCTTCTCCGATTTGTATATAGATGTCCGGCGAGTTTTGCTTGCCGAGCGGATTTTGCATACCGAAACTGATGTTGTAATTTGTGTTCGCATACAAGGTTCTATTTTCATGAACCTTGAAGATGAGGGTCGCATTGTGTGGGTAAGCGCGCATCGTGGCTCCAAAGACTTGCATCTGGTCTCGTTGAGCCTCGGTCAACGCCGCATCACAGATGTAGGTAAGGCTGATATCGCGATAGTAGGGCGCTGGATTTGATCCCGTGTATCGAAATCCGGTAACTTTCAAAACCCCAGCGCCGGCTGCTGTTATGTCAACATTGGAAACCACCACGATCGTCACGGTATTATTTGCCCCGCTGCTCGGTGTCATTTGGTATATGAGTCTGACGGTGAGGCCTGCAACGAGAAGCGGCTGCAAGTTGCCGAGGCCCTTGTCAAACACCGTTCGCGGTGAAGTTTGCCCAGACACTTCTATCTCGATGATAGGCGACGATTGTTTATTTGGAGGATTGCGCATGGGGATGGCTATCGAGATTTGACCAGTGCGCCCTCCCGTTGAAGTTATCGCTTTAGAAATGACGTACATACGAAGCTCTGAGCCGTCGAACCACGCTGACCCATTCGACCCGGTCGCATTCCACGTCAAAGACTGTCCAAAAAACACAGCGCAGCTGTAGGTCGGACCTGGGCAAGTGAGAGGAGTGCCCGATTCAACAGATGCATCCTGAACTTCTACCGGTCCTGCAGCGAGTCCACTGCGAAGAGACATGCTTGAAAGGCCATATATGGTCACTATATTGCCCACCTCGAGAGCTGTATAGAAGTTCAATTGGATGATGAGGCGGTTTTCGCCATCCACAGCAACGTTTTCTTGGCGCAAGAAGGGCGCAATCACGTGTCCCTGCACACGCATCCGTGTCCATGCGCATAATTCCTGCTCAGATCTCTCATTTTCTGCCTGTTTGCGTGCTTTGCTGTCTGTTGCCGAGCCAACGCAATTTTGCTCATGTGCATGAGCATGATGCGCACTTGCTCAAGCCCCTTCCAAAGCATGCATTTACTTACTCAAATACCCACAGTACGCACAGGAGCACATAGAAACTTGCACACTCGCAATCACTCTCATGATGATTCGCACATCAAGAGGGCAGAGGATTACCGATACGAGCCCGGGCTGAAAATTTCCGGGTCCAGATTGCATTGCAATCCACGGCATTTCGCACATTGATATAGAAACCGTGCTCCCAAACCGCCCCTCTGGAGGATTCTTGACGTCAAAAGAAAAGACCAATTCAGTGCCGGGTTCGGCGGTCTGCACGATGCTGCCTGTTAGCAGGCCCTTCAACGAGTCATACGTTGCGCTAGTGCCAAGATATGTTGATTTAGTGTCCAGATATGTTGAGTTGAGTTCATTAAGCGGAATTTGGTGTGGCAAGTTATTGTACAGGATATAGCGGTCGACGTAAGCGACTGCAGAAAAGGCCAAGGGCATGCTCAAGGATGCCAATCTGCCGATGCCTACGTACGTCGCTATCAGATAAAACTGAGATCTGATGCGAATAGCATACCCTGTGTATGCGTTGTTTGTCGTGGGGGCTCGCGTGTCGAGAGCTATTTGGTTGGCACTGTTCACGGCAGTGATGGTCCCCGAGCCTGCAATCGTTGGGGGCAGTGCCTTGATGGTAAAGTTACAAACAACTGGGCCTGCTGTCAGCCACATGTTTACAGACACTGTAACACTTATAGTGTTGGTCTGATCTGTCTTGCCCTGATTCCAGTTTGAAGCAGCTGATGTGCTCTGCCAGATCCTGGGAGTGTACAAATATCGAGCGACAAAAAGAGGAGCCTTGTTCATAAGCGCTTTTTCCATTTCTATCAACTGGATCAATGGATATGGGGTAGCCTCGATGCTCACTGTGGGCGATTGCTGGCCGGGCGCACCTGGATTTTGGAGGTCAAAAGATAGAGTGTAAGTCTGGTAGGCCTTGCTATCGCCTGAAAGCAAGATGACGAGGTGTCCAGTTTTCTGCTGCCAATTCGCTGATGATTGAAACGTAGCAGTCGACACATTATCCCCACCCCGGATGGCGAGGGAGCCATCTTTCGTTTCTGAGCCCGTTAGCCCCCGGAGATGCACGGCAGTGCCTTGCGATCCAAACAGGTCGTCGGAAACGGCTATCGTAATTGTAATGGTGTTGAGGGCTCCTTGCACCACCGAACTTTGACCGATTTTCCTGAGAATGAACCCAATAATCAGAAGCGGCGCAGATCGCCCTGGTGCGTTGACCATCAGGAAGTTTGACGACCCCACCGCAGACGTTGAGATGTATACGGGTTTTCCAACTTGCCCCCCCCAAGCCAGTTCTGGATTCTGTGTGTATGAGGATCACAAGATTGAGAATGAAAGGTACAAGGCGGCTCAATGTCAAGTGGCAATCAGTCATGGCAATCAGTCATGGCAATCAGTTAGGGCATTTGAATGCATGCCTAACACACAGGCAAATGCGTCAAGTATCATGAGGAATGCACTCGCTGGCAACGAGGTAAGAAAGTTATGCACGCATACCCAAACTTCGAAGGAGAAGCCATATATTTTCTCATTCGCTGAATCCTCCTGAACCGAGAGGACCAAGCTGCCGGTACTGATATTCCATGCCCCAACATATCCGAAGGTCTCGTGAAAGCCCCTTGTAATATCCCACGGCTCGCCAACAAGAGGGGTGAAGCTGTAGGAATTTTCAACGTATACCGTCTTGGTGGCGAGATCCCAGACGGTGATGAGGCGAGCTTCACTTCGTATTTTGAACAGATACCCGACAGCCGTAAAGGAAATATCCTTATCAATAACAAAGGGCCCAGAATACGATACGACTCCAACCAGGGACCCAGAGAATGTAGGTTCCTCGCGGAGGATGCGCGAATCCGAAGCCTCGTACGACTCCTTTGTGTCCACTAGGCCAGTGATGGTGAGCTTTGTACCAATCTCTTGCTTGAGAACAGCATAGTTTTGGAAGAAAAAAGTGAGTCTGTTGGGCAAATTAGCAGCTGTCACTGATTGCGAAGCATACGTATAGTTGAAGCCAGCGATTCGTAGGGCGTCGATAGAGCTGCCAGGGCTCCACATTGATGTCATGAGGATCAACGAGGATGAGACAGAACCATTTGAATGCTGAATGTTGATAGGTGGAGGGGCTTGTCCAAACGCCCAGTTTTTCACATCAAACATAATTCGGATCGTCTGTCCCGCAGGAATGAAGCGGGCAGAGCTCATACGCAACTCTCCTCCGATTTCAATGTTAGGGTGAGCGTTTCCGGCCACAATTTTGGTGCTGTCAGAATTGAGGTTTGCATACCCATAGTTTCCTCCACTATCGCTCGATAATGTCCCGACCCATTGTGCGCTCGCAATTTCGTTTGGCCATGGGTTCGGATCTTGTAGTATCGTTGGACTCCCCGGATAATTTATATCCGTATAATGCGGAATAGGACTCTTGAAAAAGGTGTGGCAGGTCGCACTAGGGTCCGCGTCTGCCGCACATGACCCATCTCCTGACGCATCTTTTAGGAACACTCGATCGGAGTCTCGGTAAACTCCTTTAAACCCCGAAATAGTAAACAAATGCCCGTCTTCAATGGTGGTAAAGGGAACCAATGTGATTGTCAAATTGTTGGGCGCAGAAAAAGTCTGGGTAGACTGGGCAATGACAGCAACCGAAAAGCCGGTAACAACCAAGGGAGCAAAGTCTCCCTCTGCTTTCCGAATCGGTCGATTGGACAGGATGATAGAGTTGCTCGAGTTGCTGGCCGCACGTACCTCTATGAAAATACCAGGCGAGTATTGTCCAGCTGCGGGGTTTGTGACGAGAAAACTAAACACGTAAGCGGTTTTCGGCATCAAGGCTTCGACGATACACAAGGTCAAGCTGGCGCTTGTCTTGTTCCAGGATCCATATCCCACAGTACCCCCACAGCTGTCCGAAAAACGGGAGGCGTGGGCAGAAGAAAGCTGCCGCGCACCCGATGCGGTCTGAGCGCCTATCAAATTTGAGATTATAATGGCATTGTTCTCCAACAAGGTCGTCCGCGGCGTGAGCGTCACTGTAATTTTGTTGTTTGCGATACTGACACTAGGCGAAGATTGAATGATCATGGACGAGTCATTAAGAAAATCAAAGACAAGAAGAGGCGCAAGATTGCCCGGGCCCGAAAACAACGATTCTTTAACAAAGTCGTTGACGCGCACAGGAAATTCATATTCGTCGAGCAATTTTGACAGGTGGATGCTGCAGTGTGTTCTGGCCTCCTGCCCCTCCTCTGCGTTGTGCAGCACGAAGGTGATGTCATATAACCTGCCTGCGGCAATCTTTTGGGCTGGATGCAGAATGAGCTTGCCCTCTTGCTCCCAGCGTGGCGCCGCGCCGCCGTCACTTCGCCACAGGTCCGAGAAGAAGGCTGCCGACACTGGAAACGGATGTGCTGACAGCGTCTGCGTTCCATTGAGGCCGCTGTCCCATTACATTCATGACACATAAATGAGTTTCGTCCTCACTTCATAAGGTAGTCGCGAAACAAGAAGATTTATATCTCAAACACCTGCGCACTGTGTACTTGCATGCCCTCTCTCCTGCTGAATGTGATTGAGATCTCTCTGTTACTCTCTCTCGCTGACTCACTCACGCTCTGGTCGGACAAACCTGATGGTGAGGATGGGAGCTTCGGCCTCATACGAAAAGTCGCGGTTGACCTGGAAGGTGATGCTGATAGTGTTCAAACCTCCGGTTGCAATCGTCGATTGCTGAATGGTTCTTGTTGTGAAACCCGCTACGAATAGTGGCTGTGCGTCGCCTGGAGCTTTGGTCATGGGAGCAATGGCGAAAAGTGTTTTCCCGTGAGCGCGAATGTGGATGCTTGGCGAGTTCACGGCGTACGCCACATTCTGAAGCTCAAAGGATATTGTGTGTTGCTCGTTGGCCGATAATGTTGCTGACATGAGAGTGAAAGTGAGCGTGCCGTCCGAGGAGTACGAAGCCCCTCCGCCAAACTGAACAGCAGCGGTTCCTGACAGCGCAAGGGTTGAGGTCAATGTCGCGGTTGGAGACAGACCCGTGATGATCATTGTGTCAAGCTGCTGTAACTCAACATTTGTTCTCAGTAAGACCTGCATCACATTTCGTTTGTTTTGCAAATATGAGCTTTGCGACATCATGCGCGTGTCGAAACTGGGCACAACGATGCGCAAAATTTCTGTGCCATGGACCACTCCGCGAGCTGGGCCAGATACAGTGGCCATGCTTTCTGTAGACGAATTCTTCGAAGGACACACGATCGTGGTGGGGGAGGACAACCTTTGATCGCTCGTCCGGTCGTTGAAGACAGTCAACGTGACGCCATGTTCTACTCCTGCCGCCATCGACGAACCTTGCACTGCGGGTGTGAGCAAGGCAGAGAGTCAGTGAAATTGGTTGTATGAGCAATGCTAAAGCAAGGATGTACGTTGAGTGCTTGTGTATATGCCAACGACGTCGGATCTAGTGCAGCTCCATTGAGCAGCACGCCCCAGAACCCCATCTGGCTGCTACACAGTATGAACCTCCCCTACATCACACCAGGCCACTCTCAAACCCGGAATACCCTGAGGTGGAAATACCCGGCGGGGTATTCCAAAAGCCATTCCTCCAAAGCCAGGGTCACGGAGCTCCTAAAGGCATAGCGCGCTTTCTGGAGCCGCTGTGACTCTGGATGTACGAGACTATTTACTTACATGCCGCAAATACTGCGATAGTCTATCTGCTCTTTCTGAGTCTACGCAATTGATTCAACAGTCACGGGCGTTTGCTATCATGTTTTTGTGCATGCTTAGAGTTGGAATTCATGTAGGCAGACGGCTCATGCGCAACCACAAGTGACAAAACGCACCGATTGTAAAGGTAATTGTGCCAGCTGAGTGATAAAAACATGCGGTGCCACCAGCGGCGGCCGAGCTAGTGCCACACGCAAAGCTAGAAGAGGTGTCTGGATATCCTGCCAAGGCTGAAAGCGCCCGTACGTGCGTGCCGCCAGCGAGTGAGCTCGGCCCCAAACCAGTCAGACCGGCAATCGTGATCGTGGTCCCCGCGGGGAGAGCGGTGTTTGACTTGAGCGCGATGTTTATCGTGTTGCTTTCAGCGGCTACGGGATTTGTTTGCCAGATTCGCCTTGTGTCAAAGAGTGCTTGTCCTGTGCCAAACTGCAGCGCCATTATCATTCCAAACATCAATCTGGGTGCCATCATCCTAGCCATTGTGATTTACATAGATATTTGACAGATTTGATTCAAAAAAAAAATGTTTTTTTTCCCACTGGTTTTCAGCTCGCAACTGCATGAAACTGCTGTTGTAGCTTGCGTGCATGATGGTCCAAGGAGTTCCCCACCCATTACAAACTTTACCGTGGCACAGCTGGCCACACTGAACAGAGCAGAAAGGTCCCAGCTGGTGAAATCCGTTGACGATGAACTGCCTGCCGAGTGGAGAGCATGACAGTCCTCGGCGCAGTGTGCCAAAGGAAAAAATAGGACGGCTGCTGACGTATTCGTGAACAAAGCATTGCAAAGGTTGCGAACCAAAACGGGCCAGGGTGCATGCAAAGAGTCTGTGCGCAGTATCGCAGGAGGAGACAGATACGATCAGCATGGCGAGAGCAATGCACAGCGCCGCATGTATGAGGCGGGGACCATGGCGCTTTCCGACACCTTCAAGGTGTGCGGTCACCCCGACCAGGTATCCATTCTTTTTTTTAATTGATAGGTATAGGATATTTTCTTGGCACCTGCTTTGTCGGAGTGGCCGGTCATAGCAACTGCTTTGCCGGAGTGCGCAAGTGTCATGGCTTGCCGTATCCTTCTTGGCCTTGCGCGCTTTCTTGGAGCCCCAAGAAAGAGAACCTGCTTCGGTCTCCTCCTCCTTTCGCTTTCCCTTGCCCTGGTCCTTCCCCTGCAATAGGTCGTACAGTAATAAAACACACACCTTAGGCTGCATCCCTCCCTTGCCTATCTGCGACTGCCCCGTGGGATCGAACCCATAATTCAACTCGCCCATGCTCAAGCGAATGCGGTGGCAGCGGCCGGTTCATCAGCAAAAATGCCCTCCCGAGCAATAATCTCCTCGTGCCTCCACTCGCTGAACTCCGCCCACCTGGCAGGAGGAGGACATGGATGGAGGAGGACATGGATGGCCTCTGACAACAGTTGAGACACCGCAAAAGGCAAGGCGTGGTCAAGGCCAGGGGTGGGGGCGGGCTGGTGATGGAGCGCGCGAGCTTCTCCCTTGGACGGCAGGCCCCGGCTCGTAAAAGAACTTTGATCCCGAGCAACCTCTCGCGAGGGACTCCTAGGGCAGCAGCCTTGCGCTCGTTTTATATTCAATACAGTTTGTGTCGTGTCGTCCTCCCTCACTATGTATCTCGCACCCACTGCCGATCCCCCGCGGTCCCCCATGCCCGCGCGCTCGCGTGAATGTCTATGAATGTCGAGGTGACAACCCCGCCTCGCTACGAGCAGCCGACTAGCGCGCCCAGAGCCCACCCACCCGCCCACCCACATGCATTCATAGCTTTTTTATTATCATTATCGTCACGAAGCAAAATCGCCTGTGAATTGACCACCGACAAAAATTCTACTACTGTACATATGAGGCCAAGGTTTTCAAACAGAGAACCGCATTCCAGACGCACGCACACACCCGCCGCAGTCCCCCCCCCGCGGCTATTCGAAAAGTGTGAGCGCTTTTATCTCTGTCCTGCACTGTCCCAAATGCATCTTCTTTGCTGCATCCTGCCATCCAGTCATCCTCCCACCCTGTCCACATCTCTATCTGTCCATGTCTCTCTATCTGCTCTTTTATCTGTATGCATGTAAATGATGTACAAGAGCGATATCTGGACACTCAAACCAGCCGATACTCTCTCTCTCACTCTCTCTCTCTCTCTCACACACATAAATGTACACACACACACGCACGCACGCACACACACACACACATCACGCATCCAGCGCAGCCACTTGAGCCTTCCACTGATCGCGCTGGGACAGAGCGCGAGCAGTGACGTAACGCCAGTACAGGGAGGCAACGGCGCCGCCAAAGACAGTCGATGCAGTCACACATGCCGCTTGGCCAACGCGCGCCGGGATTCTGTCGGCGAGCCCGTGCACGCGCTCATGCAGCGACTGGCCGTGAGGGCCACGTGACAAGTCTCCGTAGATTGAGAGCGCTGCCTCTCGCACCGCGTCCATGTGCGCGTCATTCGACTCTGGCAGGCGCAATCGGTGCGCACTGCCTTGTTGGATGAGGCGAGCCTTTCTTGCGCGCATGTCGTAATCCTGTGCAGCCAGATAAAAGGGGA
>Ga0315905_10005406_pt1 | contig 13018 bp, 12 predicted proteins | sample LakEriMetagenome_5_FD_203522 | JGI IMG/M metagenome (GOLD analysis project Ga0315905, IMG submission 203522) | Freshwater fungal communities from buoy surface, Lake Erie, Ohio, United States - Buoy 4 MA121 | ecosystem: Environmental > Aquatic > Freshwater > Lake | place: USA: Lake Erie, Ohio... | reverse complement strand
CCAACCGAAGCCAGTGGCGGCGTCAATCTGCAGACCATCCGCGCCATTGCCGAAACCGGCGTCACCTTCATCAGCGTCGGCCGCATCACCCAGAGCGCACCGGCCGCCGATATTGGTTTGGATTTCGCCTGAACCACAAGCTATGCTGCTGGCATGACGCCAGAACCCAGCGACGGCCTCAGCCCCAGCGATCGCGCCCGCGCGCTTCTAGCGTTCCGCTTTATCGAACGCGGCCTGTTGTTCCTCATCGCCCTGCTCACCCTGGGCGCGGTGGCGCTGGAACTGATCCGCGTCTGGCAGGCGCAGAACGTCAACCTCGCCGATATCCTGCTGATGTTCCTCTATACCGAAGTGATCGGCATGGTGGCGGCCTTCTATGCCAACAGCCAGGCGCCGGTGGTCTATCCGATCTTCATCGCCATCACCGCGCTGGCCCGTCTGATCGTGCTGCAGGGCAAGGAAATGGCGCCGCAATCGATCATCTTTGAAGCCTCCGCCATCCTGCTGCTCGCGGTGGCGGCGACCATCCTGATCCGGTTCAGGCAGAAGCCGAATTGAGGTGCCGCCGCAACAATTTGAGGTTGCGGCTGTTGGACCGGAAGAAGAAATCGAACACATCGCCGGCCACCGGCACGCTGCCGATCAGGGCATCAATTCCAACATTGCCGACCATGCGCGCCAGCGTCAGCTGTGACGCGCCCAAGTTCCGGGCTTCCCACACGAGATAGAGCCCCATCGCCGCCATCGCCGCGTCACCCACACCGGGCACAAGGCCGATCAGCGCATCCAGCCCGATGCGCGTGCCCAGGCCGGGAATGCGGATGGCACTTTCCAGCACATGTTCCAGCCCCTGGACGCGCATGCGTGCGGACGCGGCATCGGTGCGGGGCAGGCGGGAGGCGAGGGCGCGGTTCATGCCCTGAATCTGGCCCTGCCGGCCCGCCATTCAAGAGGCAGGGCTTATTTCTTGCCAAACATGCCTATGATGTCGTTGATCGGATTGCCGTCGCCATCCCGATCCAGCATGCCGCCCACCTGGCCCAGCAGGCCACCGGCGCCGCCGCCACCGTTCAGCCCGGCCATTACCTGCTCCAGCGCGTCGCCCTGGCCGCCGGCGCCCTGCACAGCCTGCAGCAACTGCGGTAGCAATGCGCCTAATGCGCCGGCATTCAGTCCGGTGTTCCCTGCCACCTCCGCCACGGCTTGCGCATTGTTCACAGCCGGATCGGCGATCTGCGGCAGCAGCTGCCCCAACGCGCCTTCCACCATGGCCGGATCGAGCCCGGCCTTGCCGGCCAGCCCGGCGATATCGATATTCCCGCCAGCCTGCGCCAGCAGATCATCCAGCATGCCTATCTGCGATTTTCCCGTCTTGGCGACCCAAGGAGAACATGGCTCGGTTACGCTTTGGCGGCAATCAGCCTCAAAATCAGCCTTTGATCATCGCCGGCAGCGTCGCTTCATGGGTGCGCTTCAGTTCGGCCATCGTCACTGTTTCGCCGTTCAGCACCAGCGCATCACCGCCCACCGTGCCGATAAGCGTGGCGCCGTTGATGACAACGCCGGCCGGTGCAGTGACGAGGTAACGGCCCTGGTCCTCGCCGAACGCCGACGCGGCATCCAGAGCCACCTCAACAACTGCGCCCAGCCCGCTGGCCATCGCCATTTCGGCCACCGCCACGGCCAACCCGCCATCGGAAAGATCGTGTACGGCATTCACCGTGCCAGCCGCGATCAGCGCCGCGATCTTGTCGCCAGCCGCACGCTCGGCGGCCAGATCCACCACCGGCGGTGGGCCGTCTTCGCGGCCATGGCATTCGCGCAGCCACAGCGACTGGCCCAAGTGGGACCCGGCGCTACCGATCAGCCAGACAACGTCGCCTGCGGCCTTGAACGCCAGGTCCATTTGGCTGTCATAATCGGCCAGCAGGCCAACACCGCCAATCGCTGGCGTCGGCAGAATGGCGTTGCCGCCGCCGGTCGCCTTGCTCTCGTTGTAGAGGCTGACGTTGCCCGACACGACCGGGTAATCCAGCGCGCGGCAGGCCTCGGCCATGCCCTCGATGCAGCCCACCAATTGTCCCATGATCACCGGGTTCTGCGGGCTGGCAAAGTTCAGGCAGTTGGTGATGGCCAGCGGTTTGCCGCCAACGGCGATGATGTTGCGCCACGTCTCCGCCACGGCCTGTTTGCCGCCCTCAAACGGATCGGCAAAGCAGTAACGCGGCGTGCAATCGGTGGCGATGGCCAGCGCTTTTTTCGTGCCATGCACCCGCACCACCGCGGCATCACCACCGGGGCGCTGCAGCGTGTCGGCGCCGACCTGGCAATCATATTGCTCCCAGATCCAGCGGCGTGAGCAGAGATCGGCGCTGCCCAGCAATGTCTTCAGATCGGCCACGATATTGGCGCTGGCCGGCACATCGGCCAGGGTTGCGCGCTTGGGCGTCGGCACATGTGGCCGATCATATTTCGGTGCAGCATCAGCCAGCGGATCGAGCGGAATGCGGCCCACCACGTCGCCGTGGAAGGTCATGGTCAGATCGCCGCCGTCGACGACTTCGCCGATCACCGCGAAATCCAGTTCCCACTTCTTGAAGATCGCCTGTGCGAACGCCTCGCGGCCCGGCTTCAGCACCATCAGCATCCGCTCCTGGGATTCCGACAGCATCATTTCATAGGGCGTCATGGCCGACTCGCGACACGGCACCTTGTCCAGATCAAGCCGGATGCCGACGCCGCCCTTCGACGCCATTTCCACCGACGAACTGGTCAGGCCCGCCGCGCCCATGTCCTGAATGGCCACGATCGCATCCGATGCCATCAGTTCCAGGCAGGCTTCGATCAGCAATTTTTCGGTGAACGGGTCGCCCACCTGCACGGTCGGGCGTTTTTCTTCGCTGTTCTCGTCAAATTCGGCGCTGGCCATGGTGGCACCGTGGATGCCGTCGCGTCCGGTCTTGGAACCGACATAGACCACCGGATTACCGACGCCGGCAGCGGCCGAATAAAAAATCTTGTCTGCCTTGGCGATGCCCACGGTCATCGCATTGACGATGATATTGCCGTTGTAGCTGGGGTGGAAAATCGTTTCCCCGCCCACGGTCGGCACGCCAACGCAATTGCCGTAACCGCCGATGCCGGCGACGACGCCCTTCACCAGGTGACGCATCTTGGGCGCGTTGATGTCGCCAAAGCGCAGCGCATTCATGTTGGCGACGGGGCGCGCGCCCATGGTGAACACGTCGCGCAGGATGCCGCCCACGCCGGTGGCTGCGCCCTGATAGGGCTCGATATAGCTTGGGTGGTTGTGGCTCTCCATCTTGAAGATGGCAGCGTCGCCGTCACCAATGTCGATTACGCCGGCATTCTCGCCCGGGCCGCAGATCACCCACGGCGCCTTTGTGGGCAGCTTGGCCAGGTGCATGCGGCTGGATTTGTAGCTGCAATGTTCAGACCACATTACCGAGAAGATACCGAGTTCGAGCAGGTTCGGCTCCCGCCCCATGGCCGCGAGCACGCGCTCATATTCTTCGGGCGTGAAGCCGTGGGTGGCAACAATCTCGGGCGTGATCTGGCTCATGGCGCGCGCATAGCCTGCGGCGGCAGCTTTGTCATGTCGCAGCGGGAGGCGCTGCTGCATTTTCCGCTTCGGCCCGGCGGCCAATGGCAGCGGATCGCAGCATGACAATGCCGGTATAGCTGATCACCACCGAAACCAGCCATTTCAGCGGCGCCAGTGGCAGTTCCTTCACGATGAACGCCGCGACCAGCACGGCCGGGATGCCGGCCAGCACCATGGCCAGGGGAATCCGCAGATCGATCTTGCCGGCCTTGATGTGATGCGTCGCAATGCCCGCCGCCGCAAAGGAGGCGCTGGCGGCCATGATCGGAAAGCAAAGACGCGGATCAAGCCCCATCAGACTGAGCATGGCCAGCGTTGGCGCATAGTTGCCGATGCCGAAATTGATCAGCACACCAAATCCGAAACTGGCGGCAATGGCCACGATGGTCAGGCCGAGTGGCAGGCTGGTCGCCGTGCCGCCCACCGGCATCAGATCGAGATTGGACAGCAGAAAAAATACCGCCGCGATCAGCAGCGCCAGGCCCACCACGCCCTTCACGACCCAAGCCCGGGCGCGGGCGATCAACGGCAGGCCGGCCCAGCCACCGGCCAGAAACGTGAGGATGCTGCCCACCAGCAGGACTGGATCCACCCCCACGCCCAGCAGGCTGAGGAAGATCAGCCCTTCGACCATAGTAGGCAGGGTCAGCCCGGTGATCATCGTCTGCGGGATCAGGTGATCGGGCACCAGCTTGCGGAACTTGAACCAGGCCATGGCGGGTGCCATCGATCCGATGCCCAGCGTGTCGAGGAAATTGACCACGGCGCCCAGCAGCAACGCTTCGGCGCGCGGCCACAGCCGCTGCGCGATGGCCGCGCGCAGCAAAACCACGCCGTTGAACGCCGCGGCGAGCGCCAGCAGCGCCAGAAGGATGTTGAGCATTATTTCGTCCCCAGCCGCCCTGTGGTGCAGCGCAAGGCCAACAAGGCGGCAACTGCCACTGGCGTCAATAGGGACTGCGCGAATTTGTTATGACGCCATGGCGTTATGCACTTCGCGGCGCGCGGCGCTGCTAATTCACATCTGCGCCATCCGCACCTTCCGCAATCGGCGCACCCCGGCTATGAAGCGGTGCAACAGCTTGAAGGGCGGCCATGCCACGCACGCGCGCAGACGGGAAGAAAACGCAGATTGTCGTCGTGGGCGGCGGCGCCGGCGGGCTTGAGCTGGTGACGAAGCTCGGCGCGCATTTTTCGCGCCAGGATTTCGACATCATCCTGGTCGATCGCAACCCCACCCATATCTGGAAGCCGCTGCTGCACGAAGTGGCGGCTGGCAGCCTGGATGCCAATCTGGATGAGGTCGGCTATCGCGGCCACGCCTATCGCTGGGGCTATCGCTATTTCGATGGTGCGCTGGAAGCCGTCGACCGCGAGGCGCAGCAGGTGATCATCGCGCCGATCCGCGACGAAGATGGCAGCGAAGTGATCGGCCGCCACCGCATCCGCTATGATTATCTGGTGCTGGCGGTGGGCAGCGTTTCCAATGATTTCGGCATCGCTGGTGTGAAGGATCATTGCCTGGCGCTGGAAAGCCGCATCGATGCTGATCGCTTCCGCCGCAAATTGCTCAACCAGTGCCTGCGCGTGTCGCGCCAGATGGTCGCCGATCCGGCCAGCGATGCCACGGTGAAAGTGGTGATCGTTGGCGGCGGCGCCACCGGCGTGGAATTGGCGGCCGAGCTGTATTCGGCGGCCGATGCGCTGGGCTATTACGGGCTGGAAGTGTTCGATCGCCAGCGCCTGCAGGTAACGCTGCTGGAAGCCGGGCCGCGCATCTTGCCGCTGCTGCCGGAAAAGCTCGCCGCCGCCGCCCATGCCGAACTGGAAAATCTGGGCGTGCATGTGCGGCCCGGCACGCAGGTGGTGGCCGCCACGCCCGAGGCGATCCATGTGAAGGATGGCAGCATCATCCCGGCCGATATCCGTGTGTGGGCGGCCGGTGTGAAGGGGGCCGAGTTCCTGAACGGCATCGGCGGGCTGGAAACCACCCGCAACAACCAGCTGCTGGTGAAGGACACGCTGCAGACAACATTGGATGATCGCATCTTCGCCATCGGCGATTGCGCCAGCTACACCCCGCCAGGCGAAACCCGCCCGATCCCGCCGCGCGCCCAGGCTGCGCATCAGATGGCGCAAACGGTGTTCCGCAACATCAACGCGCTGATCGCCGGCAAACCGCTGCGACCGTTCGTCTATGAGGACAAGGGCTCACTGGTCAGCCTGGCCCGCTATTCCACCGTTGGCAGCTTGATGGGCAATCTGGTGGGCGGCAAGATGGCCATCGAAGGCCGACTGGCGCGCTTTGTCTACACCTCGCTCTATCGCATGCACCTGATCGCCATCCACGGCTGGTTGAAGGGCCTGTTCCTGATCCTGATGGGCCATGTGAACCAGGTGGTGCGGCCGAAATTGAAATTGCATTGAGCGGCTGAAGAAGCAGCGAAGGGGGCCTCCGGCGGGCAGGGACTCAGTCCCTGCACCCGTTTGTTTTGAAGCGGTTCTTCACCCTGGAGTTGGTTGCATTCAGATTGAAGCGGTCGTCGCCCCGGACTTGATCCGGGGCCCCGCTTTTTCCCCTTCGCCAAGAAAGCGGGGCCCCGGGTCAAGCCCGGGGCGACGATTCAAAGTTGGCGCAACTGAATCTAGAGTGCGTGTCATGCTGGCCCGCGCCAGCATGACACGCACGTGGTGACAACAGGCCAACCAAACAAATGGGTGCAGGGACTGAGTCCCTGCCCGCCGGAGGCTGCCTTCTTTCCTCGGCGTGCAGCCACCCACTTGATCCAGATCAACGCCGCCGTGGCTGCTGCGCCCTTAAAGTCGCGCCATGGCTATCTTTCATCCCGATCTCGCCGCGCAGCCCGTGCCGCACTACACCAGCTACCCCACGGCAGCGCAATTCCACGAAGGCATGGGCGCGGCCGAGCAGGGCCAGGCGCTCGCCGCCATCCCTGCGGGCGCGCCGGTGTCGCTCTATCTTCATGTGCCGTTCTGCCGGCAGATCTGCTGGTATTGCGGTTGCAACACCGGGGTAGCGGCCAATGACCGGCTGAAGCGCTATGAAAAGGCGCTGCTGGCCGAAATCGCCACGGTGGCCAGCCTGATGAAGGGCCGCGTGGTGGCCGTGCAGTTTGGCGGTGGCAGCCCCAATGCGCTGGCCGCGCCCGTGTTGGCCCGCATCATCGCAGCCCTGCGCACCCAGTTCGACGTGGCAGACGACGCCGAAATCGCCATGGAGTTGGATCCACGCGCCATTCAACCGGGCGATGAAAAGGTGCTGGCCGCCGCCGGCGTCAACCGCATCAGCTTGGGTGTGCAGACGTTCGCGCCGCATGTGCAGAAACTGATCAACCGCATCCAACCCTTCGACACCATCATGGCCGCCGTGGACCAGTTCCGCGGTGCCGGCATCAAGGCGATCAATTTCGACCTGATGTATGGCCTGCCCGGCCAGAGCGTTGTCGATCTCACCGAAACCATCGAACAGGCGCTGCTGCTGAAGCCCGATCGCGTGGCGGTGTTCGGCTATGCCCACATGCCATCGACCATTGCCCGGCAGCGGATGATTTCCGATCTCGATCTGCCGGGCGCCGCGGCGCGATTTGCCATGAGCACGGCGGCGCACCGGCTGTTCACGGCGGCAGGCTATGCCGCCATCGGTTTCGATCATTTCGCGCTGCCGGATGACAGCCTGGCCCGGGCCGCAGCGGATGGCGAGATGATCCGCAATTTCCAGGGCTATGCCACGCAGGCCGGCGTGGCAGTGGTTGGGCTGGGCGCCACCGCCATCTCCCAGTTCCCCGGCCTGATCGTCCAGAATGAAAAACATCTGGGCCAGTGGGAAGCCGCGGTGAACGCCGGGCACCTGGCCGGCACGCGCGGTGTGACGGTGAATGCCGATGATGCCCAACGCAGCGATGTGATTGCCCGCCTGCTGTGTGATGGCACGGTGGACGTGCCGGAACCGCTGGCCGATGCGCTGCCCCAACTCGCAAGGCACGCGGCGCGCGGGCTGGTGCGGCTGCATGGCCGCCACGTGGCGCTCACACCCGATGGCTGGCCCTATGCGCGGCTGATCGCGTCGGCCTTCGATGCGCATCTGAAGGCCCCACAGCGCCATTCAAAGGCCGTGTGAACAAAAAGCGCGGCCACCGTTTCCCGTGGCCGCGCCTCTTCGTCAGTGCTCGGATGGTTCAGGCGGCGACCGTGCGGCGACGGCGACGCATCGCAGCCCCCGTCAGGCCGAAGCCGGCGATCAGCATCGCCCAGCTGGACGGTTCCGGTACGCCGAGATCATAGCCCATGGTATCGAACGCCATCAGATCGAACTTGGAGATCATCATGAACGGACGGTCGCCGAGCGGGCCGGTGGCTGTCGGGTCCATGATGCCAAGAGGCAGTTTGCCGGTAAGGATATCGTCCTTCCAGTGGCTGGCCTGGCGGAGATCGCCGTTGACCCGCCCAGTGGACAAGTTGGCCAGGCAGCTCTGGCCGGCATTGACCGAGAAGCACGAATTGCCGCCGATCGACCAGTCCAGCACGCGATCACCGTTGAACTCGCCGTAGCGCTGCAGATCGTGCACCGTGCCCCAGCCGATGTTGTTCAAGCCGCGGCGGCCGGGCAGTGCCACGCCGGGCAAGGCATTGATGTCAGCGGTATCAACGCCTGACCGGAAGCCCAGCGCGTGGCCGATTTCGTGCGCGGCCACACCGACGAAATCGATGGTGCCCGGTGTGATGCCGTCGGTGGGATCGAAATCCCAATTGAACAGCGTGCTGAACGACACCGATCCGTCGCGCCCGTCGGGATTGTTGGCGGCATAAACCGGGTTCAGTCCCAACGCCTTCAACTGCGCGGTGTTGGCATTCAGGAAGTTGTTATCGAACGTGCTGTTGTTGTCGAGGAAACGCAGTCGCGAATCAATCGCGCCCGTTGTCGGCGGTTCGTTCGAAACGAAGCTGAGCGGGCCCGTCTGCAATGCATTCACCGCCCGGCCATCCCAGAAGGAGGTGGCATCGGCCGCGAGCGCACCACGCAGGCCAGCATAGTTGACGGTGTTGGTGGTCGAGCCGGTGGAGCCCAGAATGCCCGCCCCAAGCGCACTGAACTGCACGTCCAGGCGGATGGTGATCGGATCCTTCAGCACCCGCGACCACATGCCGGCGGCCATTTCAAACCCGGCACGCGCCTGCGTGCCTTGGCCAACGCCGCCAAGATCGTTCAAGATGAAGGTCATCTTTTGCCCGGCAGACTGGCTGGCCGCTCTGAAGGCGAGACCCTCCGCAATCTCGAGCGTGCCCTGATGTTCGACGAACTGGTGTCCGCAGGTGAGCGTGTGGATGTGCTCAGCCTGTGCCTGGGACGCAATTGATGCAGCCAGCAAGGCTGCCGCGACGATTCGACGATACATTGAATTACCCCCTGAAACACCAACTCCCGTCCAAGCCGTAACCACCACCACACGCGACATCAAGCAAAAATTCACGTTTCCTTAACATTTCAGCGAGTCTGCGACAGAGTTGCCCGCTCTCGCCTATTCGTGGAACTCGGCCAGTTCGGGAATGCGGGTAAAGGCAATCGCTGGCCCGCGGCTGCGGGTAGCGCCAGCTTCATGGTGCCCCAGCGTGACGGCATCGCGGCCAAAGCGTTGGTTCATCCGGTCCATGGCTTCGCTCAGGGCTAGCCGCCGCTGATCGGTGCGCGCACATAACAGCGCGTTGTTATCGAACAGGTCAGCCTGCGCGGCATGGGCCGGCGTCAGATCGGCCAGCACTACGCCCACCTGCAACAAGCGGCGGTAGGGGAACTCTGCCGCCATCCGCGCCCACAGGCCTTCCATGGCTTCAACCAGGCTGATCGAATCCATCACCTGGCCCAGTTTCACCCCGGCCTTCCACTTGGTGCCGCGCACCTCGCCTTTCACGAACAGGCCCAGCCAGCCGGCGCGGCTGTCGGCGCGGCGCAGGCGGGTGGCGGCCTTCATCACCAGCCGCCGCGCCACCAGCCGCGCCACCGGTAGCGGGCGTTTCTCGGGCCCCAGCACGTGGCTGTGGCCGATGCTGCGCCGCTGGGTTTCCACATCGGCCACCTCGTGCCCCTGCAACTGCCGGTGCAGCCGTTCCCCCCACACGCTGCCCCAGGCGCCGCGCGCCTGGGCCGGGCTCATCGCCAGCAATTGCGCCATCGTCACCAGCCCCGCTGCGGCCAGCCGCTTTTCCATCGCGCGGCCCACGCCCGGAATGTCGGACAGCGGCAGCCGCTCCAGCCGCGCCTGTCGCACATCGTCGGTCAGGATGGTCAGCCCGTCGGGCTTCTTCATGTCGGCTGCCATCTTGGCCAGCAGCCGGTTGGAGGCAACGCCAATGGAGGCGGTGAGGCATTCGCCCACATTGGCGTTCAGCCCGGCCTTGATCGCCGTTGCGAGGGCGGCAACCGCGGCCGGGCTGTTCTCGTTGTCCATCAGGCGGCACGCCACCTCGTCGATGGAACAGATGCTGGTCACCGGCACGTGCCGGTTCACTTCGTCGATCACCTTGTGGTGAAAGCGCACATAATCATCGTGGCGGCCCGGGACGATCACCACATCGCGGCACATGGCTTTCGCCTGCCAGATCTTGGTGCCGGTGCGGATGCCATAGGCCTTGGCTTCGTAGCTTGCCGCAATCGCGCTGGTGCTGTCGGTCATCACCGGCGCCACCACCACCGGCCGGCCGCGCAGGGCCGGGTTCATCTGCTGCTCAACGCTGGCGAAATAGCTGTTGAGATCGAGATAGAGCCAACGCAGAGGCAGCGAATCAGCCATGCATACTGGCTAACACAAACAGAACAAAAAATGAACAAATAAGCTGCGTCATCCGGCACCTTCCGCCGGCCAGACGGGCCGCCTATGGTGCGGTTCATGTCGATCGATCCCGAAGCCAAGGCCCTGCTCGACGCAGCCGCCGCCCATGAACCCGCCGGTGTCCGCGCTGTGGCGGCCGATGCGCTGGCCGGCCGGCAACTGCGCTTTTATGATTTCTGCATGGCGGCCTTTGCTGTCATCCTGATCTGTTCCAACCTGATCGGTGCCAGCAAGCCGGCGCAGGTGGACGTACCGATCTGGGGCACGGTCACGTTCGGGGCGGGCATATTGTTCTTCCCGCTCTCCTATGTGCTCGGCGACGTGCTCACCGAAGTCTATGGCTATGCCCGGGCCCGGCGCGTGGTGTGGGTGGGTTTTGCCGCCTCGATCTTCGCTGCCACCATGAGCTTTGTCGTGGTCTCATTGCCGCCCGATCCGAGCTGGAAAGGCCAGGCTGCGTTGGCCGAGGTGTTCGGCCAGGTTCCGCGCATCTTCCTCGCGTCCATCCTCGCTTTCTGGGCTGGCGAAATGGCCAATGCCTTCGTCCTGGCCCGCATGAAGCTGCTCACCGGCGGCCGCATGTTGTGGACGCGAACCATCGGCTCGACCGTGGTTGGGCAGGGCGTGGACAGCCTGATCTTTTATCCGCTGGCCTTCTGGGGGATCTGGGAGCCGGCGCTGGTGTTCAGCGTGATGGCCACCAACTATGCGCTCAAGGTCCTGTGGGAAGCGCTGCTCACGCCCGTCACCTATCGCGTGGTGGCGTGGTTCAAGGCCGTCGAAGGCCTGGATGTCTATGACACCGGCACTGATTTCACCCCGTTCAAGACGAAGGTGTGAAAACGGGCGATGTGAAAAATGGCGGTGTGAAAACCGGCTGATGTCAGAACAGGTTGGGCATCAGCGCGATGCGGCGACGGGTTGTCTGCGCCGGGTTCGGGCGGCCACCGCGCGCCAGAAAGGCGCCGGCATCAACCACCAGCATCGCTGCCAGCATCACCACAGATACAGCGGCCATCACCAGCCAGATCCCCGCCATCAGCGGCATCAGGGCAATGCCAGCCAGCGACATCGGCGCAGACGGTGCGGTAACGCTGAGAGCCGGGCTGTACACGGTCGTTTTCCCCGAAAGCCTGTTGCCAGTCGCGAGCACGTCATGTGGGACACTGGCCATCTGCGTCTAAGCCTCCCTGAACCCGGGAACAATCCACGTTCCTTTCAATATTATTAAGCAAAGATTGCGTTTCCGGCAAGCCTTTGGCGTCGATTCCGCCAAGCCGTTGATTTTGCAAAACACGTCCGCCCACCCCGGCGGAGATTCGCACCAGGATGGACGCATCTCCTGACGCAAGCCGGGAGAATCGCAGCCGTTAAGAATGGATTTCCAATTAGACCCCGCCGCCCACCGGCAGCGCCGCCATCACAGCATCAGGCGCAACAGATCGCGGCCAACGATGATGCGGCCGTCAAACGCCTTGGCTGCCGCCGTCTGCCACATGTCATCGGTCACGCTGGCATCGCCGCCCGGCACGAAATGGCTGAGCACGAGGGTTTTCACGCCCGCCGCCGCCGCGATCTCGCCAGCCTGTTCCGCCAGCGTGTGGCTGGCCAGCAGATGCGCGCGCAAGGTTGGCGCATTCGATTCAGAGGCGATCAGCCGCTCCATCGCCGGCAGATACATCACTTCCTGCACCAGGAAATCCGCCCCCCGCGCCAGATCGATCAACGCCTGGCACGGCCGCGTATCGCCCGACCACACCACCGATTTTCCCGCCCAGTCAAAGCGATAGGCGAAGCTGTCAACCAACGGCGGATGCTCCACCCGCGCCGCCGTCACTTTCAGGCCGGCACTGTACAGCTGCACGCCCGGCGCGACTTCGGCCACGCTGATCATCTTGCGCAGATCGGGCCGGCCTTCATCGGCCATGCGCGTCTCGATATCCACGCGCGCAAAGCGCAGCCAATCCCGCGCCATCTGCTTCATGCCCCGCGGCCCATGCACCGTCACCGGCGTGGTGAGCGCCCCACTCCACGCCAACCACGGCAGGGTGAAGGCATCGGCGACATGATCATTGTGCAGATGCGTGATCCACACATGCGCGAGGTTCTTGAGCGGCAACCCCGCCAACGCCGCCTGCCGCGCCACGCCATTGCCGGCATCGATGATGTGGAGTTGCCCGCCAATCATCAAGGCCATGCTCGGCGCCGCCCGCAAGGCCTTCGGAGTCGGGCCGCCGCCAGTGCCCAGCAGCACGAGTTGATCGGGGAGCGGCTGGGCGCGCAGACGGTAAGGCATGAGTGCAGCAGCGCCGGCGAGGGCGAGCATCTGTCGGCGCGTGTGCATAGTGATTGGCTCCCTGCATTGCGGGTGGGGCGCGGATTTGCCGTGGCAAGACCGATCAAGCCCCGGCCGCTCTGCCCGACCGGCGGCGGCTAGGGCCGCAGCGTGAGTTTCTGGAGTCGCCAGTTGAGCAATTCCGCGACGTAAAGCTCATTCTCCGACGGACAGGCAATCTCGTGGATCCAGCCAAACTGCTTGATTTGCTTG
>Ga0315905_10005405_pt1 | contig 13018 bp, 3 predicted proteins | sample LakEriMetagenome_5_FD_203522 | JGI IMG/M metagenome (GOLD analysis project Ga0315905, IMG submission 203522) | Freshwater fungal communities from buoy surface, Lake Erie, Ohio, United States - Buoy 4 MA121 | ecosystem: Environmental > Aquatic > Freshwater > Lake | place: USA: Lake Erie, Ohio... | reverse complement strand
AGGCTCCGGCCGCACTGGTCTTTACCAGTGTGACTGCGTCCGTGCCGATCACGCCCACCAGGGTCGCGGAGGTCGTAGTGAGTGCGGCCACGGTCGTCGCATCGTAGATCCGGCTCGCCGCGGTGATTTCTGTAACCGTGAGGGCCTTTGCCGTGATGTCCGCCGTCGTGGTCGGCTGGGTCACCGTGTAGTTGCCCGCATCCGCGCCGCTCAGCGTGAGGCCGGCGACTGAAACCGTTTTGGCGGTCCCTACCCCCACCGTGGCAAACGTGCCCGTGGTCGAGGCGCTGGCCGGCGTCACCGTATCGCCACTCACGACGCCCACCAGCGCCGCGTTGGCAAAGTTCAACGTCGCCGTGAGCGTACGGTCGTAGGCTTTGTTCGCCGCCGTCACGCCGTTCACCGTGAGGTTCTTCGGGATGATATTCGCCGTGGTGGTCGGCTGGGTGACCGTATAGTTCGGGGCCTCGCTGCCGTCGAGCGTCAGGCCGGCGATCGTGACGGTCTTACCTGCCGCCACCGTCTTCGAGGAGAAGTTGGCCGTCGCGGCCGAGCTCACCGGCGTTACCGTGTCGCCGGCGATGACGCCCACGAGCGCCACATTCGAAAAGTCCGCGGCCGCGACCGTGTTGCCGTTGTAGATTTTGTTCGACGCCGTCACGCCCGTGACCGTCAAGGCTTGCGCCGTGATCGTCGCCGTCGCGGTCGGTTGCGTGAGGCTGTAATTACCGGCCTCCGCGCCACTCAGGCCGATACCCGTAAAGGTCACCGGCTTGTTCAGGCCCACGCGGCCATCGTCCATCGCGGCCACGGCCCCCGAGCTGTCCAGCGCAACGGTGTCACCCTGCACGACGCCCACGAGGGCGGCCCCCGCAAAGGACGGGCTGAGCAGCGCCGTCGTATCGTAGACCCGGCTCGCCACCGTGATCCCCGTCACCGTGATCGGCTTCGGCGTGATGTCGGCCGAGAGGGTCGGCAGGCTCAGAGTGTAGTTCGCCGCCTGCGCGCCGGTGAGTGTGATCCCGGTCAGGGTCACCGCTTTACCGCTCCCCACGGCCTTGTCCGCAAAGCTGGCACTCGCCCCCGTCGTCACCGCCGTGACCGTTTCCCCGGTCAAAATACCCGTCAGTTGGAGGCCCGTATACGAGGCGCGCGCGGTGAGCGTGCCGTCGTAGGTTTTGTGATCGACCGTGACCCCGCTGACCGAGGCCACTACCGGGCTGATCGTCGCCGTCGTGGTCGGCTGGGTCAGGCTGTAGTTCGCCGCATTCGGGCCGCTGAGAACGAGGCCCGCCACTTGCACCGTTTTATTCGTGCCCACCGTGGCGTTGGCAAAGGTGGCCGTGACATTCGTCGCATCCAGGGAAACCCCGCTGCCGGCGGTCACGCCGACCAGCGTCGCGGCCGTCGTGCCCACTCTCGCCGCCGTGGTGCCGTCATAGGCTTTTTCGAAGCCGACGATCCCCGTCACCGTCAACGCGGTGCCCGTGATCGAGGCCGTCGTGGAAGGTTGCGTGAGCGTGTAGTTGATGGACTCGGCGCCCGTCAGCGTCAGACCGCCGATCGCCACCGGTTTGTTGGTGCCTACGGCGGCATCGGCAAATTCAGCGAGCACATCCGTGGCGACGAGGCTCACCGCCGCGACGTCGGCCGTCTCTACGCCCACCAGCACGGCGCCGCTCGTCGACACGGTCGCATTCGTCTCCTTGTCGAAGGCCTTGTTTACCCCCGTGACGCCCGTGACCGTGATCGTCTTCTGGGTGATCGAGGCACTCAGGGTCGGCTGCCCGAGGTTGTAGTTGGCGCTGTCGGCCCCCGTCAGGAGCAGTCCCGCCACCTGGACCGAGCGATCGACGCCCACCTTGCGATCGTCGAAGAGCGCCGACGCACCGTTGGAATTTAGGTTCACCACGTCAGAGCCGACTTTACCGGAGAGCGTGGCGGCGGAGTAACTCACCGTCGCCGTCCGCGTGCCGTTGTAGTCCCGGCTGCTCGCCGTGGCCCCGGTCACGAAGAGCGTCTTGGCCTGGATCGTCGCCTCGCCCGTCGGTTGGACGAGGGTGTAGTTCGCGGAGGCACCGCCGGCGGCGAGGGCCAGCCCGGCAACCGTCACGGTTTTACTCGCACCCGCCGTCTTGTTGGCAAAGGCCGCCGTCGCCACGGAGGAATCGAGGGTCACGACATCGCTGCCAACAAGGCCCACCACCGTGGCCGCACTGTAGCTCGCGCTCGCCGTCAGCAGGCCGTCGTAGATTTTATCCGCCACGGTCACGCCGCCGACGTTCAACGTTTTCTTGGTGATGTTCGCCGTCAGGCCCGTGGGCTGGGCCAGCGTGTAGTTCGCCGCGTCGGCGCCGACGAGCGTCAGCGCCGTCGTCACCACGAGGCTGTTACCTGCGCCCGTCTGCGCGAAGGTGCCGGCGGTCGCGCCTCCGAGGCTCACCGAGTCACCCACCACCACGCCGACCAAGGTCGCGCCGGTGACGGTGGCCGTGTTGTTCCCATCGTAGGTCTTGTTCTGCGCCGTAGCCCCGGTGACGGTGAGCCCTTTCGGCGCCACCGTGAAGGTGCGCACGACCGGCGTCGCCGCCGCGTAATCGGCATCGCCCGCTTGGCTCGCCTGCACTTTGACCTCGCCCGCTCCGGTGAGCGTGAGGGTCGTGCCCCCCGAGATAGTCGCCGGACCACTGATCACCTCGAAGAGCACCGGGCGGCCGACTGGCGTGATCGAGGCCGAGAGCGTGATCGCGGGATCGCCGTAGGTGGCGTTGCTGAGCGCATTGAAGGTCACCGTCTGGCTCGTGCGGCCCACCGTAAAGGCTCGGTCCACATTCGGAGCCGCGTTGTAGGTGCCGTCACCCGCTTGGCTCGCCCGCACCACCACTTTGCCGGTGCCGCCCAGGGTCAGCGTGCTGCCGGAGACGGTCGCGTTGCCGCTCACGACGGCGAAGCTCACCGCCAGACCCGTCGCATCCGTCGTCGCCGCGAGGCTCACGGTCGGGCTCGTGGCATTGAACGCCTGATCCGACGGCCCCGTGAACGTAATGGTCTGATTCGCCTTCGTGACTTCAAAGTCCACACTCGCGGTGCTCGCGGCGTCGTAGTTCGCGTTACCCGCCTGCGTCGCGATGAGTTTCACGGTGCCCGTGCTGCCGTTCAGGCTCGTCAGCGTGGAGGGGCTGACCGCAGCGCTCAGGCCCACGGCCGCCGCACTGCCCGTATCCAGACCAAAGCTCACCGGCAGGCCCGAACTCGCACTCGCCGTGATCGCCACGGTCGAGAGCGAGGTGAGCGGCACACGGGTGGGGAGCGGCGCGATCGTGATCGTCTGGCTCGCCTTCGCCACCACGAGGGTCTGCGTCGTCGTGCCGGAGTAGCCCGCCCCATCGTTCACCGTCGCCGTCACGGTGTAGCTGCCCGCATCGGTGGGCGGGGTTGCGCTCGCCGCATAGGTCGTCCCACCGGTGCCCGCATAGGAGAGCGTCACGCTGAGGCCCGCGGGTGTCGTCGTCACCTTCACCGGCCGCGTCGCGCCCGTGTAGGCCTGCGCGAGGTCGCCGAGGGTCACCGTCGCCGCTCGCGCGGTGATCGTCAGGTACCCGTTCCCCACCCTAAACGTGCCGAAGCTGTAGTTCGTCGCCGTGAGGCTGCCCAGCGCCGGCATGATGGCGTAGGTTTCAGGGGGACTCGACGTCGTCGCGGCCACGCTGAACGTCGGCGAACCCGACACCAACGCCGCCGTGTCGCTGCCGACAAAGCCGCTCAGGGTCGCCGTGAATTCCGGGTCTCTCTGCCCGAAGCCGCGGCTTTTCGCGTCCGCCGTCACGGTCAGCGCTTTCTTCGCGATCGTGATTTCCAGGGCGCGCTTCGCCGTGGCCGTGGTGTAGTTCGGCTTCCCGATCGTCAGATCGACCGTAAACGAACCGGTCTGCGTCGGCGTGCCGGTGATCGCACCGGTGCTGGGGTTGATGCTGAGCCCCGCCGGCAGCCCCGTCGCACTGAACGTCGTCGGTACTCCGCTGCCGACGACTTGGTAGCTGAAGGCCGTGCCGTAGGTACCGCTCGCACTGACCGCACTCGTGATCGCCAAGGCTTCCGGCGCCATCACGTCTCTGGCGGTCGAGGCCGTGCCCGATCCGGCCGTGGTCACCGCGCGCACTTTGACTTGGTAGATCACTCCGGGCGTCAGGCCCGTGATCGTCAGCGGCGAGGCCGTCGCCGCCGGGCTCATCGCCTGCCATGTCGAGCCGTTGTCGAAACTCACTTCGTAGTTCGAGATCGCGACGCCGCCGTTGTCCCCCGGCGTGAAGCTCAATATCGCCGAGGTCCCGCTCACGTCGGCCGTCAGGCCTGTCGGGGCGGAGGGCAAGGTGGTGAGCTTCAGCGTCGAAATCTTAAGGGAGCCATTATTCCTGCCTTCACCGGCACCATTCACCGCGTACGTGTAGTATTCATACGTCGTGGCACTCGTCAGGCCCGCGATGGTAACCGAAAGGGCGCCCGTCGTGCCGCTCGTGGTGACGGAGGTATAGGCTCCCGCCGAACTGGCCACGCGGTATTTGACGCCGCGTTCCGTAATCGGGAGACCGCCGTCGCTTGATACGTTGCCACTCACGACGAAAGACGTAGCGGTAACCCCATTAGCACTCATCGTGTTAAACTTCGGCACGGTCACAGCCGTGGTCGTGAAAGTCCCGGCCGTCGTCGCCGCCGTGCCATCCACGTTGGTCGCCGTCAGGCGGTAGTAGTAGGTCGTGCCCGCGGTCAGGCCCGTGAGCGGCGCCGACACGGTCTGCGCCGTCGTGCCATTGGTGGGCGAGAGCGTGATCGCAGCCGTCGAGCCATAGGTATCGGTCAGGCCATACTCAAACCGCGCCGTCGTGATGAAGCCGTTGGGATTGACCGTGCCGTTGAGCGTCGCGCCACCGCCGGTGGCCGCGGTCGCCGCAGTCGTCGTCACGATCGGCCGAACGTCGCCCGCGGTGATTTTGCGGATCGTTTGGTTAACCGAATCCGCCACATACACGGTGCCGTCGATGCCGACCGCGACTCCAGCGGGATAGTTAAACTTCGCCGTCGCGCCCGGACCGTCGGCGCTACCCTGACCAGAGCCCGCCAGCGTCGTCACCACGCCCGCCGCCGTGATCTTCCGGATGGTGTGGTTGAACTGATCCGCTACATACAACGTGCCATCGGCCGCTACGACGATTCCAACGGGGTTATTAAAACTCGCCGCGGTGCCGGTGGCATTTGTACGGCCTTGTGAGCCGGTGCCCGCCAGCGTCGTCACCACGCCCGCGGCCGTGATCTTCCGGATGGTGTGGTTGGACTGATCCGCCACATAGACCGCGCCGTCCGCTCCCACCGCGACTCCACGGGGGCCATTAAAACTTGCCTGCGCGCCCGGGCCGTCCGCCCTGCCCAACACACCGGTGCCCGCCAGCGTCGTCACCACGCCCGCGGCCGTGATCTTCCGAATCTTGTGGTTCCAGTAATCCGCCACATAGACCGTGCCATCCGCTACCACCGCGACGCCTACGGGGCCGTTAAAAGACGCATTGGCGCCGGTGCCGTCGAGGTTGCCGGAGAATCCGTTGCCCGCCAGAGTGGTCACCGCCCCCCCGGACGAGATCTTCCGAATCGCAGCATTGCCGTAGTCCGCCACATACACCGTGCCGTCGACGCCGACCGCAACTCCATAAGGATACGAAAACTTCGCTGCAGTGCCTTGCCCGTTCAGCAAGCCCCTCGAGCCGAGCGTGCCCGCCAGGGTCGTCACCACCCCCGCCGAGGTGATTTTGCGGATGGTGAAGTTAGAGTAGTCCACGACATACACCGTGCCATCGGCTGCAACCGCAACTCCCAGAGGTTCTTTAAACCTCGCCGCCGTACCCGTGGCATCCGTACTGCCCGTGGCACCCGCCGTGCCCGCGAGCGTGGTGACAGTCGCGTCGCCTTCGATCTGCCCGGTCCCGAGGACGCGGGTCAGGATGACATCGTTGCCCGTGCCGCCCACGTAGCTGAGGGCAAAGGTGAAGGTGTCGCCGTTATACGTGGCCGTGACCGTCCCGCCTTCCGCGATGCCGGTGAACCGGCCGGTCGACGCCGCCGCGCTCGTGTTCTCCAGGAGCGTAAGCCTCTGCCCCGGCCGCGGGGCAAAGCCCAAGGTGATCGCGCCGAGCGTCACGCCACTCTCCGTGAAGTAGCCGCGGCTCAGGCCGATATCGGTGCCCGCCGCGAAGGTGGGGCTCAGGTTGCTCAGCGGGCCGTTGGCCAGGGTGACGTCGCGCACCGTGGCGCCGAAGGCATTGGTCGCCACGAGGGTGATCGGGTAGTTCGCCACGGCCGAGTTGGTGAGCGTGCCGGAGAGCCTGCCCGTCACGGGATCAAGCGCGAGCCCCGCCGGTAGGCCGCGGGGGCGTGCGATCGAGAAATTCCGCAGGCTGTGCTTGTTGGTGGACCCGCCGGTCTTGGAGCCGAAGGCAAACTGCCAGGCCGTCTTCGTGGCCGAAAGATAGCCCGCAGGCAGCGTCGCCGAGACTGCCACGGTGCCGTTGACACTCACGGCGATCGCGCCACCCGCCGCCACGTCGATCGACACGCGCCGGAAGGGGCCGCTCAGATTCACGTTACCCGTCGCCAGGGTCGTGCCGTCGTATTTGATCAGGATCCGGTCGGTGCCAAACTCGGTCATCTGCACGATGAGGCCGGACGTGGCGATGCCCTGATCGGAGCCCGTGGGGCTCGCGGGGATCACCCCGTAGTTAAAGCTGGTGCCATCGGCGCCACTGCCATCAGAAGCCCGGTAATCAAATTGCGCCGAGAAGGCCGTCGGGCTCGTCGCGCCCAGCGCGGGCAGCACGAGGGCGCCGGCCTTGGAACCCGCATTCGGGGTCAAAATGAATTCATTATTCGCCGTATCCAACGAGGCGCCGTTGCCAAACAGGTTCCAGCCCGTGGGCAGCGCGGCGCCGAAGGTCGAGTCAACGTAGTTCGCGGTGGTGCCGTAGGCGATCTGGAGCGCATCGATCGTGAGATCGTCGATCGCATGCTGGCTGTTCGATCCGCCGGTGCGGGCGGCAAAGGCAAACTGCCACGTGCTCTTCGCCGCCGCCACGTAGTCCGCGCCGAGGTTCACGGTGGTGATGGTCACGCCATCCACGGTGAGCGTGAGCAGGCCGAGGGGCGTCACGGTCACATCGACCGGCTTGCCGGCAGCGCTGGCGAAGGAAACATACACTTGGGAGAGGATCTTGTTGTTGTAGCGGACTTCCATCCGGTCGTCGCCGAATTCCCCAAAGGTGACCACAAGCCCCGCCGAGACCATGCCGGTCTCCAGCGCGGTGTTCGTGAGCGTCGCACCGGTCAGGAGCGCACCGTAGTTGAAGCTGAGGCCGTCCGCGCCGCCGGCATTGCTCACGATCAGTTTGAACCGGGCCGAGAATCCCGTGGGGCTCGTGGCGCCGACCGCAGGCAACGTCACGATGCCGCGGGAATTATTCGATGCCGGTGTCAGCTGGAGGATGCCGCCCGTCACGGACGCGACGCCCGATGGGGCCCAGCTGGTCGGCAGCGCGGCGGAAAAATCGTTGGTGAAGAGGTTCGCGTTGGTCTCCGCCGGGAAGCCGGCGGCGCCGACTTGCACCGAGACCGGCGAACCGGCCACCGCGTTGAGGGTCGCACTCCCGGAGAACACCGGGGGGCTCGTCACCACGAGGGTGAAGCTCCGCGTGGCCGGGCCGCCGATCCCGTTGCTGGCGGAGACGGTGATCGGGTAGTTGCCACCCGTGCCCGCCGCCGCCGTGCCGGCGAGGAGACCGCTCGAGGAGAGCGTCACGCCCGCGGGCAACGTGCTCGTCGTCGTGAAGGTCGGGGCCGGAAAGCCCGTCGAGGAAAATTGGAACGAGCCCGCGCTGCCGGGCGTAAACGTCGTGGTCGCCACCGTGCCGGGCAGCGTCGGAGCGCGATTGACCGTGAGGGCGACCGCCGTGCTGGTTGAGACCCCGAGGTCGGGCGCAGTGCCCCCTGAGCGACCGTCGTAGCGCGCGGTCAGGCTGGAGCTGCCCTCGGCCAAGGTGGCCGAATCCACCGCGAGGGTGGCCACACCGGAGCCGTTGAGAGTCCCCGTGCCGAGCGTCGTCGTGCCGGCCTGAAAGGTCACCGTGCCCGTGGGCGTCACCGCACTGCCCGTGGGCGGCCGGTGCCTGACCGTGGCCGTGAGCGTGACCGAGGCCCCGCTCGTGACCGTCGCCGCCGAGGCCGTCAGCCCCGTGGTGGTGGGATCGCCGAAGGTGATTTTGCGGATCTTGTGGGAGCCCAAGTCCGTCACATACAGCGTACCGTCCGGTCCCACCGCGACTCCATGGGGAAGATTAAAACTCGCCGCCGCGCCCGTGCCGTCGGTGCTAGCGGACTGACCGGAGCCCGCGACTGTCGTCACCACGCCCGCAGCCGTGATCTTTCGGATCTTGTAGGAGCTCCTGTCCGCCACATACACCGCGCCGTCCGCTCCCACCGCGACTACATAAGGGAACGTAAAACTCGCCTCCGTGCCCGGGCCGTCGGTGCTACCAAACACACCGGAGCCCGCCAGCGTCGAAACGGTCGCGACTCCACCGGACATCGTGATCTTTCGGATCTTTCCGGAGTCAACGTCCGACACATACACCGTGCCGTCGGCTCCGACTGCGACTCCAAAGGGACCGCCAAAACTCGCCTGCGTGCCCGGGCCGTCGGTGCTACCAAACCCACCGGAGCCCGCCAGCGTCGTCACGGTCGCGACTCCACCGGACACCGTGATCTTTCGGATCTTGTTGGAGCTCCTCTCCGTCACATACAGCGCACCGTCCGGTCCCACCGCGACCCCAGTGGGGCCGTTAAAACTCGCCCGCGTCCCTGTGCCGTCGAGGCTAGCGGCCGCACCGGAGCCCGCCAGTGTCGAAACGGTCGCGACTCCACCGGACACCGTGATCTTTCGGATCTTGCCGGAATCATAATCCGCCACATACACCGCGCCATCCGCTCCGACCGCGACTCCATAAGGGGACCTAAAACTCGCCTCCGTCCCCGTGCCGTCGAAGCTATCGTCCGAACCGGAGCCCGCCAGCGTCGTCACCACGCCCGCCGCCGTGATCTTTCGGATCTTCCTGCCTTGAACGTCCGCCACATACACCGTTCCGTCCGCTCCCACCGCGACTCCAAAGGGACCAGCAAAACTCGCCGCCGTGCCCGTGCCGTCGGTGCTACCGCGCACACCGGAGCCCGCCAGCGTCGTCACCTGCTGCGCAAACAGGGCCGACCCCGCTGGCAGGATGATTCCCGCCACCACGACCGTCAGCAGCCCGCGGACGGCGCGGATGCTGAGGCGCAGCCGCAAGGCGGCCGCGATCACGAAGGAAAAAGAGCGAAGGAGGGAGCAGGATTTCACGTTAAAAAAATTAAATGGGTCAAAAAAACCGCCGGATTTCGAATGAAACGCCCGACCTTGGTCGAGCATATATTCAAAAGTTAACAGGTTTGATGGCAGGCCAAGCGCCACCGTCCGGCGCCGTTTGGTTTTTAGACTATCCGTCGTAGGCAACCTGCTTGCAGGCGCTCGGTGCGTCCGCCAGCGGACGGCCTACAAAAGTCCAAATCTCAGGTGACGTTGGTATGACGTGGAGCCAATCACGTCGAATGCGACGGGATAAACCAGCGCCAGCATCACCCCGACCCTGCGCAACCGCCGCTTGCGAAATCGAACAAGAAAATCATCACCCGCGTCCTCTGCCCTCCGTCGCACTTTGTCGCCCCGCCCAAACTCCGCCCCGCCCTCGCGTCATCTCCCGATTTTTGTTTGCCCTCCCCCCGCCCGTTCCGTTTTTCCTTTTCGGCAACAGGGGACGTTCCGCCCGCGGGCCTGACTCGGTTGCACCGCAACCCATGTCCCTCCTCCCTTTTTCTAGCCAACTCATCGCCGACGTCGGTATCTCCCTCGGAGACGAAGGCAAAGGCCGCCTCATCCCCGAGGTCGCCGACGAACTTCGCGGCACGCCCCACGCCGTCTCCGTCGTCCTCAAGGTCAACGGCGGCGCCAACTCCGGCCACACCGCCGGCGGCATCAAGCTCAACCTCCTCCCCGCCGGCGTCGTCGTCCGCGACGCCAAACATCTCTGCATCGGCTCCGGCGTCGTCGCCGATCCCCGCAAAATCTGGTGGGAGACCAAACCCCTCGAGGCCAAGGGCCACGCCATCCTTTCCCGCCTCCTGATCGACGAGCGCACGATGGTCACCGACCTCACCCACCGCCTCCTCGACCTCGCGTGGGAAGACTACCGCGAAAAAGTCCTCGCCGAGGAACCCCGCGGCTCCACCGGTCGCGGCATCACCCCCGCCTACGCCGACGAAATCAGCCAGTGGCAGATGACGTTCTCCGACTTCCACGCCGGCCCGAATTTCTTCGCCCGCAAACTCGCCCAACGCGCCGACCGCGCCCTGCGCGTCATCCAACACGTCTGCCGCGTCAGCCCCGAAACCTTCGCCGGCTTCTTCGACACACTCACCGTCGCCGAACAGCGCGCCAACGCCGAAGCCATCGAGCTCGGCATCTTCCCCAAAGAAGAATTCGACTTCACGCGCTTCCGCGGCGCCGAGCCCTTCACGCTCAACCTCGACGCCCTTACCACCGTCACTTGGGCCGCCGGTGTCGCGCTCGCGCCGAACATCGGCGAGGTCCGCGAGCTCATCCTCCGCGAGCTGCACGCCGGCCGCACGATCATCGGCGAGTTCGGCCAAGCCTACTGGCTCGACAAGCGCCACGGCTTCTCGCCCAACGTCACCGCGTCGCACACCTACACGCCCGAGTTCTTCGAGAGCGCCGGCATTCCCGTGCAGCGTATCCACACCTTCGGCGTCGCCAAGGCCTACGATACTAAGGTCGGCACGCATACGTTCCTCACGCAGATGGACGACGCCCACCCGCTCGCCATCAAACTCAAGCGCATCGAATTCGGCACCAGCACCGGCCGCCAACGCATGGTCGGCTGGTTCGACGCCGTGGAAAAAGGCGACGCCCTCCGCTACGGCGGTTTCCAAGACGTGATGATCAACAAATCCGACGCCCTCACGCACGATGGCGATTGGCAGGGCGATCTGCTCATCTGCACGTCCTACCAAGACGCCTCGGGGAAAATCTTCCACCACGTCCCACGCAACGAAGCCGTCCGCAAAACGCTCAAGCCCGTTTACACGCGCCACCCTGGCTGGACCGAAGACATTTCCAAAATCCGCCACTTCGCCGAGCTCCCGAAAAACGCCCAGCGCTACGTCGCCGCGATGATGAAGAGCACGCTCGACGTCGCCTACGCCGGCGAACCGTGGCCCGCCGCCGAGAAACTTCCGAATCTCCGCTACCTCGGCGTCGGCCCCGAGCCGTCCCAGATCATCAAAGACGTCCCCGCCACCGCCGACCTCGCGAAGTTGATTTGATCCCCGTAGGGCCTCACCTCGTGTGAGGCCTTCCCCGTCGCCCCGCCATTCTCCCCGTAGGGCCTCACCTCGTGTGAGGCCGTTCCGTCGCCCCACCGGCCTCCCCGTAGGGCCTCACCTCGCGTGAGGCCTTCCCCGTCGCCCCGCCATTCTCCCCGTAGGGCCTCACCTCGCGTGAGGCCGTTCCCCGTCGCCCCGCCATTCTCCCCGTAGGGCCTCACCTCGCGTGAGGCCGTTCCCCACCGGCCTGACCCAAGGTCAGGCCCTACACTCAATTCCCCCCAAATCGCGGCCATCACTCACCCACCTCGATGCGTTCCGCGACCTCGGTCGCCCGATCCAACCACTCGGCGGGAGGCGTTCCCGTCGCGCTCAATCCATCCTCGAACCGCCAACGCCATTCCGCACCGCCCAACCACCCGGGCCATGGAACGGTGACATCAACGAGCCCGGCCCGATGCGGGTTCATAAAAATATAGAAGGCGTAGTCCTCCGTGTCTTCATCGGCGCGCAAGCGATGCTCGAACACGTTCGCCTGCCAGCGCCAAACTGCATCGACGGATCGGCCGCGCGCCTTGAGCTTCGCAATCACCCGGTCGAGCGGTAACCGTTCGCCCAAGGTGAACAAAACATGCAGGTGATCCGGCATGACCCCGGCCGCCAGCAGCCTCCAGTCACCGACTGCCGCCAGTTCGGCGAACGTCGAAAAAATCCGTTTCAACTGTGCATCCGCCATCAGCACCGGCTCGCGGTGCTGCACGCACGCCGTGACAAAATACCGCGCCCCCGCCACCGAAACGCGGCCGATCCGAAGACGTTCGGTTTTGCGCTCAGAAAGTCCCGCCATGAACGCCCATCTACAGCGCAGCCCGAAGCCAGGTCGAGCCTGGCTTTCCCCCGGGCTTTCTCCACGCGCGCCAACCCGGCCTGACGCAAGGTCAGGCCCTACGCCGCCCAATTCCCACAAACCTCCCCCGCTCCCCCCAATTCCCCCGTAGGGCCTCACCTCGCGTGAGGCCTTCCTCGCCGCGCGCCCTCAAAAATCCTGCAAGCGCCCCTCGCCCGGCCCGCGCTGTGGGGCCAGCCGCGCCATCACTTCGCCGAGCAGATAAATCGAACCCGTCACCACGACGACGTCATCCCGTCCGCCTGCCGTGCACGCGTCCCGGCGCGGGAAAATCGTCTCCACGGTCGAACGCACCACGCGTCCGCCTCGCGCCGCAAAACTCGCCGGCAACAACGCCTCCAGTTCCTCGTAGCCGCAGGCCCGCCCTTGCTGCGGCACGACGAAGTGGATCTCCCGCGCGTAGTGGCAGATCGTCTCCAAGAGCGGCCGCGCCCGCGTCGCCCCGAGCACCCCGGTGACGATCACCGGCGCCCGTCCCGTCTCCGCCACCAGCCGCGCCAAACTCGTCTCCAGCACTTGCGCGCCGTCCGGATTATGCGACGCATCGAGCACCACAAGCCGTCCGCCGAGCCGCACCCGTTGCCAACGCCCCGGCCAATCGACCTGCATCAGCCCGCGCGCGATCAACTCGTCCGTCAAAACCGC
>Ga0315905_10005404_pt1 | contig 13018 bp, 8 predicted proteins | sample LakEriMetagenome_5_FD_203522 | JGI IMG/M metagenome (GOLD analysis project Ga0315905, IMG submission 203522) | Freshwater fungal communities from buoy surface, Lake Erie, Ohio, United States - Buoy 4 MA121 | ecosystem: Environmental > Aquatic > Freshwater > Lake | place: USA: Lake Erie, Ohio... | reverse complement strand
GCCACCACCGAGGAGGCCAGAAACGGTGAGGCGGTCAGGTTGCGTCCGATCTCTTCCAGGATCGTGCCGGCCTCGACAAAACCCAGGCCCAGGCCACCCTGCGCCTCGGGAATCAGCACGCCCGTGAAGCCAAGCTCGGCAAATCGCGCCCAGACCTCGCGCGAGAAGCCGGTCTCGTCGTTCGCATCGCGCAGGGCGCGCAGCTGTGACACGGGGGCCTGTTCGGCCATGAAGCTGCGCGCACTGTCGCGCAGCATGGATTGTTCTTCGTTGAGCAGCAGGCTCATGGGTTTCTCCTTCAGGCGCCAGGCAGTTCGAGAATGCGCTTGGCGATGATGCCGAGCTGCACTTCGCTGGTGCCACCTTCAATTGAATTGGCCTTGGTACGCAGCCAGGAGCGAATGGTGGCGCCATGGTTGGAGCGATCACTCTCCCATTCCAGGGTGTCGCTGCCGCCGGCAGCCACCAGCAACTCATAGCGGCGCTTGTTGAGCTCGGAGCCGTAGTATTTGAGCGCCGACGGATAGGCCGGATGCGCCTGCCCTGCACGGGTCAGGTCGCCAAAGCGGGCCATCGTGAGCTTGAAGGCGGCCTCGTCCACTTCGAATTCGGCCACACGGGCGCGCAGCAGGGGATCTGCGATGCGGCCCTGTTCATCCGTGCCCACCAGATTGGCAATCACCTCGCCCAGTGGGCGTGCGATATCGGCGCTGCCCGTGCCGCCGATCATGGCGCGCTCATGGCCCAGCAGGTACTTGGCGACATCCCAGCCGCGGTTGATCTGTCCGACCAGGTTGCTCTTCTCGACCCGAACATTGTCGAAGAAGGTCTCGCAAAAGGGGGACTTGCCCGAGATCAGCCGGATGGGTTTGGTGGTCACGCCGGCCGAGGCCATGTCAAAGAGCACGAAGCTGATGCCTTCATGCTTTTTTGCGGTGGGGTCGGTGCGCACCAGACAGAAGATCCAGTCGGCCCGATCGGCATACGACGTCCAGATCTTCTGGCCGTTGACGCTGAAATAGTCTCCCTGGTCTTCAGCCCGGGTTTGCAGCGAGGCCAGATCCGAACCCGAGTTGGGTTCGGAATAGCCCTGGCACCAGCGGATTTCGCCGCGGGCGATGCGCGGCAGGTGCTCGCGCTTTTGCGCTTCGCTGCCGAACTTGAGCAGGGCCGGCCCGAGCATCCAGATCCCGAAGTTCGAATGCGGTGAGCGGCAGCCCAATGCGGCCATCTCCTGCGACAGCACCTTGGCCTGCGCAGTGCTGAGCCCGCCACCGCCGTATTCGGTGGGCCAGGTGGGTACCGTCCAGCCCCGTTCGCCCATGCGCTGCAGCCAGGTCATCTGGGCGGCGCTGTACTGGCCCTTGCGACCGCCCCAGCAGATGTCGTCTTCACTGCGCGCGGGGGTGCGCATCTCGGGCGGGCAGTTGGCCTCGAGCCAGGCGCGTGTCTGCGCGCGAAAAGCGTCCAGGCCGGCATCGGCGGTTTCAACCGTCATGGTGTGTCTCCTGAGGGTGTTTGACCTCATGCTACTGCATTGCGTCATGAGCTGCGCTTGCATGATGGCGGGGCCCCGCTTGCCTGATGGCAGAGCCCCGCTTGCATCAAGGCCGAGAAGGCATGCTAGAGTGACTCACATCGATTGAGGCGCTGCTCGAGCAGCCTTCATTCATCATGGAGCGGGCCTCACCGTCGGCTCCCATAAACACAGTGGAGGGGCCGCGCGGCACCCTTCGAGACAGCGGAGGAGACCCGTGTCCAGTGCACCCATGCTTTGGGTCGAGAGGGCCTGAGCCATGCAGGCCTATATTCTCAGGCGCCTGCTGGCGCTCATCCCCACGCTGTTTTTTGCGAGTGTCATCGTGTTCACCACGGTGCGACTCATTCCGGGCGACGTCATCGATCTCATGCTGAGTCAGAACGACATCAGCGCGAGCAAGATGGATCGCGAGGCCCTCATGGAAGTGCTGGGCCTGGACAAGCCCATGTGGTCGCAATACTTCACCTGGGTGGGCAATCTGTTCCGGGGCGACATGGGCAATTCACTGTGGCAGTCCACGCCCGTGACCGAGCGTCTGGCCGAGCGCTTGCCCGTCACCTTTGAGCTCGGCCTGCTCGCGATTCTGATTGGCTTGACCATCGCCATGCCGATCGGCGTGTATTCGGCCATCCGCCAGGACACCGCCGGCGACTACATCGCGCGTTCGTTCTCCATTTTGCTGCTCGCCATCCCGAGCTTCTGGCTGGGCACCATGGTGGTGGTGATTCCGTCGATCTACTTCGGCTGGTCGCCCGAGGTGAGCTACATCGCGTTCAGTGAGGATCCGATCGGCAATCTCAAGCAGATGCTGGTGCCGGCGGCCGTGCTGGGCGCAGCGCTCTCGGCCGTCACGATGCGCATGACCCGCACCATGATGCTCGAGGTCTTGCGCCAGGACTACATCCGCACCGCCATGGCCAAGGGCCTGCCCGAGCGATTGGTGGTGTTTCGCCATGCCCTGCGCAATGCGCTCATTCCGGTGGTGACGCTGGTGGGTCTGCAGGCGCCGCTCGTGATCGGTGGTGCAGTCATCATGGAGCAGATCTTCGGCATTCCCGGGATGGGCACGCTGCTGCTCGATGCGGTCAATCAGCGCGACTATCCCATCATCACCGGCGTGTTCCTGGTGGTGGGTCTGGCGGTCATGGTCATCAACCTGCTGGTCGATCTGAGCTACGGTCTGCTGGATCCGCGCGTGAGGGTGCGTTCATGAGTGCAGTGATTGCTCCTGCGGCCAACGTGCCGGCCAACCCCAAGCCCGCAGGCTTCATCCGACGCCTGTTCCGCGACAAACCCCTGGGTGCCGCCGGTGGCGTGGTGTTCCTGGTGTTCCTGTTCTGCGGGATCTTTGCCGACGTGCTCTCGCCCTACGGCATGAACGAGATCAACCCGCTCGATCGCCTCAAGGCGCCGTCGTGGGCGCATCCGTTCGGTACCGACAATCTGGGTCGAGACATGCTCTCGCGTTGCCTGCATGGTGCCCAGCTGTCGGTCATCATCGGACTGACTGCGGCGTCACTGGCCACCCTCGTATCGGTGGTCATCGGCATTGCCACGGGTTATCTGGGTGGCAAGTTCGACCTCATCACGCAGCGCTTCGTCGATGCATGGATGAGCTTTCCCGAACTCATCATCCTGATCGTGGTGGTCTCGGTCCTGGGGCCGGGCATGCCGCAGATCATCGGAACCCTCGGCCTGCTGCTGGGCATTGCCGGCTCGCGCATCATCCGCAGTGCAGTGGTGTCGGTGCGAGAGAACATGTACGTGCATGCCGCGCAGTCCATCGGCTCGGGCACCTTTCGCATCCTGTGGCGGCACATCCTGCCCAACATCATGCCGCCGATCATCGTGCTGTTCACTACCCGCGTGGGCGCGGTCATCCTGGCGGAGTCGGGCCTGTCTTTTCTCGGTCTGGGTGTGCCGCCGCCGGCGCCCACCTGGGGCGGCCTGCTCTCGGGCAGCGGTCGCACCTACATGTTTCAGGGGCCCTGGCTGGCACTGGCCCCCGGGCTTTGCCTCACGATCGTGGTGTATGCCACCAACGTGTTTGGCGATGCGCTGCGTGACCTGCTCGATCCGCGTCTGCGCGGTTCACGCTGAGTCAGGGCTGCCGCAATCATCCTGATGAGTTCTATCTTCTGAGTTCAAGCTGTTGCGTTCAACCGGCTCCATTACAGAATCCACGAGGAGACACCGCATGAAGTCATCGACACTGCACGCCACACTCGGCCGACTGGCCCTGGGTGGAGCCCTCCTGCTGGGCAGCACTGCGTTGCTGGCCCAGAACAAACCCGTGCCGATGGATAAGGCCGAGGCGCCCAAGTACGGCGGCACGCTCAGCATTGCGCCCGTGTACTACACGATCAGTGCCCTCACCTGGGATCCGGCCGACTGGAACTGGAAGTCCAACCACGACATGGGCCAGTACGCCGAGAACCTCTTCGCGGCAGACCTCACCAAGTCGCGCAAGTACGGCGGCAAGCATCCCTTTGTGGCTGATGCCTACCTGCCGATCGATGCCATCCGGGGCGAGATCGCCGAGTCCTGGCGCTGGATGGAAAACCCGCTGCGCCTGGAGGTGAAGGTGCGCCAGGGCGTGATGTTCCCCGAGAAAAAGGGCGTGATGGCCGCGCGTGAACTGGTGGCCGATGACGTGGTGGCGAGCTACAACAATCTCGACAAGAGCCCCAAGCGCATCCCGGCTTATTTTGACCATCTCTCCAAGGTGGAGGCCACCGGCAAGCACACGGTGCTCTTCACCTTCAAGGACTACTTTGCCGAGTGGGACTATCGTTTTGGCTGGGGTTACTACTCCAACATCTTCCCGCGCGAGGTGCTCGAAAAAGGCGCCAAGGACTGGAAGAACCACAACGGGTCGGGCCCCTTCATGCTCACCGACTTCGTCAACGGCAACTCCACCACCTTTACCAAGAACCCCAACTACTGGGACAAGGAGCGTCTGGGTGGCCAGGAATACAAGCTGCCCTTCGTGGATCGCGTGATCTACCGCACGATCAAGGACGAGGCTGCATCGTATGCCGCGCTTCGTACCGGGCGCATCGACATGCACGAGAACATCCGCTGGAGTGCGGTGGATGAGCTCAAGAAGAATGCGCCGGGCCTCAAATGGTCCAAGACTCTGGCCTGGAGCGGCACCTTCCTCGCCATGCGGGTCGATCAGAAGCCCTTCACGGATGTGCGGGTGCGCCGGGCACTCAACATGGCGGTCAACAAACAGGAGATCGTCAAGACCTTCTGGGGCGGCAATGCCGAGCTCTTCGCCTATCCCCAGCACCCGGACTACATCGGCTACTTCGAGCCGCTTTCGACCATGCCGGATTCGGTGAAGGAGCTCTTCACCTACGATCCTGAAAAAGCCAAAAAGCTGCTGGCCGAGGCGGGCTTTCCGAATGGCTTTACCTTCAAGGTACAGGTCAACGCCAACAGCCCGGTGCATATGGATCTGCTGCCAATGGTGGGCGCCTATCTCGAAAAGGTGGGCGTGAAGATTCAGATCGAGCCGCTGGAGTACGGTGCGTTTCTGTCGCGCATGACCTCCAAGACCCACAGTGCCGGCTACTTCATGGACAACGGGCACACCAACCCGACCACCACCATCCGCAAGAGCTTTGTCACCAACCAGACCTGGAACCCCTCGATGTGGGCGGATCCGGCGCTCGACAAGAAGGTGGCCACGATGTACGCCGAGCGTGATGAGGGCAAGCGCCAGCAGATGCTCAAGGAGATGACCCGCGAGATCGTCGACAAGGCACCCTACATCTGGCTGCCCACGCCCTACTCGTTTCAGGCCTGGTGGCCCTGGGTCAAGAACTATGACGGCGAGCTGCGGGCTGGTGCTGTGCGCCCTGGCCCGATCTATGCCCGCATCTGGATCGACCAGGATCTGAAAAAGAAGATGGGCTTCAAGTAAGCCTCTGTCGGTGTTCCGCTGAGGGATCCGCACTGTGCGGCGCCCTCAGCCGAGACACCGAGCACTGTAAGGGTCGGTACTCATGTTGCTTTCCTTTCGCGCCATCACGACAGCGGCACTCTTCAGTGCGGCGACGCTCACGGTGCCAGGCCTGGCCGGAGCGCAAAGCGCCCCAGCCGGCGCTGCGGCCACCGCGCCTGCCGAGGTCCCGAAATACGGCGGCACCCTGAGCGTGGGCAACATCTATGTCACGCTGAGCGCGCAGAGCTGGGAGCTGGCCGACTGGCACTGGAAGCAGGCCGATGACACCGGCCACTACATCGAGCGGCTCTTTGCGGCCGACTTTTCCAAGGCCCGGCGCAATGGCGGGCCGCATCGCTTTCGTGACAACAACTACATTCCTCTGGATGCCATCCGGGGTGAGCTGGCGGAGTCCTGGCGCTGGATGGAAAACCCGCTGCGCCTTGAGGTGAAACTGCGTCAGGGGGTGATGTTCCCCGAAAAGAAAGGCGTGATGGCCGCGCGCGAGCTGGTGGCCGATGACGTGGCCTTCAGCTACGAGTACCTGCGCAAGAGCCCGCGGGCGGTCAAGGAGTACTGGGATCACATCGTCAAGGTCGAGGCCACCGGCAAACACACCGTGGTGCTCACCTTCAAGGACTTTCATGCCGAATGGGACATGCGATCGGGCTATGGCCACTATGGCCATGTGTTCCCCAAAGAGATGGCTCAGGCGGGCATGGCGCAGTGGAAGAACCACACCGGCTCGGGCCCCTTCCTGCTGACCGACTTCATCTCGGGTAACTCCACCACCTACACCCGCAACTCGGTCTACTGGGACAGAGAGACCATCGGCGGCGTGTCCTACAAGCTGCCCTTCGCTGATCGGCTGGTGGTGCGCACCATCAAGGACGAGTCGGCGCAGCATGCGGCGCTGCGCACCGGCAAGCTCGACATCCTCGAGACGGTGCGCTGGCAGGCGGTTGAAGAACTCAAGAAAAACGCGCCGGCGATCAAGTGGGTGAGCGGGGTGGCCAATACCGGCTACTACCTGTCGCTGCGTACCGACCAGAAACCCTTCGATGATGTTCGCGTGCGGCGCGCGATGAACATGGCCGTCAACAAGGACGAGATCATCAAGGGCTTTTACGGTGGGAACGCCGTGATGCTCGGCTTTCCGATGCATCCCGACTGGACAGGCTATTACGAGCCGCTCTCGGCCATGCCCGAGTCGGTCAAAGAGCTCTTTGCCTACAACCCCGAGAAGGCCCGGAAACTGCTGGCTGAAGCGGGCTATCCGAACGGCTTCACCTTCCGGCTCACGGTCTGCGCCTGTGCGCCTGCCCAGCTCGACATGCTCCCGATGCTGGTGGCCTACTACGAGCGGGTGGGTATCAAGACCCAGGTTCAGACCCTCGAATATGGGGCCTTTTATTCCCAGCAGCTCAAGAAGGCGCATTCGGCGGGTTACCTGATGAGCACGGCGCATGGCAGCCCCACCATCTCGGTGTCCAAGCTCTTCAAGTCAGGCCAGAACTGGAACACCGGCATGGTCAACGATGCCGGTCTGGACAAACGCATCGATGCGATGTTCTCCGATCGCGTGGAGACGAGCCGCCAGCGCACCCTCAAGGCCATCAATCGCGAGATGCTCGACCATGCGCCCTTCGTGTGGCTGCCCACGCCCCTGGAGTTCAGTGCCTACTGGCCCTGGGTCAAGAACTACGGTGGTGAATTGCGCGGCGGTGGCGGCCGTCCCGGCCCGGTCTATGCGCGCATCTGGATCGATCAGGATCTGAAGAAAAAGATGGGCTACTGAAGGCCCATCCCAAAAAGACAAGAGACACACTCATGAGCGATCAGCCGGTCACTGAAGTCCTGCTAAGCGTGCGAGGCCTGACCACCCGCTTTCGCACCGAGCGCGGCACGGTGCTCGCGGTCGACAATGTCTCCTTTGATGTGCACTCCGGCGAGACGGTGGCCATCGTGGGCGAGTCGGGCTCCGGCAAGAGCGTCACAGCGCTGTCGCTGCTGCGACTGATTCCGAACCCGCCGGGCGAAATCGTGAGCGGCGAGATCCACTTCGATGGCACCGACCTGCTCAAACTCGACGACGCCGGCATTCGCGCCATCCGGGGCAATCGCATCGCCATGATCTTTCAGGAGCCGATGTCCTCGCTTAATCCGTCGATCACGGTGGGCCGACAGATTGGTGAGCCGGTCAATCTGCATCGCAAGGCCCCCTGGACGGCGGCCATCGAGAGGGCCCGTGAACTGCTCGACCAGGTGCGCATTCCTGATGCCGCCACCCGCGTCAATGCCTATCCGCATCAGTTCTCGGGCGGCATGCGCCAGCGCGCCATGATTGCCATGTCGCTCGCCTGCGAGCCTCAGCTGATCATTGCCGATGAGCCCACCACGGCGCTCGATGTGACCGTGCAGGCCCAGGTGCTCGATCTCCTGCAGGATCTGGCCAGAAAGGCGCGTTCGGCGCTCATTCTGATCACCCACGATCTGGGTGTGGTGGCCCGCTACGCCGACCGGGTGATCGTGATGTATGGCGGACGGGTGGTCGAGTCGGCCCCTGCGGCCCAGTTGTATGCCCGACCCTCGCATCCCTATACCCGGGGCCTGCTCGCCTCCATTCCGAGGCTCGATGGCGATACCCGCAAGCGGCTCGTGCCCATCGAGGGTCAACCGCCCAATCTTGCCGCCCTGCCTCCGGGCTGCGCCTTTGCGCCCCGCTGCAAACAGGCCACGGCCCATTGCCACCAGGAGCGACCGGCCTTGCGTGAGATCGGTCCCCGTCATCAAAAGGCGTGTTTCCTCGATGACTGAAGACATCATTCTCAGCGTGCGCGATCTGAAGGTGCACTTTCCGGTGCACAAGGGCGTGATCGTGCAAAAGCAGGTGGCGACGGTACATGCCGTTGACGGCATCTCGTTTGATCTGCGGCGCGGCGAGACGCTCGGCCTGGTGGGCGAGAGCGGCTGCGGCAAGTCCACCACCGGCCTGGCGGTGTTGCGCATGCTTGAGCCCACCGCGGGACAGATCGTTTTTGAGGGCGAGGACATCACGGGCTACTCGCGCGAGCGCATGCGCGGGGTGCGCAGGCGTATGCAGATGGTCTATCAGGACCCTTATGGTTCACTCAACCCGCGCATGCGGGTCAAGGACATCGTGGGCGAGCCTCTGCAGGTGCACGGTCTGGACAAGGATCAGTCGGCTTACCGGGATCGCATTGCCAGCCTGCTCTCCACGGTGGGTCTGCTGCCCGACATGGCCGAGCGCTATCCGCATGAATTCTCGGGCGGGCAGCGTCAGCGGATTGGCATCGCGCGTGCCCTGGCGCTCGAGCCTGGCATGATCGTGTGCGACGAAGCGGTCTCGGCCCTTGATGTGTCGATTCAGGCCCAGGTGGTCAATGTCTTCATGGACCTGCAGGAGCGCCTGGGTCTGTCCTACATCTTCGTGGCGCACGACCTGGCCGTGGTGCGTCACATCAGCGATCGCATTGCCGTGATGTATCTGGGCAAGATCGTCGAGATCGCTTCGCGCGACGACCTGTACCGCAATCCGCTGCATCCCTATACCCAGGCCCTGCTGGCCGCGATTCCGGTGGCCGACGCGTCAGTAGAGGCGCGCCGCCAGCGTGTGGTGGTCAGTGGTGAAGTACCCAGCGCCCTGCGTCCGCCTTCGGGCTGCCGATTCCATACCCGCTGTCCGCAGGCGATGGATCGCTGCAAGACCGAGATGCCGCCGCTCGTGGGCGACGGAACCGGTCGCATGGTGGCCTGTCATTTGCACACGGCGCCTTCAAGCCCGGCAACCATTCCCATCGTTGCAGCCGGGGCCGAGGTCTCAGCGGCGTAGCAAAGCGCTGCGCGGCATAGCACAGCGCTGCGGTTTCGGCCCCTCTGGCCAGGCAGCGTGTCGTGCCCGGGCTCAGCGCACCGTGAAACGCACGGTTGTGGTCTTGCCGTTCAGGGTGTTGAGCACGGCCACAACCTTGTCGCCCTTGGCGAGCTTCAAGCCGGTGGCCTTGAGTCGGTTCTCGCTGGACGGGCGTAGCTCAGCCTCGATTTTCTGAGTGCCCTGCAGCACGCTCAACTTGCCGCTGACCTCTTTTGACGCCAGAGGCTTGTCGTGATCATAGAGGTAGACCGACGCCCCGTCGGCTTCGACAACCAGTTCGAACTGCAGGTCATTGGCCATCTGAACGATGCCGCCATGCCGTGCCTTGGCGGTGCCGTGGGCCTGTGCGGCCGAAGCCCCAAGCAGGCCGAGCGACAACAGGACAACGGGCAGGGTGGTCTTCAGGATCTTCATGAGGATTTCCAGGGGGATGAAAGGACGGTGAAAGGAGGCGATAGAGGAGGCGAAAGACGAGGCGAAAGGCGAGGCGAAAGGCGAGGCGAAAGCGACTGAGCAACAGGGCAGGACAGCCTGAATCGAAAGATCGAAACGATGGCGGCGTATCAAGGCGACCGAGGCCGAGGGCATGCGATTCAGTACGCCTCCTTGACAGGCACTTCAGTCGTCGCTTGCGCTCCATCATCGAGCAGTCGCTCCAGCGGCTTGCGGCCGAAGCACCAGAAGAGCAGGGGCGTCAGCAGGGTGTCAAGAAGGGTCGAACTCATCAGACCCCCGAAAATCACAACCGCCACCGGGTGCAGGATCTCCTTGCCGGGCGCATCGCTCGCGAGCAACAGGGGCGTGAGCGCAAACGCAGCCACCAGGGCCGTCATCAGCACGGGGGTCAGCCGCTCGAGTGAGCCGCGCACGATCATGCTCTGGCTGAAGGTCTCTCCTTCAAATCGGCACAGGTTGATGTAGTGGCTGATCTTGAGGATGCCGTTTCGGGTGGCGATGCCAGCCAGCGTGATGAACCCCACCATCGAGGCGACCGACAGCTGAACGCCCGCGATCCACATCGCGGCAACGGCACCGATCAGCGCCAGAGGGATGTTGGCCATGACGATGGCCGCCAGCACGCTTGAGCGATAGCGTGAATACAGGACCAGAAAGATCAGCAGCAAAGAGACGACCGACAGCCCCGCGATCAGGCGGGTGGCCTGCTCCTGGGCCTGAAACTGTCCCTCCAGGCTGATGAAGTAGCCACTGGGCAGCGTCTGGGCACTGAGGGTGCCGCGGATGGCCTCGATCACCTCGCTCATGTTGCGCCCATCGGTGTTGCCATAGACCACGATCCGCCGGCGACCATTCTCGCGCCCGATCTGATTGGGCCCGTCGGATTCCTCAACCGTCGCAAATGCCGACACGGGTACCCGGCCCGCTGGCGTGTCGATGAGGGTGTTGGCCAGGTCCTGAGGGCCGCGGCGACTGTCAGGCAGGCGCAGCACCAGATCATAGCGGCGTGAGCCCTCGACGATCTGCGCACCATGCGCGCCATCGGTCAGCACCTGCAGCACACGGATCGCCTCACCGGGCGACAAACCCAGTTGGGCTGCCTTGCGATGGTCCAGGCGCACCGTGATCTGGGGAATCAGCACCTGCTTTTCGACCGTCAGATCCACCAGGCCCTGAATGGAGGCCAATTGCCCGCGCAGTTGCTCGGCAAGGCCGCGCAGCGTATCGATGTCATCGCCAAAGACCTTGACGGCCACCTGGGCCCTGACGCCCGACAGCAGGTGATCGAGCCGGTGACTGATGGGCTGACCGATCGCGACCTGCGCAGGCAGACTCGACAGGCGCTCACGAAGATCGGCCATGATCGCCTCACGGTCGCGATCGCTGCGTTTGAGGTCGACATCGATCTCGGCGGAATGCACGCCCTCGGCATGCTCATCGAGTTCGGCTCGTCCGGTGCGTCGGCCGACCTGCGTGACTTCAGGAACCTGCCGGATGAGCACCTCGGCCGCAGCGCCGACCCGGTTGGCTTCGGCCAGTGAAGTACCCGGCTGCATGACCAGCCCAAGCACCAGAGAGCCTTCATTGAAGGCGGGCAGAAAGGCTCGCGGAAAAAAGGGCACCGATGCCGCCGCTACCGCCACCGCAATCACCGACAGCCCGATCAGGCCGCGCGCGCGAGCAAATGACCAGTTGAGCAAGCGGGCATCCTGGCGCTTGAGCCAGGCCACCAGCGGACTGTCACCATGATCGAGGCGCTTCATGCCGGGCAGCAGATACAGACACAGAACCGGTGTCACCGTCATCGACACGAGCATCGAGGCCGCAATCGAGACGATGTAGGCAATGCCCAGTGGCGTGAAGAGACGCCCCTCGATACCGGGCAATGCGAACAGTGGCACGAACACCAGCACCACGATGGCGGTGGCATAGACGATTCCGGAACGCACCTCCACACTGGCTTGCCTCACCACCTCCAGTGCGGACAGCGGCTGCGCCGCGCTACGGTTCTGCTTGAGACGTCGAAGGATGTTTTCGACATCGACCACGGCATCATCCACCAGCTCGCCGATCGCAATGGCCAGGCCTCCCAGGGTCATGACGTTGATCGACTGACCCAGCAGGTTGAACATCAGCGCCGTGACCGCCAGCGACAAGGGGATGGCCGTCAACGAGATGAGGGTGGTGCGCGCGGAGAGCAGGAAGGCAAACAGCACAATCATGACCATGATCGCCCCATCGCGCAGGGCCTCGGTCACATTGCCGATCGAGGCCTTGATGAAGTCGGCTTGACGAAAGAGGACCCGGGGTTCGGCCAGGCCTGCAGGCAATCCGGCCTTGAGTTCGGCCAGGGCCCGTTCCACCTGGGCGGTCAGGGCCACCGTGTCGGCCTGCGGTTGTTTCTGAACGCTCACGATCACGGCCGGCACGCCGTTGTAGCCCGCATCGCCCCGCTTGAGCCCGGGCGCAAACGACACCATGGCCACCTGCTCCAGAAGAATGGGTCGGCCGTTTTTCCAGCCCACCGCAATCCCGGCGAGGTCGCTCACCTGATGGGTTCGGCCGAGGTGACGAATCAGATATTCGCGGCTGTGCAGATCGATGAATCCGCCCCCCGCGTTGCCTGCAAAGCCCTTGAGTGATTGCTCGAGCTGCGTGAGCGAGACACCGAACTGGGCCATGCGAACCGTATCGGGAGCCACGCGCAGCGTACGGACATCACCACCAATCGGGATCACCTGCGAGACGCCCGGAATCGACAACAGACGCGGGCGCAGAACAAAGTCGGCGTATTCGCGCGCCTGCATCGGTGTCGCTGTGGCGCCTCTGGTGTCCGCGGAAGTCAGCGGCAGAGCGACCAGCATGATCTCGCCCATGATGGAGGAGACCGGACCCATGACAGGCGAGATGTCACCGGGCATTTGTTGGCGCACCAGGGCGAGGCGCTCGGCCACCAGCTGGCGATTGCGATAGATATCGGTGCCCCAGTCGAATTCCGCATAGACCAGAGACAGGCCTACCCCCGAGGTGCTGCGCACACGGGTCACGCCGGGCATGCCGTTGAGCGCCGTCTCCAGTGGAAAGGTCACCAGCTGCTCGACCTCCTGCGGCGCCATGCCACCGGCCTCGGTCATCACGGTCACGACCGGCTTGTTCAGATCGGGAAAGACATCGA
>Ga0315905_10005403_pt1 | contig 13019 bp, 25 predicted proteins | sample LakEriMetagenome_5_FD_203522 | JGI IMG/M metagenome (GOLD analysis project Ga0315905, IMG submission 203522) | Freshwater fungal communities from buoy surface, Lake Erie, Ohio, United States - Buoy 4 MA121 | ecosystem: Environmental > Aquatic > Freshwater > Lake | place: USA: Lake Erie, Ohio... | reverse complement strand
GTTAAATAACATGGAATTATCACAAGAACAATTACAACAAATGCTTCCAAATAATCGCTATGCTGCTCAATGGCATGAAGCTCTGTTGACGGTATTGCCAAATTATGATATAACCACACCATTACGCATTGCTGCCTTTATTGCACAATGTTCACATGAGTCTGGTCAGTTTACAGTACTAGAAGAGAATTTGAATTATCGTGCTGAAACATTGACACGACTATGGCCAACTAGATTTCCTCCTGATGTAGCTGCACGTTATGTTGCAATGCCTAACAAACAAGAGGCTATTGCTAATCGTGCATACTGTGATAGGATGGGTAATGGTGATGAAGTTTCTGGTGATGGGTGGAAATATCGTGGCCGTGGTTTAATTCAATTGACAGGTAAAAACAATTATGTATCTTTTTCTTTATCTGAGGATAACGAAGCCTTAGTTAAACCTGAGTTAGTTTCACAACCAAATTTAGCTGTACAATCTGCCTGCTGGTTCTGGAAAACTAATAACCTTAATAGATTTGCTGATATTGGCGATATAGTAGGACTGACAAGAGCCATCAATGGTGGTTATAATGGTCTTGAAGAAAGAAAGAAGTATTATGAAAACGCATTACGAATATTAGGTGTGTAATGGATCGCTGGAAAAACAGACGCAGAATGGCATGGTTATCCATGATTGCTGGTTTGGTGTTTCCATTACTTATTTTAGTGTCTGAGTCACCTACGCTTGGTACGATTGCAATGCCATTCTACATCTTTGTATCTGCTGTGGTTGGTTCGTATATGGGCTTTGCAACGATAGATGACAAGAACTTTGCCGCGAACATCAATACTCCAGCATCTTCTACATTCACACAACCACCTGCATCTCAACCGCTATTGTAGGCATTTTTAAACTAAACTGATAATATTGCCACTTTAATCCTCTTGACAATGTTATAATTGGTGGTGTATGCTTTTGATAGTCTATAAATTGTCATGATAGTATCAATATAAATAAGAATGCTTATATCAAATACTTGTTTAAACAGAATTATATAACAATCATAAAGGTATATAGAAACATGGAATCAAACAATGGCTATCGAACAAGAATTCAATGAAGTCAAATTACAAGTTGGTTTGTTGAACAAAGACATTCAGCATACCAGCTTGCTATGTGACAAGCTATCTGAATCTATTGAAAAGATTCAAGAAATGAATATGAACCTTATTAGGATGATCGCCTTGCATGATAACAAACACCAGCAGCATGAAAAAGTTGAATACGATTTGAAGCAAGATTATAAAGAGCTTCATTCTAGAATTACCACAATTAACCGTGAAATTCATGATAGAATAGATCAAGTTGAGCATCGTATTACTGAAAGAATTGATGCATTACGCTCTGACTTGATTAACCATAAACTTCAAGATGAAGCTCAAAGCCATGTTGTCGAGAAAGATGTGGACAAAGGCAAAATTGGTGACAGGGTTGCTGAAATAGAAAAGTGGAAATGGACAGTTGTAGGTGCCATTGGTATTGGTGCGTGGTTATTAGGCAATCTAGACATTGTAGGCAAATTTTTAAAATAGATTTGCATTGACGTAGTTTTTCTGTTATACTTACATTATGTTACACATTGAATCCAAATTTGTGGGGCTATTGTCCCACCGTCTCCGCAATTTCAAACGTAAGAATGATTACCTTTGGAATTTCTCATGCCCCGTTTGTGGTGACTCAACCAAGAACCTTACCAAGGCTCGTGGTTACGTCTACAAGAAAGGCAACAATCTATTCTACTCATGTAAAAACTGTGGCCTAGGTACTAGCCTCGGTAAACTACTTGAACACGTTGACAGTACACTATACAAGGAATATATCCTTGAACGATATAGGTCTGGTAATAGTGGGCATACTAATGTCAAACAACCAACCTTTAATGTACCATCACCTAGATTTGACAAGGTCGATAAAGAAAAATCATTTGAACACGCCGAATGGTGTGACAAATTGCCTACTGGTCATTTCTGTTCAACATACTTAACTAAGAGAAAGATACCTGTTAGTGTACACGGTAAACTATTGTTCACCCAACACTATAAAAAGTTTATTGATGCCTTGGTACCAGATCACGGCAAAGTATTGTTCGATGATGCACGACTAGTTATACCGTTCTATGATGAGTACAACAGTCTTGTAGCCGTGTCTGGTCGTGCATTGGAGACTTCGGACAAGACTCTGAGATATGTTACTGTGCGGACAGACACTAGTGAAAATAAACTCATATTCGGTATGGATAGATTAAATATTCACGATACGGTAAAGATTGTAGAGGGTCCTATAGATAGTTTATTCATAAATAATTGTCTTGCATCAGCAGATGCAAACCTTATACAAGTAGCAGATAAAATTTCTGCCGTTAATAAGGTTTTGATATATGACAATGAACCTCGTAATAAAGATATTGTAAAGATGATGCAAGATGCAATCAAATCAGGACATAACATTGTAATTTGGCCTGATACGTTGCAAGGTAAAGATATAAATGAGGTGATAATGTCTGGTATTTCACCGGATGAAATAGAAAGTATTATAAGTAGTAACACCTTCAAAGGGTTGCAAGCTCAAATAAAATTCAATATGTGGAAGAAAATATGAAAGTAAAATTAATTAGTTATAGTAAACCATCCGATGCAATGTTGGATTTAAATTTAAGAGATTTGCAAGACCTGATTGCCTTTTGTGCTCGTGTATCAAACCCTAGTAACCAACTCAATACAGAAACCTCAGAAAAACTTATCGGATATTTGGTTAAGAATGCTCATTGGTCGCCACTTGAAATGGTTAGTGTGTGTCTGGAGGTTGAAACAACAAGAGATATTGCTAGGCAGATGTTACGTCATCGCTCGTTCTCATTCCAAGAATTCAGTCAACGATATGCTGACCCAACCAAAGATTTGAATTTCGTACTGAGGGAAGCAAGGTTACAAGATACGAAGAATCGCCAAAATAGTGTCGAGCTCGAAGATACTTTATTTGATGAAAATCTTAAAGAACAATGGAAATGGTTACAACAAGATGTAATCAATTCTTCAAAGAAAGCTTATGAGTGGGCAGTAACTCATGGTATTGCAAAAGAACAGGCTCGTGCTGTATTACCAGAAGGTCTAACAGTAAGTCGTTTGTATGTCCATGGTACCCTCAGAAGCTGGCTGCACTTTATTCAAGTGCGTTCAGGTAACGGTACACAAAAAGAACATATGCAGGTCGCATTGGCCTGTGCTGAAGTAATTGCCAAAGTATTCCCGATGGCGTCAGAGTTTGTAACAAAATAATAATAACGGAGTTTTTAATGCAAGATATTGTACACGATATCACGGTAAACTATTCTCGTGATGGTTTGTTTGATGAATTAGGTATTTTACGATTGAAAGAATCGTATATGAAAGAAGAAGAAAAATCACCACAGGAGAGGTTTGCATATGTATCGAAAGCGTTCGGGTCAAACTTGGAACATTCGCAGAGACTATATGACTACAGCAGTAACCATTGGCTCAGTTATTCTACTCCCATTCTTTCTTTTGGTCGTAGTGCTCGTGGTCTTCCTATATCATGCTTCTTGCCTTATCTTCATGATAGCGCAGAAGGTTTGGTCGATTGTCTCTCGGAAGTAAACTGGTTATCAATGTTGGGTGGTGGTATTGGTATTGGTGTAGGCATTCGTAGTGCAGGTGACAAATCAACCGGTGTTATGCCTCACCTGAGAACCTATGATGCATCATCATTAGCATATCGTCAAGGTCGTACACGCCGTGGTAGTTATGCTGCATACCTTGATATTAATCATCCAGATATTCTAATGTTCTTGGAGATGCGTAAGCCAACTGGTGACCAGAATATGCGTACACTCAACTTGCATCATGGTGTTAATATCACCGATGACTTCATGCAATTGGTTGAGGCCTCTATGTTGAATGCCAATGTGAATGACACATGGGAACTAAAAGACCCAGCCTCAGGTGAGGTTCGTGATACTATTCCTGCTCGTGAATTATGGCAACGCATACTTGAAACTCGTATGTTGACAGGTGAACCATACATTCATTACATTGATACAAGTAATCGTGCCATGCCTGAGTTTCAAAAGAAACTTGGTCTATCAATTAAGCAATCAAACCTATGTTCGGAGATTATTCTACCTACTGACAAAGACCGTACAGCTGTGTGTTGTTTATCATCAGTCAACCTAGAATACTATGATGAATGGAAAGATAATCCATTGTTTCTAAAAGACATAGCTGAAATGCTAGATAATGTATTACAGTATTTCATTGACCATGCACATGATGGTATTGCTCGTGCTAAATTCTCTGCAATGCGTGAGAGGTCGATTGGTGTTGGTGCATTAGGTTTTCATGCCTACCTACAGAAGAAGAATTTGGCATTTGAAGGTGTGATGGCTAAGATTGCAAACAACCAAATGTTTAGTCATATTAGAAAAGGATTAAATGATGCTAATATTCAACTTGGCCAAGAACGGGGTGAAGCTCCTGACGCTGCTGGCACTGGTTTTCGTTTTAGTCATGTTATGGCCATTGCTCCTAATGCTAGTTCTTCCATTATCATGGGTAATACTAGCCCTAGTATTGAACCTTATCGGGCTAATGCTTACCGTCAAGATACTTTGTCAGGTTCTCACCTGAATAAGAATAAATTTCTTGATGCCTTACTTCGCAGTAAAAACTTAACTGATGACCAAATGGCCGATACATGGTCTAGTATCATTGCTAACGATGGTTCAGCACAACACTTAACCATTCTTGATGATAATGAAAAGTTTGTATTCAAGACAGCAATGGAAATTGACCAACGATGGGTTGTTGAACACGCTGCTGATCGTCAACAACATATTGACCAAGCACAATCATTGAACCTATTCTTTAGACCTGATGTTAATGTGAAGTACCTACACGCCTGTCATTATTTGGCATGGAAGAAAGGTCTCAAGACATTGTACTATGCTCGTAGTGAGAAGTTAGCAAAGGCTGATAAGGTATCAAAGCGTATTGAAAGAGAAGTAATCAAAGAATTAGATATGAGTGCCATTGTTGGCGGTGATGAATGTTTGGCGTGTGAGTAATTATGGCACATATTATTGCAAATTTACCACCAGTAAAATGCTTTGTTCGTAAAGAGTTTCTTTATGATTTTCAAAAAGGATTTGGTGAATTAGTTCCTTGCTGGTGGGTATCAATCAAATCATTAAGAGGTCAGGCCTTCCGTATTGAGGCCTACCTTAATGAATATGGTGCATTGTATGATAAGTTACCACTTCATGCTTTTTGTTGGAAAAAAATTGAAGATGAAATGCCTTTAGATTATCTACAATTGTGGGATTGTTTGTCTTATGATATTACAATAATCAAAAAGGCACAATTGCAATCTATGAAGTGTAAGTTTAAAACGAAAGACGGTGATTGGAGATATGGTGAGTATATGTTTACAGTTGATTCAGCTCACCCTGATTTTAATATAATTGATACTGGTTTTAGTGAAGATGTTGAAGATCATAAGTCATATAACTTTATTAAATGTGATAATGGTCAATACGCAGCACAACCAAACAATAGAATGATAGTTTTGGAACCAAGTAGTAATCCCAAAGAATTAAAACTCCCTGATTTCAGAGTAGCAACGAAGCGATGGTCTGTAGAGACTGATGCTAAATGGGCACTAGGAGATACAAACACCACAATGTATGAGAAAAAAGATGATTAAGAAAATAGAAAGTAAAATTACAGATGCAAGAGATAGTTTTAAACCATTTAACTATCCGTGGGCATATGATGCATGGTTGAAGCATGAGCAGTCGCATTGGATTCATTCAGAAGTACCAATGCTTGAAGATGTTAAAGATTGGAAAAAGAAACTAACAGAAGGTGAGAAACAATTCCTAACACACATCTTCCGATTCTTTACTCAAGGTGATATTGATGTAGCAGGCGGTTATGTAAAGAACTATTTACCATACTTCCCACAACCAGAGGTTCGTATGATGTTGATGGGCTTTGCGGCTCGTGAGGCATTACATATTGCTGCATACTCACACCTGATTGAAACACTTGGTTTGCCTGATACCACATATAATGAATTCTTATCGTATCAGGAGATGAAAGATAAACATGATTATGTCTTAGATATTTCAGATAAGAATGGCACAAAAGAAAACACAGCTCGTCATATTGCGGTGTTCTCAGCATTCACAGAGGGTATGCAGTTGTTTAGTTCCTTTATTATGTTACTAAACTTTCCTCGTCACGGTAAGATGAAAGGTATGGGTCAAATCATTACTTGGTCTATTGTAGATGAAACAATGCACGCCGAGAATATGATGAAGTTGTTTAAGACCTATATTAATGAGAACCCAGAGATTTGGAATGATGAGCTAAAATCAAGTATCTACACCATTGCTGAGAGAATGGTTGAGCTAGAAGATAGGTTTATTGACCTAGCCTTTGGCATCGTTGAAGGTGAAAACCTCACTAAAGAAGATGTAAAGAAATACATTAGATATATAGCAGACAGACGATTGATTGGCCTAGGTATGAAAGGCATTTTCAAAGTCAAACGCAACCCATTACCGTGGGTGGAAGTAATGATTAACGCACCGACTCACACCAATTTCTTTGAGAATCGTGCTACCGACTATGCGAAGGGTGCATTGAGTGGTACATGGAATGATGTGTGGGGTAGTGCTAATAAGGATTAAAATGAAAAGTTTAAAACACCATTGTTCTAATTGTGATTCAAAATTTACAATTGATTATGATGAGTTGTTATGTGATGATGATCCAAAGTTTTGTCCATTCTGTGCAGAATATCTGTTAGAGGATGAATTGGAACAAGACGAGGATTATTGATTGACCTGGTTTTATCATAATACAGCAGAAGAATTCAAAGAAGAACACATAGCCGATAACATTGGCTATGTGTATCTTATCACCAATATTCAAACAGGTAAACGGTATGTGGGCAAGAAATTGTTCACTAAGGCTGGTTATCGTCAAATCAAGGGTAAAAAGAAAAAGGTACGAAAGGCCAGTGATTGGCTAGAGTATTGGGGGAGTAATACAGAATTGCAAGCAGAAGTTAAACAAGAAGGAGAGGATAAATTTACTAGAGAAATACTACACCTTTGTAAGACTAGATCCGAATGTAATTACTTAGAAACATTTGAGATTTTTAACAGGCACGCCCTATTGAGTGACCAATATTATAACTCTTGGGTAACTTGCAAGATTCACAAAACCCATGTATTAGGAAAACTAAAATGGCCAGAAAGCAACAAACAACCGACACCTTTGTAGAACCTAAACCTACAGCACCACGACCATCCAATCATTTGAAATTAAGAATAGATGACCTTAGAACATTTGACCCTCTCACACAAAACCAAAAATTATTCTTTGATGCCTACAAGAGAGGCGATTACTTTGTAGCATTACATGGTGTAGCTGGTACTGGTAAAACATTCTGTGCATTATATAAAGCCATTGAAGAGGTGATGGACAAATCTAACCCATTCAATAAAATCATTGTTGTTCGCTCTGCCGTACAATCAAGGGACATGGGATATTTACCCGGTGATGTAAATGAAAAAATGGAAATTTATCAGCAGCCGTATGTGCAGATATGTGATACTCTATTTGGTCGCAAGGATGCATGGGATCGTCTTGAGGAACAAGGGTACATTCAGTTTATATCTACATCATTCATTCGTGGTATGTCGTTTGATAATGCTATTATTATTGTGGATGAAATGCAGAACCTTACCTTTGAAGAAGTCGATACCGTAATGACACGAGTTGGCCATATGTCCAAGATTATATGGTGTGGTGACTATAGACAAACCGACCTGAATAAGAAAAAGAATGATATGTCCGGTATTCTAAAATTTTTAGACATTGCTCAACACATGAAATCATTTACTCGCATTGAGTTTACCGTAGATGATATTGTCCGTAGTAGTTTAGTGAAGGATTACATTGTAGCTAAAATGCGGTATGAAGATCATAATGAGTAAATATACCTAAAAAAATGTGCGTTTGCAGTATAATATTGTCTAAATAAAAGTATTAGTACAAACGATACCTATTAAAATACTTAGTAAGGACAATTTATGATTAAGAAACTTTTATCTTATTTAAAACCAAAGTGTCAGTTTGAGGCATTTATTCTAAAGAATAATCCTCAGACTATTTCAGAAGTTGAGAATTTAATGAGAATCTATACGCAAACCAAATTTAATTAGGAATAGCCATGCAAACAATTTTAAAATATTTTACCGTTCTATTCACATCAATCATTGAAGCTAGATTGCAACGAATCGAATACTATAACAAAACAGGAAAATAAATGTTTAATATGTTTAACCCACAATCAATGGTCAGTCAATTTGACGCCAAAATTAAATCATATGCTGAATCAGTATTAAATACTATTGAAGCATTTCAGGTGTCCAACATCAAATCATTTGACCAACTTACAAATTCTACATTTACTACATACACCAGTAAGGTAATAGATACTGTTAAAGAATGTAGCGAAAATGCAAAAGAAATCGTCAAAACCGGAAAACTCAAGTCATTTGCTTATGTTGGAAATAAAGGCTAAATCAAAAAGTTTTAGCCCTGTATCCCGCAACGGGTGGGCTATTAAGTTTTCTGTTTATCGAAATTGTAATATTTTATTGTTGTTTACCTCATTACATACTGGACAGACCATCGTTCGGTATTTTACAGAGGAAGATGATGCAGTAAAGTATATCAATTTTGTGACCTCAAAAGATCCACAAGAAGAACTGTCAATATAGGCAATTGTCTCAAATAAACCCACCAGAACGGTGGGTTTGTACCATTACCACTATAAGTAATGGAACAATAGTATAATCAACCAAAGGAGTAAAAATGTTTTTATCTATCCTATTATGGGCTCTAAAAGTACCCACACTATTATTATTGGATCTGGTGACAATTCTGTTATCACCTATCATTGCTTTGTTTACATATAAGGCAGAAGAATCGGAAGTTACAGGTTTCCCATCATTGCATCCAGGTCTCAAGAGAGACTTTCTATTGCCTATATTCAAAGGGTTCAGTACACCGGATGCACCTGCTGATGAAATGTACTATGCCGACTATGAACTTCAGAGTGGTGTAATAAAATTCCTACGCAAATATGATTATGATACAAATTGGTTTGTGCGTTATGCCTATCGTATCTTATGGTTGTGTCGCAACCCTGCATATGGGTTCGGTCAGAGTCTTGGGTATGATTCAAACGGCATGACATACTTGGAAACAAGAGATAACAATGAATTATGGGGTACTAAGACTAGTCACTCTAGTTTTTGGAAGGTAACTAATCCAAAAGGCCAGATTGGTTGGTGGTACAAAATGAAATGGTTCTACACAGCTGACCGTGCGGTAGTAATCAACATTGGGTACAAATTGGATGCTGCATCCAAAGACGGCAAGAAATTCGTGGCAATGTTCTTTCATCCTTGCCGCAAATTTTTGTAGACTATGATATACTGGTGACATTAGGACTATATTATGAACAACCTCCCTCAAATAGAAATCAAATCGTTTGACCTTATCGGCAAAGCTTTAATTTGCCGATGGGATCTTCGTGACTATGATACAATTGGTCGAACCATGACCGAAAATGAAATCAAACAAAGGCTTGTACATAAAATAGCTGAAGCTATGATTGAGCTTAAACTTATTGAGTTTACTAAATCTGAAGAAATTTCAGGCACAGCATCATTCAGAGCAAGAGCCTTTGTTCTACCCGATAATCAGGTCAAAACACTCAGATTAGAGAAACTCATATGATTACACCAATCGTACATGGTCTATTCCCAACACCTGTTATGTTTGGTGAAATGGGTCGTGCATACACCAAAGAAGAGTTGGCATTCTTTAAACAACAACAATCCAAGACTGTAAAGAATAACGGCAATGTTAATACTGCCGATAATTACATATTAAATCAACCTGAGTTGGTGGATATCAAAAAGATATTGGATGTATATGTCAATGAATTTTACTTCAATATACTGTGTGTGAAGGATAAGGTTAAACCCTATATCACACAATCATGGATTAACTATACAAAGCCTGGTGAGTTTCACCATCGCCATGCACATCCAAATAGTATGGTCTCTGGTGTATTGTACCTTGATTCTGATATTGATAAGGACAAGATTATGTTTTATAGTTCCGATGCATACAAGAGAATCAAACCTGATATAGCCACATGGAATCTATACAATTCAGAATCATGGTGGTTTCCTGTCGGCACAGGCGCCCTTGTTATGTTTCCATCTGAGCTACAGCATATGGTTGAACAGAAACAAGGCAAGAACCTTAGAACCAGCCTGTCGTTCAATACTTTTATTCGTGGTGATATTGGTGTTAATGGAGAACTTACGGAGTTGCGGTTATGACAACAAGATATAAGATTACACAAGAGAAAGACGGTCTTTACAAGATTCAAAAATGTTTAGATGAGTTTTATAGTGGTGAAATGAACACGGCTGATTTGGATGAGATATTAGCCTACCAATTACACGCTGACCAATTGGTGAGTAAAACACAGAGAATGATTGAAAGATTGATTAACAAATGATACTCATACTAACATTATTATTCCTTAAGCATTTCATTATTGATTTCCCCTTACAGAACAAATATCAATGGTCGAACAAGGGCACCTACGGCCACATGGGTGGCATACTCCACTCAGGTCTACATGGCATCGGTACATTGTTATGTCTGGTATTCTTTATCGACCCATTGTTTGCCGTTATTATTGCCTCATTAGATTTTGTATTGCATTACCATATAGATTGGGCTAAGATGAACATCAATAAGAAGATGGGTTGGGCACCTACGACTCATGAAGAATTTTGGTGGTTACTTGGTCTTGACCAATTATTACATAGTTTAACCTATATTGCCATCGTAGGATTCATTTGGTATAATTAATATGAGCACAGATGAAAAAGTCAAGCACTCAGAGCGTATACAGCAAAAGTCCAAGAAGGTTGTAAGAAAGGTAAAGATCGCCAAGGCCTATGGTTATGATAATGTGGTAGACAATCCCCACAAGTATGCAAAGCGTTCTATGTTTGGTTGTGGTAATAAAAATTGTATTGCTTGCATGAATCCTCGTAAAGCTTGGGGTGAAAAGACTATGCAAGAACAGAAATTTGAGCAACGGGAATATATGAAATGTACAAAGGAGAAGTAAAATGATTTTTGGATTTGGTAATAAACAACGGAATTCCTCTATAGACGATAGAATATCCAATATTAAGTCTCAGATGGAAACTATAGATACTGTGTATAGCAGTCCTCATACAGATATTGATAATGATTGGATGAATTTTCGAGGAGAATTCGATGAAGATATTATTAGCGCCTATCATTACAAGACCAAAAATCTGGCAATGTTTGCCAGGGACAATAAAGATTTAAAAGGTATCGTACATGGAAACGGCGAATGGTATGGGATGTTTCAGCGCAACTATGAAAAATGCAAAAAAGAATTAGAGGCTGTGGAGTTACACTTAAAGATTGAAAAAGATATTTATCAGAAACTCTACGAACAGAACCGTGAACTAGAAACCAAGTTGTATATGGCACAGCGTGAACTAGAAATTCTAAAAGGTGAAGTAAAATGAAAGAAGGAATTTTAGCCTGTATCACAGGCCTATTATTTATTGCTATGATGATTGGTGTTATGGCGTATCATACTCAAACTCAATATAATTGTACCGTTGCCGGTATGATGGCAGGTTTTGATGCATCAGAGATTCGGGCTGTGTGTAATATCAAATGAGTGATAACAAATTAATGGAGACCCTTGGCATACTTCAAGAAGAGGCAGCCGAGGTAATTCAGGCAGTATCCAAATACCGTAGGTTTGGTGATAATGGCAATAACCGATTAAACCTTGAACAGGAGATTGGTGATTTTCTATGTCTTGTGGTATTATTGGAAGAACAGGAGTTTATATCTGATACTGGTATAGAACTGGCCATGTCCCGTAAACTAGAGAAACTTAAAAAGTATAGTAATATCGTTGGAGATTTATTATGAGTTTAAATGAACATGGATTCTGTTAATGTTTATCTATACAATTGGTGATATATTGACTGTGTTGGCGATAGTATTAGCTATTACCTCATCTATAATCATTGGCGTTATACAATGGTACAAAGAATCAAGGTGTAAGCATGACGGTGGGTATAGTGAGACACAGGCCTGTGATGCGATATGCCGTCAATGTGGTAAGAACCTAGGGTTTATTGGTAAATTGAGGGATAAGAAATGAACGAACGATTAAAAGAATTGGCTGAACAGGCGGGTGCAACAGTATATAAAGCAATGCACGGTAAAGCGATTAGTTTTTTAGAGAATGACCTTGAACGCTTTGCCGATCTGGTGCGCCAAGATGAGCGTGAGGCTTGTGCGAAGATTGCTCTTAAATATGAGCCAACTGAACGACAACCTTACGTTACTTATGCCGCAGATGAAATCAGAGCAAGAGGTGATAGAACCAAGACCTCAAGGGATATATGTGGGAATGACTGATGGATCCGAACAACCTATTAAGACTATTGAATAGAATATATTGCTATATACCACATGATAACCCAATTACGGGTGAGATAAAGAGTATAATGGACAATATCAAGAGTCAGAGAGAACAATTGCCACCCGTGGAGATAGTAGATAATGTTTGATAATCCAAATCCAGGCTGTGAGAAGGAATGTATATTCAGAGGCGGTATAGCCACGACCACTGCCATGTATTTTGAACCAATGTATGATAAGAACGGCAGAAACCTAAACCCTGACGGTAATGTAACCACGACCAATGTATCATGTGTGGTATGTTACCGCCAGTGGGTTTCCAGTACTAGGTATGGTGAGACAACGCATACGGAGATAAAATGATATGCCCA
>Ga0315905_10005402_pt1 | contig 13022 bp, 14 predicted proteins | sample LakEriMetagenome_5_FD_203522 | JGI IMG/M metagenome (GOLD analysis project Ga0315905, IMG submission 203522) | Freshwater fungal communities from buoy surface, Lake Erie, Ohio, United States - Buoy 4 MA121 | ecosystem: Environmental > Aquatic > Freshwater > Lake | place: USA: Lake Erie, Ohio... | reverse complement strand
TTAGCCGTATTTACAACGAAGCTTATTCAGGCATCGTCGGCCAAGCCGTCATCGGAACACTTTGTGCATTCGGCGGAATTTTGGTTGCATACCGCAGTGGCAAGATCCGCGTAACACCTAAGTTCACACGCATCATGCTTGGTGCGCTGATGGGTTACTTCGTATTCGGAATCATCACTCTGTTTACTGGTTTCCCAGGTGGACAGCTCGGCGTATTAATCGCTGTTGCTGGTGTTGCACTTGCAACATTCTTCTTAGTTCTAGATTTCGATCAGATCGAACGCACTATTGCGGCGGGGGCTCCACAAGAAGAGTCATGGCGCATGGCCTTTGGTTTGATGGTCACAATTGTTTGGTTGTACATGGAAGTTTTGAGATTACTCTCGATTCTTCGCAATAACGACTAAATAAATTAATTAACGGGATTGCCCGAGATGCGAACTTCGCGTCTCGGGCAATTTTGTTGCTGCAAATAGAGCGATGAGCATCAACGCTGCACTGACTGCGAAAGCTGGGCGGAAGCCATAATGATCGGCAATAAATCCAAGAGCAATTGGTGCAACCATTGCTCCGGCATCACCAGACATTTGGAATAGTGCGATCACTTGCCCGCCCTTGCCCTTCATAACATCACCAACGATCGCCGATGGTGTTGTTGATAGAAACGCTGCGCCTACGCCAGAAATAGCCATTGAAATTAAAAACATCCAAGGCTGATATGTGAAGAGCAAGATAGCGACCGAAAGCGTGACTAGCGATGAACCGATAAGTGCTGAGAACTTACGACCATTTTTATCGGAGATACTTCCTGCTTTTAAAAGCAAAATTCCTTGCACAACTGATGCGATCGTAAAGCCCACTCCAAGGAAACTTGCAGTAGATTTCAAATCTTCGACCATAAAAAGTGGAAGAATCGAACGACTCATACCGAAAAATATTGAAGCGCTGCAGAAAGAAATTACTAGAGCAATTAGATAAGGCTTGCTAGACAGGGCATCACGCAAGGATGTTTTCTCCTTGGCACTTTTCTCAGTTGGGCGTGCCGCTAGAACTGAATTTCTGAGAAGAAAGCCACCTGCAGCACTTGAGATGACCAGTAATACTGCGTAAATAAATAGTGGCGCGCGAAGTGAGATGGCAGTTAAGAAACCACCAATAACTGGACCAGCCATCATTCCCAGTAAGAAACTTCCGTTATAAAGAGATTGCGCGCGGGCTCGCCTAGTGTCATCAACTGCGCGCAGAACTATTGAACCTGCTGCGACCGAAAACATGGAAGATCCAAGGCCACCTGTGGCGCGATAGACAAGCAGTTGTTCATAATTTTGGGAGAAAGCGGCTGCAAAAGAGGAGAGGGCGACAAATCCAACTCCAGTTGTATAAACAATTCTTTCACCGAATTTATCAACTAACTTTCCGGCAAATAGTCCGCTAGCAAATCGTGCAAGTGCGAAAGAAGAGATAATCAAGCCAACCTGTGCGTTATTTACTCCGAAAGACTTGGCAAATAACGGAATTGTTGGAGCGATGATTCCAAATCCAACTGCAACGAAGAAAGAGGCAAAGACAAGAACGCCAACCTCGCGTGGAAATTCTGCGAAAGGGTTACTGGGCTTAAAGCGGGCTGAAAGACTCAATTAATTTTTAACCTTATGCCTCTCGGGCGCACCGTAAACGATTTAAACCTGGACTTAACTACGCTAAGTTTACTCTGTGAAATCTGTTATCGCCGAAGACTTAGTTAAAACTTATCGCAATGGCGCAGTTCGTGCCTTAGATCACTTATCTCTTGATGTTGAAGAAGGCACTGTATTAAGCGTGCTTGGACCAAATGGTGCCGGTAAAACAACATGCGTGCGCATCTTGGCAACTCTATTGCGACCAGATTCAGGTCACGCGATGGTCGGTGGCATTGATGTTATAAAGCACCCCGAGAAAGTTCGTGAAGTAATTGGTTTATCAGGTCAATATGCAGCCGTTGATGAGATTTTAACTGGCTGGGATAACTTGGTTATGTTTGGTCAGCTCTATCACCTTGGTAAGAAAGAGGCGATTGCTCGAGCAGATGAGTTACTTGAAAGATTCTCACTTACCGAAAGCGCAAAGCGCCCAATCAAAACTTATTCAGGTGGAATGCGCCGCCGTCTAGATTTAGCAGCGTCATTAATTGTTAAGCCAAAAGTACTTTTCCTAGATGAGCCAACAACAGGACTTGACCCGCGTGGTCGTCAAGAAATGTGGAGCGTTATCGAAGAGTTGGTAAAGGGCGGCGTCACCTTGCTACTTACTACTCAATACCTTGAAGAAGCTGATCAATTGGCAGATGAGATCGCAGTTATCGATCACGGAAAAGTTATTGCTCGCGGAACTTCAGATGCGCTAAAGAAGCAGGTCGGCGGAGAACGCTTAGAAATTGTGGTCGAGGCGCACAACATTGCCAAGGCAATGGAAGTTGTTGCAAATATCAGTGGAAATAAAGCCACGTTAGATGAAGGCTTGCGCATGATTTCAGCACCGGTTTCAACTGGTGCAACTGCGCTAATCGAAACGTTGCGTTCATTAGATTCAGAAGGAATCCACCCACTCGATGTTGGTTTAAAACGTCCTTCACTAGATGACGTTTTCTTATCGCTGACTGGCCACGCAGCCGAGGAGGCGCCAGAAGAAGAAGTGACAACTGGACGCAGAAAGAAGGCTAAGAAATGAGCGCTTTCAAAGACACGATGATCATTACGCAACGGCAGTTGCGTTTGTTAACTCGGGTGCCAGAAGTTTTGATCTTCTCAACAATTCAGCCGGTTATGTTTGTTCTGTTATTCCGCTATGTATTCGGTGGCTCAATTGATACCGGCCAACCAGGGGGATATGTTCAACTTTTGATGCCCGGAATCTTTGTGCAGACCGTTGCATTTACTTTGGCGGGAACCGCATCAGGGTTAGCCGAAGATCTTAAGAAAGGTCTGATCGATCGATTTAGATCTCTGCCAATCTCGCAATCTGCTTTAGTTGTTGGTCGAACACTTGGGGATTCCTTACTTAACATCGTGGTTCTAGCGGTCATGGGAATCGCGGGATACATTGTTGGATGGCGTCCAACATCGGGCGCGCTTAGCGTGGCGATCGGATTTATTTTCCTTTTATCATTTGGTTACGCACTTTCTTGGGTTGGCATCTATGTCGGGCTTTCCGCATCAGATGCGCGAGTAGTTCAAAACGTTAGCTTTATCATCACATTCCCACTTACATTCTTATCGAATGCTTTCGCACCAACAACTGGCATGCCACGTGCGCTGCAGTACTTTGCAGAATGGAACCCAGTTTCAACGATGGTTGCTGCTTGTCGCGAACACTTTGGTCTGGAAAATCAGTTCGGTGCAACGGCTGGATCATTCCCGAGTGAAAATCCTCTCATCACATCATTTATCTACATGCTGATGATTATGGCGATATTTATTCCGCTGAGTGTAAGAAAATATAAGCGCGCAGCAGATTAACTAGATATTTAGTGGGATTCGCGAGAGATATGTTCTCCGCTAGACCCAACTAAGAAATCTAAATCGCAACCCGTATCGGCCTGCATTACGTGGTCGATATAAAGCTTCTGCCATCCGCGTGCAGATTTTGCAAAGCCATCCACCGTTGCGGTATTTGGCTTGCGTGCCGCGAGGTCTGCATCAGATATATCAATATTTAAAGTGCGCGCTTCAACGTCCAAAGTTATGTAATCACCAGTTTGAACTAATCCGAGTGGCCCACCGGCTGCTGCCTCTGGTGCCACGTGCAGAACAACGGTGCCGTAAGCGGTTCCGCTCATGCGGCCGTCGCAGATGCGCACCATGTCGCGCACACCTTTATCGAGCATCTTTTGCGGCATAGGCATATTAGAAACTTCTGGCATTCCGGGATAACCCTTTGGTCCGCAACCGCGCAAGATAAGAACCGAATTTTCATCAACATCTAAATCAGGATAATTAATGCGTGCTTTGAAATCTTCAATGCTGTCAAAGACCATCGCTTTACCGCGATGCTTTAATAAATTGGCGCTGGCTGCTGCAGGTTTAATAACCGCACCCAACGGAGCTAAATTACCGCGCAGAACTGCAATGCCAGCACTTGGCTGAAGTGGTTCTTTACGTGTGCGAATAACGTCAGTGTCATAAATTTCGGATTCAGATAAGCCTTTAACTAAAGGCGTTCCGAGCACTGTAATTGCCTTTGGATCAAGCAAATCTTCTAGCTCTTTAAAGACAGCGCGCAAACCGCCTGCGCGATGGAAATCTTCCATTAGATATTTGCCGGCAGGCTGCAAGTTAACTAGCAGCGGAACACGAGAACCCGTGCGATCGAAATCATCGAGCGTTAAGTCAATTCCCAAGCGACCAGCGATTGCGAGCAAGTGAACTACTGCATTTGTTGATCCACCGATGCCTGCAAGTGCCACGATCGCGTTAAGGAAAGATCCTTTAACCATAATGTCACTTGGCTTTAAACCTTCATGAACCATTTCAACAATGCGGCGCCCAGATTCTTGCGAGTACTGCAATAAACGGCTGTCAGGTGCTGGCGTTCCTGCAATACCTGGGATAACCATGCCAAGTGCTTCGGCCATAATTCCCATAGTTGATGCGGTACCCATGGTGTTGCAATGACCACGGCTGCGAATCATTGCAGATTCAGAATCTAAGAACTTTGCTTCGCTAAGTTTTTTAGCGCGAACTTCCTCACTTAATCTAAAAACATCTGTGCCACATCCAAGAGGAGTTCCTTGGAATGTTCCAGTCAACATTGGTCCACCTGGAACAACTAGCGCTGGAATATCTACCGAAGATGCTGCCATCAAAAGTGATGGAATTGTTTTATCGCAACCGCCTAGCAAAACAACGCCATCAATTGGATTAGCGCGAATCATTTCCTCTGTAGCCATTGCAGCCATATTGCGCCACAACATCGCAGTCGGACGCACCAATGTTTCACCGAGTGAAACCGCTGGCATATTTAGTGGAACGCCGCCGGCTTCCCAAATACCATTTTTTACAAACTCCATCACTTCATTCAGGTGAGAGTTGCAGGGTGTTAGATCTGATGCGGTATTGGCTATTGCAATATGTGGGCGACCATCAAAGGCATCTTTCGGTAAACCGCGGCGCATCCATGCACGGTGAATAAATCCATCACGATCTTTACCGCCATACCAATGGGCGCTGCGCATGAAAAACTCCTCAAGTCTCTAATTTACAGTCTCGATATTGTGTTGAGTATAGTGACGGCATGAAGGCCTTGACCATAACTTCTCCAAATAATTCCGTTGTGGAAGATGTGGCAGAGCCGATCGCGGGGGATAACCAAGTCGTTGTTGATGTAACACGCGTTGGAATCTGCGGAACAGATCAAGAATTCTTTACAGGTGAGATGGTTTATCTCCATAGCAATCAAGCGAAATATCCAGTGCAAATTGGCCATGAATGGTGCGGAGTTGTTTCACAAATTGGTAAAGGCGTAAATCCAAAGTGGCTTGGTCAAAGAGTTACTGGTGACACGATGCTTGGTTGCGGAACTTGCTACCGCTGTACATCAGGACGCCAACATGTTTGTGATGATCGTTTTGAAATTGGAGTTCGCAACGGTTGGCCGGGTGCATGTGCTGAGAAGTTATTGGTTCCAGAACGCGCACTTCACTCCCTGCCCGATTCAATCGATGATGCGATCGGAGCACTTATTGAACCTGCTGGGAATTCACTTCGTGCGGTTGAGGCAGCTTTGGCCGGACCTGGCAAAGAGATTTTAATTTATGGCACCGGAACCATCGGTTTACTTTGTGCGCAATTAGCGCAGGCAGCTGGTGCCAATGTGCATTTAGTTGGCCGTAACGAACGCACCATTAAGTTAGCGCATCAAATTGGTATCAAGAACGCTGGTACTGAAATGATTAAACCAAGAACTGGCTTCGACGGAATTATCGATGCCACCAACCACAAAACAATTCCACACGAAATTGTGCAAGCAGTCGAACCTGGTGGCCGTGTGGTTTATATCGGAATTTCTGGCGAACCAAGCCTTATTGATTCGCGCGATCTAGCGCTTAAAGATGTCACTGCCGTAGGAATTCTTTCGGCTTCTCCTGGTTTAAAAGGTGCAATTGAAATATTTGCCCGAGGTGAGGTAGACCCACGTCCACTAATTGCGGCAACTATTTCGCTAAATGAAGTGCACGATGTTTTTATGGGCAAACGTCCGCAAGGCGCTGGCGATGGGCCAAAGATTCATATCGATCCGCGGATCAAGTAGAGAGAAGCAACCATGTCAGCCACCTCATCAGTTGAATTCAACGGCCAAGTAGTAGTTATCTCAGGTGCAGCAACTGGCATCGGCAAATCCAGCGCACAGTTAATCGCTGCGCGAGGCGCAAAAATCATCGCGTTAGATTTCAATAAGGCCGCCCTCGATGAATTAGCTAGAGAGTTAAGCCTTGCTGCAAACCAATTACATATCTGCGATGTTTCAGATCAAGGACAAATCACCGCAGCGGTATCAGCAATCCTCAAAGATCATGGCCGGATTGATGCCTTGATAAATACTGCTGGAATTGTTGGTCCATCTAATACTCAATTTGAAGATGTTAGTTGGCCAGACTTTGAAAAAGTCTTGCAAGTAAATCTCTATGGCGCTATCTGGCTAACTCAAGCAGTAATCCCATCTATGAAAGCAAATAAATACGGTCGAATTGTTCACTTGGCATCAATTGCTGGCAAAGAGGGCAACCCTGGTCTTTCTCCTTACAACACATCAAAGGCCGGCATGATTGGTTTTGTAAAAGGCGTTGCCAAGGAAGTTGCACCACACAGTGTTGTTATAAACGCACTCGCACCTGCCGTAATCAGTACGCCAATGAATTCAAATACATCAGATGAAACCTTGAAGTACATGATCAGCCGAATTCCGATGGGCCGCGTTGGTCAACCTGAAGAAGTTGCCGAGATCGTTGCCTTTATGGCATCAAAAGCCTGCTCATTTACAACTGGCTTTACCTTCGACGCTTCTGGCGGTCGCGCAACCTATTAGGGTTAAGAAATGTTGATACAAAAGTCGAAAGTGGATTTAAATTCGTAAATTAACTTGTTACCCTCTAGGAGTGAGACGTCCATCAGCTGCAATCCTAGTAATTTTGGCTTTGGTAGCGCTTCCAGCAATTCCAGCTTCTGCAAATATCAAATCAGGTGCTAAGTGCACAAAATTAAGCACGACGACAACTGTTGCGGGAGTTAAATACACATGCGTTAAATCTGGGAAAAAGCTGGTTTGGAATAAGGGAGTAAAGGTGGCAACACCTACTCCGACACCTAAAATTGAAATCGTTCCCGCAATGCCAACTTCATTTGCAGATTTAGAAGTGAATTACAAGGGTATCCCTGATTCTGTCTGGGCCGATGCCGAGAAACTCTTTGCTCAACCATTGAGCACGCCAATTAAAGTAGATGTTGAAAAAGGTGAATCTACAAAAATTCTTTATTCCTACTCGGAAATTGAGTATGGAATTTCTAGAGCTCAACAACTCGGTGGAAACTTCCCGAAACAATCCAAATTCCTCGTGGTTGCATTTAATTTTACCGACAGGAATTGGGCAAAAACACGACTCAGCACAATTGCATCCCCATTTACATTAAATGATACATTCTCAGATCAAGTGAGCGTAGCTTGTAGCTCGCAGGCAGAGTGTGACAGCGCTTTTGGAAATATCTCACTTGATTCAGGTTTAATCATTCAGGGTGTATCTGGGTTACCAAACTCTTCAAACACAAGAACTACAACTATACGCTCTCACTATGCACACGAAACTACTCACACAATCCAGAAATCAATCTATAAAAAGTATGGCTTGAAGAGATTTTCGATTCCTTGTTGGTTTTCTGAGGGACAGCCGCAGGTTATTGGACAAACTTCCAGCAGTGCAAATTTAAGTGATTACGTAATGAACCGTCGTAGTTGGCTTCGTCCGCCACTGCGTGGATTACCTGATTTTTCAGAGGCAAGTATCAACAAATTCTTTGATTTGCAGCATCAGCAACCGTGTGATTCAGAGACACGTAAACATATTTATGACATCGGATTTATAGCTGTTGAGGCACTTGCTTCAGTCGGTGGAATTTCATCTACCTTTGACGTACTGGATAAATATGCGTCAGGAATGACTTTTGATCAAGCCTTTGAAAAGGTCTACGGAATTTCTTGGGCGAACGCTAAGCCAATTCTGGTACGGACTGTTTCAAAGCAGTTCCTAGAAGCGCGTTAATTCGCAACCAGCAACGGTTAATTTAGGATGGATTTGGGCGAGTCTGTGTATTTCTAAAGGCTCTCAGTTATTTTCCTCCCAGGTCCAATGGGAACGGGAGATCCAAATGGAATTTAAGGTCAAAGACATCAGCCATAAATTTATCGATTCGTTAAGCGATGGTGTCTTCTCCATTGCCCTGACCCTTTTGGGTCTAGATGTTCTCAGCCTGGCTCACGGAATTAGCAAGAGCGAAGATTTTAATGCCGCAATGTTTGAACATTGGCCAACCTTTTTTGCCTACGCTCTTGGGTTCGTCGTGTTGTTTTCCTGGTGGTATCAGTATCACGTAACAAGTCAGTACGTAGTAGGAACAAATACAACGGTCGTGTGGAACCACGGAATAACGATGGCTTGGGTTGCACTCATGCCCTTTGCAGCTGCCCTTCTAGCTGAAAATATAAACAAACCAAATATGAAGTGGGCAGTGTTCTATTTTGGGATTTGCCTCTTTGGACAGAGTTTCACAGTCACTATTCAGGGCCTTTTAACGAAGCTATTTAAAGGGAACACTACTTTTTCATTTACAGAAGATTTCCCGTTGAGCGCCTTTTCTGTTGAAGCACGTTTTAAGTTCCTATTACTTTTCAACGCCATTCCAGCGTTGCTTGGCAGTATCCTTATCTCACTCAGCCTCTTAAATGCTTGGGTCGCTTTGGCTGGCTACGGTCTTTACATTCTCGCCTTAGGAAATCCAGTAAAAAATCTAAATATGTTCAAGCCATTAATGATGAAAATGGCGAAATAACCAGCACCTTCTCCTACCTACTTACATAAGTGGGTTGTGAGGGACTCGCACAAGAGTCGCGGAAATTAGTAGTTAGTTGCTTCCTTGATTTCAACTTTAATCTCTTTACCATTTGGTGCGGTGTACGAAACTGTGTCACCGATCTTGGCTCCCATTACTGCGGCGCCAAGGGGTGACTTCTCGCTGTAAACGCTCAAGTCACCGGATGCTATTTCGCGTGAACCAAGTAAGAACTTCTCTTCATCGCCAGCAATAATTGCGGTGATAACCATGCCGGGACCGACAACTCCGTCAGCTGATGCGGGAGGCGTTCCGATGTGTGCATTTTCTAGCATCTGCTTTAACTGGCGGATGCGCGCTTCCATCTTGCCTTGTTCGTCGCGTGCTGCGTGATAGCCGCCGTTTTCTTTTAGATCTCCTTCAGCGCGAGCTGCTTCGATCTTGGCGGTAATTTCTTTGCGGCCATCTGATTCAAGGTGTGCGAGTTCGCCGCGCAAACGATCAGCGGCTTCTTGGGTTAGCCAAGTTTGTGGGGTACTCATAAGGGGCAACGGTATACGAAGTAATTATTCGGCGCGACAACGTGCAATAGCCGCTGTTACAGGCGCAGTTCGTGCGGGAATCACAGTGGTTTGCTCGATTTGTGATGTTCCGGCTGCGATTTTGTCATCAATTTGGCCTACGACATTCTTATCCTGATCACTTGCTGTCAAAGTGCAGATAACTACTTGCATTGGGTCCGTGCGAACTACGGTGTAGCGGATAGAAATTTCTCGTTCTGCGGTAACGCTAAACGAGATTAGTTCATATCTAATTGCAGGATTGGCGTGATGCAGGCCCGCCCAGATTGACCAACCAACGCCAATAATGGCAAGTGCGATCGCAGGTGTGACCCATCTCTTTTGTGGGCGCACGCCGTATCGGTCGTTGTAGTCAAACTCTTCGCCCGATTGCATGGGAGTATTGTCTCATGCAAAAAGATGTTGATATGGGCTGGGCAGGTTCGCTCACAGTTCTGATTCTCTGTATAACCGTCGCGGTTTTGTTGCGCAGTTTCTATAAGCGCTACATGCAAATGAACGCTCGCAACAATGAAAACCAGATCGATAATTAATAAGTTTTTACAAGCCCTAGGCGTAATAGCACTTGCCCTGGTCTTTGTTGGGCTCGGCAATTGGCAGTTAGACCGTGCTGGTGTTGTTAAAGAGCTAAATGCCGCCGCTAAAGTAATTGACCCAAAGATTTATTCACTCAGCGAATTAGCGGCCCCAACGGTTGCCTTGGATTCTCGAAATGTAAATAAACAGGTTGCTGTGAGTGGCTTTTATACTGCGAATTTCAAAGCGCCGCTGCAGAGTGATATAGATGGTGTTGTAAGTGATTGGGAAGTTGCGCTGCTGCAGGTTGATGGATCCGATCCGATTTCGGGAATTTTAGTTGTCCGTGGTTTATGGTCGGATCGATTGTTAAACCCAGCAGTTGCAATGTCGACCAAAATTGATTTAGTCGGAACTATGCAGCCACATCAAAATGACGATCGAGCCGAAAATGTGCCAGGAATCATTTCCCGCCTTGATAGCAGCGTCATTGTTGGCCAGGCTGACCTGCAGTTATTTGATGGATTTATAGTTGCTAAATCAGAGGCCACTCGCTCGAATGAATTGATTCGCACCCGCGTTGTTGCCGAGGCTCCAGTTTCCAGAGTCGCCGGTTATTACTGGCAACATATTTCATACGTTGCGATCTGGTGGCTGATGGCGGCGATAGTTCTTTACCTTCCCTTTTATCGCCGTAGTATTGCCTCATGACCGGTGCCGTTAAGAGATTTCGAGTAATGGCGTTAATCGCCGGGGTTATGTCACTGCTTTTGTGGTTTGTAGATCTGCCCGTGGCATACCTGCTAAATAATGAAGACTGGAAGAGCAAAGTCGCTTGGATCCCTTTTGTGCATGGCTGGGTGTACGCCGCCTACCTTTTGACTGCGCTGCAATTTTCAGTAAAGGCGCGCTGGGAGTTGCGTCGCGTAATTTGGCTAGCCCTGGCCGGCACCTTGCCGGTCGCATCATTTATTGCAGAGCGCCGAATTGTTAAGCAGTATCCGTAAAGCCATTAAATCTGCGCTCTACCCGTTTTACGAGTGGCGCGTTGTTAGCGATCTTGATTTCTCAAAGACCCCGCGCCATGTTGGTGTGATCCTGGATGGCAACCGCCGTTTTGCAAAAGCTAATCCCAGTTCGCTAGACCCTAAAGGCCACCGCCGTGGTGCCAGCAAGATTGTGGAATTTCTCGGTTGGTGTGATGAGGCCAAAGTTGAAGTGGTCACCTTGTGGTTGCTATCGACCGAAAACTTTAAACGCACCCCCGAAGAGTTAGATGGCTTGTTAAAGATTATTGGTGACACAGTCGATGAACTGCGCGCCACAGGTAAATGGAATATCAAGGCAGTTGGCGCACTTGAACTTTTGCCACCTTGGCTAAGCGAAAAATTGGCTAATTTGCCGCCGGTGATAGATGGCGGCGTGGAAGTAAATGTGGCAATTGGATACGGCGGCCGCCGTGAAATCGTCGATGCTGTTAAGGGATATTTGCAGGATAAGAGCGCTCATGGCGCCAACTTGGAAGATGCCGCCGCCGGATTAAGTATTGAAGAAGTATCGAAATATTTGTATACCGCTGGCCAACCAGATCCGGAGTTGTTGATCCGCACATCTGGTGAGCAGCGACTAGGTGGATTTTTACTATGGCAGAGCGCCCTATCAGAATTCTATTTCTGCGAAGCATATTGGCCAGATTTTCGTCGCGTTGATTTCTTGCGCGCACTTCGTGCATATTCACAACGGCAAAGACGACTTGGTGCATAGACAGTTTTAACCAATCGTTAACTAGCCGCTATGGCGTGTCGCACGTAAAAGAGTGCTGCCCCGTTCTATCTTTTTCTAGTCAGAAGCAACGCCCGTCCGGATAAAACTAAAGAGAATGAGAGAGCTGGCCATTGGCTACTCCAGTATCTACAGCTAAGAAAAAAGCTTTAAAAAAGACTTATGTTTTAGATACCAGCGTTTTGTTGGCAGATCCGAACGCGCTCTTAAAATTCGATGAGCATGAAGTAATTATTCCGATCGCAGTTATCGGAGAACTTGAAACTAAGCGAGACCACCCTGAACTTGGATATTTTGCTCGTGCGGCGCTTCGCGCACTTGATGACTTGCGAATTACTCACGGTCGCCTAGATAAACCACTAACGATAACCCCAGAGGGTGGCACGCTCTCAGTTGAGCTAAACCATACAGATTTAAGTACCTTGCCTCACGGTTTCTTGCGCGATGGCACAAATGATTCGCGCATTTTGGCGATCGCAAAAAACTTAATGTCCGATGGAAAAGATGTTGTCTTGGTAACGAAAGATTTGCCACTACGAGTTAAGGCATCATCAGTTGGCGTTGAGGCTCAAGAATATTTGGCTGAACTAGTTTCTAATAGCGGATGGACCGGTATCGAAGAGATCAACGTCGGCCACAACGTTATCGATGAACTTTATTCATCCGATCGCGCCGATCACGAGTGCGCTCATCAATTGCCGGTGCATACTGGAATTGTTCTGCATTCGGAAAAAGGCAGTGCCCTTGCGCGAGTCACCGCCGACAAACAATTGCAGTTAGTTCGCGGAGATCGCAATGCTTTTGGCTTGCATGGTCGCTCGGCCGAACAACGAATTGCCTTAGACCTTTTATTGGATCCCGAAATCGGAATAATTTCACTTGGTGGTCGCGCCGGAACCGGTAAGTCAGCTTTGGCACTTTGCGCCGGGCTGGAAGCGGTTATGGAAAAGCGCCTTCATAAAAAAGTTGTTATTTTCCGCCCGCTATATCCAGTCGGTGGCCAAGAGCTGGGTTACTTGCCAGGCAGCGAAGGCGAAAAAATGTCGCCGTGGGCGCAGGCAGTTTTCGA
>Ga0315905_10005401_pt1 | contig 13025 bp, 8 predicted proteins | sample LakEriMetagenome_5_FD_203522 | JGI IMG/M metagenome (GOLD analysis project Ga0315905, IMG submission 203522) | Freshwater fungal communities from buoy surface, Lake Erie, Ohio, United States - Buoy 4 MA121 | ecosystem: Environmental > Aquatic > Freshwater > Lake | place: USA: Lake Erie, Ohio... | reverse complement strand
TCCCCCCCCCGCTCTTCTGCCGCCGTTGTATCCACCGGACAGAGCAGGTCTGCTGCACACGTCAACGTCCTCTTCTTAGCTGTATCTTTTCTGGCACGTGTCTGTTATTTTGGCGATCATGCCCTGTGAGCAGGCGGAAAAGGCGAGGATAGAGCGCGAGGCGCAGGAGAAGAAGTGGAAAGAGGAAAAGGAGGCTAAGTCGTATGATAGACTGTATGATGAGAGCAAGTGCACGCGGGCCGGTGAGATGGAACTTGATTCCGACGGCGAACCCGACTTCATGTAGACGGTAGACAATGTGCCGTTTTACATGATGTTTTTACGCAGCACTTGCCCTCATCGCATCATTTAGCGTGCGGTGGAGCCGACGTATGGCCTTTTACCGTTGATGGTCTTGTAGCCATACAGAGTATGTGGGATTGGTTAAGTGCCGGATGCCCGTGGACTGAATTACGTGTTTTTTTTCAACAACCAAAATGAACAACTAGGCAATATTGCCTGGTCTAAGACCCTAAACCATGCTCTAATCTCTCTCTCTCTCCCACTGCACGCGAAAACGTACTATGAGATGGTGCAATCGGACTTGACCTCGTCCTCGTTTTTGACGACGAGCTCAGCAGGCGCTGCATACCTGCCCCCTGTAGCAAACCAGAAGCAAGGTCAGCGCGAAAAAAAGCACTGGCGGAACCAGAGCGCTGCTACTAAAGCGGGCGTTCCCGAGCTACTTTGGTGGGGTCCGTGGCGAAATGAGCGCCTGACCCTGCTACAGCTACCCTGCGCGGTACGAAATTTTCGTGTGAACGTGCATCCAGGTTTACGCTGGTATGAGAGGGTGGAAGCTTGTTGTAATTTGACTCCGGCGGCGAGTTGCCACAGCGCTGGTGCAGAAAGGTGAGGCAGGGGAAGAAGGAGGGCAGTGAACCTATGACACTGCGAGTCGAACTGGGAAACGACGATTGCGTTGCAGGAAGAGTGTGACTTGGCAAGGACGTAGAGGAAGGGTGGGAAGCATTAAGTCTTGCAAAGGCTCTGTCTGGGTCCAGCGCTTCGCCCATGTCATCCCGTAACACATCCATCACCTGCATATCTCGCAGTCCCTCAACTTGGGTGCTCACAAAAAATACAATTGCATGTGCAATTGTACAAATTGTGACAAAATACCTGGTAAGGTTTTGAACCATTTTGTGCGGATACAGTCTGCTTGTGTTCCTGGTGGAAAGTCTTTTGTCAGTAGCATTGAGCCGTGGAGGAACGCGGGATGGGCAAAACATGTCGCAGAAATTTCTTGTTGCTGCTATGGGGCGGCGTGCAGTCAACATCTTGCTCACGGACTCATGCAAAGTCTTCCCGTGTCGGTGCGCGTATTGTGCAAAGGCGTCTTACACGTCGGCAAGCGCACCTTTTGTGAAATCCCCAGGGGTAAACGAGTTGTGTAGTAGTGCAGAACTCTGTGTTGGTCTGACGCAATTACGTGCCCTTCTCGTTTAGCAAGTTCTTCTGCTGCTGCTGCTTCTTTTTTTAGCATCTGCTTGCACTTCTTCAAGTACTCGCGCGTATGATGGAAGTTATCCTTGGGACCCAATTCCATTATCTCCAACACAAAATTAAATGCAGTTTCGGCGTGGACATACTGGCCTTCTTCATACAGATGCTTTGCATCGTCGTACACCTGCGATGCGTCTGTTTTGAGTTGTTGGTGCTGGAGATGTTTGAGGCAGACTTCCTGATACCTCTTGGTGTGGTGCCAGTCTTCTCCGTTTCCTACTGTCAGAATATCTTGAAACTTTTCATATGCTACGCTCCACCGTTGTTTCTGATATTCAAGCTTGCCTTGTGCGTATAAAAAATCTCGGAGTTCCGGTGGCTTCCTCCAAGTAACCAGATCTTGCTCCGGATTCACCCAAAACGGAATACCATTTTGGAGATCCGTGCGTAGTTTCGCTGCAGCAACAAAAAATTTCAGCAGAAAATAGGAGGATGGAACCGCAAATCTTAAGCCAGATTGTGAGCAGGCGCCATGCCGTGCAGACAGCAAAGCTCTATGCGAGTCCATCAGCCTACTGACTCTTCCACTATCCATTTTTTTGCACAAAACCGCACCTATTTCCTTCAAGGGCACTTCCAGCTTGCATTTGCTATTCTTGGCATTGAGAGCCAAATCGCAGAAAGCTCGATCGCGATTGCGAAGGTATGCAATAACTCTGGCAAAGCGCTGGCAAAATGAGGATGAGTAAATGGGAACACCAGCGCCCAGTCAAAGTTTGTCAAATTCACGAGCACATGTTAGTAGTAATATACAGAGCGTTTTTCCTTTTCCGTTGAAGTAATCACATGCCAGCCTCGGCTGGAGGTCGCATTCGCTCCCAAGGTAATAAAATGCGCCGCCTACGGCGTCGCAATCATGAATGGGCGCAGGGGTGGGTGAGGGGTGGGTGGTTTATGAAGCTTATGAAGTAGGAGGAAAAGGGGGGAAATTACCTGTATTTTACTTCGCCGGAATTTTTTACATTATGATTACTGCACGAAAAGGAAAAACGCTCTATATATTACCACCCATGTTACTAGGTGTGCATGAATGGCGCGATATTTTCACACAGCACGCCAGCAAAAACGACACCAAATCATTGCTGTTGCCGTTGCGGATGCAGCAAATTTCATCTTCTTCAAAGGTGCTGTTTTTGGAGAAGAAAAAATGCTCTCCATCATGCCAGTCCTGCGCATTTCGGAATCTCAAGTAAGCAATCGAGCTTTCGCATGCGTATGCGAAAATGAGTTGAAATGCAACAGAAAACACCGCGGGTACGTCATCAAACTCGATATCCCAATGCTTGACCGACTCAACCCATTTCCCTGATGATCGAAGAAAGCCCTCAGGGCTTGTGAGTGCGGGGCACAAAGCAAGAAGCGGGCAGAGCGGTGCACGCAGCCTGCGCAAGGACGCTCACCGCTCGTCGCCACTTGTTGGTCCATAGGCCTCCACATTCTTGAAACACGCATGCAATTGTGAGCGAGGACGGCGGGGACCTCAGCATGCCCGCAGCAGGCACCGGAACCAAGTGCACAAGCAGGTTTCTGATCAGCAATCATTATGCAAGGGCTTACCTGCCGTCCCACACATCGGAGGGTGAAACTCCCTTCGCCCATGTTGCTGCCGCGGAAGAGCTCAAATTGAGCTCGCCTTCTGGGCTTTTCAAGCCTGTTTCCCAAGGCCTTAGCGCGAGACACAGTTGACGGCGCAGCACGCCGTGCACGCCATGGCAGCCTGAGAGGGGCTGAAAACACACCTTTGAAGCTGCCGGCCTTCAACTGCTTCACACTGCCTCCTGTGAGCTCGGGAAGGATGACGCCGAGATTGGAACCCACCTTCATTCTGGCGCGCACCGACGACACACAGGGTGGGGACATCATGACGGTCAGGGCGTAGGGCAAGCTCGTGGGGGGCGGGGGAGCCGCCTGGGTCGCCCTGTCTTCTACCTGAAACTGTTGCTGACATGTCCTTATCAAATTCCGGGCCTTCACGAATTCTGACCTGGTTTACGCCAGCACCGGCGAGACACAGCTGTCAGCTGTGTCTCGCCGCTGGCGTAAATCCTGAGGAATTCACGAATTCGTGGAGGCCCGTGCCCGGTCAACCGAGGTCCAGACCGGTCTCCTATCGGCCATCCGGCCGAATGGCCATGCGGACCGTGCAAGACGTGCCAGGCGGATAGTGATGCGGACCATCTGCATGCGAGGGCGCTGAGTATGGACGGCCGTGGCTCGGGCCCTACGCTGCCGCCTATACGCCACCTGAAGTCTCCCGGCACGCCGGGCAGGAGCCCTCGTAGGGCATCATCAGCCGTCAAGGACCCTGCCTCACCATCGCAGTGGCTGGACGGTGCACCCGCCCCCGGGCACCATTCGAATGCATCGGGCTCACTACCCCCGATTAGTCGCGGCGCCGTCAGACCAGCGTCGCGCGACACCGATGCTGCGCCGCCGAGCACCGAAGGCGATGCGGGAGGAGGCGAGACACTGCGCTCAGGTCCGGGCATTCGAGGGGAAAACAGCTCGGCAGCCTCTCTCCAGCAGTTGCTGTCAGAGGTCGCCCAGCGAGCAAGGCAGCCGATTGCGCAAAAGTTCAACAGGTGAGAGCAATCTGTCTTTCTGGTCGATGTGACGCAGCTGCTTGACAGCCTGCGTGTGCTGGCGAGCAGGAAGGGGCAACCCATCGAGGTCTTGTTTGAAGATCCTCCGTCTTGGTATCTGGAAGGCATCGAACGGTGAGCCTGGAACGATTGTGAAAAATGAATTTCGGCTGTCACTCAACCTTCGGGATTGAGTGACGTGATGGAAAGGGCGGATAAACCACCGAGGCGGAGAGGCAGGCCGACACATTCGCTTGGGGCCTTCCCTCGGCGGGGTGCCCTTCGGCGGCGTATTTGAGCATCAGTGGAGTATCTTCGCCTGGGCGAGGCAAAAGGGCTCGGTGCGCCCTTTGACGCGTGGATATGATGAGAGAGGAGTACAGGGAGATGAAACGAGAGACAAGATTATGATAGGAACGGCAGGGCAGGGCTAGGTTCGGCAGGGCTCGGTGACGCACAGCCCGCTTCTAACAGAAGCGGGCTGTGCGTGACCCAGCGATGCCCGAATATACCTCAGAACGAGAGGATTTGGTCCCTTCCCTCTTAAGTGAACACGTGCGGGCTTGTGCAGGGCCACTAACGTGGACAGAGCACCACCCACTGTGTCGGATAGCACTGTCCAGGCGCTGCAAATGGACTTTGTCTCAGATCTCAGCGAAATATACAACGATTGCAGAAAATCATTGCAAGCGTCGGGCCCGAAAGCCAAGCCACGTTCGACATTCGTCTCTCCTGCGTTCTTCAGCTCAGAAAATCACTGTGGGTGGCGGAGCAGCTTTACGGCTGCCCAAAAATTTCTCGAAGAGAAACTCTTCATGGCGCACCCCATGGTTTTACAGATGCATAAACTTCTTGGCACGTCATGCGCATCGCTGTCCTTTTTCAGGCAAATAGACGATGAAGTATTTCCAATGGATGAAGCACTGTTTCACCAAGTACAGAAAGCACAAATTCGATATGCAAGCGATGTGTTGCACTCTCAAGTCATGGTGCAGGCGCGCGCAATATTTAGTGCAATTCCCGAGCATCAGTGGGTCAAGCCTCACCATCTGGACAGTTTTTTGTTGTGCTTGAGGAGACTGATGAGCCTACATCTCAAAAACCTGCTGTTCAGCACACTTCATGAAGTCGTGCACCTGTTTGAGCGATTTAAATCAAGCTCTGACGATAAGGCACTCTTTATCGTGAACTTGATTGTGGACGATGGTGGACGCATTTGCTACAGTCCTGAACTGGAAGACACACTTCTTGACATTTCCTCTCTCTTGGACAAAGTCAAAGACACGATTTGCTCTGTTTCAGTGATTCAGTGCAGCCTTGTTGAAATCGAGCACTACAACTCGCTCATGATAGTAAGTTCTCATGAGGCCGACGTTATTCTTCAAGAGGCAAAAGCCCACTTGCGTGAAATTTACCAACGCAAGATGCAGGCAACAGTAGACCTGATCGAGAAGTTCGATGCTTATCGCTTCGTGCTGTCGGAGCCACACTATGAGTTTCCCGCAAATTGGTGGAATGCCAGAGATGCTTGGAAGAGACACGTTCCGGAATGGAAGAAACTTTGGGAGAGAAGTCGAACCTTGCGAGATGAGATAGAAGTTCTTGAAGAGGATGAAGTAGACGTAGGCCTGTTTTTGGCCATCACGTCTGGTCCTGAAGAATACAATCTGGTCACTGAAGTGCTTGGGAACAAGGCATTGAGCCTTGGTAACAACATCAAGAAGACAATCGTAAGCAATCTCGTTGAAAGAGCAACTGAACTGAGGGAGGAGTATGAGGAGGCATATCGCCTGTGCACCGAAAGATCGGCCGAGCCCGAAAGATTACTGGAGCTGCTTTCTTTGCTAAAGGCAGTGAAAGATAAGCTGAACGGAATGCGTTCGCGGGCGGAGGACATCGACGCCCTGCACCAAGTCATCATCAATGAGTCGTACCTGCTACAAGATGACGAGGACTTTTGTCTCTTTCGGGTGAAGAATTTGGCCGCAATTCTTCCAGGGTTGGAAAACCAGGCACGAGGATTTCTCTTTGAGGTAATTGACCCAAGAGAGCCCCATCATGTGTCCAGTGCTGCATTCGCCACCTGAAAGGTGTTGTGATCAATCAATGTGTTTGTCCTATCAAGGTGTAACTCGTTTTCTTCTCAATATCTCTCAAGATCAATCTGAGATTTCGATCGTAGAATGAATCGAAATCTACGAGTTTGGGGGACATTGAGCGGTTTATTGAGGGATATTTAAGGTATTATGGGGGCATTGAGGGAGATTCTGGGGTAATCGCAAATCCTCAGGATCATCTTTCGATATTATTGGGGGATATCAGGCTGAGTTATTCCGCAAGTCAGGGGGTATTCCGGAAGGCTGCAAACTTCTTGCATGACCCTATGACTCCCAAATAACGGGTGCTATCTGGTTTGACATGTGGAGAAAAGCGGAAGGGTTCGCGTTGCTGGGCGCGGCAGCAAAATCCCTGTAATAGAGGGATTGCTCCGAGTGGCAGCAAGACCTTTTCCCATAGGAGATTTTGAGGGGTATTTATCGCAACTTAATAGCCTCTAACACATGAATATTTGTTTGCAATTTTGCCATACGTGTGAGCAGTCGAAATGGGTTGTTGAAGAAGAATTGAAAAACGAGCGAACTATTCTTACCGGCCAGCTGCTCGACTTCAAGAAAGCTCAGCTTCAAGTAATCTACTCATTCACTTCCATCACTATGTGCAACGATTACCTGCAGCAAATTTTAGTACTTGAGAAAGAACTAGAGATCTTTAAAAGTGTTAGCGATGAGCTTCTTGCCAAAGAAAAGAGATGTGGCGGGCCCGGGATAGCAACAGATCTACTTGAGACCATGACTTCAGACTTGCATGCGCATAGCTCTTTGTGGAAATTGTGCCAACGGGTGCCCAAAATGGTGCAACAGCTCAAGAAGGAGCGGGCGACAGAGCTCAACGTGGCAAGAATTTCAGAATCTTCTGGTGTATGCATGGAGGAGACATCGCTCTTGCTCAAGCAATTCGATGCTAAAATGAAATGCCATCAACTTGCCACTGAGTTGTACCAGCAACTGCAGCAGATTGTTGATTTAATCCCAGTGTTAAAATTCTGGAGCAATCCACACGTGCGTGATCGCCATTGGTCGAAGGCGTTTCAAATTCTGGGAAAGCAACCTGATCCAGCACCTTCAAGGATGCTATTCGCTACTCTCTATGATTGGAGACCTTCGGGGTTTCCCATGAAAGCGCAATTCGAAGCTTTGAATGATATGGTCAATAATGAGTATGTATTGAATGAGGCAGTCGAGTCGATGCAGCTGGAATGGAGCTCATACTCTTTTCCGGTACGAGCATTTGGATCCTCTGGAACGTTTTACGTCGAAAGTATGCAGGAGGCAATAATGATGACCCAGGAATCTGCAATAAAGATGAAGAGCATGCTCAGAGTAAGAACGGGAAATCAGGGAAGGAACGAGAAGCTTGAAGATCTGGTCGATGAAATGGCGCAGGCACTCGAGTGGCAAGAAACTATCAGTTTCATGGAATCCGTGCTGAGTGTGTGGGCACGTGTGCAACAGACATTCCTGTCCGTTCAACCTTTCTTTGCATTCAAGCGACTTCGGGCACTTTCTGTCCAAGAGTCGTTTATTTTCAATAGGGTGGATGAGCTATACAGGACAAATATGGCACAAATTTGTGAAGCCCCATCTCTCAAAGCAATTTCGCAGCGGAGAAATTTACTCTCAGACTTTCAGGCTATTGAACATGATCTTGAGTTCCTCTCTAAGGCAGTGGAAGATTTCGTGTCCAAAGCACGGGTCGATTTTGCACGCTTTTACTTTGTCGCAGACCAAGATCTGCTTGATATCCTCACTTCCAGTCATGAAAATTTCGGCACTATCAATCGATACATTGGCAAGATATTCCCGGGAGTTTCGTCCATTGAATACCTACAGAAACCTCGTCAAATTGTTGGATTGTGTAGTAAGCTTTCAGAGACGTTACAGCTGATTCCCGTGGTCTACGCAAGTGTCCATGATCAGCAGCCAAGAGGCGAAAGTCAATGCTCTACACACTTGTGGCTAAGAGATATTGAGACGATCATGGTAGAAAACGTTATGAAGCACATCGACAAGGCAAGGGTGATGTATGAATTTGGTACTTTTGACAAGTGGATGCAAGAGCACACACAGCAGTCTATGGCTGTGGCGCAATCTATTCTCTTTGCCATCAAAATGGAAGAGATACTATCGAATACTGGAAGCATTCGTAAACTTCTGTCAAATAGTATCCTGACAAAACAGCATATCTTGCAAGATGTTATCGAAACTTTGCATTCGCACACGCTGGAGCTCGCACGGCACAAATGCTCTGCCACAGCTCTTCAAAGCATTTCAGAACGCGATATGCTTCAGAGGTTGCTGGCTGAGAATCCTCGTAGCGCTGAAGATTTTTCGTGGCAGAGCACATTTCGCTACTCTTGGGCAAGGGATCCCGGATCTCTGCAGGGCAGCATTGTTATGCGCATAATGCAGCATCAATTTGCATATGGATTTGAATATATAGGCAACCATGTTCCCTTGGCTTGGTCTTTATCGCTGGAACGGTGTTATAAGGTAGTCGGCTGTGCGTTTGGTGCTGGTTTATGGGGTGCACTGGCGGGAAATATGACAACATGCAGCTCCTTTATCCAAGATCTAGCAAACAGCTTTGGAGCGGCATGCTTTTTCTTTGGTTGGGACCTTTTACCAAGTCCGACGATTATCAATCAGTTGTGTAAAGGGGTTGCAGCAAGCAGTTTCTGGCTAGCTTTTCTGAGAATAGACCAGGCTCCAACCAAAACAATATTACAAACACTATGCACGAGCATGTCTGCGGTTCAACATGCAATTAGAATGCGATCAAAAACTGCGTGCATTGACGGAGACATGGTCGACATGAGATCAAATACCGGTGTCTTTGGTGAACGGTCTCCTCCTAGCTTCTTTGTGACTTTGGACAAACAGCTGGGTGCACAGGCGTTGCCAGAAGCACTGGCCACGCTGTTTCGACCCACTGTAGTACAGGCACGTGATTTAGTTTACATCATGGAGGTAGTCCTGATTGCAAACGGTTTCAAGTCTGCTGCTGGTTTGGCTCGAAAAGCTGACTTTGCTTTTCAGGCGTTCCGCGAACGGCTTTCATTTTCATCGCTGTACAATTTCACAAAGTCAGCGTTGATGAAAGTAATCTACGACATTATTGACCTTCGCCAACAGTACCCTCACGAACCAGAACTGAAGCTGCTGACAAGGGTGTTGTTACTTAAGGCTCCTTCCATTGTGCCGGACGAGATTGAAAGTTTCTATCAAGTTATCATGGCCCTGTCAGATGACAATGTATCTGCACTAGCCCAGAGCAATTTTGTATCTGGTAGGTTCACATTGTTTCAATCTGATTTGCTTAATTTTGAGTCAAACATCTCCCTCATCGCAAACGCTTCTGCTGGATGGAAGTCTAAGGTGCTAGAGCTGATCTCTGTTGCGTGTGTCCGCAATGGGCTAATTGTGATCGGACAGCCGGGCACAGGCAAGACGAGCTGCTTGAACGCAATGACTGATGCGATCGGAAAAAGCTTGATGAAAAATATAGCCGTAGGTCATGTTGAAGCGACATGTATCTTTCCCAAGGCATTAACACTTGCAGAGTTGTATGGCCAAACAGGAAAAGGTACGGCAGAAAGCGCTAAGTGGACCGATGGACTGATTCCAACGATGTTTCGATCTGAGGCACAAGCTCGCGCAAAGGCTCATTCCAGACCCACGGTCATGTTTTGCATTATGGATGGACCAATGGACCCAGACTGGAGTGATAAACTATCTTGTACGCTGGAAGACGGGAGCGGCTTGAAATTGCCACATTTGGAAACCCTTCCTGGTCCTGAGTTTATTACCTTTGTTTTTGAGGGAGAAGACCTTAAAAGTGCATCACCTGCTACCGTTTCGAAATGTGGTATAGTACACTTCTCGAATGCAGTCAATTTCTGGTTCCAAAGCGCCGTAACTCAGGCTGCCTCCTGGGATTCTAGAATTTTGAGTCAATGGGTGCAGCTCGATGAAGATGCGTTTGCAGCTGGTCGAGATGTTTTTGACGCACTGATCGAAAATATTTTGGGCCCTGCACTTGGGTTCATTACGTCAGAATGTAACGAACAGTTTCCAGTTGTTTCCAACGTTCATCGTGCATGGATGCATCTAATTTTATTTCAGAGGCTGTGCATGGATGCACTGCAAGAGCAGGAGAAGGAATTTGAGGACCCGGCGCAGGCTTCAAAAGGAATTGTCATGCGACATTGTGAGTGGCTCACAAATAATTTCATGTTCGCATTATTGTTGTCCTTGAGTACTCTGCTTGATGAAAGCTCTCAGCAGAAATTTGAAAAGTTTTTGCGCAACCTTCTCAGCCTTTTAAAGCTGACTCTGCCCGCACGAAGACGTAGCGGAAAGGTGACCCACGGTGACTTCAAGGTCACATCGCTCCAACGCAGTGAGCCCTTTTCTTCCCTTGCATACGTGTACACGGACAACAAAAAGGGCTGGATACCCTGGAAGGAAATGCCAGTTGCAAGCGCGTATCAGGAAGCCAGGAGCGAGAGGCTCGAAGATTTGGTCGTGCCAACAACGAATTTTCTCAGATACAATTGCCTCCTTGGATGCACATTTGATGCTCAGTGCCACACATTGATGACTGGATCAGCAGCATGTGGAAAATCTCTGTACATTACAAGTAAGATCAAAAATTACCTTCCATCTGCGAAGTTCACTGTGTCTTCTTTCACCACCTCAGCTTCAACAGGACTGGACCATGTTCATCGGAGCATCTGGCAGAACATAGAGGCAAGGTGTGTTGGCCAGGTAATTCCTAAGGGTGATAAATCGCTCGTAATGATTATCGAGGATATGAACCTCGCAAGTAGAGACATGTTTGGTTCAAGTTCTGCACTAGAACTTGTTCGACATCTCATGGACAAGAAAAGTGTATATAGTCGAGCAATACCACCTATGTTAAACAGCATCGATCGTGTCCAAGTGATTGCAACAAACCAGTCGAGACGTGGCATATCTTCGAGTATGCCTCTTCGTCTCCTGCGACACATTTTCGTCCTCAATGTATGCGCGCAATCAGACGACGATATTCGTGACATTTTTTCAGCAAGCCTTGGCTGGTATCATGCCAAACAAGGATTCCCCCAGTCCATCTTGGATCTCAGAGACAAAGTGATTGACGCATCAATAACACTTTATCGTGAGATTGGTCAGCGGTTGAAGCCAAACATTTTGTGCCCGCACTACCTTTTCAGTTTGAGGGACTTGAATGCGGTACTTGCGGGAATGATGCTGCAGACAAAGGAGGACATTCTTCGAAGTGTGGATAGTCCAGAGCATGAGCACCTGCGTCTTTGGGCACATGAAGTGCTCAGGACTTTCTACGACCGTGTGAAGGACCCGAATGATAAGGCCTGGTTTCTGGACCTGTTGAAAAGAGTGATACGGGGGCAGCTGGGGATAGATTTTGAACAGCTCTTCAAGCACCTTGATCTCAACAATGATGGTGATATTGATGCAGATGAGTTGCGTAGGCTTTTCTTTGGAAGTTACCAGGCTGGACCAGGTGCTGGGGAGTGTGCAGGATACGATGAAGTTGAGAACCCTGAGGAGATGATGAGCCTTATGACCAGCTATTGCCAAAAGTACAATGCGGAGAACAATCAGCCGATGCAACTCTTCATGACATTGTACTCAGTTGAGCATATTAGTCGCATATCTCGTGTGCTAACTTTGCGGCAAGGACATGCGTTGCTCCTCGGTTCGACTGGTGTCGGTAAACGTTCTTTGACGCGCATCGCATCCTTTGTCAGGAAAACAAAGCTCGTCGAGATCTGCATCGATTCTGCGCAGGACCCTGAGGAAACAGCATGGAGAGCCCATCTGAAGCGGCTCGTTAGAATCTGTGGACTTGGATTGGCGCCCAACGCGACTGTCTTGCTGAATAATACCGCCCTAACAACCGAAAGATTACGGGACGTGTGTTGTATCCTCAATGGCAATGAGGTCCCCGGTCTCTTTACGATTGAAGAGAAGCAAGTATTAGTAGACGACATGGAATCCCGTGGTCTGATTGAAAAAAGTGTTATGTCACCCCCAATAGAGGAGTTGTTTGGCCTCCTTCTACAACTGGCGTATGATGCTATGCACCTTATTATTTGTGTTGACCCCAAGACGTGGAATCTGCGGGATCTGCTGTCAAATTACCCTATGCTTGCAACAAGGTGTTATATCGATTGGTTTGAGGACTGGCCACCTGAAACGCTGCAACAAATGGCGCAGCAGCACCTTCCTAATTTGTTTGATGCTCAGATACATGGAAATCTTGGCCAAAAAATGATAGCCCTTTGTGGAACGATGCACAATAAAGCGCTGAACATGGCCAGGTCATATACGTTGCAGATTAATCGATCCAATGTGTACATTACTCAGACAGATTATGCCATATTTTTGAAGCAATTCGCCTCTTTGCTCAGAGAAGTTCGTGAGGAGGTGGATACTGAAACGGCCATTCTGAATTCTGCTTACGCTGTCTCGTCTCAAATCAAAGATCGTGTGAAAAATGTTGGAGAGCTGGGAAGGAACATGTTGAAGCAACACGAAGAAATGTTGGAAACGAAAGCCAAGGAGGAATTTAAGCTCAAAGCCCTTGAAAAGACAGTCTCTGGTCTAAAAAAGAAGGTCGAACATGATTTGAAGCTCATAAAAGAGAATATAAAAGCTCAAAAGGTTGCCGAAGGGCAGCTCGCAGTTGAGCGGAGTGCAATCAAAGACTGGTGGAAGACAGCGTCACAGATTATCCTGACGCTCAGTCCTCGCG
>Ga0315905_10005400_pt1 | contig 13026 bp, 7 predicted proteins | sample LakEriMetagenome_5_FD_203522 | JGI IMG/M metagenome (GOLD analysis project Ga0315905, IMG submission 203522) | Freshwater fungal communities from buoy surface, Lake Erie, Ohio, United States - Buoy 4 MA121 | ecosystem: Environmental > Aquatic > Freshwater > Lake | place: USA: Lake Erie, Ohio... | reverse complement strand
TGAACCCAAAACAAAAAAACACCAGTCGCGCGCGCGCGCCTGCCTTCCTCTCCTCTCCTCTCTCTACGCAGGCCCTGCCACGGCATCCAAATCACGGCAGTACGGCCCCGGCGGAGGGCCCACGAGCGTCTGGAACCCGCCCGGGGACGGCACCCACTTGCCGTTGACGATGGCCCCCGCCGGCTCGGCCTTGCTCCGAAACTGCGACCCGGCCTTCGGCGCCTTGCCCGCGCGCAGCGCGTCGACGATCCCCTTTGCGGCCTCGGGCGTGAGGTCCTCGTAGTACAGGTACGTGAATCCCTCGGCGCCGGACGTGTAGTCGGCGATCGCGATCATGGGCGCGTTGACGCACGCGCCCATGCACTCCATCTCGCCCAGCGTGAACAGGCCGTCGGCGGTCGTCTCGCCGACGCGCACGCCGAGGTGCTCGCTCAGCGCGCGCTCGATGCCCTGCGACCCCTGCAGCCTGCAGGGCGTCGTCCCGCACACCATGACGTGGTACTTGCCGATGCGCGAGCGGTTGAACATCGTGTAGAACGTGGCGACCTCGTAGACGCGGATCTCCGGCATCTCGAGCAGCGACGCGACGGCGTTCATCGCCGCCAGCGACAGCCACCCGTCGTTCTGCTGCTGCGCGAGGTCGAGGACGGGGATCACGGCGGACGCCTTGTAGTTGGGCGGGTAGCGCGCGACGATGTTGCGCGCGCGCTCGAGGTTCTGCGGGGTGAAGGCGAAGGCGGTGCCCCAGTTGTTGTCGGCGGTGTCGGTGTGGACGTTGAAGATGTCGTGCGAGTTGGTGGCGAAGGCGCGGCGGGCGGAGGAGGAGGAGGAGGAGGGGGCGGAGGAGGCCGAGGTCGAGGCGAGGCCGCCGGCGCGCAGGAGCGAGAGGGCCGGGGCGGCGGCGGCGGGCGCGGCAGACGACGCCGACGCCGAGGCGCGCGCCGCCGTCGCGGCGAGCAGCCGGGCGAGGCCCGTGCGGCCGGACATGGCCTCGAGTGTGCTGCTGTGGGCGTGCCGTGTGTGATTGGGGGGCGGGCGGTTGAGCAAGTGATGGAGTCGAGGCCACACAGGTCGTCGTCGCGAGGCTCCCTCTCTCTCTCGCGCGCGCGCGCTGGTGTGCTCTGTCTCTCTCGACGCCTCGACGCACGCCCGCCTGACTGACGCGAGCGTGCGTGCGTCTACGCGAAGCGGGCGAAAGCGAAGGGGCTTGGGCGCGTCCCGATCGGTGGCCGAGCCAGAGGAGGACGCCGAGCGATCTGCGCGCGCGGGACGCCCGCGGCGTGCGGCTCGCACGCGCGAGGGACAAGGGGGGCGCGCTGAAGGCGATGCACGCGGGCAGACGCGCGCGCGCGCGCGCCAGCTTGCGAGGGGACGCACCTGGTGTGTCTGTGTCGAGGTGGGGTCGTGTGTGTGTTTTTTTCGCTGTGCGCGCGCGAGGAGGGCTCGAGATGAGGCGGCGTTGGCACGAGGTTGTCGAGGGGAGACAGGCGAAGAGAGGAAGCGGTGCGGTGCGGCGACGCGCAAGGGGTGGGCTTCGACTTGAAGGGTGCGCCGCCGGCGCCGCTGCCGGCGCCGCCGCCGGCGCCGCCGGCGCCGCTCGCCGCTGGCCACCCGAGGCGGGGTTGTTTCCGCGCGCGCGCTGAGGCTTACACACACAGCTCGATCATGGGCCAGAGACGACCCCAGGTCATACACGGGGGCGGCATGCAACGGCGCGAGCAAGGCGATCGTATGGTGGTGGCGTCAATGAAACGGAAAAGGACGGTCATGAAAAACGAAACGACGGGCGGAGGGACGGCGGCAAGGCAAAGGCGCGGGCCACAACATCGCCGCCGCCAACGGCCACACAACCGTCAACGAAGACGCACAAAGCAAGCAAAAAATCGTCGATATCGTCACCACCGCGCGCGCCGCCGGTGCGCCTCCACGACGATCTTGTCCGTCAGCCACCCCTGCCGCTCCAGCGCGCGCATGAAGGGGGGCGCGAGGCGCTTGCTCGCCAGCAGCGTGTCGTGCAGCACGAGCCGCAGGGCCGGCAGGTCCCCCGGCGCGACGGTCGCGCCGCGGCGCAGCCGCTTGCGCAGGATGCACGCCTGCAGGTAGGCCTGGACGATGTCGGGCCCCTGGGCGTCGGCGTGCAGGACCATGTGGACGTCCGTGGGGCCGGCGACGGAGCCGGTGCTCCAGCCGCCCGTGCCGCTGCCGATGCCGATGCCGCGCGCGGCGGCGGGCCCGGGGCCGCCGGCGCCCCCGGCGCTGGCGGCGACGGCGGCCGCGTTGCCCGGCAGGACGATCGACTTCTCGTACCGGAACGTCGACATGATCACGAGCAGCAGGGCCGGCGAGCCGCCCACCAGGGCGTCCAGGGCCGTGCCCACGCGGATGGCCGGGTTGAGGATGCGCTGGTCGCCCATCAGCCACGGCAGGGGGGGGTCGACCGCCGCCAGCTCTTGCGGGGTCGGGAGGCCGACCTCGCACGAGTCGTCGTCCTCGTCCGGCAGGCTGTACTCGCGCTGGTAGTCGTCGCCGCGCTGGGCGTAGGCGCGGCCGGAGCCGTACGAGTAGTAGTCCGCGGCGGAGGAGGGGGGGCGCGGGAGCGCGTCGCTGCCCCCGACAGGAGGGGGCGGCGGCGGCGGCGGGGCCTGCCAGTAGCCGTTGCCGCCATTGCCGCCGTTGCCGTTGCTGCTGCTGCTGCTTAGCACGGCCGCGCGCCGGCGCTGGACGGCGGCGACCATGGCGGCGCGGCGCGAGCGCATGGCCGACGCCGACATCTCGATCGGCGCGGGCCCGACGCCGCACGCACCGCCGTCGTCCTCGTCGTCCTCGTCGTCGCCGTCAAAGGCGCTGCTGGCGCGGTGGCCATTGCCGCCGCCGCCGCCGCCGCCGCCGCCGCCGCCGCCGCCGCTGCCGGCCTCGCCCCGCCGCGCGCTGCCAGAGGCCGACGCGCCCTGTGGCTGACGCACGTGGTGATGGTCGTCGTCGTCGTGAAAGTCGCTGAAGCGCGGCTTGCTGCGCCCGCCGGCCGCCGCACTACCGCCGCCGCTCCGCAAGAACGCCAGCGCGCCCCCGCCCACACCCGCTCCGGGAACGCCGCCGGCGATGGCCGCCTCGGCCACCGCCACCGACCGCGCCGTGTCCCCGCCCTCGCGGATGCACTTGAGGTACTTGGCGGCCAGCAGCTGCAGGCGCGTGCCGTTGAGCGTGGGGAGCGGGATCGACTTGACCGTGCGGAAGCCGCCGTACAGCGACAAGGCGGAAAGCGCGCCAAAGGCGGCCGCCGCGGCCCCGGGCGACTGCCCGACGTACGCGGCGATCGACACGCCCGCGGTCGTGCCAAAGAGCGACGCGAAGATGTACTGCGAGGTGCCCTTGGCGGTGATGTCGGCGATGTTGTTGTCCCGGGCGAACGACAGGTTGAACACCGAGCGCGTCGACCCTCCGGCCATCCAGCTCAAGCCCTTGATCGCGTTGGCGGCCGACCCGAGCGCGAGGAACGAGGCCGGCGCGACAAACGTGGCGATCTCGAGCCCCGTGGCGCCCGCCAGCAGCACGAGCGACAGGAAGTACCACGTCTTGGAGTGGATGTCAAAGTTGTGCGCGACGGCCTTGCCGAACAGCAGCGTGCCGACCTGCCCGAGGCCGTCCTTGAGGACCCAGTTGAGCGCGCCGGCGGTCGGGATAGCGCCCGCGCCCAAGCCCACGCTGTACAGCATGAAGGTCGACGCGAGGACGCCGTTGGCGGTCGTGGCGAGGTTGGTGACGGCCTGCCACGCGGCAAACTCGACGTACCCGGCCCCGACGGAGATCGGGTAGCCGGCGGGCAGGAACGTCTGCTGCAGCATCTTTTTGGAGCGCAGCGCGGCCTGGGCGCCGCGCTCGCGCAGGCGCGCGACGACGCCCAACGGGGGCGGGGCGGCGGTGCCGTCGGCGGCGGCGGTGGTGGCGGTCGCCCTGCCGCCGTCGCCCTGTCGCCGCCGGTCCTGCGCGTCGTCGTCGCGCTCCTGCGTCGTCGACGACTTGCCGAGCGACTCGGCCGACGGGATGGGGCGGCGCGACCACTCGAGGACGTAGTCGTTTGGTGGCGAGGAGGAGGAGGGGGCGGAGGAGGAGGAGGAGGTGGCCGCCGCTGCCGCCGCCGCCGCCGCTGCCTGGCGCTGCTGCTTGGCGGCGCCCGCCGCGCTCGCGTCGACCCCCGCGTAGGGGGCCGCCCCGGGCGTGGTCGTCACGCGCAGCGACACCTCGACGCCCGAGCGCACGTACTGCACGATGCGGCACAGCTGCTGCGGCGGGCGGAGCGGTTGCTGTTGTTGCTGTTGTTGCTGGGCGCCGGGAGCGGCGGCGTCGGCCTCGGCGGCCCGGGTCGCCGCCGCGCCGCGCATGAGCACGTCCTGATCCTGCTGCTGCTGATGCTGCAGGCGCAGGCGGTGCGCGGCCACGACGGCGGCGCGCTCGGCGCGCTTGTCGGCCGCCACTGCGGCGGCGGCGGCGGCGGCTGCCGCAGAGGAGGACGGCGGCGGTTGTCGGCTGCTAGCTTGGACGTCTGGCCCGCGGCCTGGCGAGGACGGCGACGCGGGCTCTGAGACGACGGCGGCGCGCTCGGGCTGCGCCGCCTCGAGGCGGGCGGGCCCGCGCCCGCTGCCGCTGCCGCTGCCGCTGCCGCTGCCGCTGCCCGACGACGACGACCCCGCGGACGACGACGAAGCATAGCCTCGCCGCCGGCCGTGGGGCCCATGCTGCTGCTGCTGCCACCACCAGGCGCGCTCCTGCGCGCCGCCGTCGACGTCGTACGGTTGCCGCCACGGCCGGGTGCCGCTGCTCCAAGGCGCCGGGGGAAACGCGGTCGACAGGCACGGCTGCTGAGGCAAAAGCAGCAACGGCAGCGGTGGACGCGGCGCCGCGCGCGCCACGTCGGCGCCGACCGTCGTGCCGCGGCCGCCCTCCGCACCCGCTGCCGCCGACGCCGATGCTGCTGCCGGTGCCTCGCGGCCGTTCGCCACTGCCGCGCGGTAGACGCAGGCCAGCGGCCGCTTGCGCTGGCCGCTGGCCGCCGCCCGCAGCATTCGGCGGATGGCTCTTTCGTGACGCACGGGCAAAAGGGGTCGGACGTGGCCCTTTCGCGCGCTCCCCGTCGCCCAGGCCAACACGCGACCCGTGCGCGTGCGCGCACGGACGCGGTGCACTACTAGTTTTCTGTCGCGACCTGCCTGCGGGGGGGGGGGGTGGCGCGATGGGGCGATGGGGCGATGGGGCGACTGGGGAAAGTAGTCCCGGGAAAGTGGGTGTGTTTGTTCGCGCCCGCGGCAAAGATGGCCGCGCGCGCGGGGGGTGGGATGGGTGATGAAGGAGAGGCAAGCCTGGTCGCCTGGGCCGCACGCCAGAGTGATTCCGGGCGAGTGAAAGCCCGGGCGGCCGTGGCGAGGAAAAAAAAGGGCGGGCGAGCGAGCGAGACAGGGCACCCCTCCAAGGAAGCCAGCAAGGTGCCATCAAGGCCAGTTCGCGCTAGCTCGCTCCTCATCGCCTCAGACATCGATGTCCAACGGCACACGGCAAGCGCACACACACCAACACACACTGCACGCGAGGGCTCACGTCACGTCGCGTCACGTCGCGTGTGAGCTTGGAGCGACGAACGAGTGTCGAGACACGACCCAATCTTCGTCGACCCCGCCATCAAAACGTCGATCCCACGCGTCCGAGCTCAAACCGACCGACGGCAAAGAGAGATGCTGGGCCAGAGGATGCCTGCCGCCTCGCGCAGTGGCGCCGGCGGGCGGCGCGCGGTCGCCGCCCCTTGCCGCCGCCGCCACCGCCTCGCGCCCGCCCCGCGCGCCTCGGCCGAAGCGCCGCCGCCGCCCCCCCGCCGCCTCATCCTGCTGCGCCACGCCGCCTCGGAGGAGGCCGGCCGCTCCCGCAACGACCACGACCGGCCCGTCTCGGCGCGCGGGCGCGAGGAGGCGCGCGCCGTGGCCGCGCGCCTCGCCGCCCTGGGCTGGCGGCCCGACCTGATCGTCGGCAGCAACAGCCGCCGGACCGTGCAGACGCTCGACGCGATGGCGCAGGCGCAGGCCGAGGCGTTCGGCTCGGCGGACGCCCACCTGCTCGGCGCGCTCTACACGGTGGCGGCCACGGACGGGCAGACGCGGCAGAAGCTGTCCGAGGTGATCGCGCAGGTGGCGGGGGAGGGGGCGGGGGGGCTCGGGGCGGAAGGGGCGGAGGAGGAGGAGGAGGCAGCGTCGTCGGCGGCGGCGCCCGCGGGGGGGCGGGGGCGGGCGCGGCGCGTGACGACGGTCATGGCCGTGGGGCACAACCGCGGGTGGGAGGAGGCGGCCAGCTCCTTTGCGCGCGCGAGCGTGCGGCTGCAGACGGCGACGGCGGCGCTGCTGGAGCACGTCGGCGGCGGCGGCGGCGGTGGATCCGGCGGAGGCGAGGGCGCGGCGGCGGCGGCGGCGGCAACGACGAGCTGGGCCGAGGCGCTGGCGGGCGAGTGGCGGCTGGTGCGCGTCGTGTCGCCGTCGTCGTCGCCTTGAGCCGACGGGTTGGGGTTGTTGTTGTGGTGGTTGTTGTTGTGGTGGTTGTTGTTTGTGCGCGCCCTTCGAATTTAAACCAAAAAAAGCCCTGTCTCGGTCTCTGTCTGATCTCCTTCCTCCGCCGACGCGCATGTTCAACAGTCGATCAACAAATGAACGATCATGCGCTGGCGTCTGCTGCAAGGGGCAATCTCCTTTTCTTTCTCCTTCAGCGCCGCCGAAACACAAACAGATTTCCCGACCGGACGCCGCGCCCGACGCGCCACCGCTCGCCCAGGTACGTCGTCGCCCACTCGACGCCGCCGCGATCCTCGCCGCCGCCGCCGCCATCACGCCGCCGTGCCGCCGACTGCAGCCGCCGGGGCAGCGGCACGCGCAGCGCCCGCGCGTCCTCGCCCGCGGCCGTCGCCGTCGCCTTTTCCGCCTCCCCGCCGTGCCCCCGCCGCCCACCGCCGCCGCCACCGACGCGCCCGACCAGCAGCTCGTCGAACGCGACGTCGACGACCAGAGCTCCGGGCGGGACCTTGCTGCCGCCGCCGACCGCCACCCGCCGCGGCCGCCGCCACGCGCCGCGCACGGCCACGCGCCACGTGCCCAGCAGGGGGCCGAGCCGCAGCTCGGCCTCGTTGCTGGCGCGGCAGCAGCAGCAGTCGGCGGCGTTGCTGCCGCCGCCGCTCTCGCTCAGCACCTGCCGGATGCTCCCGAGGCCGTAGGCGTCGCCGCCGCCGCGGCTGAGCGCGCTCAGGGCGCGCACGAGCGGCGTGCGCGTGACGACCGTGCCGCTGCCGGCGAGGGCCAGCTCCCACTCGCCGTGCAGCGACGAGCGGTCGTCGTCGGCGCCTCGGCGCGCCTCCGCCTCTGCCGCCGCCGCGCGCTCCAGCGCCTCGGCCGCGTCGACGCATCGCCGCTTGGCGCGGCTCGTGGCCTCGTCCCACGCCGGCAGGAGGCGCTGGTCGGGCGTGAGGTCGGCCAGCGCGGCCTCGAGGGCGTTTTCGAGCGGCGACGGGTCCGGGGCGGCGGCGGCAGGGCGGGCGAGGCCGACGGCGCCGCCGCTTCGGCGAGACATTGACGACGACGGCGTCGTCACGCAGCGGACCGCCGCCGTCCTTGGCGGCGCCGCCGCGCGGCTGCTCCCGGCGCTGCTGCCGCTGATGCGCATTGGCGCGGCGGCCATCGTGGTTGACGCGCCCCTGCAGATTGGGCCGTGTCTCGATTGCCTCCTGCGTCTCGGATCGCCGCGGTGCGAGGCCGACAGACCGACGCGCGAGTGCCGTCAGGAGGGCGCAGGGATCGATCCCACACAACGCATGGCGGAGTGAGTGAACACGACTAGGACGTCGGTCTGTCGGGTGCGCGGCGCGCGTGCTCGTATGGTTGCGGTGACGGCCTCGCGCAAGTAGGGAGCGCCCGCGCGGTCCCGACGGCAGCGCCGCCCGCCCGCCCCCACCGCGCACCCTTCGCCGCTCTCCCGCTCGTCGCCCCGCGCGAAGGGGCCGGCGCCCCATCGCCGAAAATCACAAAACCGACGCGCCCTCTCCCGCTCCCCCCTGCAATCACAAACACGAGCAAGCTATTCTCTTGACTCTTGTCCTCCTCAGCTCCCGCGCTTTCTCACCATCAACCGCATTCCGCCTGTGTCGCCGACCTGTGTCCGCGATCGAGAGAGACGAAAAAAAAAATCCAGGAGGCACCCCCCGCGAAGAAAAAAAGACCACCCCCTCCCCCGTGACGCCAGAGCGAGCGATAGAGCGCGCGCACAATCCAGCGCGCGCGACAAGAAGACAGACCTAGACCGCGACTGTCGTCACCGCGCACGTCAACGCACGCACCACCATGCCGCACGGCGCCGACGTCGCGGCGCAGGAGGGCGCCGCCGCCGCTCCGGGGGTAAAGGCCGCCGCCGCGGCTGCCCCCCCCGCCGCCGCCGCCGCCGCGAGCGCAAAAGAGGCAGCCGCCGCGGCCGCCGCCCCGCCAACAACCCCCACCCCCACGGTCCCGACCTTTGCCCACCAGCACCAAGGCGCGCCCGCGGAGCCCCCCATCCCGGCCTCCGAGAACCCCGTCACCGCCATCGACGCGCGCGACGCCGGCACCCCGGACGACTGGGTGCCCCGCGACCCCCGCGTCGTCCGCCTGACCGGGCGCCACCCGCTCAACTGCGAGCCGCCGATGGCCGACCTCATGGCGTCCGGGTTCTACACGCCCCCGCAGCTGCACTACGTGCGCAACCACGGGGCCGTCCCGCGCCTCGACTGGGCCACCCACCGCATCGACATCGGCGGGCTCGTGGGCAAGCCGGGCGCCTCCGTCACGATGGACGAGCTCGTCGCGCTGCCGAGCGTCACGCTGCCCGTCACGCTGGTGTGCGCGGGCAACCGGCGCAAGGAGGAGAACATGCGCAAAAAGTCGATCGGGTTCAACTGGGGCCCGTGCGCCGTGAGCACGTCGGAGTGGACGGGCGTCAGGCTGTGCGACCTCATCCGCCTCAAGGCCGGCGGGGTCAAGTACAAGGCCGGCGGAGACGCGCCGACCGACGCCGACCACGGCGCCGACGACGGCGACGCGGCCGTGCCCCGGCACGTCTGCTTCCGCGGCCCCGTCGGAGAGCTGCCCAAGGGCGACGACGGCACCTACGGCACGTCCGTCCCGCTGCACTACGCCATGGACCCGGCCAACGACGTGCTGATCGCCTACAAGCAGGCCGGAAGGTGGCTCACGCCCGATCACGGCTTCCCCGTGCGCCTGGTCGTGCCCGGGTTCATCGGCGGGCGCATGATCAAGTGGCTCTCCGAGATCAGCGTCACGCCCGGCGAGTCGACCAACTTTTACCACTACCACGACAACCGCGTCATGCCGCCGCACGTGGACGAGGCCAAGGCGACGGAGGAGGGTGAGTTGCTGCTCCTGATGTGTGTGTGTGTGTCGGGTGGGGTTGGGTGGCTCCCCCCCCCCCCCCCGCGTGTGCCCGCTCTCTCTCTCGCTCGCTCACATCTCGCCTCTCCGACCCCCCCGCCCCCGCAAAAACACACGCAAAAACACCAAAAAACCCAAACAAAAAAAAACAGGCTGGTGGTACAAGCCCGACTTTATCATCAACGAGCTCAACATCAACTCGGCCATCGCCCGCCCCTGGCACGACGAGCTCGTCGCCCTCAGCCACAACAGCGGCGCGGGGCAGCGCGCCGACCGCGCCTACACGGTGCAGGGGTACGCCTACTCGGGCGGCGGCCGCAAGGTGACGCGCTGCGAGGTGTCGCTGGACGGCGGGCGCACGTGGCGCCAGGCGGACGTGTCGCGCGGCGACCGCCCGACCCCCGCGGGGAAGCACTGGTGCTGGGTGCGCTGGTCGATCGACGTGCGCGTGGCCGAGCTCGCGGCCATCCCGCCGCGCGTGGTCCCGGGCGACGCGCCCGGCAGCTCGGTCGCCGAGCGCGCGCTGATCGTGCGCGCGTGGGACGCGTCGCAGAACGGGCAGCCGTCGGAGCTGACGTGGAACGTGATGGGCATGATGAACAACTGCTACTACCGCGTGCGCGTGCACCACCACGTGGACAACGAGGTGCGTAGGAGTTTTGGTTTTTCTGGGGGGGCGTTGCCGGTTTTGGGGCGTCGTGTCGGCGCGCGCCTTGCCCGCCCCCCCCCCCCCCGCGCCCGCCCGCCCGCTCGCTTTGCTGCTCCTCGATCTCACCCTCGAACAAAACGCCCAATCCGCACAACCCCCCCCGAAACACCACCGCCATCATCACCGCAAACACAGGGCCAGCTCTACCTGCGCTTCCAGCACCCGGCGCCCATCCAGCCGGGCCCGCTCGGCACGCTCGGCTGGCGCGAGGAGGACGCGCTCGCGCGGCAGGGCGCCGCCGCGCCCGCGCCCGACCCGGCCGCCGCCAAGGCCGCGTCCGCGGCCGCCGCCCCTGGCGCCGCCGCCGACGGCGCCGTCGGCGCCCCCCTGCGCGTCATCACGATGGCCGAGCTCGAGCGCCACGCCGACGAGGCCTCGGGCGCGTGGTTCGCGTACGAGGGCAAGGTGTACGACGCGACGCCCTTCCTGGACGAGCACCCGGGCGGCGCCGAGTCGATCCTGATCAGCGCGGGGATGGACGCGACGGACGAGTTCAACTCGATCCACTCGGCCAAGGCCAAGGGGATGCTCGCCAAGTACCTGATCGGCGTGCTCGGGACCGAGGAGGAGGCGGCGGCGGCGGCGGCATCGTCGGCGGCGGCGGCAACAACGGGCGCGGCAGCAGCAGCAACGGCAACGGCGACGGTCGCTGCCGCCGCCGCCACCACCACCACCAGCAAGGAGCTCGTGGCCCTCGACCCCCGCAAGCGCGTCACCCTCACGCTCGCCAGCCGCGAGGAGCTCTCGCACAACGTCGTGCGCCTGCGCTTTGCCCTGCCGACGCCCGAGCACCGCTTCGGCCTGCCCGTCGGCAAGCACGTCTTTTTGTACGCGAGCGTCAACGGCGAGACGGTCATGCGCGCCTACACGCCCACCACGGCGGACGAGGTGCGCGGGCACTTTGACCTCGTCGTGAAGGTCTACCGCGCCAACGAGCACCCGCGCTTTCCGGACGGCGGGAAGATGTCGCAGTGGCTCGCCGCGCTCGTCCCGGGCGAGGACACCGTCGACGTCAAGGGCCCGGTCGGCCACTTTGAGTACCTGTCCGCGGGGCGCTACCTGCTCAACCGGCAGCCGTGCGCGCTCCCCGCGCGCAGCATCTCGCTCATCGCCGGCGGCACGGGCATCACCCCCTGCTGGGCGGTGCTGCGGGCGGTGCTGTCGGAGGAGAATGGTGGCGGCGGCGGCGGCGGCAACGACGGGGACGACGAGCAGCCGCAGCAGCCGCCGGTCAAGCTGGCGCTGCTTTACGCCAACCAGACCGAGGACGACATCCTCCTGCGCGAGGAGCTCGAGGCCCTCGCCGAGCAGCACCCGGACCGCTTCTCCCTGTACTACACCCTCGACCGCCCGCCCGAGACCGGGTGGACGCACGGCAAGGGCTTTATCGACGAGGCCATGTGCCGCAAGGCGCTGCTTCCGCCCGGCGAGGGCGCCATCGTCGCGATGTGCGGCCCGCCGCCCATGATCAAGTTTGCGTGCGTGCCGAGCCTGGAGAAGATGGGGTACGGCGCCGAGAGCATGATCACGTTCTGATGAAGATCGAGAATGCGATCGAAAGAATTGTACTTTAAAAAAATACCACACGCGCGCACATTGCCTCGCTGCTGTTTTTACGTGATGTCTTCCTCGTCGTCGCCGCCTCCTCCCACGCCGCCCCCCCCGCCGCCGCCGCCCGCCGCCCCCGCGAGCGCCGCCGCCATCGCCCTCACGTCGCCCATCGGCGACGGCAGCTTGACGGCCAGGCGCGCAAAGGGCCCGTCCAGCTGCCGCAGGGCGGCGCACTTGGCCACGGCCGCCCGCACGCCCTCGTCGCTGCCCTCTCGATAGGCGTCGAGCAGCGCGCGCGCCGCGATCCCCTCCTCGGCGCCGCCAAACCCCCCGACCGGCTCGACGTCGCAGTAGGCGGCCCACGCCGCGGCCGCGTCGCCGGCGTGCAGGTACGCGACGACCGCGCCCAGGTACGCGCGGGACTGGGACGCGCGCGCGCCCGCGCGGTCGCACGCCTCGCCCAGCCTGAGGCACAGCGACGCGGCCGCGCCCCACTCGCCGCGCGCGAGCGCGAGCGCGGCCGCCGCGCGGTAGACGTCGGCCGCCTGCATCCCGGCCCCCGGGCCGTCGGCGCGCCCGACGTCGGCCTCGGCGAGGTCGAGGGCCTCGTCGTAGAGGGCGGCGGCCTCGCGCGGCGACGGGTGCTCGAGCAGCTTGGCGACGCGCGCGAGCGCCTCGGCGCCCGTCGACGCGCGGCCGCTCTCGGCAAACAGGTGGGCGGCGCGCCGTGCAAACGAGGCCGCCGCGTCGGCGCTGGCGGCGGAACAGGCGGAGGAGGAGGATGAGGCGGCGCTCATGGCGGCGCACGACTCGAGGTGCTTGGCGGCGTGCCAGGAGGAGCCCATCTTCTCCTGGCAGTGCGCGGCGCGCTCGAGCGACGAGATGGCGCGCGGGAGGTCGTTGGATTGCTGTGTTGGGGTTTTGTTGTGTGTGTGTTTTTTGGAGGGGAGGCCCGGGGGGGGGGGGGTGGGGGGGGTTCAGCGTCGGGGGCGGCGGCGGCGGCGCGTTGATCGGCGCTCCCATCCTTCCCTCCCCCACCTTGAACAACAAGGCCGCGCGCTCGAACAGCGGCCCGGCCGTCTCCCAGTCGGGCGACAGGCGGAACGACAGCAGTGAGGGCGCCCACGCGGCCTCGGCCTTGCGCAGGACCTCCTCGGCGGTCGCGGTCGATGATGGTGCTCGAGACATTCTGGTAGCGCGCTACACGCGAGAGATGGGTGAGCGCGCGCAAGGCTGGGCGCGCCCCCAAAGCCTCTTTATTACAGGTGCGAGGTCGAGCGTGGAGTGTGCCGAGGCGAGCGATTTGTGCGTGTCGTCTGTTCTGGA
>Ga0315905_10005399_pt1 | contig 13027 bp, 16 predicted proteins | sample LakEriMetagenome_5_FD_203522 | JGI IMG/M metagenome (GOLD analysis project Ga0315905, IMG submission 203522) | Freshwater fungal communities from buoy surface, Lake Erie, Ohio, United States - Buoy 4 MA121 | ecosystem: Environmental > Aquatic > Freshwater > Lake | place: USA: Lake Erie, Ohio... | reverse complement strand
GGGAGGATGATTGAGTATTTTCAGGGTACTCCAGTGTATTACCTTGCAATTTTATTAAAATGAGTCAGAGACAAGTATGTGTGTGTGAGAGAGAGAGAGAGAGAGAGAGAGAGAGAGAGAGAGAGAGAGAGAGAGAGAGAGAGAGAAGTATGTCGAGACCAACCAGTGTTGACGGGCGCTGCCAGATTAGATGCATATACATCTCTTTTGCGGGATTTTTGGGGCTGCGGGGACACCACCAGCTGGTCCTGGAAAGGGACAACACGAAAGTGAGGAGAGCTTGGAAATGGGGCAAAGTGCTCCAAGAGGGATTAGGAAGAGCAGCGCACGGAGTTCGGAAGGCCCATGATGTTCGACGCGTGCGTTGGTGATAATGGGATGTCATTCGGTAGGCGTCTCCAGAGCTGCAAGGTGGCGCCTGGGATGGGAAAGGAAAGAGTGGCGTCAGGGATGTCAGGGACTACTGGTGGCAAGGATGGAAGGGGAAATGGCAGGAGCTGACAAAAAATGTGCAATGGATCAAAATGCAGGTGACTGGGAGGGCAGAGGGAATCGCGGCCGCAGCACATTTGTGGTCAACGATGCCCACATCTGCAGAGCTGCTGGCGAAGAAAGTCGCCGCAGCTGACCACGCCAAACAGCAGACAGCATCGGCAAGGAAGCAGGAGAAGTACCAATAAACAACTCTCTCTCTCTTGGCGCAGCGGGAACCAGCTCCCATACGTCGCACTCCGGTTGCCCGGCCGCGGGAAGCACGCCCGCACGCAAGTACCTCGAAGCTGAGCGCAAAGGCTGACACGCCGATCGCCTGCAGCGGGTTGAGAGGCCGAGGGCAGGCTGCCGGTTGCGCGTTGGCCTGTTTCAACTTTTCACTCCCAAACCATCCAACATAGCGTTGGATGATAATTTCAAGTTTGGGTGGTTCCTACCCCCCTCAGACTGAAATCGGGTTCTGAGGTTCAGATCCCTGTCAATCATCCACTGGCCGCGGCACAAATCAGACGGCAGAAGTAAAATCCGAGTCAGCCTGAGGCTTGCCAGTATCATGCCGCCGCGCGGTGGACTCGGCGGGTCATTGGATCGAGTGAACTGAACCGTGACGGGAGAGCGGCCTGAGAGAGAGCGAGAGAGAGAGAGAAAGAGAGAGAGAAAGAGAGAGAGAGAGATTTATTAGGAACCACTGTCCTGGTCAAGGTCCCAGATTTTCTGGTCCTTAAACACCGGGGGTGTGTCTGTCGCCGTTGTTGCGGCTTTGTCAAGATTCGTCTCGGCAAGAAGGATTCTTTTAGCGGTCTTTTTTTCTTCAGAGTTGCATCTTTCTCAAGATTCGACTGCCGCGGTGCGCGCCTCACTGAGGCCGCCTGACTCAGGAGCCGCCTGACTCAGGAGCGCTTCAGGGATCATCTGCAGGTTGAGTCGGGCCCTTGAGCGCGGCAAGTTCTCGAGCCTGGCGCTTGAGTGCATCCGCCCAGGTCTCATAGTTGGTCACCTCAGAGAGCAGTTCAAGCAAGCCACCCGCAGAGGCGTGGGCACGTACTACCTCGCTCTCCTCGCCCGCGCCCGCGCCCTCAATTGCTTTTCCGAGCTCTGCGTGGAAGTCACTGACGGCCCACCCACATCTTCGCAACTGCTCCTCGAGCTCAGCTTCCACGATCTTTTCGAATCGGTCATACATCTCCTTGTGGACGAGCGAGTACTGAGTTTGAGTGAGCAGGAGGGGAGCGGTGAGGACGCGTGGGAAGGACGCGTTAAAAGCAAGGGGACAACCCACGCCACAACACCAGGCAAAAGATGTGAGCGGGGCTCCATAAACACCAGGCAAAAGGTGTAGAGCAGGGCCCTGCTCTTCACCTTTTGCCTGGTGTTGTGGCGTGGGTTGCAGGTCTAGCCGGCACCAGCCTGTCCTTGAGTTTCCGCAAACACGTCTGCGTAGAAATGTCAACACACACACATCAACACACACACATGCGGCGCAAACCCCAACACACGCCCAGGCCCTTGAGTCGCCGCAAACACGTCAACACGCCCACACACGGGGAATGTACTGCAAATGGAGATAACCTGCCCCGTGCGAAGCGGCTCGTTGAAAACAGGCAAAGCCTGCCCACGGTTGGGGGGGCACGGCATGCACACACCGATAAAGAGACGACGGAGGACGACACACACAACCAACCGAGATGGGGCGACAGCAAGCCGCAGCTGCGCACGAGCGCAAGCGCAGGAAACTGGCAATAGGATGGAAAGTAGAAAGCGGGCGACACTAGGGTGGAAAGGGCGCGCGCGGCAGCTGGTCTGCAAAACAAACCTGGACGAGCAGGGTCAGGATCTTGTGCTCCACAGAGCCAGGCTGCCAGTGCGTGAGTTCAATGAATGTCAGCCTCTAGGTGCACACAGCGCAAACGCACACTTGCAGGCGGCAGACAAGCTCGAACCTCGACCCCCAGGTCGCCATCCTCGCCACTGTCCACCGCGTCAGCAAGCTCCTGCACATCTGACACCAGGGCCTGTGTCAGGGCAGGTGCCGGTTCGTCAGGTCCCCTTCGCCAGACACACACACTCACCCAATCACGCGCGCGCGCACACACACACACACACATACACACACACACACACACACACCCTTGCGGCGCCTGCCGCACCATACCATAGTCTTCCGGCATCAGCCGCGCGGTGAGCAGGTACTCCAGTGCGTCAATGGCCTCGAGCAGAGGGGTTGGCATTTTTCGTTTTCCTTTCTCTTTCTCTCTCCTTCTCCCTCTCCCCTTCACCCTGTCAAATCACTCCACGAACTAAATTCAAACTAAACCAAAAAAAACTAAACTAAAACCCCGTGTGCGAGTGACGACGACAATGTAATAAACAGGGGCAGCGCGGGCGCAAGACGCGCCGCTGCGTTGCAGAGATGCCGCGCAGCGCTGCGTGGCATCTTGGCCCACATCATCTGCCTCGCGAGCGTGCATGCAGTCACGAGCACAGGCTGGTGGCCAGGGCTAGCGCGGAGTCCGGCTCGTGCCCCAGCGGGTCCAAGGAGAGGCGCGTTGAGCTTAGTCGCCTGCAGGGCGTCAGCGTCTATGCGACGGGCGCGGGCGCGCACACTGGCATACGCCAGGCTGCTCATTTGCGACGCCGTGCTGGACCGCGATCCGCCGTGCGCCAACTCGGGACCCTGCCCTTCTGAAAGGGTCCCCTCGCTTCAGAGCTGACTGGGTCGCGTGCGCAAACAGGCCAGCGGCTCAACAAGACTTGGTCGACTTTTTGGCGAAGATCAAGCTGTGAGTGTGTGTGTCGTGTGTGTGTGTGTGTGTGCACCATCCTGCACGTGTTTGTGCAGGGTTGCATTTGCGAGAGTGGACGCGCGCGTGATGGTGGCATCTTGGGGTACCAAGAGTTGCACTGGGGTACCAACGTGATAGCCGAGGCGCCATTGTGCACACGTCGATAGCATTCGAATACGGTGTCAGTGGGCGCTGGGCTGTTGCTTTCATTTCTGGGCTGGGCGGAGCACGTCAAGAGCTGACTGCCCCGAGTCACGTCCATCGGGGCGCCATCAGTTGCTACGTGTGCCCCTGCAGCGGCTGCTACGCTGTGGTGTGGATTGGGGCAGGAGTACTGGCATGGATGGCACCCCTGAGAGCTCTGGAATGGATGGCACGCTTGGTCCCCATGCCCATAGTGGCTCCCGCGCTCCTCTCTGCCTGCCAGCCCTTTTTCAGCCTGCACTGCTGTTCGTTGTTCAGCATCTACGATATTGGGGCAACAGAGTTGAGGTGTGTGCGGACGGCATGGGCCGAGGAGGCACACGGGGATGAGGAGACAGCTCAGCAGGCGGCGCATGAGCAGCAGGCACACTGCCAGGAGACAGGCGCGACTACAGCCGTCACTGGAGGCGCCGGGCCCATAGACACCTGCAGGAGCGGCGGGGCCAGACACAAGCAAGCAGCAGCATGCGTGAGCTCACGGGATTGGAGCAGCCCCTGGCCCTGGCAAAGGAGTGGGCTGCGGCTGGCTGGTAGGAGACAGTGCACCGCGTCGTCAGGGCGTTGATAGGTGTGGAGAACTCTTGGGCGCAATTCGGTGCCGCCTCCTGTCGCAATTCTGTGCCGCCTACTGTCGCCGCCGGCGGCAGAGGGCGGCGCTCATCGGATTCTTGGCCAGGCGATGAGCGGGAAGGTGCCTGCGCGCCGCCTGCCTCTGCCGAGCCGGAGCGCGGCCTTTTGCCGCCGGAACGCGGCGCGAATGAGATGAGCGCCACCCCTATGGCGCCAACCCCCGCTGATTTGGGCAACAGAGCTTCAAGCGCTTACAACTCTTTTGGCGGAGGCACCGGCGCCACTACATTTGCTTCCTCCAAACTCTTCGATGTCGGCGCCTCCTATCTCTCTCGCGTCTCTGTCTTTTCATCTTTTCATCTTTCTACGGATGTGAGCAAAGCAGCGCAGTGCAGCAGCAGCAGCAGCAGGAGGAGGAGGGGCGCAAGTATTGCCACGGCAAGGGAGGGAGGGCAAATAGCTTGCGGCAAAAAGCAAGGAGCACAGACGGCTCGGGGCAAGAATCGCATCCGCCGCCACTTACCCTCGCGGAAAGCCCTAATCCTTGCTGAGACAGGCCGCAGTCGCGCTGCCGCCACCGGGCCCCAGGCGCGGCGGAGCAGCACCCCCAGGCGCGGCGGAGCAGCACCCCCAGGAAGGACCGTGGCAGGAAGGACCACTGTCTAACGCCATGAGAAGGGGGAAATCCCCCCAAAAAGAGTAGCTTTCAAAAGGCACCCCAAATTTTGGGCGCTTTTGCGGCGGCGACGGCGGGGGTTGGGGCTGACGACCGGGGTTAGGGCCCGAGGGGTGGCGCTCATCCAAGTCTTGGCATACCTTGCGCGCGCTCCTTCCCTGCTTGTGCGGGGCAGGCCAAATGCTGTGCTTGTGTAGGCCTGCTCCAATGCTCGTTCCTGTCCTGCTCTTCTCATTGCTGTCCATCTGTTGCCCAGGTCAAATGCCAAGAAGCACTTGGAGGAAGTGGAGTGCTGCTCCCTCGCTGCCCTCCAGGCACTCAAGGCCAACGACCTGAAAGCCATGGGCTTCAAGCCCGAGGTGCGCTCCCGCCTGCAAAAACACATCGCTGACGACACGGTGGTTGGCGACTACAAGGAGGAAGAGGCGTATGTCACGGTGGATGAGGAGGAGGAGGCCATTTCTAGCAAAGTATCAGCCCTGGGCAAGAAGAAGAAGTCGGGCAAGAAGGGGGGGAGCAAGAAGGAAGATGGAGCGGCCCACACACCGGTGCCGGGGGAGGGAGGGGAGGCCATGGACCCGGGCTTCGAGGCCTTCCTCACCAGCATTGGCCTCTCGGAGGCCATCCCCAAATTCCAAGAAAGCCACATCACGTCCCTGGAGTCGTGCCGGCTCATGACAAAGGCGTCGCTCATCAACTGCCTGGCGATCCCAGATGCCAAGGCCGGCCGCATCCTCTCGCAAATGTGCATCACCTCCTTGGCCCAGGGCGAAATCCCCATTGCTGCTCAGCGTGGTACGTGCTAGGCGTTGTCTGTGCTGCCGCCATCGTAGGTGCTAGGCGTTGTCTTGGTATGTGCTAGGCGTTGTCTTGTGCTGCAGCCATAGCCAGCCTAGCGCGTACGTAGTATGTGGAGGAGGCGTAGTATGTGGAGGAGGCGTAGAGAGGCGTGGTATGCCTGTGGGGAGGATGCATGAGAGCCGTTATGCAGCCATAGAGAGCCGCGGTAAGGGCGCGGGGCTCCGAGGCAGCCCAATGCTGCGGAAGCCTCAGAGCTCTCAGTCTGCGCAACGCTGCGGGAGGCTCCCCGCCCCAGCTGCCGCACTTAGCGTTGAATGCGCGCGTCTGGCGCGGCGGCTTGTGGCGGGCTGCTTGCTTGCTCCCTCGCTCTAGCTTGTTCCCTCGCTTTTGGTTGCCTCGCACCCTTGCTAGCAGAAGCTCTCACTCCTCCTCCTCACGCGCTCGCGCGGCCGGACTGTCAATTATGGGGCCGTGATGCCTGTGCTGTGCGCCCATGTGGTCGTGTTGCCTATGCTGTGCGCCTTTGTGATCCCTGTGAAGTGCTCATGGGTTGCGGCTCAGTGGCGGACGGGCTTACAGCGGGCGCGTGTGGCCAGTGACCGAGTGGGAGACAGACGGGGTTGCTGGCAGGCCATATGTCATGTGAGACTCATGCCTGCGTTGCGCGCAGGACTGGAGCAGGACTTGTCCATGGTGGTAAACCGCATGAAGATGGGGGAGAAGGACAAGGAGCGCATCCGGGCGTGCCTGATAGTGAATGACGTCCTGTCCATTGCTGACGCCCAGGCCAAGCGCTTCGCCATGATGAACGAGGTTAGCCCGCTCCCCACCCGCCCGCGCTCCCCTCCCACCCTTGCTCCCGATCCTTTGCTGTGTCTGGGCGGCAGAAGCAGGGGCAGCACAGCACCTCTGACGTTTGTGTTTGATGCATTGGGTCGTGGGCGGGGAGGTGGCGCTGACATGTGTGTGGGCGTGGCACGGACTTGCGACTGTGTGGTGCTGTGTGTGTGGGCAGGTGGCGCTGACATGCGACGAGGCAACGGAACTCGGGCGAGTACTGGATTCGGCACCCATGATAGCGCCGCCAATCCAACACTCTGTGCAACACTCTGGACCAATGGGCTGGCCGGGCGTCGCTGCCAATGGATTTGGAGCAATGTCAGTGGGCGCACGATACTAGGTCTCCTCCGCCAGCCTCCTCGTGTCCTTGCTCCCCCGCCCGCGTGCGCGTTAGTTGAGGTGGACCACTGGTGGCACCAGGGCTCGGCGCTGTTTTCTTGCATGTTGTGTTTGCTCTTCCCTGCAAGCAGACGCGAGCACAGGGTTTAGGGTGCGTTAGCGGGTGGTTGTTTCTCTGCAAGCATGGTTTGTCACTGAAAGCCCATTTGCGCACGCGCGCCCAGCGGCTATGGTCCTTGGCTCCGACACAGATTCTGAGAAATTCAAGTCGGAGTTGCTCCCCCTCCTTCGTGTTGACCCCCTCCTCGTGCCCGACAAAAAACTCGTCGTGTTACCCGACAAAAAAAACCAATAATGGAAGCGGGCGGAGGGGAAAGCTGGTTTGCGTCAGGTTCCTATGATTCCGCTCATGAGAGGAGGATAGATAAGACGCACCCGCCGCATATATATATATATGAGAACGAAAACTGCCCTTGATGGGTTGTCTGGACAAGCATCTGGTTGGGCATGAAATTTTATAGCGCAGCAGTTGTACAAACGACAAGGGATCGCTTTTCTTTCTACGCGATCTAAAGACAACCAGCATATAGGGTGGGCAGATGGATATAATCTGCCAAGTGGGGAAAAATGTAAGAACTCCATAAAGCCGTGATATCCTTTGCCTTGTGTTCTTCGCAACTTTTAATACCGATGCACAGGCACTTGCCCATTGTCTCTTGAACTGTGTGGAAGACAGGTCTAAGCTCGACAAATCCAAAAATCCAAAACAAACAACCTAGTGCCCACGAGAGGTATCAGAAAAGGCGTCGGTAGGGGGCCGTAGACGGCGTGTGCTCATCGAGATCCACTCATCATCATCGGAGGTCCCTCCTACATATGAAACCAGGACCTGACCACGCACATTATTTTGTAAAGGGCTGAAAAAACCAGGCCACAGGAATCTTATTGCAAAGGGCAAAGCATAACAAAAGGAACATTATTATCGGGCAAACCGAGGCAGGAAATCGATAGGGATAACAGACCTTGTCAGGCTTATCAGAGTTTGGAGCATACTTGACCATTTTAATCTTTGCCTGCCACCAATCCCCGTCCCATTTGACCTGCCAAAGGCAAAAAAAAAAATCCTTAGTAAACTGATGATCAAGTCAAGAGAGTGCAGTGCGTCTTTGTCCTGATGGCAATCAGAGATGCGAAAGAAAGAAACCTCGACAGGCTTGCCTTTCAAAACCCACGCCTTGTCTTTTCGCACGGCACCTGCTGCCCCAGGGGCACTTTTGGTCACGGGTGCCACCTTGTTAATATTTCGGACGTCTTCGCTCACTGTGAACGGGTTATATAAATCTCGTCAGCGAATTCTTGCGCCCAACGACCCCCAACTCACACACGTTTGCATGCTTGTACCGCTGCTAAGCATCATGCCTCAAAATCTTGAAGGTGAACACGATTAGACTCTGATTTGAGCGTGCACAACTGGATTTTGTGGGTGTGCCGCGCCACATGAAACCGAACATGAAAATGAGAAGAGACATACACACCGTGACGCTTCCCGAGGGGCACAGTGGAAAGGAAAAGACCCCACCAAGATTGATAGGCGCAAGCACGGCCAGAGCCAGCACCAATCAGTTTCTTGCGAACCCAATCCCATTCTTTCGCCTACAATGAATATTGTCAGAAAAAGAGAGAACAAAGCAAAAACATGCATGCCTACACAAGAGAAAAAGTTTGCATGATCTAGGCAAACACAAGATGCAGCATAGACACAACAGGACGGGAGCAAACAACGAAAGAACATAATATGGAAAACAATGTAAGCGAGAAGGGGAAACCTGAGAAGGAGATGGGGATTTATCAACACAGCGATCACGAAGACCATTCTCCATTTCCTCCCGCAATTCCTGTTCCTGCAACACCTCGAATTGATCAAACCCAAACACGCAGGCTCGATTGCACATATACACCACACAACATTTGTGCTGGAGCGAAACAGGCGCGCACAGTTTGGTTCTTTTTTTGTCTGCTGGTGCCCAGTTTGTGCTCCTAGAAAGAAAGCAAAAGCAACCTCGACTTGGACTGCATCATCTTGAAGCAATGGGCTCATCTCACGGCGGCGCGCGGTAGCGATCGCCGCGACCTGTTCGGGGGTCAACTGCTTCTTCGCACGGACAACACGTTTAAAAGGGCCAGCGCCTGAAACACCCACCGAAACATCAGACGTTTTTGACGTCACAGATGAAAGCCCTTTCGGCTTCAAATCGTTTTCAAACATCCCCACATCAAAAGACGCTATGATAGGAGAGGAGGCTCGTGCCCTGTCTCCCTCTCCTCCGCTAGCCTCGTCAACCAAATTGCTTCCTGGTCCTTCGCCTCCATGCCAAGTGTTTTCGGAAGGAGGGCGCTTGGGCGATTTGTGGATCTTTGCCGGTTTTGGCAAGCCTTGGTACAACTTGACATTAGCCACTGTCGCGTGGGTATTTATGAGCAAGCATACATCTTTCAGAGAACGTAACAACTTTCAGCTTGTGCTTGTGTAGACAATTTGAAAAGCGTACCCTTTGCCATTGAACGCGATAGGTCATTGATCTGTCCGGGCTGCAGCATTTGCGAAAACGTCAAAGGACCTGGAGACTCGACACCTGGACTGCGATCCCTCACACGACCCTCCGCACCTCGAAACTTATCCCATTCGCGCTCTCCCTTGTGCTCCTTCTTGATTGGAATCTCCTCGAATGGAGACTGCGATCGGGGCGAGCGGGAATGATCGCGCTTTTGCCTTGCAGTCTCTTGATTTAGCGGTGAAGAACTTGCCGCAGAAGTCAAAAAGGACATGGACATCGGGTCAGGCCTTGGCTCTTGCTGACTTTCTTGTTCCTGGTGCAACCACAAGCTCGTAAATTGATGGCACACAGAACGCATGTTGCAGCACTTACGCTAAGAGAGGCACAGAGAGGCACAGCAGGACGCAGGGTTGCTACGACACCTCCTTCGCCCTCTTCTCGGCCCTCTGGACCGAGTCAGGCTGGGCGGAGCTATCGTCATGCGCCTCATGCATCCTCTTTTCCTGCCGGTTCAATCCGTCCATGTGGGCACGCGAGTCGAGCGCGTCCATTTTGTGTCTTCCCTTACCTGTGTCCGACGAGGGCAGAAGGTTGGGGTCTGTTACGGGGCGTTTGAGGACCTTTGGGCGACCTCGCGGCTTTCCCGAGGACTCTCGGACCTCGGACCAGGGCCCCTTGGCTCCTGCGCCCTTGTTCAAGACCGCTGCTGCACTCAACGCCGGCTGCTGCGTTTTTTTCTTTAACTCTTGGTCTTTTCGCGGGTCGCTTTCCCGCTCCTTCGAACCCGCACCCTGCGTATGCGAGTGCAAACGCGTGCGTTTGTGCGTGTGGGAGTGCATGCGTACGTATGAAATACATTGCGGCAGCTGAAGAAGAGGGGAGGCAGGCATGAAACATAAGTGCAAGGCAAGGAAAAACTGCACGATTGAGGACACACGAAAGAGGTTGGTTTTTGGGCCAACCAGCTACCTCGCGTGATGCTGAAATTTTTGCCACGTTCTTGCTTGCCGTCACATTGGAGCTGCCCAGATGCACTTCGAGCTCGCTTTTCTTGGCTTTGGAGTAGTCGCTGCCATGGAACTTGCACTCAAATGTAGCTCTCCCACATTTTGTGCATCCCGCCCGCGCCAATTGCCGTCTCAGACCCAACGACACGCACATGGCGTATTTCAAGGGCTGGTGCGCGCATGCACCACGACACCTCTGCGTCCACGAAAGACACCTCACCGTCCACGAAACAGGCTAGCAGCGTGGCAGGCAGTCGTGGTACCTGAGCACAGCTGCGGCAGTGGGAGGAGGATTGGCGCCCCCCGACAGGGCCGGGCTGCGTTGGTCTTTTTGGAGGTGGAGATGCAGCTGACGGTGTATTTGCTGGTGATGTTGCTTTAGCTGCTCCAGATGCTCGTGCAGCTCTTCTTCCGCATGCCTGTAGGCACAGACACGTCGAGCCCATGCGCCAACCCATGTCACGAGTCAGACGCACACATGTCACCCGAGACCCCACGGCCCCCAACCAGACCCTCGCATGGACATGTGACCCGAGTCAGAACTTATCTCCATGCGCATGCACAGCATCGACAGACACCTCAACCACCCAGGTGCAACCTCATCAACATCCTGCGGCTACAGGCGGTGTGCGCCCACATTGCAAAGTGGCAGAGGCACTGACTGGCACTGACTGGATGATGAGCTGCCTGACAGATGCAGAGGCAGCTCACCAGGTGAGAGGGAGCGCACAGATGGAGAGGGAGCGCACAGCATCCTGCTTGCAAGGTGAGCATTACGAGCTGGGGCCAGCTCCGAGGCAGCGAGCAGGAAGCTGCTGCAGCTTGCCCGCTGCGAGCAGCAAGCGGCTTTATCGCCGCCCGCCGCCGAGGGCCCGCTGCTTTTTACTCCCCAGTGAGAGGGGAGGCTGAGAGAGAGGAGGGGGAGAGGGGAGCGGCTCGAGGCTCTACCGGTTGGCAAGGGCTGCAAGCTCAACTTTGCTCGAGTTGTGCTGCATCATGTGTGCCAGGTGCTGCTGGAGCTCCGTGACTTGCTGCTGCTGGAGCTGCTGCCTCTGGGACAGCGACAACGCCTCGTGCACCTGCGCTTGCACGTCCTGCAGCTCCGCGGACACCGCGTCCAGGCCGCATGCCATACCCACCCCCCCCAGACACCCCAGACCCCCCACGGTGCCAACACGTGACTCCATGCCCATCTGCTGAGATAGCGTATTCCAGAGAGACGGCGCCATCGCCGTCCTCCCGCCTGCCCCTTCTGTAGGAGCAGAGGCGGGCTGCAGGGCGTGAAGAGAGGGACTGGGATGCAGGAGGCTGCTCAGGGACCCCACTCCCACCCCCGTCATCTCGGCGCCTGTGCCTGGAGGAGCCTGGGCCTCGAGGAGTCGCAACACAGAAGCCAAGTCAGCCTGCCCTGTCAGGCGCAACAAGTCTGCCTGTCCTGTCTGTCGCAACACCTGGGACAAGTCGCCCTGCCGCAACGCGTCGGCCTGCCGCAACAAGTCGCCCTGACGCAACACTGAAGCCAAGCCAGAGCCAGCCCCCGCCCCAGAGCCCACGCCCCCGCCCCATCCCCCCCGGCGGCAGCAAGGCCCTGGAGAGCATGGCTCAACTGCTGCAGTTTGCCTCGCATGCTGTCCGTATCCGTTGCCCCCGCCGAAGCTGAAGACGGCTGCTGCAACCTCATAACATCTCAGCATCAGCTTGCTCCGCGCAGCTCATGCAAGATGGCATGCAAGCACCGGATGAAACCAAACATGTGTAAGAGAGGACGAAACAAGTGTTGTGTGAGAGAGGACCAAGCAAGTGTGCGAGAGGACAAGCGAAGACGTCTAAGAGATGGAGGCAAACTAGTGTGCGAGAGGAAAGCGTCGACGTTCAACGTGGACCAGACCTGGTCGGTGCTGCGCTCTAGATGCAGCGGGGCGCCACTTTGCTGGAGCAGCGACCTGTGTTGCAGTCATACCAGCCCTCAGCCCGTGTGTTGCAGCCAGCCCGTGTGTTGCAGTCAGCCCGTGTGTTGCAGTCAGCCCACCCTCAGTGTGTGTGTCTTCAAGTGCAGCGCACATTTGCGCCAATGTGCACGTACTGTGCGCCAATGTGCGCCTACTGTGCGCGTACTGTGCGCGTATGTGCGAATATATATATGACCAACCTGAGCACATGTATGTGTGTATGTCTGTGTATGTCTGTGTATGTCTGTGTATGGTAGACTGAGCACATGTCTGTTGTATGCTATGTGTGCATGTCTGTGTATATGTATGCCAAGTGTGCATGCTTCACCAACCACATGCGCCAAGTGTGCAACCACATGCGCCAAGTGTGCATGCTTCACCAACCACATGCTAATTTTGCAGACCAACTGGGCAGTGAGGGCGTGCATGATACACACGACGTTGCAGCTATGCTACACACCACCTTGCAGCTCCTCATGCCTCCTTACATCCGTTGAAGCTCCTCGTGCATGCATCCACACTAACAAACAAACATACGATTGGACATACAACATGTGCAACGACATGTGCTAACATGTGCTAACAAACAAACATACGGTTGGTCCAACGACATGTGCCAACAAACAAACATACGGTTCGACATACATACGGTTCGACAAACAAACAAACATACCGTTGCAGTTGCCGTTCGAGCTCCTGATGGACAAGAGAGGAGCTGCGCGGGCGCTGCGGAGGGGCTGCTTGTTGTTGATGTTGTTGTTGTTGCTGCTGCTGCTGCTGCTGCTGTTGCTGTCCTCCGGCCCGGCGGCGG
>Ga0315905_10005398_pt1 | contig 13028 bp, 10 predicted proteins | sample LakEriMetagenome_5_FD_203522 | JGI IMG/M metagenome (GOLD analysis project Ga0315905, IMG submission 203522) | Freshwater fungal communities from buoy surface, Lake Erie, Ohio, United States - Buoy 4 MA121 | ecosystem: Environmental > Aquatic > Freshwater > Lake | place: USA: Lake Erie, Ohio... | reverse complement strand
GAAGGCATCCAGCTCACCGCGAAGGAGGTGAAGAAGAACTACATCAAGGCCATCGGCAAAGGCATTCTGAAAGTGATGTCCAAGATGGGCATCTCCACCTACCAGTCCTACTGCGGCGCGCAGATCTTCGACGGCGTCGGCCTGTCGACCGAACTGATCCAGGAATACTTCACCGGCACGGCGACCACGATCGAGGGCGTCGGGCTCAACGAGATCGGCGAAGAAGCCGTGAAACGTCATGCCGCAGCCTTCGGGGATGATCCCGTCTACAGGGACCTGCTCGATGTCGGCGGCGACTATGCCTACCGCATCCGCGGCGAGGATCACGCGTGGACCCCGGACTCCGTCGCCAAGCTTCAGCACGCCGTGCGCGGCAATGTGTCTGAAGATTACAAGGCCTTCGCGCAGTCTATCAACGAACAGAACGAGCGCCTGCTGACCATCCGCGGCCTTATGCAGCTTAAGTTCGTGGACAAGGAAATCCCGATCGATCAGGTCGAACCCGCGGCCGACATCGTGAAGCGTTTCGCCACCGGCGCGATGAGCTTCGGCTCGATCAGCCGCGAGGCGCACACAACGCTCGCGATCGCGATGAACCGCATCGGCGGCCGATCCAACACGGGCGAAGGCGGCGAAGAGCCGGACCGTTTCGTGCGAATGAAGAACGGCGACTCGATGCGCTCGGCCATCAAGCAGGTCGCATCAGGGCGCTTCGGCGTCACGACCGAATACCTCGTCAATGCCGACGATATCCAGATCAAGATGGCGCAGGGCGCCAAGCCCGGCGAAGGCGGACAGCTGCCGGGGCACAAGGTCGACAAGAACATCGCCAAGGTGCGCCACTCCACGCCCGGAGTTGGCCTCATCTCGCCGCCGCCCCACCACGACATCTATTCGATCGAAGATCTTGCGCAGCTGATCCACGACCTCAAGAACGTGAACCCCGTCGCGCGCATCTCCGTGAAGCTGGTGTCAGAGGTTGGCGTCGGCACAGTCGCGGCAGGCGTCTCTAAGGCGCGCGCTGACCACGTGACGATATCAGGCTATGAGGGCGGCACAGGCGCCTCGCCGCTCACCTCGCTGACGCATGCCGGCAGCCCGTGGGAGATCGGCCTCGCCGAAACGCAACAGACCCTCGTACTCAATGAACTCCGCGGACGCATCGCCGTGCAGGTCGACGGCGGCCTGCGCACAGGTCGCGACGTGGCGATCGGCGCGCTCCTCGGCGCGGACGAGTTCGGCTTCTCGACGGCCCCGCTGATCGCGGCCGGCTGCATCATGATGCGCAAGTGCCACCTCAATACCTGCCCAGTCGGCGTCGCCACTCAGGACCCCGTGCTGCGCGCCCGCTTCACCGGCGCACCAGAGCACGTAATCAACTACTTCTTCTTCGTCGCAGAAGAAGTCCGCCACATCATGGCCAAGCTCGGCTTCCGCAAGTTCGAGGAGATGGTCGGCCGGGTAGATCTGATCGACATGCGCCATGCGCTCGACCACTGGAAAGCCAAGGGCGTGGATCTTTCGAAGATCCTCTACCAACCGCCCGCCAAGGCAGGCGTCGCCGTCAAACACGCCTCGACACAGGACCACGGCCTCGACGGCGCACTGGACCACAAGTTGATCAAAGCCGCCCAGCCCGCGCTCGGGAAGACGCCCAAGCCGGTCCAGATCACCGAGACGATCAACAATGTGAACCGCACCGTCGGCGCGATGCTTTCCGGCGAAGTTGCGCGGAAGTTCGGCCACGCCGGCCTGCCTGAGGACACGATCCAGATCGCGCTCACGGGCACGGCGGGCCAGAGCTTCGGCGCCTTCCTCGCACGCGGCGTCACGCTGAACCTTGTGGGCGATGCAAACGACTATGTTGGTAAGGGCCTCTCCGGCGGCCGCGTCGTCGTGCGCCAGCCGGACGGCGCGAAACGCGAGCCGACGGAGAACATCATCGTCGGCAACACAGTCCTCTACGGCGCCATCGCGGGCGAGGCCTACTTCGAAGGCGTCGCGGGCGAACGTTTCGCCGTACGCAACTCGGGCGCGGTCGCCGTCGTCGAAGGCTGCGGCGACCATGGCTGCGAGTACATGACAGGCGGCGTGGTCGTGGTCCTAGGCGATACCGGACGCAACTTCGCGGCCGGCATGTCGGGCGGCGTTGCCTATGTCTACGACCCGAAGAAGAGCTTCGTAAGCCGGTGCAATCCGTCGATGGTGAAGCTGGAAACGGTGAAACCTGCGGAGGGCGGTCCCGACGCTGACGCGCCGCTGCAACGTGCGCCGTCAGCCGAAAGCAGCGGCATGGGGGACATGCTGGCCTTCGACGCCGAACGCCTCCGTATCGTCGTCGAGCGCCACCTCCTGCACACCGGCAGCGCCCGCGCCCGCGAGCTGCTGGACAATTGGGACGTCGCGCTGGGCAATTTCGTGAAGGTCATGCCGATCGACTATGCCCGCGCGCTGGCGGACATGAAGGCGGCAAGCCAGGCCACAGTGGCGGCAGAGTAAAGTCAGGGGAGCATCATCATGGGCAAGCCCACAGGCTTCCTCGAATACGAGAAGAAAGAACGCGCCTACGAAAAGCCGGAGGCGCGCAAGAAGAACTACGCGGAGTTCCTGAAGCGCATGGACAATGCGGAGATCCGCATCCAGGCCGCGCGCTGCATGGATTGCGGCATTCCGTTCTGCCAAGGCACAGGCTCAGTCGCGCCGGGCACACCAGGCTGCCCGGTCAACAACCAGATCCCCGACTGGAACAATCTCGTCCTGCGCGATCACTGGAAAACCGCGCTCGAGAACCTGCACTCCACCAACAACTTCCCCGAGTTCACCGGCCGCGTCTGCCCGGCCCCGTGCGAAGCATCGTGCGTCCTGAACATCAACGAGAACCCCGTCTCGATCAAAACCATCGAGTGCGAGATCATCGATCGTGGTTGGGATGAAGGCTGGATCAAGCCCCAGTCCGCACCGCGTGGATCAGGCAAACGCGTCGCGGTCGTCGGCTCCGGCCCTGCAGGTCTGGCATGCGCCCAACAGCTCGCGCGAGCGGGACATTCCCCAACCGTGTTCGAAAAATCGGACCGCATCGGCGGCCTGCTCCGCTATGGTATCCCCGACTTCAAGATGGAGAAGAAACACATCGACCTACGCATGCGCCAGATGGAGGGCGAAGGCGTCATATTCCGCCCGCGCATGCACGTCGGCATCGACGTGTCGGTGCAGCGTCTGCTGGACGACTACCAGGTCATCGTGCTGGCCGGCGGCGCCGAGAAGCCCCGCGACCTGCCCGTCCCCGGTCGCGAACTCGACGGCGTTCACTACGCGATGGATTTCCTCACGCAGCAGAACAAGCGCGTGGCCGGCGACGACGAGAACACCGCGGCGCCCGGCGGCACGATCACGGCGACAGGCAAGCACGTCATTGTCATCGGCGGCGGCGACACCGGATCAGACTGCATCGGGACATCGAACCGCCACGGCGCAGCCAGCGTCACGCAGCTGGAGATCATGCCCCGCCCGCCTGCTCACGAGAACAAGGCTGCGACATGGCCCGACTGGCCGCTGAAGCTGCGCACCTCCTCAAGCCACGAGGAAGGCGCCGAGCGCGACTGGTCGGTCATCACCAAGCGCGCCATCGGCGACGGCGGCACGGTGAAGGCCCTCGTCTGCGCCCGCGTCGAATGGGTGAAGGGCGCCCGCGGCATGGAGATGCAGGAAGTCGCAGGCTCCGAATTCGAGTTGAAAGCTGACCTCGTCCTGCTCGCCATGGGTTTCACCGGCCCCATCGCGCCCGGCCTGCTCGACCAGTCGAAAGCCGTGCTCGACCCGCGCGGCAACGTCGCCGCCAGCACCGACGACTACAAGACCAGCGCCGACCGCATCTTCGCCTGCGGCGACATGCGGCGCGGACAGTCGCTGGTCGTGTGGGCGATCCGCGAGGGCCGCCAGTGTGCACGGTCCGTCGACGAGTATCTGATGGGCGTCAGCAACCTGCCTCGCTAGGAGACATGCCGCTTTATTCCGGCGTTCCGCTAGGTGAGATGGGCGTCGATTTGACGTTCGCTCGCTCCGGCTCCAGTTTGCCTCGAACTTCACGCGAGGCTAACTGATGAAATCGCCCATCTGCGAGATGCTCGGCATCGACTTCCCGCTGCTCGCCTTCAGCCACTGCCGCGATGTGGTTGCGGCCGTCTCGCGCGCCGGCGGCATGGGCGTGTTCGGCGCGGTCAACCTGCCGCCAGCTCGTCTGCGCGACGAACTCACATGGATCGATGGGCATTGCGGCGGCAAGCCCTACGGCGTGGACCTGATCGTGCCCAACTCCATGGAGGGTAAGACCGAAGCATTCAGCGGCGAGGCGCTTCTTGCTGCCGTGCCGCAAGCGCACAAGGATTTCGCGAGCGGGATCCTCACGTCTCACGGCGTCGAGCCCGGCAATCTGGACGATGATCGCAAGCGCAGCGTCGGATTTGCCCGCAACATGCGCGCCGACGGCGCCGCCAGCGCGCTCGAGGTCGCGTTCCAGTTTCCGATCCGCCTGATCGCAAACGCGCTGGGCGTGCCGCCGCGCGAGATGCTGGAGATGGGCAAGCGCCACGGCGTACCTGTCGCCGCCCTCGTCGGCGCCAAGGAGCATGCCGTCGCGCAGGTGCAGGCCGGCGTCGATATCCTCGTGGTCGCCGGCGGCGAAGCAGGCGGCCATTGCGGCGAGGTCTCCACCATGGTGCTGATCCCGGAAGTGCACCGCGCCATGCAGGCGATGGGCGCGACAACGCCCATCCTCGCCGCCGGCGGCATAACCACGGGAACACAGATGGCCGCCGCCATGTCGATGGGCGCAGCCGGCGCATGGTGCGGCTCTGTCTGGCTGACCACGACGGAGGCCGAGACCAGCGAAACCATCAAGCAGAAGATGCTTGCCGCCACATCGCGCGATACCGTCCGCTCGCGCTCGCGCACGGGAAAGCCATCGCGCCAGCTCCGCTCACCCTGGACCGATGCGTGGGAACGCGAAGACGCCCCCTCGCCGCTTGGCATGCCGCTCCAGAGCTTCGTTTCAGAGCCCGCCCTTCGGCGGGTCAACGCCCTCGCCGAGACGGGCCACGAAGGCGCGAAACAGCTGGCAACCTACTGGGTCGGCCAGGGCGTCGGCCTGATGAACCAGTCGATGTCCTGCGGCCAGGTCGTCCAGCAGTTCCGAGAGGAGTTTCTCGAAGCGCGCGAACGGCTGATCGCGCTGCTGGACGAGGGCTGAACCGGGGATTTGCGCTCAGGCGCGACCTCCCCTATATGCCGCGCCTTGGTCCGGTGTGCGTTGCGCCACCCCCATGAAGGACGACGCAGATGCTCCGCATCCAGGAACTCAAGCTGCCGCTCGATCACCCCGAGCCCGCGCTGAGACAGGCGATCCTCAAGCGCCTTGGCGTCTCCGATCAGAACCTCGTCTCATTCACCGTGTTCAAGCGCGCCTACGACGCCCGCAAGACCTCAGCGATCCAGCTCATCTACACGATCGACGCCGACGTGAAGGACGAGCCTTCCGTCCTCAAGCGTCTTTCCAGGGACAAGCAGATCGTCCCCACGCCGGACCTCGATTATCGCCCGCCGCTACAGGCGCAATCGGGCGCAAAACGCCCTGTCGTCGTCGGCATGGGCCCATGCGGTCTCTTCGCAGGCCTTTTGCTCGCGGAAATGGGATTCAACCCGATCATCCTCGAACGCGGAAAGATCGTCCGCGAGCGCACCGTCGATACGTTCAAGTTCTGGCGCAAGGGCGTACTTAACCCCGGCTCGAACACCCAGTTCGGCGAAGGCGGCGCAGGCACATTCTCCGACGGCAAGCTCTACTCGCAGATCAAGGACCCGCGCCATCTCGGTCGCAAGGTCCTGACCGAGTTCGTCGAAGCCGGCGCGCCGGACGAGATTCTCTATGTCTCCAAGCCGCACATCGGCACCTTCCGCCTCGTCTCGATGATCGAGCACATGCGCGGCAAGATCGAAAGGCTCGGCGGCGAGATCCGGTTCGAACATCAGGTGACCGACATCCTCCTACACGAGCGCCACGGCGAGAAACAAGTCGCCGCCGTCGTGCTCGCAAACGGCGAAGCGATCGAGACCGACCATCTCGTCATGGCTCTCGGCCACTCCGCCCGCGACACGTTTGAGATGCTTCACGGGCGCGGCGTCTTCTTCGAGGCGAAGCCTTTCTCGATCGGCGTCCGGATCGAGCATCCGCAATCCATCATCGACTGCGCACGCTTCGGCCCCAGCGCCGGCCACCCGATCCTCGGCGCCGCCGATTACAAGCTTGCCCACCATGCCAGCAATGGCCGCAGCGTCTACTCCTTCTGCATGTGTCCCGGCGGAACGGTCGTGGCGGCGGCCTCCGAGGACGGACGCCTCGTCACCAACGGCATGAGCCAGTATTCGCGACACGAACGCAACGCCAATGCTGGCATCGTTGTCGGCGTCACACCGGAAGACTTCCCTGAAGACGCCCGCGCCAATCCGCTGGCCGGGATCGCCTTCCAGCGCCACTGGGAGGAAAAGGCCTACGTCGCCGGCGGCGCATCGTGGTTCGCCCCCTGCCAGCTCGTCGGCGACTTCCTGAAGAACCAGCCGTCCACAGCACTTGGCTCGGTGATCCCATCCTACAAGCCCGGCGTCACGCCGACCGACCTCAACCTCTGCCTGCCGGAATATGCGACAACTGCCATGCGCGAGGCGCTTCAGGCTTTCGGTCGCCAGATACAGGGCTTCTCGATGGATGAAGCCGTCATGACCGGCGTTGAAACGCGCACATCCAGCCCCGTGCGAATGACACGCGGGGCAGACTTCCAGTCATTGAATGTGAAGGGGCTGTACCCCTCGGGCGAGGGCGCAGGCTATGCGGGCGGGATTCTCTCTGCCGCCGTCGATGGCATCAAGGTGGCGGAAGCGCTGGCTCTGGCGACTGTGGGACGCGAGGCGGCCTGACGCACAAACGCCAGCCGGCATGTCTGCCAACTGGCGCAATGCGCTACACGAGAGCCGAAGGCCTACTCGTCGTTTCTGTTTCGCAGCATGATCACGGCCGCGACCACGGCCCCCACCGCCGCGCCGATTGCCAGCGTCCGCAGCGGATGCTCGCGCACTTCGCGAACGACGAATTTCGCAGCCTTCCGGCCGCCATTCGCTGCGCCTTCGGCGAATTCGCCAGCGAATTCCTGTGCGCCGCCGAGGGCGCGCTTCGCACGTTCCGTAAGTTCCGACATATCGCCCGCCACTCTTCCGGCCAGGTCCTCGACCGAGTTCCTGTAATCTGTTTCCGTCCGACGTCCTGCCATTTCAGTTCTCCACTTCCGACCCGAAACGCTCCGGGTACTGAATTGGTTCCACCGATCTGGCGTCCACCGACGAGTCCAGAATAACCTCAAGCCATGCCCACTGCCCAGCAGCAACTGGACGGCTTTCTGAAAAAGTCTTCGCCCGAGATGGAAAAACTCGGGCGCGCCGCGATTGCGTACCTCAGGAAACGCCTGCCGGGTGCATTCTGTCTGGTCTACGACAATTACAATGCCCTTGCCGTCGGCTTCGGGCCAGAGGCGAAGGCCTCGACACTGCCAATCTCGATCGCGCTTTACCCGCGTTGGGCGATCTTGTTCCTGATGTTCGGCGCCACGCTGGACGACCCGGAAGGCCTGCTCGAAGGCAAGGGGCCGCGTATCCGTTCGGTGCGTCTGGACGGGCTGGGCATGCTGAAGTCCGAGGCGATTGATACGCTTGTCGCTGCGGCCGTCGTGCAGGCGGGATGGAAGCTGGACCCCAAGGCCAAGGGCGAGTTGATCATGCAGTCGGTCTCCGCGAAGCAGCGCCCTCGTCGGCCCTGAACACTGCGCCGCGTAAGACGCCGTCGCCCGTCGACACGCATAACCTCAGGGTTATCATCACTATATGGCTATGGATGGGCCGCGATGACGCCGACACAACGCCTCGACGCCACCTTTGCCGCGCTGGCTGATCCCACACGCCGCGCAATCCTTGCGCGCCTTGCACGAGGCGAGGCGTCGGTTGCTGAACTCACCGAACCCTTCGCGAAGAGCCGGCCGGCGATTTCCAAGCACCTCAAGGTTCTCGAGAATGCCGGTCTAATCATCACCACAGAGTCAGGCCAGCGCCGGCCCCGCAGGATCGAAGCAGCGCCGCTGGCCGAGGCCAATGCCTGGCTCGAAAGCTATCGCCTGCTCTGGGAGCGCCGGTACAGCGCCCTCGACGAACTGCTCGGCCACATGCAGGCCGCCCCACCGAAATTGAAACGCAAGGGCCAGTAATCCGGCGACGACAGACTTAAGAAAGGAAACGCCCTGGTGAGGACTCTGGAAAAGGCAAAGGTCTCGCTGCCAAGCGACACCGAGGTACGTGTCACGCATGACTTCGCTGCGCCCCGACAGCTGGTATGGGACGCCCACACCAAACCCGAACTGGTCAGGCGCTGGATGCTAGGCCCGCCAGGCTGGTCGATGCCCGTGTGCGAGATGGATGTCCGGCCGGGCGGCAAGTATCGCTGGCGCTGGCGGTCGGAGAACGAGGGAAAGGAGTTCGGCTTCTTCGGCGAATCCCGCGAAGTCGACGCCCCGGCCCGCATGATCCACGAGGAAAACTACGACCCCGGCGACATCGGCGTCGCGATGGACACCAGCAATCCGGCGATCATCCGCACCTCCTTCAGCGAAAAGGCCGGCGTTACCTAACTGGAAATGGTGATGAAATTCGCCAGCAAGGAAATCCGCGACGCCGCCGTCTCCACAGGCATGACCGACGGCATGGAAATGGGCTACGAGCGGCTCGACATGCTCCCTGGCGGCGAGGCGAGCAACTGAACCGGCCGCCTCGACAGAATGTTAAGGCGCATGGCTTAATGTTTCCCGTCCATTGACGCCCGGCGGGCGCAAGCCCGGGAACCACATGACGGCCTACGCACTCCTTACGCCTGGCGACCCCGCACCGTCCGTCATGCAGCGCAATTCGAGCGGCGAGCGCTATAACCTTGATCTTGCTGCGGGTCGCTCGCTGGCGTTGTGCTTCTTCCGCGCCAGCACCACGCCCCACGCCGCCGCCGTCCTCGCCGCCGTGAAGCAGCGCCGCGACCTCTTCAACGACTCCCACGCCGCATTCTTTGGCGTCACGACCGACCGCGAGGACGAGGCGCAGAAGCGTCTCACAACGATCGTGCCGGGCTATCGCTTCTTCTGGGACTACGACAACAAGATCGCCCGCGCCTACGGCGTCGCGCCGTTCGACGGCAGCAAGGGCATCTATTTCGGCAAGTGGGTGATCATCAACCCGATGATGCGCGTAACCGCCGTCATCCCCTTCCGCGAAGACAAAGGCGACATCGCCGAAGCGCTGGATCATCTCGCCAGAATTCCTCGCGCCGGCCGCATCGCCGGCATGGATACCAACGCGCCAGTGATCGTCCTCGACAACGTCTTCGATCAGGACACATGCCAGCAACTCATTGCCGGCTTCGAGTCTGAGGGCCGCGACCTCTCCGGCGTGATGCGCGAAATCGATGGCCGCACCCGTCTGGTCCTCGACGACGCGCAGAAGCGACGGCGCGACTATCTCCTCACGGACGAAACCGAGCGCAAGACCATCACCGCGCACATCCGTCGCCGCATCGTTCCGGAGATCGCGAAGATCCATCAGTTCGCAGTGACGCGCATCGAGCGCTACCTCGTTGCCTGCTACGCCGCAGAGGATGAAGCGCATTTCCGTCCGCATCGCGACAACACAACAAAAGGCACGGCGCACCGGCGCTTCGCGGTTTCGATCAACCTCAGCGAGGATTTCGACGGCGGCGAAGTGGTGTTTCCAGAGTACGGCGCCCGCGGCTTCCGTCCGTCGGCAGGCGGCGCGGTCATCTTCTCATGCTCGCTCCTCCACGCCGTGACGCAGGTCACACGCGGACGGCGCTACGCCTTCCTGCCCTTCCTCTACGACGACGCGGCGGCGCAAATTCGCGAGCAGAACAAGCAGTTCGTCGAGGACGCCTAGGCCGACGCCTGCTCCAGGCGCGCCCGCGCCTTCTCCGCGCCGATCAGCAGCAGCATGCGATCCATCTCGGGCCCATGCTCCTGATCCGTCAGCACGCGGCGCAGCGGCTGGAACAGGCCCTTGCCCTTGCGGCCCGTCTTGGCCTTCACAGCGTCAACCCACGTTTTCCACGTCCCGAGCGTCACGTCGCCGGTTGGAAACAGTGTCGCCGCCTCACCGACAAACGCCTTGTCATCGGCGTCCAGATCGGGGCCCGTCAGCCCGCCGCCGTAGACGACGGCCAACCACAGCGCAGCATCCGGCACGCCCTTCAGGTTGCCGCGCACCACATCCCAGAAATCAGGCGTCGCCTGATCCCCATAGGCCAGCACCGACAGCCGCGGCTTCACCATCCCGAAGCTCATCGCATGCACGATCTGCGCGTTCAGCCCGTTGAGTTCGTTCTCGTCGAAGCGCGCCGGCGCGCGGCCCATCTTCGCGAACGAAAACTCCAGCGCCAGTTGCTGCAGGCTTTCGCGCGCCTCCACCGGATCGGACGTGCCGATCTTCGACAACAGCGACAGCAACGCCAGCGGCTCATACCCCTCATTGCGCAACTGCTCGGCCGACAGCGAGCCGAGCCGCTTCGACAGCCCCTGCCCGTCCGCGCCGATCAGCAGCGGCATGTGCGCCATCTCCGGCGGCTTCGCGCCGAGCGCGAGAAAGATCTCGATCTGCGCGCCCGAATTGGTGACGTGATCCTCGCCGCGGATGACGTGAGTGATCTCCGCATCGATATCGTCGACCACGGACGGCATGGTGTAGAGAAACGAACCATCCTCGCGGATCAGCACCGGGTCCGACACGGAGGACGTATCGATCGACTGTTGCCCACGCACGAGATCATTCCACTCCGCACGCCCGCCCGACAGCTTGAAGCGCCAGTGCGGTTTCCGCCCCTCGGCTTCCAGCGCCTTGCGTTGCTCGTCCGTCAGCTCCAGCGAGGCGCGGTCATACACCGGTGGCTTGCCGCGGCTCATCGCGATCTTCTTGCGGCGCTCGAGCTCGTCCGCCGATTCATAGCAGGGATAGAGCAGGCCCTTGGCCTTAAGCTCTTCCGCCGCCGCGGCGTAGCGCTCGAATTTTTCCGATTGCTTGAACGTCTCGTCCCACCTCATCCCCAGCCAGGTGAGATCACGCCGGATGCCGTCCTCATTCTCCTTGGTGGACCGCTCCAGGTCCGTGTCGTCGATGCGCAGCACGAACGTCCCGCCCTGGCCCTTCGCGAAGAGCCAGTTCACCAGCGCTGTTCGGATGTTACCGACGTGCAGCTTGCCCGTGGGCGAAGGCGCAAAGCGGACTTTGACGGTCATGTGTGGCGTTTCCGGGTTGCGGAGGGAGTGGCCGATGCATGTACCCATCCGGCCCGGCTTGGCAAGCTGACGCGGCTATTCGGGCTCCCCGCCAACAGCGGAAGCATACGGCCCAACGCAAACGGGCCCGCCGTCGCCGGCAGGCCCGCTGATGCACGTCACATCGTCTCGCCTAGTGGGGCAGCTGGGCCTCGCCGGGCTTCGTGCCGCCCGGTCCCAGCTGGGCGCGATAGGCGGCCTCTTCGGCCTCGCTCCACTGGATCGGCGTCAGCGGCCGCGTCAGCGCCCGCGCCAGCACCTGCTCGATTGTCGCGACCGGCACGATGGTGAGGCCGGACTTCACGTTCTCGGGCAGGTCGACGAGATCTTTCTCGTTCTCCTCCGGGATCAGCACCGTCTTGATGCCGCCACGCAGGGCCGCGAGCAGTTTCTCCTTCAGTCCGCCAATCGGCAGAACCCGGCCGCGCAGCGTGATCTCGCCCGTCATGGCGATATCCTTGCGGATCGGATTGCCGGTCAGCAGGGACGCAATCGCCGTCGTCATGGCGATACCCGCCGACGGGCCATCCTTGGGCGTCGCGCCGTCGGGCACGTGCACGTGGATGTCCGTGTTGTCGAACACAGGCGGGCGGATACCCATCTGCACCGAGCGCGAACGAACGAGAGACTGCGCCGCCGAGATCGACTCCTTCATCACATCGCGCAGGCTGCCTGTGACCGTCATGCGGCCGCGTCCGGGCATCTGCACGGCTTCGATGGTGAGCAGGTCGCCGCCGACTTCCGTCCACGCCAGACCCGTCACGACGCCAACCTGGTCCTCGCGATCCGCAACGCCGTAGCGGTACTTCCGCACGCCGGCGAACGTGCTGAGGTTCTCGGCCGTTACGGTAACCGTCGTGGCCTTCTTCAGCTCAATGTCACGAACCGCCTTGCGGGCGAGGCGCGCCATCTCACGCTCCAACGAACGCACGCCGCTCTCGCGGGTGTAGTAGCGGATAAGGTCGCGGATCGCGCCTTCTTCCACAACCAGTTCGCCTTCCTTGACGAGGTGGTTCTCGATCGTCTTCGGCAGAAGGTGCCGCTTGGCGATTTCGACCTTCTCGTCTTCCGTGTAGCCTTCAAGACGGATGATCTCCATCCGGTCAAGAAGCGGCTGAGGCATGTTCAGGGAATTGGCCGTCGTGATGAACATCGTATCCGAAAGGTCGTAGTCGACTTCCAGATAGTGGTCGTTGAACGTCACGTTCTGCTCAGGGTCGAGGACCTCAAGGAGCGCCGATGACGGATCGCCGCGATAGTCCTGGCCGAGCTTGTCGATCTCGTCGAGCAGGAACAGCGGGTTGCCGCTCTTGGCCTTCTTCATCGACTGGATGATGCGGCCCGGCATGGAGCCGATATAGGTCCGGCGGTGACCGCGGATCTCGGCCTCGTCACGCACGCCGCCGAGCGACACACGAACGAAGTCGCGGCCGGTCGCCTTCGCGATAGACTTGCCAAGCGAGGTCTTGCCGACGCCCGGAGGTCCAACGAGGCAGAGGATGGGTCCACGAACCTTGTCGCCCCGCGCCTGAACGGCGAGGTGCTCGAGGATGCGTTCCTTGACCTTCTCGAGGCCGTAGTGGTCGGCGTCGAGAATGTCCTGCGCCACCT
>Ga0315905_10005397_pt1 | contig 13029 bp, 9 predicted proteins | sample LakEriMetagenome_5_FD_203522 | JGI IMG/M metagenome (GOLD analysis project Ga0315905, IMG submission 203522) | Freshwater fungal communities from buoy surface, Lake Erie, Ohio, United States - Buoy 4 MA121 | ecosystem: Environmental > Aquatic > Freshwater > Lake | place: USA: Lake Erie, Ohio... | reverse complement strand
TCACCACTTTCAACCCACGAGGGAGTTTTATTTATGGTGCCCCAGAAGACCATTCTGAGCCGCGCGCTGTTTGCGGCCATGGCCGGTGCGAGTCTGCTTGCAGCAGATGTCGCGATTGCCCAACAAGAAACCACGGTGACCGTCACCGGTTCACGCCTCAAGCGCGTGGATTCAGAGGGCGCATTGCCCGTGACCGTCATCTCTCGTGAGCAGATTGACACCAGCGGTGCCACCTCTGTGGCCGAAGTCATCCGCAGCGTGACCTTCGCCGCAGCAGGGAACTTCCGTCCCCAGTCGGGCTCGTCCGCTCAGTCTTGGGCCTCGGTTGACCTCAAGGGTCTTGGCTCAGGCCGCACCCTGGTGCTGATCGACGGCCGTCGTGCCCCCAAAGCGCCCATGGTGGGCTCTGCCTCGGACATGAACTCCATTCCCCTCGGCGCGATTGAGCGTATTGAGATCCTGACCGACGGCGCATCTGCTGTTTATGGTTCCGACGCGATTGGTGGTGTGGTGAACATCATCACCCGCAAGGACTTCGAGGGCTTTCAGATTATGGCGGGTTTCACCAACCCCTCGAATGACGGTGGTGAGCGTCGCGAGGCCTCCCTGCTGTTCGGCACCTCGGGTAAGAATGGCCGGGTGATGGGTGGTATGTCCTTCAATGGTCGCGGCATGGTCTATACGCGCCAGCGCCCCTGGGGAACTGACCTTGGCGTGAGCTCGTTTGGTAACAACTACATCACCTCCAAGGGCCTGCAGGCTGTGCCCGGTGGTTGTACCGACACCAACTTCTGGACCGCCTCTAACGGCACCTGCTCGTTTAACTTCAACGCGGTGGCAGCTGACGAGGCCAGCGTGAAGAACACAGCGCTCTTCAGCAAGGGCGAGTACAAGATCAACGACAACTGGAAGATGTATGGCAACGCCAGCATCACCCGTGTTGAGAGCTTTGGTCGCTATGCGCCGACGCCCGGTGCTGTGACTCTCAGCGCCACCAGCCCCAACAACATCGCTGCTCAGCTTGATCCGTCGATGGCTGGAAAGTCAGTGACGCTGCGCCATCGGTTTGCGGCCGCTGGCAATCGCGACACGAACACGGACAACAACGTGTACGACCTGCTGGTCGGAACCCAGGGCAGCTGGGGTAAGACCGATATCGATGCGGGCTTCCGCTGGACAGACTCGCAGTACCGTGAGCTGGGCCGCAACTACATCGTTGGGCCCTTGGCTGAGAAGTACATGAACTCGGGCGAGTACAACATTTTCAAACCCAGCCAGAACCCTGCCTCCATCCTGAATGCCATCAAGGCCACCATTGGTCGGGATGCCTTCTTCCGGATTGCCGAGGTCTACACCACGGCTTCAATGCCGCTCATGAAGCTCGCTGGTGGCGACGCCCAGATCCTGTTTGGCGCAGAGCGCCGCACCGAGAAGTACCAAGACAAGTACGACTCCCTCTCTGAGGCTGGCGTCATTCTGGGATCGGCCGGTAACTCCGCTGGTGGCAACCGCTCAGTGAATTCGTTCTTCACAGAGTCCGTGTTGCCGGTTGCGAAGGGCGTTGAGCTGTCACTGGCAGCGCGCCACGAGTCCTATTCCGACTATGGATCAGACACTTCACCCAAGGCTGCGCTGCGCTGGAAGATTCGTCCCAACCTCCTGGTGCGTGGTGCAGTGGGCACCGGCTTTGCCGCTCCCTCGCTGCCCATCCTGACCCAGAAGGAGTCCTTCTCCGCTGAGTCTGTGATCGACCCCGCCACCTACGTGGCCTTCGGTGGAAAGCCCGCCGATGCCAACACCAAGCAGGTTCAGGTTGACACCTACTTCATCGCCAACCCTGACCTCTCTTCCGAGAAGTCCGAGAATGCCTCTATTGGTGTGGTATGGGATGCGACGGACAAGATCAGCGTGAAGGCCGATTACTGGCAGATCAAGATCACCGATAAGATCGCCTCGATCGGTGCTCAGACACTGGTTGACCGGTCAAACGGGTCCGATCCCCGTGCAATTCCTGCCGGCCTGGGCGTCAAACGCAGCGCAAGCAACGGAGCGATTGAGCGCATCACGGCTGGATACGGTAACGAGGGTGAGATCAAGACCACCGGTCTGGACATCACTGCAGACCTCAGCTACCGCCTGTCCAACATCCCGCTCTCTCATCGCCTGACACTCTCCAGGACCATCAGTTACAACGATGATGGCGATGAGCTTGCCGGTACGCTGGGTCTGCCGAAGCACCGCGCCGTCCTGAGCACCAAGGCCACGGTCATGCCGAAGATGGATGTCTATCTGAATGTGAACCAGATTGGCGAAAACGGCACGACCCGTCGCATGCCTTCTGTCCGGACGTATGACCTTCAGGTCACGACAGACGGCTTCATCAAAGGCGGCAAGGTCAGCTTTGGTGTCGTGAACCTGCTCGGCTGGTACCCCGGCGAGAAGGGTGCGACCGACAAGAACCTGGTGGCATACGACGGACGTAACTTCAACTACTACCTGTATGACTCCTACGGACGTCAGACCTACATCCGTTACACCCACAGCTTCTAAGTTCGGGCTGATCGGTTGACCCAAAGGGCTCCTCACGGAGCCCTTTTTTTATGGGTCCTCCAGCGCGGGTGGATTTATGAGAAGGCCAAAAAAAACCCCGGCACTTGGCCGGGGTTAGGAGGAGAGGGGCTGTAAAGCCCCTTTCGAGGGAGAGACTTACATGTCCATGCCCATGCCGCCCATACCACCCATGCCGCCACCCATGGCAGGAGCTGGCTTGTCCTCTGCCAGTTCGCCGATCATGCAGTCGGTGGTGAGCATCAGGCCGGCAACGGATGCGGCATTCTGCAGCGCAGTGCGGGTGACCTTGGTGGGGTCCACCACGCCCATGGCGAGCAGGTCGCCATACTCACCGGTGGCGGCGTTGTAGCCGTTTGAGCCGGTGTGCTCCAGCACCTTGTTCACGACCACGCTGGGCTCTTCGCCACAGTTGGCCACGATCTGACGCAGGGGCTCTTCAACAGCGCGCATGACGATCTTGATGCCAGCCTCCTGGTCGGGGTTGTCACCCTTGACCTTGGCCGCAGCGCGGGCACGCAGGAGTGCAACGCCGCCACCGGCCACGATGCCCTCTTCCACAGCGGCACGGGTCGCATGAAGCGCATCTTCGACACGGGCCTTTTTCTCTTTCATCTCGACCTCGGTGGCCGCACCGACTCGGATGACGGCAACACCGCCCGCCAGCTTGGCGACGCGCTCCTGGAGTTTCTCCTTGTCGTAGTCGCTGGTGGCTTCTTCGATCTGTACACGGATCTGCTTGACACGCGCCTCGATGGCCTTGGAGTCACCGGCGCCATCGATGATGGTGGTGTTCTCTTTGGCGATCTCGACTGTCTTGGCCTGACCCAGCTCTTGCAGGGTGGCCTTCTCAAGGGTCATGCCAGTCTCTTCAGAGATGACCACGCCACCGGTCAGAATGGCCATATCTTCGAGCATGGCCTTGCGACGGTCACCGAAGCCGGGGGCCTTGACGGCAACCGTCTTCAGGATGCCGCGAATGTTGTTCACCACCAGGGTGGCCAACGCCTCGCCCTCGACATCCTCGGCCACGATCAGCAGGGGGCGACCAGCCTTTGCGACCTGCTCCAACACGGGGAGAAGGTCACGAATGTTGGAGACCTTCTTGTCGTGCAGGAGGATGAATGGGTTCTCGAGCACGGCAATCTGCTTCTCGGGATTGTTGATGAAGTAGGGGGAGAGGTAGCCGCGGTCGAACTGCATGCCCTCAACGACATCGAGCTCGTTCTGGAGTGATTTGCCGTCTTCTACGGTAATGACACCCTCTTTTCCGACCTTTTCCATTGCATCTGCAATGATCTGTCCGATCTCTGCGTCTGAGTTCGCCGAAATGGAGCCGACCTGAGCGATTTCCTTGCTGGTGGTGCAGGGCTTGGAGATCTTGGCCAGTTCCTCAACGATCGCGGCCGAGGCGCGATCAATGCCGCGCTTGAGGTCCATGGGGTTCATGCCCGCAGCCACGTACTTCATGCCCTCGCGGACGACGGCCTGGGCCAGCACGGTTGCGGTGGTGGTGCCGTCGCCGGCGTTGTCAGCAGTCTTAGAGGCGACCTCCTTGACCATCTGCGCACCCATGTTCTCAAACTTGTCCTTGAGCTCGATCTCCTTGGCGACCGAGACACCATCCTTGGTCACCGAAGGGGCGCCGAAGGAACGCTCGAGGACCACGTTGCGGCCCTTGGGTCCAAGGGTTACCTTGACCGCATTGGCGAGAATGTTGATGCCATTGACCATCTTTTGGCGTGCATCATCGCCGAACATCACTTGTTTTGCTGCCATTTCTTAATTCTCCTCAGTCTGTTTGCGGGTGGGCTTAGGCTTCGATGACGGCCATGACGTCGTCTTCGCGCAGGACCAGCAACTCCTCGCCATCGACCTTCACGGTCTGGCCGGAGTACTTGCCAAAGAGCACACGGTCGCCGACCTTGACATCGAGTGGGCGCTGTTTGCCGTCTTCTTGAATCTTTCCGTTACCAACCGCGAGGACTTCGCCCTGATCAGGCTTCTCGGCGGCGTTGTCGGGAATCACGATGCCCGAGGCGGTTTTGCGCTCGTTGTCCAGGCGTTTGACCACAAGGCGGTCGTGCAGGGGACGCAGTTTCATACTGTGTTCACTCCATTTCAGTGCATAAAGGTTAACGGGAGGGATCGGGGCAGAGTGTTAGCACTCAGTCCCCTTGAGTGCTAATAGTAGGGGCGCGCAGCCCCGATTTCAAGGGGCAAGCCCTAGGCGCTGAAGAAGCGCGTCTGCTTTTCTTTGAGGGTCTGACAGTCGATGCAGCGAATCTTGCCAAGCTTGAGGCGGGCTGCTGGGATTCCCTCGCTGCAGTCTATGCAGTGCAGACCGTCGAAGTCGGGGCTTGTTTCAGGGACGGTGCGCCGCCGTGCCTCCTGAAGCGCATCTTCATTAAACTGTGCCTCAATTGCCGACGCGCGGTCACTTTCGTCGGTCAGCTCAAAATAGTTTTCGTTTTTTTCGAGGGCCATGTTGTTTTCTCCAGTGCGCCACGGATGGTGGGCGCTTAATGTGACACTAACATTTATTGTTGGTGCTGCAAGCCTCTCCAGCTGGGCTCAGGCCCCAGGGCTCAAGGCCGACCACCCTGCCATTGCGCTCTTCACGTCGGCCGGGCTGCCAGCCGATTCGATTGCGCTGTCACTCCAGTCGGCGGACGGACAGGTTCGCCTTGAGCACCAGGCCGACCGACCCTTCAACCCGGCAAGCACCATCAAGGTCGTGACTACCCGCGCGGCCCTGAGCCTCCTAGGCGATGACTTTCGGTTTCGGACTCGGGTGTATGCCGACGGCCAGTTGCGCTCCGGTGTCCTTCAGGGTGTCCTCACGCTCAAAGGTGGGGGCGACCCGAAACTGGTTCAAGAGGACCTTGCGCAGATCGTCAGCCAGCTCAGGGCGCAGGGCATCCGAGAGCTCAGGGGGGAGTGGCGTCTGGATGGTAGCCTCTTTTCGGAGCCCGAAGTCTCCCCGGCCCTGTTTGATGGGCAGCCCCTCAAGCCCTATAACGTCACGCCGCACGCGGCCATGCTGAACTTCAAGTCCGTGCGCCTCTCTGTCTGGCGGTCGGGTGGGCAGGTGAAGGTGCAGACGGACCCCAAGCTCTCTGACCTTCGGCTGGCGCCTCAGATGGAGTCCGTCCCCGGGAACTGCTCGGTGAACCAGGTGGACCTGGACTGGGCTGAAGCAGGCCGACTGGTGGTGCGCGGAAAGCTCGGCAGGTCCTGCCCAGGCGCGGAGCTTCACGTGAGCCTCTTTGACCACCTCCAGTTTGCATACCGACTGTTCGCCCAGGCTTGGCGGGACTCAGGCGGCATCATTCGGATGCGGCCAGTGGGGGGCCCAGCCCCGGCTGGGTCTCGCCTGCTCCTTGAGTGGGTCTCGCCCCGGCCGCTGATCGAGCTCCTGGGGGACATCAACAAGCTGAGCAACAACCCCATGGCACGCACGGTATTTCTGGGCATTTCCGCCCAGACGGGCGGCAATGGAACACGCGAAGACGCAGGCCGAAAGGTCCAACAGTGGCTCGGCTCCAGGGGCCTGCAGTTTCCTGAAATGGTGCTGGAGAACGGATCGGGCCTCAGTCGGCATGAGAGAATCTCGGCAAGGCATATGACCGCGGTCTTGATCGACGGCCTTCGTGCTCCTAGCGCCACCCAATGGATCGAGACGTTCCCTGCAGCGGGCTTGGAGGGCACCCTCCGGCGGCGTCTGAAGGACGCGACCGTCCGCGGCAAGGCCTGGGTGAAGACCGGTACGCTCGAGGACGTTCGAGCCTACGCGGGCTATGTACAGACCAAAAGCGGACGGTTCATTGCCTTTTCAGCGTTCGTGAATCACCCCCAGGCGCGCCTCGCCCGCGTGCCGTTGGATCAACTCGTTGAATGGATGGTTGAGAACCTGTGAACTCAAGACAGCCCGAGGCACCCGCGCCCAGCGCCCAGCCAGACTTCCTCATCCGCCATGGGGTGACCGTGGTGGTGGCAGTGGTCGTGGCGCTTTCGACTGTGGCGACCGAGGCGGGCCGTGACCGACTCTCCGGCTGGTTCAAGCTTGCCTATTCGGCCCTCTATCGCCCCACGCTGGCGTCTGTCTTCTCTGTCAGCCCTTCGAGGCTGAGCGTCGAGCAGGCGAGAGCCGCACGCTGGATTGCGCGAAAGCACCGAATCGCCCTGGAGCCGACCGAGCAGATCGTGCTCGCGGCTTTCGCCGCCGCGACTGACCACCGGGTGGATCCCTACCTTGTGCTCTCCGTCATCTCGATTGAGTCCGCCTTCAACCCCCTCGCCGAGAGTTCGGCGGGGGCAAAAGGGCTGATGCAGGTGATGCCCCAGCCTCACGCGGCCCGATTCGAGCCCTATGGTGGGCTTGATGCGGCGCTCAACCCGGAGGCCAACATTCAGGTGGGCACCCAGATTCTTCGGGAATATCTCGATCGCTACCTCACCGCCGAGGCGGCCTTAGCCGCCTATGTGGGCGTCGGTCCGTCCGGTGAAACCAGCTACCCCGAGAAGATCCTCATCACGCGAGACCGCATCCACGCAGCCGCCATGGGTCGTGTCTTGGCCAGTGCTGAGCTGGCCTCGGACCGATAGCCGCAACCCATGCGCGGGGGACAGGCGCCCAGCAACCCCAGTCGGCGTGCACTCTTTCGCGGCATGCGCGAGGCCACGCAAAGGCCGGACTGGGTCTCAAGACTTCGGCGCGAGATGCAGGGGTGGGTCCACACCGATGGCGAAGCAATGCGCCGGGACAGGCCTTTGGTGATGGCTGCGCCGCAGTCGCGAGTAGACCTCCGAATCGCGCTCGAGGTCGCCAGAGATGCCGATGTCCCAGTCGTGATGCGTGGCGGCGGGTCCTCTTGGTTCTCCTCCGCTGCCGCACACGGCCTGCTGATCGATCAGGCTGCCCATCTACAGTCGGTCGAGGAGTTGGACACCGTGCGGCGGCTGGTCTGGGTCGAGCCGGGCGTGGTGCCCGACCGGCTCAATGCAGCCCTGCGAGCCCATGGACTCGAATTTCCGATTCATGCCGTGGCCCCGCACCGATCCACGATCGGGGGCCTGACCGGACGAGACGCGTGCGGCCTTCGAGGTCACGCCAATGGATCGATGATGGCGTGTGTCCAGGCAATCGACGCTGTTCTGGATGATGGGGTCGCTGCTCGATTTGAGCGGTTTGGCGATGGTCAGCCCATGGCCTTAGACAGCAGGCGGCTCGCAGACCTCGTCTCCCGGCTGCACCAGGTCGCCCACGCAGCAAGGCCTGATCTCGAGGCCCGCTGGCCCCGTATGACTGGGCGTGTGGGTGGCTATCCGCTTCAGGTCTTTTTTCCCACAGCCTCTGCGCAGAAGGGGGTAATCCGGCCAGTCAACCTGGCCCAGCTCCTCGTCGGCTCAGAGGGGAGCCTTGCCACCTTTGAGCGGATCCAGATCCGACTCTCGACCATTCCCCCCCACACCCGCATGGCTGTCGTGCGCCTGCCGGGACTGAGCCAGGCCGTCAGCCTGGCACCACTCGTGGCGGGACTTCGGCCGGCCGCGCTGGTGCTCGTGGACTGTCCCCTCCTATCATTCGCGCTGGGTCGGGCGCCGGCCTGCCCGCTCGGTCAGGACACCGGCGCGGCTCTGCTCGTTGAGTTCACGGCGGATGAGCCCGACGCGGTGCAGGCCTGCCTGCAGGCCCTGACGGGCCTCGCAGAAGTCCACAGGCTGTCGGGGCGGGTGACCGACGTCGGCACACAGGAACAACAGTCTGCGGTCTGGCAAGACCTCGAAGCCTGTCTTGACCCACACACCTCGCCCTGCGCAGAGGTACGCCTGGGCAGGGCCCTCGGCGACTTTGTGGTCCCACTGGATCAGCTCGCAGACTGCACCGAGGCCCTCGGCGAGACATTCTCTCGAATGGGACTGAAGGTGACCTGGACGGCGAAGGCCACCCCGGGGACGATGCACCTTCGACTCTTTCTGCCTCCGCAGGACGGGGGCGTCCAGACTGATGGCTCACTCGTCCAGGCGGTCATGGACCATGTCCTAGGCTGCCAGGGGGCGTTCTCGGGGGAGTGTCCCGCAGGAGCGGGCACGCGGGACTGGCTCACGCGACAATTCGGCGACCGCCTAATACAGGCCATGGTGGCTGTGAAACAGGCCTTTGATCCGCGGAACCGGCTCAGTCCCGGCAAGATCATTGGCCCGGACTAAGCCTGGCTCCGATCACTGACATCAAACTGTCAGAAACGCTGGATAATCGATAGAACCCCTCTGACGAACGGCACCACCATGGATCCCACCTTTCGCAAACAAGCCCTCGAATACCACGCCTATCCCACCCCTGGGAAGCTGGCTATCGCGCCCACTAAGCAGCTGACCAACCAGCGAGACCTTGCATTGGCCTACTCGCCCGGCGTCGCGGCCGCCTGTGAGGAGATTGTGAAGGACCCGATCCACGCCTTTCGCTACACCGCGCGCGGCAACCTGGTGGGCGTGGTCACGAACGGCACAGCGGTGCTGGGCCTTGGCAATATTGGCCCGCTCGCAGCCAAGCCCGTCATGGAGGGAAAGGCGGTCCTGTTTAAGAAGTTCGCTGGCATTGATGTCTTTGACATCGAACTGAACGAGCCAGATCCAGACCGCCTCGTTGAAATCATTGCGGCGTTGGAGCCGACCTTCGGAGGCATCAACCTTGAGGACATCAAGGCGCCTGACTGCTTTTTGGTCGAGCGCAAGCTGCGCGAGCGCATGCGCATCCCGGTCTTTCACGACGATCAGCACGGGACGGCCATTGTGGTGGGTGCCGCCATGGTCAATGGGCTGCGCGTCGTCGGAAAGAGGATCGATGAGATTAAGCTCGTGGTCTCAGGCGCAGGCGCCGCGGCGCTGGCCTGTCTGGATCTCTTGCTCGACCTTGGGCTCCCAAGAGAACACATCTGGGTGACCGACATTGAGGGTGTTGTCTACGAGGGAAGGACAACCCTCATGGACCCGGAGAAGGCAAGGTTTGCGCAGGCGACGAGCGCTCGCACGCTGGCCGATGTCATCGCCGATGCTGATGTCTTTCTGGGGCTCTCTGCTGCGGGCGTGCTCAAGCCCGAGATGGTCGCCAAGATGTCGGCCAACCCGCTCATCTTCGCGCTGGCCAACCCAACGCCAGAGATCATGCCCGAGGAGGCACACGCGGTTCGGAACGACATCATCATGGCCACAGGGCGCACGGACTACCCAAACCAGGTGAACAACGTGCTGTGCTTCCCGTTCATTTTTCGCGGTGCCCTGGATGTTGGCGCGACCACCATCACGCGAGGCATGGAGCTTGCGGCGGTGCATGCTGTTGCGGAGCTTGCGCGCGCAGAGCAGTCGGATGTCGTGGCGGCAGCCTATGGCACAGAAGGCGTTCAGTTTGGGCGCGAGTACCTCATTCCCAAGCCCTTCGATCCCCGCCTCATCGTCAAGATTGCCTCTGCAGTCGCACAAGCGGCCATGGAGGACGGGGTGGCCACACGTCCCATCACGGACATGGACAGCTATCGCGAGCAGTTGCAGGAGTTCGTCTACCACTCGGGCAACTTCATGAAGCCGCTGCTCAATGCCGCCCGCCGTGCGGAGCGACGCAGAGTGGTCTATGCAGAGGGAGAGGAGGAGCGCGTGCTCCGAGCGGTCCAGGTTGTCGTGGATGAGCAGATTGCCCAGCCCATTCTGGTGGGCCGCCCCGCCGTGATTCAGGAGCGCATCGAGCGATATGGGCTGCGACTGCAGCCGGGTGTGAATGTGACCCTGGTGAACCCGGAGCAGGACGATCGCTATCGCGACTACTACGAGACCTATCATCGGATGACCGAGCGCAAGGGCGTGACGGCCCAGTACGCCAAGGTCGAGATGCGTCGGCGCCAGACGCTCATTGGCGCAATGATGATCCACAAGGGGGATGCAGATGCAATGGTCTGCGGGACCTTCGGAACCCATTCACTTCACCTGCACTATGTTGATCAAGTGCTTGGCCTCAGCCCCGGCGCCCGGGTGTTTGGGGCGATGAACATTTTGATGTTGCCTGGCCACACCGTTGCGCTGGTGGATACACATGTCAATGAGAACCCCTCAGCCGAGGAGATTGCAGACATCACTCTGATGGCCGCCGATCAGATGAGGCGCATGGGACTTGAGCCTCGCGTAGCGCTGCTCTCACACAGCAGCTTTGGAACCTCCTCGTCCGAGTCGGCTGTCAAGCTCCGAGTCGCTCTGGGCCTCATTCGGGCGCGGCGCCCCGACCTTAACATCGACGGAGAGATGCATGGTGACCTGGCCCTCGATCCCGCTGCACGCAAGGCCTACATGCCCAACTCCACCCTGCAAGGGCCGGCCAATCTTCTGGTCTTCTCAAACCTGGAGTCGGCAAACATCTCCTACAACCTGCTGAAGACGGCTGCTGGCAACAATGTCGCCGTAGGACCGGTGTTGCTGGGTTGCGCCTCGGCGGTTCACATTGTGACCTCCTCAGCCACGGTCCGCCGACTCGTGAACATGACCGCGGTGGCCGTACTGGACGCCAACCGCCGAGCCGAAGCCACCGGGCGCGGGTAAAGGGCAGCAGTCGTTCGCGCCTAGAACTCGCCTGTACGGGCGGCGAGGACGCTCAGAATGGCGGGGGCGACGGTCTCTGTGCGCAGGATTCGCGGGCCCATTCGCAGGCCTCGGAATCCCGCGTCCCTGGCAGCCCGCTCCTCGCAGTCGGTCCAGCCAGCCTCGGGGCCAATTGCAATCCAGACCTCTGAGGGCAGCGGGCTCGTGCCGACGGTCTCTTGTGCGAAAGGATCGAGTAGCCACCCGGCTCGCCCAGCAGGTGCGGCCTGGAATGCCTCTAGCGCGGCGGCAAGGCTGGTGATGGGCAGGACCTGGGGAATCTCGTTTCGCCCGCACTGGGCGGCGGCGGCCTCAGCAACCTTCTGCCAATGGGTGACTCGCTTTGCCGCACGGTCACCGCTGAGCTGAAGCTGGCTTCTGGCCGCCCAGATAGGCCAGACCTCAGCCGCGCCGAGCTCGCTCGCCTTCTGAACGACCCAGTCCATCTTGTCTCCCAAACAGAGGCTCTGCAACACAATGCTCCGAACAGGGGACTCTCTGGGAACGGGGACCAGCGACGGGAGTTCAAGCTCACAGGCCCGGGCGTCCGCGACCTGAATGGTGCCAATGCCCTCTTCGCCCCTGCCGTTGAAGAGGCAGACCGACGCGCCCACCTGGAGCCGCAGCACACGGATCAGGTGGTGTGAGGCCTCCTCGCTCAGGCGATTGAGCCCCGGGGCGGCCCAGGGCCAGTGGATGCGAGGCGTCATTTTGGGATTCGGGTTCAATGGTTTGAAGTCGGTAGAATCGCCATTCTGCCAAGCCAGCCCAACGACCGCAGATCGTCGGGTCTATTTCTAAGCTTTCAGGAACAGGGAGACTCCATGCAGACCATTTCTGCTCCCATCGCGCGTGACATGGCCAATGCCATCCGAGCGCTTGCGATGGATGCGGTTCAGCAGGCTCAATCGGGCCACCCCGGAATGCCGATGGGCATGGCCGAAATGGCCGTCGCGCTCTGGCGTCAGACCCTGCGGCATAACCCCGCAAATCCGCACTGGGCAGACCGTGACCGGTTCGTGCTGTCCAATGGTCATGGGTCTATGCTCATTTATGCCCTGCTGCACCTCACCGGCTACGACCTGCCGATCGATGAGCTGAGACGGTTTCGCCAGCTGCATTCCAAGACCCCAGGACACCCCGAGGTGGACATGACGCCGGGCGTTGAGACCACGACCGGTCCGCTCGGCCAAGGAGTGACCAATGCGGTGGGCATGGCCCTGGCCGAGCGTCTGCTCGCGGCAGAGTTCAATGAGCCCGGACATACGATTGTTGACCACAATACCTATGTCTTTCTGGGGGATGGATGCCTGATGGAGGGCATCAGCCATGAAGCCTGTGCGCTGGCAGGGGTCTGGGGCCTCTCTAAGCTCATCGCGCTCTACGACGACAACGGCATCTCGATTGACGGACAGGTCGACGGCTGGTTCAGAGACGACACCGCCAAGCGTTTTGAGGCCTATGGCTGGAATGTCATTGGGCCGATAGATGGTCACGACTTAATGGCCGTTCAGGCGGCCCTCTCTACTGCCAAAGGGTGGGCACGAAATGGAAAGGCGGGGCGACTGGCGCCGACGCTGATCATCTGCCGGACACAGATCGGCCAAGGGTCCCCCAACCGCGCGGGCACGGCGAAAGCGCATGGCGAGGCCCTCGGCGAGGAGGAGGTTGCGCTCACCCGCAAGGCGATTGGCTGGCCTCATGAGCCCTTCGTGATCCCTCCGGCCGTCTACGAGGCCTGGGACTGTCGGGCAGAGGGCGCTGCCGCAGAGTCCGACTGGAATGCCCGGTTTGAGGCCTACACGAAGGCCTTTCCCGAGAAGGCCTCCGCGTTTC
>Ga0315905_10005394_pt1 | contig 13034 bp, 15 predicted proteins | sample LakEriMetagenome_5_FD_203522 | JGI IMG/M metagenome (GOLD analysis project Ga0315905, IMG submission 203522) | Freshwater fungal communities from buoy surface, Lake Erie, Ohio, United States - Buoy 4 MA121 | ecosystem: Environmental > Aquatic > Freshwater > Lake | place: USA: Lake Erie, Ohio... | reverse complement strand
CCCCCAACAAAGAGCTTTGCATCTAGCAAGTCGGCGTGCGAAAGGTTGCATGTGTTCGCGTTCGCGCCGTCGAGCCGGGAGCCAACAAGGATGGCTCCCTCAAAGTTGGCACCCTGCAGATTTGCGCCGCTAAGGTTTGCGTGTGACAGGTCGGCGCCTGAGAAGTCGGTGCGCAGGAGGCAGGCGAGAGAGAGGTCACAGCGCTGCATGCTCATGCCGCCAAAGTCTGCATCGCTCAAGTTTGCGCGTCGCAGGTCCTCCAGGTGAAGGCCTTGCGCGCCCCGCAGACGAACGTTGCTAAGATCCAGCCCCGAGCTACTCTTCTCATGATTCTCTGATACTCCCTCTCGGCAATCTCCTTCTTCTCCTGCTTGCCGGAAGATCAGGGCGCCCTCCAGTTTGGCGTTTCGTAGGTCACAGCTAACGAGGCAGGCACCTGTGAAGACGGCTCGCTGCAAGTCACAACCAGAGAGATTTGCGGAGTGTAAGTTTGTCTTGCTCAAGTCCGCATCAGCCAACGAACATCCGAGCAAGTGTGAACCGGTAAGGTCCGCGCCCTGGAGAAGTGCCGACGCGCAAATACTATTGGTGAAGCGGCTGCCTTGGAGGTTTGCGCCGCGGAAGGAGGCGCTCGTGAGGTTGACGTTGTCGAACGTCGCCCCAGTGCACACGGACTGGTCGAGGATTGCGTGGTCTGCAATGCAGTCACTCATGCGCGAGCTCGACATTTGCGCACAGGTGAAGCTGGCGCCGCTCGCGCAGCCCCCAATGAGCACCGCGCCTTCGAGCATCGCCCCCGACACGTTGGCGTCACACAGGAGTACTGCCTCGAGATGCGCGCCCTTCAGCGAGCAGTTTTTTAGGGTCGCACCACAGAGATCGACACGCTCGAGGCAGCATTCGTCCATGTTGGCATGCGAGAGATTAGCCTCTTTAAAAACGAGCCGCGACAGGCCTGACACAAATTCTGGAAAGTCAGTACCCTAGTATATTTACTAAAGCAAAGTCACTAGAGTGGACTTTTTAGGATTTGTGCGGATCTTTGGTGGAATCTTCACGCGCTGCCAGCTGGCGCCGGTGAAGTCTGTCCCCACTCCCACCTTGGTTTTTGCGTCGAGCTGCGCCCCATCGAGGAGCGCGAGCCTGAAGCGAGACCCGCTGAGGTCCGTCCCCTAGATGTGTACACGTGCGGACATTGATGAAATGCTCCGTTCAGAACACACACAGAAGGAGACTCGACGCAGCCGGTGAACTGCTGCATGAATGATTCAGAGCAAGCACCACACACACACACACACACACACACACACACACACACACACACACACACCCTGAGATTCGACCCGCGCAAATCGGCGCAATCAAAGTCGCCTTGCAGCAAGAGTCCGTTGAGGTCCAGGCTCTGCAGGCGAAAGCCCCTGAAATTGAACTTGGGCAGCGCCGGGTCCTCCGCGTCTGCATAGCGGAGCGGCACAAATGACGCGATAATTTTGCAGATGTCCCTGCGCGTCAGATCAGGGGGATCCGTCTTCCCAGGATCATGCGAAAAACTCATCCCTCTTTTATGCCTGCGCAAGTATGGCAAAGTTCGTGAGGCACGTTGGCGCGCGCCTGATCGCCCGACGCTCCGCCACCCGCGCGCACTACCGTGCGCGCAGAAATCGAACGCGGGCATCTAGCACGCATGTCGGGCGAAACGCGGGTGCCGCAGTGGTTTTTATGGACCAGACCTGTAGTAAAAGTGTGTTCCCGGACATAGTGTGCTCTCTCTCTCCGCTCACAGTCACGGGACCCAGTGCCAGCGCCAACGAAAAAATAAACAAAGAAATCATTCTAAGATGTGTAATTCAGTAACCGCCTGCACTGTATTTTACCACGCCCCAGTTGAGCAGTAAAAATTGTGGTAAATAAATCGAAAAAGAGATGAGTTTTCCACTTGTTTTGAAACGTTTTGAAACGTTAAATAAATGTTTGGGGTAACGGAACACGCTAATAACACTAGCGGAACACGCTAGTGTCCACATGGTCTTTACCAGGTGTCTCCGGTACAAGTTCCTCTCCTGCAGGGGGATCCGGCGGCGGCCACACGCCCTGCGCAAGACAGATGAACGTTAATGACCTCCAAGACGATTACGACGATTACGACGACTATGGCGGCAACGAGACGACGCTGCCGGCATCGCTGAGCGGATACGCTCAGCAGCCGCCGCCCGAGAGCTACACGCAGGCTTACTCGCCGCCCATGCAAGCAAGCACGAGCGCGCTCCCACAGAGCTACTCACCACCGGCAGGCGGAAGCAGCTATGGAGGCGGAGGGCTTGGCAACATGTCCAGCATTGGCAGCTCGCTACCTTCGACGTCGCCGCCAGGGCAGCCGAGCAAGTATGGTGGCGGTGATAAGTGTCCGCGCTGCGGCAAGACTGTCTATTTCGCTGAGGCCAAGGAAGGCCCCAACAACATCAAGTACCACAAGTACGTTTTTATCCCTTGCACACTCGCTTCGCTAGCATTATGCGCTGTCTTCACTCTGACCTGTCCATGGTGACTGTATGTGCAGAACGTGCTTCAAATGCATGATTTGCAGCAAGTTGTTGGATAGTACCTTCAGCGAACGCCAAGGCGACGTGTTCTGCAAAATGTGCTACGGTTAGTACACACCAAAACACCGCTCGCCTGCAAGGGGTGGCCTTGCTCGCTCATAGTCGATGTCAGCTGACGTGACGATCTATCAGGCAAAGAATTCGGGCCAAAGGGCTTTGGATTTGGGGCGTCCGTGCAGTCCTCGCCGGATCCTACGCCCTCACCTGGTGATGAGGAGATGTATATTGCCGCTTGCTCGTTCGCTGAATTTTGGTTTGCCGCTGTGCACGCAAGTGACCCCCATTTAAAACAGAGTCAAGGAAAGCAGTCACCCCCGGCCCACCCGCACAGAAAACCTGGAATGCTGCCGGCTCGGGAGGTTCAGGGGCTTACGCTCCGGTTTCACCAAATCGGAGTGCTCCTTCCGCCACAGGTGGCAGCGGTACAACTGCTCAAGCTCCTCGATTCGGCGGAGGAGATAAATGCGGCAGATGCCAAAAGACCGTGTACTTCGCCGAGGCAAGGGAGGGCCCAAACAATATCAAATATCACAAGCCTTGTTTCTCGTGTTTGCTCTGCAACAAGATCCTCGACAGCCACTTCGCTGAACGTAACGCCCCTTCCGCCAACTACCCATTGACCCATTTCCTCGCGCATTGCCCTCGTTCCTCAATCCCTCTCTTTCTCCCGTTTCCTCCTCCATCTCTCGTCTGCGCCCTCTGGCCCGTTCTTCAATGCGCGTGTGCTCGCTCTCGTTTGCTCGCTGGTTTGATCCCTCTTTCGCTCTTCTCTTGCCAACACACCCTCATCCCGCTTACTCTGTCATCTTTCCCAACCGACATGTTTGCAAGGCCAAGTCACATTCTTTCACGCGTGTGTCTTGCCGCCAACCGTTCTTAAAAACCGTTGACGACCTCACCCGTTTCCTTCCGCATATCGACAGGCAAGGGCGACTTGTACTGCAAGCCATGCTATGCCCAAGAGTTTGGGCCGAAGGGTTTCGGCTTTGCCGGTGGTGAGAGTCTTGCACGTGCTCGCGCGCAGCAACTTTTCGATGTCTCCACTCACCTGGCCGCTCCTCTCCCTGGCAGCATGGCACCATGTTCACGTCTCCCTTGGTCAACATTAAGGAGCCTTTGTAATGCACGTTGCCTGTGGACAGCATGCCTGTCATCATGCTGACGTTTGCCTGTATGTTCCTCAGTCTCCTCTCCTCCTTCCGCAGGTCAAGCGTAATTAGTTGAGGCACCGCTGCGCAGAGTATAGCCAGCCGCTTCAGGCGCGTAGATGGCGTGCTAAAGTGCAAGGGGCTCATGAAGCTCCACCTCCATGCGAAAAGGTGGGCGTGTACACCACGTGGGAATCAGATATGTGCAATCGTAGATCTCTGCGACAAGTTGAACATGACCGAAAGTGCATTATGGTCAGACCTAAGTGAATAGGTGATCGAGTTGTTCCCCGGCGGTCCAAGAAGCCGAAGGAAGAGAGGGTATTTGGAGCAGGGCCTACTCTCGAGTCTGGAACTGTGCAGCCCAGATGATCCGCCGTACAGATGAACGGGGGATTGGGAATAAACGAGGACGACCATAGGATCGATTTGAGGAGGCGACATAGCAGCTGAAAAGTGTGTGGCGCGGCACCACCAGCCTTCGCTGCGTGTCCTTTAATGCCTGAATACTCACCAACATCTGGCTTCTCGTTTTGTTTCCTTACATGCGTTCCTGATAAATACACCGCCCCTACACACATCTTGGTCCCCACGTGCCGCGTGACGTGCGGTATGGTACCGGCCGAATTTTCTTAAGTTCTTCAATTTGCTCTCTCCCTCTATCTCCTCCCCCCTCTCCCTCTCCCTCCCTCTCTCTCTCGTCCTCTCCCTCTACCTCTCCCTCTCCCTCTGTGCCTCTTATACACACTGGTTCCTTACATTGCTCCGGTACGACTCGAACTCGGCGGCCGGCGCATAGATGGGAAGGAATCTCCCTGGCTTGCAACCTGGGGGCTGCTTCCGTAGTCCACCAGACCCACACCCAAGTTGATCGAGGAATCAGGCGGCGAATTTCCACGGAAGGAGCGCAATTCCAACAATTTCACGTGGACCGGAGTGAGCTGCGATAGAGAAGTTCTCACACCCTTTCCTGGAGCCAGGACGATGTCACTAAACGCAGACGCAGTGCGAGGCCTCGAATCGGGACTCCTGGATGGCGAAGCCCTGTGCGATTCTCCTGTCCTCGTTCGTCGCATGTCCGTGTGTCTGTCTCTCCCTCTTTGCGGATTCAGCGTCGTCTGAGAAAGTGATTCACGAGTGTCGTTGTGACGGGCAGTGCCGTTGATCTTGCTCCTTTGCCCTCCTCCATTGATGTATAAATTAGGCATCTCGTAACTTGTCTGTGCAAAACGATCAATCTCTGCCGAGGGTATACGTGTGCCTTCCGTGTGATTTGAACTTACCCGGAATTTAGCTTCAAGTGGAATGTACCTATGTGCCTCCTCCTTGCTTCTCGTCCGAGCTGCGTGTGCGTCTGTGCTCTGCGACCTTCTAAACGACCTGCTCGGACTGCGGTTTGCAGAATTCGTGCGAGGGGCATTTTGCCCAAATCCATGCGTGCGGGGGCGAGACGTGCGCTTGGAAAGGGTTGTTTTCACAGAACTTGGAGTTGTCACAGGACCTGGATTCGGAATACTTGTACCCATGCCCATAAATGCACTCATCTTGCCGTATTGATACCCCAGCTCATCTTGCCCTGTTGATACCCTCTCGAGTTCATCGGCACGTACTGCATTTGCCCTTGCTTGTGGGGCGCCGTGCAATGGAACGTGTCGTGCTTGTGGGGCGCCGTGCAATGGAACGTGTCGTTTTTGCCGTAAAATCTCGTCTGTAGCTGCCGCAAAAACTGCTTCAGTCTCTGGCGCAGAGCGTTGAACAAATCGCGCCGAGTAGAGTTCCGATGGCGATGCCTGTCTTCTGCCTGTGCCTTCCTCTCGCCTTTCCATTTGCCTCTGCGTACTCACCGAGTCAAGCCTGTGCTCGGCGAGCACCCACAGCACCTTGTCCATTGCCCCTTGCAATTCGGACAGACGCTTGTCGACCTTGCTGATGTGTCGATCAACGGTAGATATTCTCTTCATCACTTGATCCTCTCTTTCTCCAGCGCAGTCTAGCATCGGGGGGACGATGATGTTGCTCCCCTGCCCGTCTTGGGCCGTATCCGCTTGGGTATTCGTTGCCGTCAAAATGGGCGTTTTCTTTGCCGATGAAGCTATCTCCGCTGACTTGACATCGGGCTCAATCATCGGCGACACACGCCTCTCCCCTTCCCAACACTCGCCCCCCTCACTCTCGGTTCCACCCCGCTGCGGACTAATTCGCTGCTTTCCTTCGCTCACACTCTGCCTAGAAACAGAGCAGCGTCGGGTAAATCGGACTTTGCTAGATCGATCTTCATGTTCGGACAAGTAGCGGCTTTCATAATCATACACGTCTGGCACGTCCACGTTGGCATCTTGATCGGATGATGACTCGTCCTGGACGTTGCCGAAAGTGTTGTGTGAAAACTGAACAAGCCTATTTTTCAGTCGTAGAGATTTGTCTGCGGATGCTGCCAAGCGCAGTGATCGCTCTGTCATGGCACCCCAACGAAGAATAATGTTTTCGCGCTTCTCCTCTCTGCGATGGTCCCATTGTTTGATTTTCTCTTCAAGTTCAGAATGATCAGAATCCTCTGCATGATTAGCGTACCTGACAGAGTTGACCGATGTTAAGTTGATGGCGCGAGGATCGATCTGCCGTGCCATGGCTTTTAGCCGTTTTTGCACACTGGGAAAGTCATGTGCGCACTCTTCGAGCACTTCCGTAGAAATACCAAGCAACTCTGAAAAGGAAAGGCACGACACGTAGGTCCTCTGAATTCGTGGCCGCAACACGTCACTTTGCCCAACACAATCACCCTTGTCTAGGATCATGAGCTTATTGTGTCTTCGGTCGCAAACTTGCAGGGAGCCGCTGCGTATCATGAAGAGCGTGTCGTTCCATTTTCCGCTCTGAATCACCAGCTCGTCTGTATTGAACAGATACCTCGTCAAGTTTGCCGCCAACTTTGCAATGAAGTCAGATCCACACATGTAGAATATGGGCAACGGCTGAATCAATTCCTCGTACAGCTGCAGCGACACCTGTGTCTGAAGGTTTTGTGGGAGCTTGCGTATGATGTTCTCCATCTGGGAGGTGTTCAGAATGATGTCCTCTCGGAATCCGATCCAGTCGCAGCAACTATTAGCGATGTTGCGCGAAACATGCTCACGCTCCATGAATTGGCGCGTATGCTGCTGCTCCATCTCAATCGCCCGTGCGTGCGCCGTAATATTGGCAATGACAGCTCCAAGCTGGGACATGATGGCTGCAAACACCACGGAGCCCGCAAGCTGTAAAACAATACAATACACTTGTTCGGCTTCGTTTGTGGCCGCTATATCACCGTAGCCCACCGTACAAAGAGTCGTCATGGCGAAGTACATACACGTGGAATACACTGTCCAAATATTCACTTTCATGTCATCAGACAGTCGACAGTCGGGCTCCTTGTCCAAGTCACACCACCAGTGTTTTCCCTGGAACACATTCAAATTATCCATCCAGTCTCTCACATCTTGCGGTGTATTGAACCAATTCTTGACCACCCAAAAGAGGCAAGCAAAAATATGCGCAATAACCAACGTGCCTAATAGCAGCTTGGACAGTCGTAGCACGTTGGGGTTGATACGAAAAGCTTGCTCGATTGCCTTGAAATTTTTGTTGTTCATCACCTTGAGCAGACGCAGCAAGCGAACGAGACGTAAGGGCTTCATAAATTTGAGTCCTAACAGTACCGGTTCCTGCGCCTGGTGTATGTGTGAGTGTTTGTGCGCACGCAAGTGCGCGCGCGTGTGTGTTGATCAATGCACGATGCTGCAGACAGCACATTTTACAAACCCCGCCACAAAACCCGCAATCACACAACGCATAAATTGTTGCCGGACGACACCTCGTCTTCGCTGAACCGCACTGCTTCCATCTGGCCATTCAACGGGTTGCTCCGGCAATTGGTACTTCGTGAGGCAAACTCAATCCATGACACCGGAATCGACGTGCAAATGTCAAAGAGGAACTGTCCGGACTTAAAGTAGTCTTTTGCGACAGCTGACAGTTCACTCAGCAATCTTCCCTCGACGATCCGCCCTGTGTGAGAGAGGCAGATGTGGAGTCATCTGGCGATCGACATTGAAATGTGTGGAAAAATACACCTGTTCTCTCACTTTCTCTCTCTCGTTCTCTCGCTCTGTTTCTCTCGCTCTCTCTCTCTCTCTCTGGACAAACACACCTGTTCTTTCTCTATCCCTCTCTCACTCTCTCTCCGTTTCTCTCTCTCTCTCTCTCTCTCTCTCTCTGTTTCTCCCTGATTAGCACACGCACGCAAGCATCTCCACACACACACAAACGCCATCCGCAGAAAAGCAGGCTGAAACTGCACAGGCAGAGGCGTCGAAAGCTGACAGAGTCACCACAGAGTGAACACAGTGACAAGCGGCATCTAAATCTCGCAGCAGAGAGAAGAATCGCAATCTCCTTGTACCCGTGAAAAACGTCATGACGATCTCGAGAAGGAAGAAAATGTCCACAAACATATCGACTTTCTGGGTCGGCACGCCATCACAAAGTGGAATAATCCAAAGAAAAGCCAATGAAAAGGGGAGAGTAAGCAACGTGTACCCCAGACACAGTCCCGAGAGCATCGCGATCATCATTGCCTGTGTGAGAGAGCGCGCGAGCGCGTGCGTGCGTCCGTGCGTGAGTGCGTCCAAGTGCATGTGCTCATATATATTTGTGTGCGTGCGTGAGAGCTCTTGTGTGTTCATCCATACACACGTGTGTACACTGTCCGTTATGTGAATATGTGTGTATGAAGTACACAAATGTGCATATGTGTGCATCCATGCACACATTCACATAACGTTCAGTGTACACGTAGAATACAGGGTAATTAATGTACAAATAGCGCACAGTGTATCGAAATATGAGCGCACCCGATATAGGTACATGCCTAAAGAAGTGCAAGCGTACCGCGTATTTCAATACCAGCGCAGATGAGGGACATACGTATGTACATACATGTACATACATACGGTGCACAGCCTAATAGTATACAATTCGAACACCAGCGCAGACGAGGGATGGATGGCAGCACCCATTTCCTCTCTCGAGGAACCCCATGCTCCTGTCAACTTCTGGAGCAGTATTCTGGGGTGTGTGGGGGGGGGGGGGAGGGGGGGGGAGAGAGGGGGGGTTCGCATTTGGAGAATGGGATGGGTGGGCGAGTACAGTCAAGCACAAGAGCAAGAGACAGAAGGGATGAAGGAGGAGGGAGGTTGGGAGGGAGAGATTATGGGTGTTCTCTTGGGGGAGCGTAGTGTGTCTGAGGTCTCTCGAGCGAGAACCTCAGACACTCGGATGAATGTTCCCTTTACGTTAGCAACCACTTGATATATAAAAACATAGCCAGACCGGATATATAAAAACATAGCTAGAGACCGGAGCCTTGTGAGCAAACGTGGGTCCCTGAATTTGATCATCTGGGAGTCGTGCATGATCTTGCGACGCCATTCCCGCCAGATGTAATTTTCGTCATCCGCTTGGGGTTTTCTAGCGCCTGAGCATTACGACGGTGTGTTCGCGCGGCACAGCCGGGCGGAACGTGGAATGTCAGCGCACAGCACCTGGCGACCGCCGGACTGGGTGGCCTGCGTCTCGGCTTGCTCGCTCGCAGGCTCAGCAGACGATGCAGTAGTACGAGGGCGAGCTCTCTCTCTCGCGCGCTCTCTCTCTCGTTCTGTCGCTCTCGCTCTCGCTCTCTCCCTCTCGCTCTCTCTCGCTCTCGTTCGCTCTCTCTCGCTCTCGCGCTCGCTCGCTCTCGCTCGCTCTCTCGCGCGCTCTCTCTCGCTCTCGCTCTCGCTCGCTCTCGCTCTCTCGCGCGCTCTCTCGCGCGCTCTCTCTCGCGCGCTCTATGTTTTTTTGTCTCTCCCTCTCTGTTTTTTGTCTCTCTGTCTCTCTCTCTCGCTCTCTTTCAGTTTCGCTAGTCCAGTCAACAAGTCACACCATGGTCGAGGGCTTCACGGATAGACCGCGCCCGAGAGAGATGACCCTCTTTGTTTCCTGATGTTTCCATATGTCCTCTGAAATCGATCGATTCTTGAATCTTTGTCATCTGCCATGTATGCGCATATACGTGTTTGTTACACGTGTTTGTGCGTGTACAACAGAAGGAAACGCACGCACAACGCACAAGTACAGGGACCCAAGCTTGTCGCTGTTCAGCAGAATCGGTCCTGACTTCGAGGACGCGGCCGGTGGCTTCAGTGAGCTGTAAACGTGAGAATATGTGAGCAGTCCCCAATTGCAAATTTATTGTGTACTGACTTGTGATTCTTGTTGCCTTAAATTCATAGCAATGGACCGATTCATTTTCAACGGGAGCTTGCCACACTTCGCTTGTCTCGTTGCATGTAAAGTATCCCTGCGTTCCACGCCCAGACCACCAGCACATTTATCAGCAGCTTTGTGAACTGTGCTGGATCTCACGCTTTCAACTGAAAAGTTTGCCTCTTTGCGGACAAGACCTTGATTTCGTGCGCATGCGACTTGTCTTGATCCAACCCACTCAATGTTCACGTGCTATGCATGTACGCGCGCGCGCATTTCTGTACGTGCGTATGTTTGGGGCAGCCCAGCTGCAGACACGGTAATTACCGTGTTTGTGTTTAAAAAAAGCGTGATAACCATTCTGAGAGAAAATTGGTGCTATTCAAGTTTTGTAAAACCCAACTCTTACTTGCCGCATCTACCATAGCAGTTTTTATCAACAAAGACTTTATGAAAAGAATTAATTCCTGAGGATACTGCTGATACTCCCGTAGTCCAGACACGAGTGAAAAAAACCTTTTGCTAAATCAGCTACTGAATGCTCAAAACCATCAATAACCTTTAACACCTTTAATACTGGGTTGACGAAAGACATCTCTTACCCAATCCAGCAAGTTAAATAATTTCGTTCAAGTTCTCTGGTAACATCACGATAATTGGGTGGGGTTACTTCAGTCCCGTCAAAGTGAATTTTGCCATTAAATTTGGCAATATTGAGTCAGTGATTGCATATTCACCCGTGCTGCAACTCGCTTCAAGTGGTCATCTTCAGACATATAAATCGACAGGCCCCGCCTGTTCAAGACGAAAAAGCGTTTCTTGTAGCCAAGCCCGCCTGCACACTCACAAAAAGGGTATCAGGTCAATAGAGCTGCACAATCAGACACGCGGCATCTCGCACAGGAGACAGATGCGGAAGTGCGGAAGAACCTCGCTTTGAGAGAGTTCCGACGAAGATTTGAATCTCCGTTCCGGCATTATCCAGAACACGCCTAACCTCACACCAGTCCCCGTTTCCGTGCTTGCCGCCAAGCCTCAGCATGCCCCCGCCCTCGACGCCTACATGATCAGCTCCCGCAACGTCGTTGAGGTGGGCGTTGAACGGGTGGTGAACGGCCTTCCGGGTCGGATTGGGCAGCGGGCTGGTGTGTTTTACCTCTCCCATCTGCTCGAATGGTTCGCCTTTAGTCGAGTTATTTTAAAATAACTTCAAGATGAATAAATTTCCGTTGATGTGCTTGGTGATCAATGTGGCTCATGCCGGGGATGAACTGCCGTTGATGTGGGCATGACTGGAACTGGGAAGCTACCGACGCTTGTGGCTGACTTGCCGAACGAGCGCTCGGCCTCCGCTGAGAAACGAGAGCGCATCAAGGCAGCTCTGTCGGGTGCTCCAGACGGTGATAGCGACGAAGAAAGTGAATTTGAAGTGCGAAGTCAAGTGCACGAGCACTATATCGAGTACTCGCTGCGGCATGCGTTGCGGCTCGATTTAGGCACCGATGATGATGGAGCTTTCAAGGTGGCGGGAAGCAAGCTCGCCCCTCGCGACCAGATGCTACTGCTGTCGAATAGACAGCGACTCCACGATGCAGTCAAGGGTGCGCAATGCACATTCGCATATCACACAACGCGCGTAAACACACACACTCAAATACTCACCATCCGTTTTGTGGTTGTTCTCCTCTTGCTCTCTCTCTCTCTTTCTCTCCTCGCTTTTGCTCACTCTCTTCCGCCCTAACCAACTCACCTAGGCACTTATGGCATCAAGCAGCCCATTCCATTCGACATGTACATGCAGCGTGCAGGCATGAAGTCGGCAATCTACGATTCCATGCCCCGTCAGAGTTATGAGTTCAAAATCAGGTGATGTAGTGAAACGGCTTGATGTGCTGTACTAATGATGTGCACCGATTCTGGTTTGACAGATCACATCGATGCTGTCTATGGTCTCGTATAGCGCCAGACTGCCAAGCCAAACTTGCGTGGTAATGATCTGAACACTTGATGAATCGTTGCTCATTTCCCCCTCCCTCCTCCCTGTGACTGCAGCTGCACGAAACTTCCACGCCGCCCTCACATCCTGGAGTTCGATCCTATCTGCATTGTGCAGCGGCGCGGCACCAAAGAGTTTGACCGTGGGTGGCAGGTTCGTTGAACAAGGAGTGATGCTGTCTGTGTGTTTCCAGGCTTCAAAACTTTCTATGCAAGTTTAGGGTTTAGGGTTTAGGTTTTAGGGTTTAGGTTGAGTGAAGAAGGAGCGGTGCTGTCTGTATGTTTCCAGGCTTCAAACCTTGCCTTCAAGTTTTTGGTCTCATCGTGTTGTAGCTCTTGCAGTCTCATTATACGACCGTTGTGCATGCAGGACGTTTTTCGAACAGAGCGAATACAAAACAACCGCAATCCAAAGTTCGAGCGAATCATGCGCATCAACTACTTCAAGGCGACCAACGAACGCGTGAAAGAGCCGCAGCCCATTCGTTTCATCATTGCGGTGTGCCTCCGTGATAAAATACTGTAGCACCCTGTTTTCTGTCACGGTGCAATCGCCACATGTTGCCGTGTCCATCCCTAAACTCTAAACTCTAAACTCTAAACCCTAAACCACATGCTGAATCCCTCGTGGCGCACGCTCGCAGGACTGACTCCGCAGGAAAAGGACCCTACACCCCAAACCCTAAATCCTTAACCCCAAACCTTGACTCGGATAAACAGGACGACCACGACGCATGGCGCCCGGTCAAGCATCTCACTTCGAACGACGCCGTCCTCATACTGGAGACAACCTTGGATCAGATAATGGAGGAGTGCGAAGACCCGTACGGCAACAAGCGCGGCAATTTCATACGCCTCTTCCCCACTGTCGACGCCGTCAACAGCGACTTTGGCCCCTCGCAAGAAGACGCCACCATCTGCGTGGTTACATTCAAGAGTACCCTGATGGTCAAGTGCCCCCCACTCGGCGCCGAGGCTGTTGGGCCCATCGCTCCCTGTGCGCAGG
>Ga0315905_10005393_pt1 | contig 13034 bp, 10 predicted proteins | sample LakEriMetagenome_5_FD_203522 | JGI IMG/M metagenome (GOLD analysis project Ga0315905, IMG submission 203522) | Freshwater fungal communities from buoy surface, Lake Erie, Ohio, United States - Buoy 4 MA121 | ecosystem: Environmental > Aquatic > Freshwater > Lake | place: USA: Lake Erie, Ohio... | reverse complement strand
TACTCCTAAACTAGCGCCGGAACTTATTCCTAATACAAACGGTCCAGCTAAAGGATTTTTAAATAGAGTTTGCATTTGTAAACCACTGACACCTAAAGCTGCACCAGCTAAAATTGCAGTTAAGGCTTTAGGTAAACGAAACTTGAAAATAATACTTGTCCATGTTGTTTTTTCTGCTTCTTGTCCGAGTAAAATTGTAATTACCTGATTAATAGGAATATCCACAGCACCTAAGGCTAAATCTAGTAAAAACGCCAAAACCAAACCTAACAGTAAAATTGAAAAAACTAGAGCCTTGATTCGAGTTGCAGGTTTTTGGTGTAATAAAGAATTTGATAGTTGAGGTTTTGTAATTGACATTATTGACTAAGTTTCCGGTAATAAAAAAACTGATGATTTTTTAATATTTCAGGATGAAATATTTTGATCAAATCCGATAAAACTACATCTGGATTACTAATTCCACCTTGCCAGTAATCATTACCACCATTAGCATTAACACGAGCATTATTATTATAAAGGTTTCCTATTTTGAAAGCCTTATAATCACCATAGCGATTATCTTCCGTAATCACATCTTTTAAAGTTTGCCAAGATTGTCTAAGATTCAACCAATAATCAGCATTAACAGCACGTTCAAAAACAGTTTCAAAAGATATAGGTAAACTACCAGAAGATTGATCTTGACTCCAGAGATAATTTGCACCTGCGTCAGCGAGATATTTAGCTACATAACTATTACCACCTGGCGTGTACCAAGTTCCCTTAAAATTGAAACCTACAAACACAGTTGGACGATTTTTAACCCTTCTGGCTTTAACAGCGATATCTTCGTATTTCTTAGCAATTGTAGCAAAGATTTTTTCCGACTCTTTTTCCTTGTTAAAAAATAAAGCAGTAAACTTCAACCATTCACTTCTTCCCAATGGTGTATCCTCCATATACTCAGAATTTATTGCCACTTTCAAACCAGCTTCTAGTAACTTAGGAAAACTATCAGTTTGTTGATTTCCAGTGCCAAACGTGGTAATTAATTCAGGATTAAGTTCTAAAATTTTCTCCACATTCACAGTAGAATTATTCCCAACAGATACCAACTTACCAGCCTTAATTTTGTCAATAAAATCTGGTGTAGTTACTTGTTTGATATCACTAATAGCGATTAACTTATCAACAACATTTAACTTAGAAAAATGTGGTAAATGAGTGGTAGAGAGAGAAACCACAGAATTTACAGGAGTAGTAAATACTTGGGATTTCTCAAACCCTGGTGGTATTGGTGTACCGCATTGAACTAAAACATACTTTAAACTTGTTTTAGCGTCTTTCCAAGGATTTTTAATCGTTACGACTTTGTAGTTTTTATAATATTCAACTGCAAAGCCTTTTGCATGAGTGACCTTAACCTTATTGGGAAAATAATCAACATTGGAATCATAATTTTGAACACAGGCATTGTTAGGAGAATTAACAATCAGACTATTCTCAGAACCTTGACAAGAAACAACCAAGATAGCAACTAAAAACAACTGACATAGAAAAATAATCCCCTTATACTTTTGAGAAATCATCTTCCATATTATTGTTAATTCCCTTTGCCCCTTTGTGCCTGTGTGTGAAAAAATGACCCCAGAAAAACACCAACTAAGGATATATATATTCAACAACCTTATTCCCCTCAAGTAAATGTTCCTGTACAATTCTTTCTGCAACTTCCGGCTTAACACGACTGTACCAAGTTTTATCAGTAGAATGATAAACAACAGGCCCTAACTTACAAACTTGTAAACAACCACTTGTTCTCACTTCCAAATCTAATCCCGCTTTCTCAACAGCAGCTTTTAAAGCATCAAAAGTAGGTTGCCATTTTCGAGAAGGATAACAACGACCAGAAGTACAAACTGCAATATAGCCACATTTGAGAGGATTTTTAGAAAAAGGAATGGGGTTTTTACCTAATACATAAATATCTCTAAGTTCCTGATAAAAAACTAACTTTGTAAAATCAGCCTTGCCTTCAGGAAGTAAATTTTCATCTTCTACATAGGGATTAGGTAAAAATATTGTCATAGCCTTTTCACCAGCACCATTCCAAAGTTGAATACCCCAACTTCTGGGTTCTCCTTGGGGATTTATCCGTCTATAAAATGCACCCTTACTAATCAAACGTTGCTGTCTTACTTCGATAGAGGTTTCAGCATTAGGACCACCTAGCGTTTCCTCAATACATAAGTGAAAATGCCAATCTCTAGTAATAACAGTTAAATATCCATCATAGAGAACACACTTTTTAGGTGCTTCGTGAAACTCCAGTTCCAAAACACTACCTTGTTCCAAATGTCCCAAACCAACTTGATGCCAATTTTGCTGAAATAAAGTATAAGCTAAACAAGCAAGAACATCACCTTGACAATCAAAAAACTCATATTCAATTTGCCAATTATTCCCAGTCGCTTCAATTATTTTTTCATTTACTGGTGTTACCCAACAATTAAAATCAGCCATAAAAAACTCTCCTTGTCTTAAAACGTAGAACTCAAACCAATTTGAAAACCTCTGCCACCGTCAGGAAAACCAGGAAACAACTGATAACGCTGATTAAAAAGATTTTCCACACTACCTGTAACTACCAGTTTATCACTTAAAGGTACAAGCAGTTTAAAATCAAAAGTGGTATAACCAGATAAAAATTCTGTATTTGTATTATTAGTTGGATATCCATTTAAGGAATTCATTAATAAACCCAAATACAAACCTTGGGGAGTTTCATAAGAAACTCCCAAATTTAATTTATCGGCACCAGCAAAACGCAATTCTTTGTTAATTTCTGCCGCGTTAGAACTCTTAAAAATGCGCGGATCATTGGCAGTGTAATTAACAAAAGTATAAATATTTTTAGCAACTTGTAAATTCAAAGTGGCCTCAATTCCCGTAGTTTCCACTAGCCCGATATTTTCCCAAGTTCCCGTATTACCATTTACGGGTGGTGTCAGTCTCTTAAAGGCAATTGTATCCGATACATTATTTTTGAAAAAGGTTAATCTTGCTAAACCAATATTACCAAGTTTTTGGTCAATACCAATATCAAAACTATCACCTCTTTCTGGTTTAAGTTCTGGGTTGCCAATATTACTAGGATTGACATTAAATAAGTTAGCAATGGTGGGAACTCGGAAATTCTGAATGTAATTTGCTCTTAAGGTAGTTGAATCAGAAACAGCATATTTTGTTCCCACAGAAGGAGAGGTAACTGAACCATTTACCAAACTGCTAAAATCTTGACGTAATCCTACATTTACGGTCAAATTAGGGATTAATACTACTTCATATTTGGTAAATAATGCTCCTTGATTAATGTCATTGTCATAATTTAATGTTTCTTTATTTGTAGAATAACTAAAAGAAGTATTCCTAACATTGACATTTCGATAGTCAAAGCCATAAACTAAACTTTGATTTTTAGCAAAATTCCAACTATGTGTAGTTTGAATTCCGTAGGAACTTTGGTTAGTTTGAAAGCGATTTTGAGATGAAACTGAACCACTAGGATCAAAACGAGTGTTTAAAAAATCACCATAAACTTTTGCTGTTAATAAAGAATCATCTCCACCTCCTAGTTTTAAATTCCAGGTTAAATCTGTTAAAATTTGATCTGTGTATTTGCGATTTTTATCTGTAAGTGAATTAAAAAAACCTTGTCCATTGACTGGAAAAGGAATTGGCACTCCTCCCGGTGTTCCTTGTTCTTTATTTAAGTATAAAGTCGAGAAACTGAGAGTATTTCCTTTTCCTAAATCTGCTTCTAATTTGAGATTAAAATTGTTATAAAGTGCATCATTATTTTTTCGAGTTCCTGAAAAATTAGCTTCAGGAATAGAAAAAGGATAATTATTTTCAGCTTGGGTACGGTTGTAACCTACAACCCAAGAAATATCACCTTTTTTACCGCTGTTTTGAATACTCTGTTGATTGAGTCCATAAGCACCAATATTGACTTTTGCCTCTGTGGTAATTTTCTCTGTAGGACGACGGGTGATAATATTAATTACTCCCCCAATTGCATCAGAACCATAAAGAGTTGAACCTCCTCCTGGTAATACTTCAATTCTTTGAATATTATTAGTTGTAAATTCGGAAAGATCAAAACCACCACTACCAGCATTATTAATTGGTCTACCATCAAGTAATATTAATACTTGACCAGTATTAGAACCACGAATAAGTTGACCACTTAAAGCGTTAACTTCTGTTCCTACAGTACCATCACCTAATATACCAGGAAGAAATTTAATTGCTTCTCTGACAGTTCTTGCACCTTGTGCTTCCATTTCTTCACCCGTAATTACATAAATTGGTCGGGTAGAATCTTTCACTGTTCCTTCCTGACGAAAAGGTGAAAAAACAGGTTCATTTAATAGTTCTCCAATGATATTTATTTCAATATCAGCTTCTTTTTCTTTAGTATCTACTGATGTATTTTGAGTAATTTTATTTGAGACCTTTTCTTTATATTGGGGAATTTCTACTGCTGTAACTTTGCAATTTCCACCCCATATTCCCAAGGTCATAGTCAGACTAGACGCAATAATTTGAATTCCCAGTTTCACAACTAAATTAGTAGACATTCTTGACCTCAACACCTGTATAACTAAAAACTTGACCAATGTAAAACTTACAGTATTTTACATGGCACGGTAAAAACTGCAACAATAAGGACGGCAGGAAGCCGCACTGCATTTATATGATAATTATAATCATTATCATATAAATAGTAAAAAATTGCAATAGCTATTGACATCAATTTAACTAGTCACCAACAGCAAAATACTTTTTATACTGATATCTAGTGAACAATTAAGTAATTGGACAAAATTAATTACACAAAAATCTGGGCTGAAATCCTTAACTGGCAAAGAATTGGTAAATAACCAATATGTAATTAATTCTGTCGTGGTACTTAACAACAGTTGACGTTTAACTTTGCCACTTATTTTAGTGCAGGTATTTTCGCTAAAATACCTTTTTTCAATGGTTCTGGGCGTTCTGACCAAGGTAGCAAACCATCCGCTTTAGCATAGTATAGACTGGCACATTTTAGTATAGCAAATGTACTATTATCTACGGGTAAATCACCAAAGAGATAGGTTGATTTTCCTGCTGCTGCAAAAGCAACGACACAGTAATGACTGCAAGCACTCATACATTCAACCCCCTGAATGGAGAATTGATTGTGCAATTCACTGTCTGCTGCAAGTTGTTGAAGCTGTTTTAGTAGTTGTTCACCTTTACTTTCACCAACTCGCTTACCGTCTTCCCACTTACCACCACAAGTTGTGCAGACAAATAGATTATGTTTTTGATTGAGCATTGATTTAGAAATGTGTAAGAATCAGTTAAAAATGCAGACATGAAAGTTTTTACAGCAGCAACTTCTCCTGTAAATAAATAATGTTTGAAATCATTCCTTCCCAAGTTAAAAAAGGGCTGATATCAATTGGTGTATTTGATTGAATGGCAAACTGCTATACACGAATTTAGTCTGAAGTAGTCGTACCTTTACCAGACTCAATTTTCAGTTAAATAAATCACTAAGTCAAAAGACAAGTTGTCAAACTTGATTTTTAATATGATTGGTTGCTATAAATTACTGAATCTTTAAATCAAAAGAAGTCTTAGTTTCAAAAACCAAGACTCCATTTGAGATTACTTAATATTTTCCTAATTTAATTGATGTTTTATCTGTTGATTCAAGAACTGATTTACAGGCTTGTCAACCATCCAATCAAGCCATTTCCTGTAATCGCCTCTACAGCTATGAGTGAGACAAAGCCAATCATGGCTAAACGTCCATTCAGCTTTTCTGCGTATTCTGTGAAACCTACTCTTGGTGTTTGGTCTACTTTCATGATTTTCCTACTTTAATTAATGTTTTGTCTGTTGATTCAAGAACTGATTTACAGGCTTGTCAACCATCCAATCAAGCCATTTCCTGTAATCGCTTCTACAGCTATGAGTGAGACAAAGCCAATCATGGCTAAACGTCCATTCAGCTTTTCTGCGTATTCTGTGAAACCTACTCTTGGTGTTTGGTCTACATATACTTTGGGTTCAATCGCAAAGCTGTTGAGTTGACCTAGTTCGTTGGTGGTAAAGCCTTTAACTGTCATGTTTTTTTTATTGTTTTCTTCTATGAACTAATATAACATTTTGTAAATATTTTTGACAAGGGCTTGACACTACAAAAAAGTACGTTAACCCGTACTTAAATCTATTGGGTATACCGTATAATCAAGTTGAATTAGGGCTAAAAGGTAGAAATTTTTGATTTGTAGAGGTCAACAAAGCCGTTGAGGAAATTACAGCACTTCCCTGTGTTATGGGTGCAAGAAACCCACCCCCCAACCCCTCCCTCACAAGGGTAGGTTTTTAATATTGTCTGTGAAGGCAAGACTGGGAAGACTTGGAGGGAACGTAGACAAGGAAGATTTTATACCCACAATAGTCTTTTAACGGTGTGTTATTGTTGCCAAAAAACATAATTCTGTAGGGTTTTCCTCCCTTGTCACCTTGTCCACCTTGTCGCCCAAGTCTTGTCATCACCAGAATGTAAAAAACCTACACCTGTCAGCGGGTTGGGGGTGGGGTTCTTGTTCCAGGTTTGATGACAATTTGCTGTAAATTACCAAAAGATGGAGAAAACATCAAACGACTTATTGTCAAACTTTTTAAAGGTTAAAACTTTTGGAAGTAATACTCTATAAACCAATATCATCGTATATGATAAATACATATTTAACTGCCTTGCGTAAATCCTTCAAAGAGTATGGAAATTTTATCTAATACCCTAGCTTTATCGCGGTTGCAATTTGCATTTACAGCAATTTTTCACATGATTTGGCCTGTTCTCACTACAGGTATGTCTATCTACTTAATTGTCGTGGAAGGACTATGGTTAAAAACCAAAAATCCTACCTATTATCATCATGCTCGTTTTTGGTCAAAACTGTATTTACTCAACTTTGGAATTGGTGTTGCATCAGGTTTACCAATGGGTTTTCAGTTTGGGACTAACTGGGCCCCATTATCCGAAGCGGTAGGAGATTTTTTAGGTAGTATTCTGGGGTTTGAAGGCTCAATGGCATTTATGTTAGAGGCTTCTTTTCTGGGAATTATGATGTTTGGTTGGGAGCGAGTTCCTCCCGTAATTCACTACTTAGCGACTATTCTGGTTGCTTTTGGAGCGAATCTTTCCACGTTTTGGATTTTAGTTGCTAATTCATGGTTTCAGACTCCTGCGGGTGGAGAAATGGTGAATGGTAAGTTTATTGTTGATGACTATTTTCAAGCAATTTTAAATCCCTTCATGGTGAATAGTGTTCTTCATATGTTCTTGGCAACGTTGGAGACTTCTTTATTTGTCATTGGTGGTATTAGTGCTTGGTATATTCTCAATAATCGCCATCAAGAATTTTTCAGCAAATCATTTAAAATAGTTTTAGCGATATCTATTTTTGTTACTCCTTTACAGGTCTACATTGGTCATGCTAGTGGTGATCAAGTCTATCACTATCAACCAACTAAATTAGCGGCAATAGAAGCTCAATGGGAAACAATACCCGCTGGTAAATCTGCCAAATGGAATCTATTAGCAATTCCCAATAAAAAAGCCGAGAAAAATGATTTAGAAATTGCCATTCCCCATGGATTAAGTTACATCTTAGAACTCAAACCCAAACTTTCTCACCCTGTATTGGGACTCAAAGAATGGAAACCAGAAGAGCGTCCACCAATGATTCCCTTGATTTTTTATTCCTTCAGAATTATGGCAGGAATCGGCTTTTTCTTAGTAGGATTAATGCTGTGGAGTATTACTCAATGGCTTAGGGGTAAACTGAATTATAATCATATCAATCAGCAAAAATGGTTATTACGGGCTTGGATTTTAGCTGCACCTTTGGGCTATTTAGCGATTGAATCAGGCTGGATTGTTCGCTGTGTGGGAAGACAGCCTTGGACAGTATATGGACAAATTCGTACCACTGATGCTGCCTCTCATTTACCAGCAGGTGAAGTATTATTTTCACTAACAGTTATTACTATTCTCTACAGTGTTTTATTTGTCTCAGCCATGTATTTTGGCAGCCGCATTATTCGCAAAGGACCCGATTTAAATTTACCAGTACCAGGAGGTGAAATCAAAACAGTAATTGCCACTGAATCCGTAAGTCATATTCCTGATAGTCGTCCTCTAGAAACACCACAATAGCCAGAAATTATATGCAAGCTTTATTGCACTTTTTACCACAAGTTTGGTTTGTAATTCTGGGGCTATTTCTGTTCCTTTATGTCCTTTTAGATGGCTTTGATTTAGGCGTTGGTATCCTCTCCTTAACTTCCTCATCTGAACAACGTCGTAGCTTATTAATGACCAGTCTGGGTAACATTTGGGATGCTAATGAAACCTGGTTAGTATTAATGGCTGGTGCATTATTTGGGGCTTTTCCTTTAGCTTATGGGACAATTCTCAATGCCCTTTATTTGCCTCTCATGATCATGGTTGTGGGGTTGATTTTACGCGCAGTTGCGTTTGAATTTCGAGAACATTCTGATAATAAAAGCTTTTGGAATTTTGCCTTTGGAATTGGCAGTTTTATTGCTTCTTTATTTCAAGGATTTACATTAGGTGGTGTATTAGCAGGAATCAAAGTTGATCTATCTGGCCATTTTATTGGTGGAATGTGGGATTGGTTAAGTTGGCAATCATTACTAACAGCATTGACACTTGTACAAGGTTATGTATTGATTGGTTCAACTTACCTGATTCTCAAAACTGAAGGTACATTACAGGAAACTCACTTTCGCACTGCGAAATTAGCAGCCTGGACAACTTTTATTGGGGCAATTTTAATTACTATTACTACGCCAATTGTCTATGAAAATGCTAGAGATAGTCTATTTCATCAACCAAAAGTTTATATTTTTGCCATAATTCCTTTCTTGGGTATACTATTGATTTTTTTGTTGTTGCAAAGCCTAAACCGCAAGGAGGAGCTTCCCTCATTTATTTACACAGCTTTAATATTTTTGTTGACATTTATTGGTTTAGGATTTATTGCCTTTCCCTACATTATCCCCCCCACTATTACCATTTATCAAGCCGCTTCTTCTGCTAGTTCAATGGTATTTATGATCACATTTATTGGGTTTTTAATTCCGATTATGTTGTTTTATAACATCTACAATTACTTTGTCTTTCGAGGTAAAGTAGTGATCAGTGAAGAAAGAGAATAAATTCGGTATTTACTGAATAGACATCTCGTAAACAACATTGTGGGAACAATTGATTAGTTCTCTCCACAAAGGTTTGCTATTTACGCACATTTAATTTTTACCCAATGTCTCATAGCAATCCATCACTTTCTAGTATTGATCACTTATCTGCGTTTATCTGCGTTTATCTGCGTTTAATTATCCTCTATATCCTAACTCCAGATTTTGCCCATTTGTGAAAAAATATCAAGCTTGTGATTTAAATCAACATTTTCCAGCCAATTAGTGAGACAATAATGGCGTGAGGACAAGAACGGACATAACTCCATTATAAAGGGGGAAACTTTATGAAACTTCAACTCTTAGCCGCTATGGCCTTGATAACTCCCCTGTTTCTAGCTAATTCAGTTCAAGCTGGAAGCAAACAAGATTTACAGAAACTTTTGTTAACTAGAGAATGTATTCAGTGTAATCTATCGGGGGCCAACCTTAGCGACGCTCATTTGATTGGTGCTGACTTACGGGGCGCAAATCTTCGAGGCGCTAACCTCACAAATGCTAACTTAGAAGGTGCTGACTTGACGGGAGCAAATTTAGCGGGTGCTAATTTAACATCAGCTTTTGTTACCAATGTTAACCTAAAACAGGCCAATCTCAACAACGCCAACCTGACTGGGGCCACCATTCACGATTCTAACGTCTATCAAGCATCAATGGATAATATTAATATTACCGATGCTGGTATATACAACACAGGAATTGGTGTTGGTGGAGAATATGGAGCTACTCTTCCCGACTGGGACTAAGCTGTTACGCATCTAAATTTGATAATTCTCATCTAACTAGATGTTGTGTAGCGGGCATACTACGACAAGTGTTACAGTGAGCATGTCGAACTGCTCAGTACAAGTCTTGCCCGCTAGAATCATACAAATTAAATCTAGTTCAACTTAGGCAATTAAATTTACACATTTTAATCTAGTGTCACAAAAGCAAATATATTTTGTTTGTAGTACGGGATTTATCCTTTATTCTTTTACGTTACCCTCCCTGATATGGAAATAAAGTCCTGATTGCAACCTAGTAATTATGACACTTGTGTGAGTTGTGCCTGAATTAAAAAAAGGGGCTATGGATAATTAAATTGTCCATAGCCTCAAAATAATTTTTTATTATCACACTAACTATTTAAGCAATCAGACTTAAATAAGCTTAATTTACAGCTTGCTTTAACACCTGTACCTTGTCCGTGCGTTCCCATGGTAAATCTAAATCCGTTCTTCCCAAATGACCATAAGCTGCAACGTCCTGATAAAAACGTCCGCCTCTTTCACTTGGTAAGTTACGTAAATTGAACACATGGATAATTCCCGCTGGTCGGAGTTCAAAGTTCTCTTTAACTAAGTTTAAGAGAATTTCATCATCTACTTTACCCGTACCAAAGGTATCAACAAAAATGCTAACAGGCCGAGCCACACCAATGGCATAACTTAGCTGTACTTCACACTTTTGAGCCAACCCAGCCGCAACAATATTTTTAGCAACGTAGCGAGCAGCATAAGCAGCAGAACGATCTACTTTCGTGGGGTCTTTACCGGAAAAAGCACCGCCTCCGTGTCGAGAATAACCACCGTAGGTATCAACGATTATTTTCCGTCCTGTTAAACCAGAATCTCCTTGAGGTCCACCAATAACAAACTTACCAGTGGGGTTAACCAAAAACTTGGTTTCCTGACTTGGCTTAATAGTAATATCACCAAATATAGGTTCTACTACTTCCGTCCACAGGTCAGCTTTAATCTTGTCATGTACCTCGGCATCATCGCTAATATCCCCAATAGTAGCTGTATGTTGGGTAGAAATCAAGATAGTATCAATACCTACAGGCTTTCCATCCTCATAGACTACCGTAACTTGGGTTTTACCGTCAGGACGCAGGTAAGGGAGAATACCAGCTTTGCGAACTCCTGCCAATCTCCGGGCAATGCGGTGTGCTAAACTGATAGGTAAAGGCATAAGTTCTGGAGTTTCGTTACAAGCAAAACCGAACATGATACCTTGATCACCAGCACCAATTTTATCAAATAGTTCCTCACTATTTTCTGTACGGCTTTCTTTGGCTACATTGACACCCTGAGCAATATCAGGTGATTGTTCATCCAATGCTATTAAAACACTGGCACTATTCGCAGAAAAGCCGTTATCTGCGTCAGTATAGCCAATTTCCGCGATTTTTTTCCGAGCAAGATGGACATAATTAACATGAGCTTTGGTGGTAATTTCTCCAGTAATTAGCACCAAACCAGTATTAACTACAACTTCTGCCGCCACACGGCTATGAGGGTCTTCTGCGAGTAGCGCATCAATAATCGTATCAGAAATTTGATCACAGATTTTATCTGGATGACCCTCTGTAACTGACTCGGAAGTAAATAAATAACGACGAGACAAAGGAAATTCCTCCTGTGAAAATTTTTTGACTTAATTTCTGAAATCATAACAACATTTGCAGTTTTCGTGATTAGGTATCTTCTATTTCAGTATTAAACAATTTAGATGTAAATAAAAGTTATCTAATTACGGATAAATATAGCAGCTTCCAATTAGACATTGGTGAAAATTAAATGTGCCTTCCCTAGAAGCCTTATAAGGAATAAACTTATCTGCGTTTATCTGCGTTTATCTGCGTTTCATGCCTGATTCCTGTACCTATGAGGATGGAAAGTAGTATATTTGAAATCAGTAACACCAATTCTGACAAACTCCATTAATATTAAATTAAAAGCCCAAAATCAAAGCTACCTTAGCTTCCACACCCAAATAAAATATATTTACTTTGACAACCATATTTCCACTAAATAAATACGCTTTAGCATTGCACACCACCACACCAGAACTAGGTTTGGCAATTAGCAACTTTGCAGATCATACCCAATCTCAAGTTTGGAATTTAGGGCGTGACCTATCCAGTCATATCCATCAATACCTGATAGAACTGATTAAACCACGAACCTGGACAGACCTAGAATTTATCGCCGTCAGCCAAGGACCTGGTGGTTTTACAGGAACTCGCATTGGTATTGTCACCGCTCGTACATTAGCACAACAGCTAAAAATTCCAGTATTTACCATATCTACTCTGGCCGCAGTAGCTTGGCAAGAACATACCTTACACAACCATTCTAGGTTTGCGGCTGAAATTAAAAATACTACTCCCCTACCGCAAAATTGCCAATATCCAATAATTGCAGTAGAAATGCCAGCACAAAGGGGACAGACTTTTGGTGCTATTTATCAACCAACCCCTGATAATTCCGGTCTTACGGCCTTGTTGCCAGATACAGTATTCACCCCAGCCGCATGGCAAGAAACCCTTGCTAATTGGCAGACCAGTTATCAGTTAATTTCGGCTACATCTCAATTAGCTGCCACTGTTAACAGTATTTTGGAATTAGCTTATTTAAATTGGCGGCAAGGTAAACACCCCCATTGGTCCGAGGCTCTACCCTATTATGGACAGCATCCCATAGATTGACTAATTTAAAAATTTGTCTAACCCTTACCACATAAAGCTTATAGCCAAAATCAGAAATTAAATTCACCCAAATTAAAAAAAAGTTTTGAAAAACCCTTGACAACAATCCGCAGCATTGATATATTGGATAAGTGGCTGAGAGAGAAACAACTCAAGGCAACTGAACCGAGAAAAAATAATACTTTGAAAGAATAGATTAAACCAATCCTCGTCATTAAGATAATTATAG
>Ga0315905_10005390_pt1 | contig 13038 bp, 8 predicted proteins | sample LakEriMetagenome_5_FD_203522 | JGI IMG/M metagenome (GOLD analysis project Ga0315905, IMG submission 203522) | Freshwater fungal communities from buoy surface, Lake Erie, Ohio, United States - Buoy 4 MA121 | ecosystem: Environmental > Aquatic > Freshwater > Lake | place: USA: Lake Erie, Ohio... | reverse complement strand
TGTGTCACGAACTGTACAAACACTGTCAAAAATCGAGAGAGAGAGAGAGAGAGAGAGAGAAGTTTATTGACAATCAATAAATGACTGAAGGTCGGTAAGTACAACGCCTCTTCCGGTGGACACCACCCGGAGTCTGGGCGCTCGGGCCCCAACCCCCACCAAGCCTGAGGTCACCGTGACAGGGACTGACAGAAGCCTGAGGCGATAGTGTGCAGTCACGGTACCGATTACAAAGCTGTTCGCGTGGGGGGAGGGGGATAGTGGAAGACATGTGCTACGAGCCGAGGCCTAAGTGTGTGTTTATTAAGTGTTGTTGTTTATTACTGCAGTACCTAATACAAAGTTTTGCGCGTGGGGGGAGGAGGATAGTGGAGGACATGTGCTATGAGATAAGACGAGCCGAGGCTTGTGTGGACTGACCACCACACACTGGTGAACGCGGGGAAAGGGCTAGTGTGTGAAAGGAGGGTGGCGAGAAGAAGGGGAGCGCGTGCGAGGAGGAGTGTGAGAGTGAATCCAATTCCAAACCCAGACCCAAACCCAAACCAAGCTCCGCAGATGTCGCTGAAAGAGGCGTAGTCTCGATAGGTCTTCGTTCATCGGGAAACCTGTGTGTGGAGGAGGAGTATGTGTAGGAGGAGGCGGGCGCGCATTCTACTACACCTACATATACAAACTGCCTCGATAGGTGTGTGCGCTCATCGGGAAACCTGTGTGGAGGAGGAGTATGTGTAGGAGGAGGCGGGCGCGCATTCTACTACACCTACCTATACAAACTGCTTATAAGAATATGAAGACGCAAATGGCACTTTTAAAGAGACATGCCTAGCTTGCATCCCGTGACATGAGTTGCATTGCCCATTGTCCGGGCTGCATAATCCAGCAGGCCTGCTTTTTCCAGTGGTGGGGTCACTCCCCTGTGCTTGATGAAAATGTCCACAGTAGCGTTTGTAGCCGCCGAGTGTCTCACGCTGCGGCATCCAGGCCATGGAGACGGCGGCGAACTGGCTAGCATGCGCTGCGGGGGGAGGGGGAAACTTCGACTATTACAGTGTGTCCCCAGGACTGTCAGGAATGGTGCGCGTCTCAGACGTTCCTCACTGGACAAAGTCTACAGGGACAATCCCCCCCTAGCATGCTCTGTATACTTAGATGAGCTGCAAGTGTGCGTACGCATGCGTATGCGCGTGGGCGTGTGCGGGTATGCGTGTGTGTGCGCGCGTGCGTAGGACTGCACGAACCTCATCATGCAGGGGCAGCGACACCACACATAGATACACCAAAGAAATACAAGAAACCAAACTCAGGATCAGTGCGCGTGTGCGGGCACGTGTGTGCGTGTGCGCGTGCGTGCGTAGGAAGCATTTCTAATAAAACGCTGAGCGGCCCCCTCGAGGCCTTCTCACAAGACTGCAGGTGGCCGATTCACCTAGTGCCAAAACCACAACACAACCACTGCATGCAGCGCACACATTGCCGCTCCCTCATCCATCCGAGTCCTGCCCTGCCTGCATTGTAGGAGTGAGAAGGGGAAACCCTGATTGAGAGGTGGATGATTCCGTTACCACGAACTAAATACTCACAAAGTCACAAAGGAGCCCCCACCGTTTCTATTGAATTGCGTGAACCATTCTTGTATTTTACGCATCGACATCGCCCCACACAAACGCCCTCCGCAAAAAACACTTTCACCACGTCCCCGACCACCATCACTTCCACATTCCTCAGGGCCACACGTCCACCTCCATGATTAGTAACATCAGACTATTAGATTATAGGTCATACTTGGAGAAATAGCCAGCGCCCCCCTTTTATCTTGAGCATTTAGGGTTTGGCCACCTGCCGTTCTATGAATAAAATCCACTCATGATATAATCATGATCCGCATGCTAGGAGTCACAGCCCGTTTGATGGGTGCAGCGCCATGTTCCCAGGCACATCGCATCAAACGATGCGCGAGCCAGACCTCGGGAACTCGTACAGGGTGGACCTCGGCACAGCTATGTTCGGCCCTAGTTTATTTCATCAGCAGCATGTGAAGACGAAGCTTGAGAATGGACAGGTCGTGTCCCATGCCAAACAAATAAGGCCTGCGAGGTCGGTGTCGTCGAAGGTGCTCCCGTCGCCATCGTAGTCGGGGCACGCAAAGACGGTCTCGCAGTCAGAGAGGCCGTCCTCGACTTCATCCTCGTGATGACACAGAGGTTGCCAAAGGTCCAGCCCGAGGTCCCAGTGTCGAAGGCGTCGACTTCCATAGGCTTAGCCATCAAAGGTCGCCAAGGGTCCCGCCCGGGGTCCCAGCCGTAGGAGGCATTGGCGTCAACCACCATGTGCGCACCGCTCAGAGCTTGCCACAGGTCCCGCCCGACGAGCCAGGTGTGCCGTTGGCGCACCAAGAAAGAGCGAAAGTCATCTAGTAGAGCCCGAGCGGTCTCATCATGCGCATAAGCCGAGCTCCCAGGGCCGGCGGGCTGCTGTTACTGGGAGGCCGGTTGCATGCCTCCCGTTGGCGGTCGTTGGGTCACCTCAGGGACCGCTCACACCATTTCTTGAAACTTTACTCCACAGTCCACACTCCCCACAGGCGATGATATAGACAAGGAGGACGGTTAGATGTGGAGAGGAGGAGTTTTCATAAACGCCATCGAGCAGATTATGGAGGTCAAGGTGCAGCAGCGGCAGGAGGTGCAGGCGCGCTTCATGAAGAATGTGGCACGATCTGTACAAACACTGTCAAAAATCGAGAGAGAGAGAGCGAGAGAGAGAGAGAGAGAAGTTTATTGACAATCAATAAATGACTGAAGGTCGGTAAGTACAACGCCTCTTCCGGTGGACACCGCCCGGAGTCTGGGCGCTCGGGTCCCAGCATATGGCGGCGAGTACTATACCACCCCCACTCTCCGTTTGGCCTTGTGTCACTCCTTTCGCCGGCTTTCGGCAACACACAAGCCTGAGGTCACAGCTGCCATTATGCCACAACCCTCGATATTGATGTTGATCCTCAACGCCGCCGCTTTGGACGCTGCGAGGCCGACTTTGCTCTTCAGTGACTGATAGAATGCCGCGTGCTTGAAACGGAACGAGTCCGAGGGGTAGTTTTGCGATGACATTCCAGCGGCAGTGAAGTGCGCCTCGGTCTCCGGGTGGGCCTGTAGAAAAAGAAGACGCAAAAACTCGCCGTGCATGCGTACTAACTATTGCGGGGAGAAAAAAAATGTTCTGATGGTCAGCGTATTGTTGCCCATAGGCATTGATCTTGTGCAGCAACAGGCAGCGGGCCGTCAAGGTCCTGGGGGTGTGTGAGGTTGCCATTTTGCAGCACGTGGCTGCTTGACCCAAACCTGTCGTGGGCAATGCTGAGGTCAAAGACCAAGCTCCGGCTTCCGGCTTGATCCCTCAGATAGCTCCGAATCTCCACATCGCCGAGCCGTTGGCCTGCGCTTGCCGTCTCCTTGTTTGACATTGCTGAAGAAGGCGGAAGCGTGCAAGTGTTTGCGGGCGCACGAACCGACCAGATCAAGGGGGGCCGCGGCAAGGAAGCAATGCGTTCGAGGGCGCTCTTCGTTGCGGCAGTGTCGTGCGGCATCGCTGCAGTGGATGCCTTCACGCCGGGCCTTGTGATCAACAAGGGCTTTCGCCCCGGCACCACGCCGCCTAAGCTGGCACGCAGCTCGTCGTCGCTGCTGCGGGTCAACATGGGAAGGAAGCCCATCATCGGAGGCAACTGGAAGTGCAACCCGGCCAATCCCGCCGAGCTCCCGGCGCTGATTGGCAACTTGACGCCGTGTGCCGAGACGCTCGACAAGTGCGACGTGTACGTGTGCCCGTCTAATTTGCACGTGGGCATGGTCTACGGCAAGTTCCCTGAGGGCATCATGGTCACGCCGCAGAACTGCAACTTCAAGGGGTGCGGAGCGTACACCGGCGAGATGGCCGTCGATCAGATGGTCGGCATGGGCATCAAGTGCTGCCTGATCGGCCACTCTGAGCGCCGCGGCGAGTTTGGCCTGCCCACCCCAAAAGAGAGCAACGAGCTCATGGCGACGAAGCTGGCCTACATCCTTGAGAAGGGCCTGACGGCCATCTTCTGCATCGGCGAGCCCCTGCCGGTCCGCCAGAAGGGTATTGCCGCCGTGCTTGCCGAATGTGTCAACCAGCTCAGGGATATTGTGCCCATCCTCAAGTCGCTCAAGGACAAGTCGCGCGTGGTCATCGCGTACGAGCCCGTGTGGGCCATCGGCACCGGCGTCACTGCCAGCCCCGAGCAAGCGCAGGAGACCCACAAGGCCATCCGAGACTGGATCGCCAAGAATGTGGACCAGAAGACTGCAGACGAGATCCGCATTCAGTACGGTGGCTCAGCCAACGCGGCAAACGCCCCCGAGCTATCGGCCATGCCCGACATCGACGGCTTCCTCGTGGGCGGTGCCTCGCTCAAGCCCGAGTTCGCCGACATTGTCAAGGCCATGGTTGTGGCGCGCGGCAGCAAAAATGCTGTGTCGGGCACCTCCTCATCCTCGTCTTCAACCTCGAAGGTCAAGAATGCAAGCCCCGACGACTTCGCGACGTACATGGCCAAGCGTCAGGCCGCCGCAGATGGGAGGGCGTGGTCCCCGAACGGCAGTACTAACGGTAAAACTTGTCGAAAGCCAGTTTTCTAGTGGCTTTGTAAAGTAAATATACTAGGGCACTGACTTCTTCAGAATCTCATCCATTCCCGGCCTCTGCGCTCAAAGCCTACAACCCTTCCTCCGCCCCCAAGCCCGCGCAATCTGGCCCGCGTTCAAGTGACGGCAAGTGGGTCGCTCCAGACAGGTGTGCGTGTATAGCAGGTTACTTTCGACACTATAGTAGGTCGGTCTTGCCTCAGTACTACGTCTCTTGCCTCAGTACACGTCTCTTCGACACTGCATACCTGATACCTCTGTACTACGTCTCTTTGACACGGCATACCTGATAGCTACGCCACGAGGACTTTGAGCCGGGACAAACCGTTCCCGTCCTCTCACGAGGCCGCATCGCAGGCTCCTGCGCCCGGAGGCACCCACGACAAAAGCGGGAAGTTCAAGCACTACGGCTACGGCGGTTATACTCCGGGGAAACACCGTGAGTAGACTCGTGGCGAAAGTTAGCGTTGCGTTGGCACGTGCGACCGCTCAAGCGCTGACGTTTCTAAGGCTCACCACGTCGCCAAGTTTGCTGTCGCACAAAATCAGTCGCTGGGCCTCGCCGCCAGACCTCTCCCGGATTTCCAACTCTGGAAAATCGCCAGGGCACGCCGGCAGAGCCGGCATAAGCATCCCTTCTCGGATCTGCCACATCTTCCTTGACGTCTTGGAAAGGCGGCGCGGGCGCCGGCGAAAATTTACGAAACGTTGCGTTTTAATATTTTCATCATAATGAACCCATCTTTTCTTGGCCTTCTCGCATCGTCTTCCCGGGTCAGGCCACGGAAAATGTGCAAGGCCACTCCCTCCTCGGATTTTCGCGGGGCACAACGCTTTTGCTCCGCGAAAATCTGCCCCAGACAGGCTAAAACAGAAAGAATACATTATTTATTCCACATTGGACTGTGGTGAAACAATACCTTGTCCCTGCGCATCGCCTGCGCCGGCTTCTGTTCTCTGACTCACTCCTTTCAACGCCCCCCCCCCACCGGCGGCCGCGGGTGAACTCAAATTTTCCCGTTGACGGACTGGTGCCGAAAGCGGACAAGGGAGCTGGCGTCGTATGTGCTGACGCCCATCCATCGACCTCCCTATTTTCGAGACGGACCTGGGCACGTGCAAGATAATTTTCTTCAAGCGCAAATCAGGCTCTTTGTCTTGCCCCCCAGGGCCTTTGGCAGCATCCTGGCCTTGAATCTCTGGCAAGTCTGTCAGCACGGTAGCTGGGAGGCGCGATGCCGCGTCGAGGGGCCACGCTCTGTCGAGGAGCACACTCAGAACAAGAGCGAGGCGTGAGCAAGTCAGTGGTTGTGCTGCGCCTCCTGCGAGGGTGCACTTTGGATCGCCTCTTGCTGAACTTTGCAAGGCGGCCGAGGATGCCTCACTCTCCTGCTGCATGACACCGCGTATGGCGGCCTGCACGCCAAAATCCGCAGCGTCGATGATGACCATGGTCTGTGCAGCTACCATCCTGGTTTCTTCTTGTTGTTGCTGGTCTTCCAATACTTTTCTGAGCGCAAGTAGAAGGCGCATGTCCCGAGGCCGGGCAATCTGTTGCAGCGCTCGCACAGCAAAAAGCCTCTTGTCCTGCTGATTTGCACCAAGCATTTTGAGCATCTTGACTACCGCGATGTTGTACATCTTCTCTTCCGAAACCTGCTGGGCCACAACCTCAAATGCCTCACCGCGCACGATCTCGTCAGGACTATCAAGATCTTCCAGCGCCAAGCCTAGAATGAAAGCTTGGCTGTCACCACTGGGCATTATCTGGAAGAGCGCCTCCAAAGTCGCTTGACGGAAGCCCGCGATCCTGTCCCAAACGCACCGTCGCAATCCACTGCCTAAGTAGTTGACGTTCTGGATATTAAGCTGCTCAAGGAGGAAGTCGATGACGTCCTGCGTGCCTCGTGGGACAATCTGCCCCAGCAAACTGACTGCATGCGTGGAAATTTCTGTATCTCGCCTTCGAATCACGTCCAAAAGGGCCTTTGTGACATCGCTGACGGCAGACTTGGCGCATCGCCGCAGCAAGCCCATAGCACGAGCACGCACCCGCGGCACCTGATCATACAGGGCATTCGCAACAGCGGTCATAGCATCAGCGTCAAAATTGTCCAGTCGTGCCAGAAGACCGAGGGCGTCGAAACGCCGGGCGCCAACATCTACTACCAATTCAGCCAGGGCCGAATCGGTTTGGCGGCGGACCTTCGCTGCCAGTGCAGCTTTCTTTTTCTCCTTCCGAAGTTTCCTCTCTTCTTGTTTGGCTTTCAATGCCAGCATACGTGCCTGTGCTCTGCCGGCCTCAGAAGCCTCTTTTGATTGACAATACATCTGGTCCAGTCGCGACAGCGCCCATCTAAATGCGCCTGCTACGACGTCGCCCCTGTTGTCGAGTTTTTCCGTGAGAAGGCGCTCACACGCTGCAAAAAAATTGCGGCCGTACTCTGATGGGGTACTCTCGAGCATCAGCTCTGTCACAGAAACACAAATAGGCAGACACACTTCCGGGTCCGCAGATTCCAGGTGTGAAAACATGAAGTCCATAACCTTTTGGTTTTGAATAGTGCAAAGCTTGCAGATGGCAGACATAATGACGCCACGGAGACCCACGTTTGGCTGCGCATCAAAGGCCTGCATGAGTGCTGCAAGTGCAATCGGGTCTCCCGCACAGGCAACGTCTCCAAGTGCTCGCGCCGCGGCCTGTCTGACGAAAGGGTTGTCGTTAAGCCTTGGGTCAACAAGAAGATGCGACAAAGCTTGAGAAATTTCTGCGTCCCACGAATATTTACATGTCTGTTTCTCCCGTAGATGCAATACATCATCATGCGAGATTGCAAGAGCATGTCCATTCAGGATCGCTATGTGAACTAGGGGCCCCTCATGCAACGACGAACGCATGGTCCTCATGGTGGCCACATCCAAAAGCTCTATCCTGCAAGTGAATGCAGACTCAAGTGCACTCCAAGTCTCATCATCCTCCACCTTGACGCCATCCTGATGCACAAACGGAGCAGCCCGCCGCATGCCCTCGATGGACCAATCGAGGCCAAGCTGCCGGTCTAGAACAGCCAACACGCAATCTCCATCTTTGAAGCCGGACTTGTGACAGTCGTCCAATAAGTTGGACTCAAGCAGTCTGGGACCCCGCCTCGCATACAGAGAGGTGAGCCGTAATAGACACTCGAGCCTCTTTGGCCATTCTGGATGCAGCAGGTCTTGCACGATCAATCCCACATCCCTTTGCAGCATCGTCATACTGTTGCGAGCTGCTTCTCGCACGCGCTTGTCGACATGGCCAATCAGAGAGGGAATGACCTCTCTCGCCATGGCTGCGTCAGTCTGCATCAGGCAGAGCATCCCTCGCGACAGATTTTCAGGATCGGACTCCTTGCGCAGCATCTCTGATAACGCCGCACCTGCTCTTCTGTCTCGAGCTCGGCATACTGCTTGCAGTCCAACCAGAGAGCAGCGGCGCACCTCAAGGTCGAAATCATCAAGACCTATGGACAGCATCTCGACCAAAAGACCCTGCGTGTTTGCCGTCTCTTGATCATCATGCGCACAGGAGCCCATAACTGTCGTGGAGGCATGGTCAGCACCCGAAATGCTGGCTTCAGAAGCCAGCTCTCGCAGTGCCTCCGCAGCGCTTCGACGGACCACCAGATCGCACTTCCAAAGACGGTACCCATGCAGCTCGACGGCACGCAAGAGTGCCGGTGTCCACAGCCCCTGCGCAAGTAGCACCTGACAAGCCTCCGCTCTACACTCTTTGGATGCGGTGGTGTCTCTTGCCCTCGCCGCGAGGGCAGAGGCAACAATCGAATCGTCTTTCCGCCGCTGCGCCTGTTGATCCCTTGCGAACTGATGTGAGGGAGAAGGTGGCGCCCTGAGAATTCCTGCTCCCTTTAGCGCTTCCTGGGCGGCATTTCGAACAAAGAGTTCCGAATGCACTAGCTGATGTGCCACGTGGGTGATGACGGCGTCGTAGGCGCCATCTACCGCCACGTTCTCCGCCACGCTGCTGGAGGCGGTTGCTGCTGCGCGCACAGTTTTCACGCAGGCGCAGAGGCCACGCTCTGCTGCCAGCCGAACCCAAACATCTTCGTCCTGCAGAGCTCTTACCATAGCCTCTACAAACTCAAACCCATGCGAAGAGAGCTCATGCGAGTGGTGCTGCTCATAGAGTGCTGCCAGCGCGGACGCTGCCGCAGCGCGTACAGATGGGTCCATGTCCCTTGCGAGGCTGTGCAGAAGGGCAGCGGATGCATTTTTGTCGCCGGCGCTGATGCGCCCGATAGCAAAGACAGCTGCGCAACGCACCCCCCAGGAAGAATCATTGAGCCACGCGACAGCCTGCTCAAGCACACGCTGGTCGCCTGGCTGCGCAATGCACACGAGCGCCTCGATTGCGACCCGCGTCTTGGTTGCCCGGAGCTGCTCGTCTGCATCGCTCTCCTCGATCAGGGCATTCTCCTGCCGGGAGGACATTCTGGACAGTTCGTTCATATATTTGCTGATTTGCTGCCGCACGCCATCCTGATCCTCCGCCAGTTCCGCCAGCTCCGCTATCCTCCTGTACCCCTTGGCGTTCAGGGCATCAACGCGTGCCTTGTCCTGCTTGCGCTCTTCGGCCGAGGCAAACAGCGGGGGGCATTCCCCGCGTGCTTTCAGCTCTTCGACTGTCAACCAGGTCGAGGCATCCACCTTATACCCGTTGCCTCGCCTGGCACTCTCCCTCTGCTCCGCGTAGCGCCTTTTCGCCTCGCGCGCCAGGGTTTGCACTTGACTAAAGTCTTGTTGCATTCTCATTGATTCCTCCTCCCTCTCCCTTGCCATGAGGGCAGCGCCCTTTTTGAGAAGGACTATGCCGCCGAAATCCTCGAGCCCGCACTGCGCGAGGACCTCGGACGCAGCCTGGCGAACGGCTGGGCGGTCATGTCCGAGGCGCTCCTGGATCTCGTCTATGAGAGCCTTGTCGAGCACGCCGACCCTGGGCAGTGCCGCGGGGTGAGACGGAGTCAAGGGCGCCCTAGGCTGCGACGCACTGAGGCATTGGCGCAGGGATAGAAGCGCTGGAATGGCAGCGCGCACCTGACGGCAATCACGACGCAGGCGATCAAGGCCCGCCGGGCAGCGACCCGCACCCAGACCTCTGCATCGTCGACCGCCGCAACCAGCGCCTGCACGGACAGGCGCAGCATCGGCCCGCCGTGCACCTGCGCCTCGTGCAGCGTGGCGAGGGCGGCCGCTGCCGCGGCACGCACAGACGCATGCTCGTCGCGGAGGCGCCCCAGCAGGGAGACCACGACCACGCTGGGCTGCCGCGCGCCAAGCCGAGCAAGGCGAGCGGTAGCCGCGTACCGCTCATGCCAAGCGCCGCTCGTGAGCGCCGCCCTGGCCGCCGCGAACGCCGCCGTCTCGGCGCCGGCGCCGGCGCCTGCTGGCCCGGCGTTCAGCGCCGCCGTTGAAAACATGCAGCCTGATGGCAACCTGCGCCAACCGCTGAGTACTGTGCCGGCGAGAAGCGAACGTTGACTTTTTTTGAAGGCATGGTGCTCTCGGACGACAGTGACATCGAAGACCTGATCGATGGTGATAATGCCACTCAAGAACGCGGCGCGTTTTGCGTTCTCCCGCCTGCCTACGCGACGCTCCTGCGCGGTTCGGTGCGATGCTGCGTGGCGTGATGCCGGTGCTGCCGGTGCTGAAATTTCCGGCGATGCACATAGACATTGCCAGGACAGCGTCTGTGGCCTCGGGGGGAGGGTCGGACGACGGTGACTTTCCCACCGCTGGTAGTGCCGGGTCCAACATGCCCATGGCGCGCGGCTTGGGCGGGGCCAAGGGCGGGTCAGATTCGCGGGCGGTGTCCGACGCAGACAAGCGCAAGGAGAGCAAGTCCACCGACAAGGACAAGAAGAAAAAGAGCTCCTCGAAAAAGGAAAAGGACAAGGACAAGGACACGGACAAGGACAAGAGGGACAAGGACAAGAGGAACAAGGACAAGAAGAAGGACATTAAAAAGGATAAGAAAAAGGACGAGGACGCAGACGATCTGCTGGCCAGCTTCGGCAAGGCCCTCACCGCGCCGGCTCCAAAGGCCAAGGCCTTCGACCCGCTCGGGGGCATGGGCGGCGCGCAAAAGTTCGACCCCCTCGGTGGCAGCCGCCGGGGCTTTGACCCCTTCGGTGGTCAGTCCGGCACCCCGAGCAGCCTCACCATCGGGCCGGGGCTCGGGCCGGTTGCGGGAAAGGAGCCGGAGAAGCCCTCTGCCGTTTCGGACTGGGCGTCGGCACCGACGGGGTCAGGCCGGGGCGGTGACAAAACGGAGAAGAAGCCGGAGGCGGCGAAGCAGTTCAACGTGCTCGACGCGGCAAAGTTGATCCAGTCCTCGGGCGTGCGGCAGTATGTCGAGACGCAAAACAGCGGGTACAACCCGGTGCGCAAGCCAGGCAAGTCCGCCTTTGGCGCCAAGAAGGAGGGGCTGGCCGACCTCTCCATCCTCTCCGAGGAGAGCGGCAGCAACGGAGAAAGCAGCCCCGAGCCCGAGTCCCCAGAGCACCACGCTGCCGGGGCGCAGAGCCGCACTGCCGCCTCCAGCAGCCGCTCCGGGGGCATCCAACCCTTTGCAAGTGATGCATTGGGCGCCAAAAGCGCGCCCTCCCCCACCGCCGCCCCGGCCACCACCTCAGCCATCGCCGCTTCCGCGGCGTCGTCGCTAGGCAACTTGGGCAAGTTTGGCAACATCATGATGGCCTCGGACCTGCTCGCTGACTTGTCCGCCCCCGAGCCGAGCCTGGCGGCGTCCGCAAAGGCAGCGCCGGCGGGCGGCGCGGCGGGCAAGACCAAAGTCGCTCCGGTGGTGGTTAACGTGGAGGGCTCGAGCGACTTTGACATTGACCTCTCCGAGGCCTATATAGACTTGTCTGACAATTCGACAGACACGCAAGAAGTGCGCCCCCCGGCGCCGAGTGCCTCGCGTCCCTCTGCGCCCGTCGCCGGCACGGCCCTAGCGCGCGTCACGCCCCCTGAGGAGATTCCGGAGATGAGAGGTACGACGCCTAAGTCGTCGCACTCGGCGTCGTCAGTGTTCTCCAATGTGCACTTTGCCTCTGAGTTATCGTCTCTCGACGATGCCGACGACAGCAGTGGCTTTGGCAGTGGGAAATTCGGCAACATACGCCTGGAGCCGAGCCCACCAATTAGCCCGCCTAGCATCCCTACGGTGCCTCCGGACCCCGTTATCATCAAAGCTGTGGGCACTGGGCCCAAGGCAGCACCGGCAAAGTTTGGGTGCATCAACATCCAGCGCGCCTCGGACCTGGCACGCAGCAACGAGGACGATGACGACGACGATCTGAGTGATGCTGATCTCGCGCCGTCACCCTCTCCCCGCTCCCACTCCTCGTCTGGGGATTCTGACAAGCCCCCACAAAGGAATTGGGGGGGGGCTGGGAGGGGTGGGGGAGAGCTGTTAGCTTCCGATAGGCTTATCCTCGATAAATATAGCAAGATCGGGAGGGGGTCTGGGGGGATGTTTAGCTCGAAGTTTGGCAATGTGCAGAGTGCCTCGGCTCTGGTGGAGAAGGAGGCGGTGATGGTGGAGGACACTTTCTCCTCCAAGTTCGGTAATCTGCAGATAGCGTCGTCGCTGACGGCGGCAGCGGCGAAGGAGGAGGAGGAGGAGGAGACAACTTTCCAATCCAAGTTTGTGAACCTAGAGAGTGCGTCGTCGCTGACGGCAGCGGCGGCGAAGGAGGAGGAGGTCACTTTTGCTTCCAAGTTTGGAAATCTACAGATGGCGTCGTCGCTGACGGCGGCGGTGGCGGAGGAGGAGGAGGTCACTTTTGTCTCCAAGCTTGGGAATCTTCAGATGGCATCGGCGCTGAGTGCGGTGTCGCCTGGGGCTGAGGCAAGGCCTCACTCTCGTGCCACGTCATCGCCCTTGGACTCGCTTCCGTCTCGCACACCAAGCCCGGGCAGCCCCGCCAGCAGTAACGACGGCCGTCGGGTCGGCGACACGGGCATTCGCGCCGGGGGCGCGCTTGGACAAGTTGGCAATATCCCTTTGGCGTCGGATCTTCTTTCAGAAACGGCAGGGCGTTCGGCTGCCGAGCAGGCAACTGCAAGAAAGGGAACTGGGGACAGGGAGAGTGGGAGGGGGGGGGCAGTGGAGATTCGGTCGCCGACATTCACGGGGTTTTCCTCCAAGTTTGGCAACCTGCAGCTTGCCTCTGATCTTGCTGACGAAATCTCAGACTCATCACGTGGCCAAACTGCTGCGGGGCGCGGCGGAGACCTGGGGTCAAAACGCGGGGGGGTTTGGCGGGGGGGGGGGGGGGGGGGGGGGGGTTGTACCGCCGCCGGCGCG